>Ga0179593_1435601_pt1 | contig 16397 bp, 14 predicted proteins | sample CZODoug2_1_08_16_FD_185931 | JGI IMG/M metagenome (GOLD analysis project Ga0179593, IMG submission 185931) | Vadose zone soil fungal communities from Angelo Coast Range Reserve, California, USA - CZODoug2_1_08_16fungal (PacBio error correction) | ecosystem: Environmental > Terrestrial > Soil >... | reverse complement strand
GGTCCTAGTTGTTTCCCACCTACTTTTCTTGACGTCCCGGAAATTAAATACGCGCTGGAATACCCCTCCCTCCCTTCCCCCCCCCCTCCCGATTCGTGACGTTGTCAGACTGATAAGAGGCCGCTTGTCTCTCTATCAGGTGACTCCTCTAAGTCAGAATGCTTCCCCAATTTTCCCCAAAAAAGCGTCCCCCTTCACCTCCCCCATCCTCATCTGTTGCCCGTATAATTTTTTTTATCTTAGCCCCCTCCTAATCTTTTTGCTTCTCGAATGAGCATTTTTGTGAACTGAACGCAGCTTAAGAGCTCTACCCTTCGCCAATATTGTCCCCCAGGTTTTGGTTTACCGCGGATCTGTGTTATTTTTTTTGCAAGCCGTCCGTTCCCTTTCCTGAACTGACCACTATTTTCTCACCCAAGCTCCCATCTTCACCTTCATTATTTGTAAAGCTTAAGTGACCCCCCTTCTTCCAATTTCTAACGTCCAGGATATTATGTTTTTGATCCCCCACCCTTTTTTCCCCTTTCCTCCCTATGGACACTCTTTTCCAACTCACATTTACCCACCTACCTATGAAACCCCTTGTGAGCATCCTAGTAGTGAACTCTTAATTCTCCCCAGAATTTACTTTTCCCACCCTGACTCGTTCCCGCAACCTTATCTTTGAACCTAGATAAGTCTCTCCCCGCCTTACCCACCTTCTCTTATAGGGAATATTCCCCGGTGCCTAGATTTTGAGAAAGTTACATTCCTCTTTTACCCCGGCCCAACTCGTCGCAAAGACTTTGATTATTTCGCCGTTGGTTTCTTCAGGACAACCCCCACCCAGAGAAGAAACTTTGCCCCGACAAAGCCCGTCTCCCTTCCCTCCCCCACCGGCAAATCCTTTGCTGTGCTCAGCTTTTCACACCTGTTTCCCCCCGCTCAGAATAGGTTTGCCTCGTTCAATCCGTCCGTTGGCGTCTGGGAACTCCCCCCCCCCCCCCCCCACTTCGGCTTCTGCAGAAGTTGGCAGGTTTTTTAGGTTTACTAATTCATTTGCTTCTTCAACCGCAAACTAGTGATTTTCTTTTGCGATTCGGAGTGCTGTTTTGCAATCCGGTATCTCTTATTCCTCTAATTTTATGGCCATCATATCCTGGTTTAGTTAGAGCTTTTTCCTCTCCTGGCGTCCCTCCTAAGAAACAGCTGATATCCCTTTTTTTCGCTGGATTTGTACGTCGGTGAGATTAAGCGGGGTGAAGGGTTAATTTCTTGTGTCACCTTTCTCTTAGTTCCCACACTTACTGTTTTTGAGCACTGGTTAGCAACAAACACAAGTAAATTCTGAACCTTTTCGGCAGAGGCTGTTTCTTGGTCTCCGAATCCAAAAATGCCATGAGGAAAATTTTTTTTCCGGGGGGATTGTTGGCTTCGCACTTATTCCCCTCCGCATGATTCTATAGCCTTCAATCGTCACCTGCCCCTCCCCGAAATTACTGCTTTGGGGTTGACCCAGATAAAGTATTATTTAAAGGCCACTTCTCTCCCATTTAATATTTCGTTTGCTGTTCCTTCTTCTCAGACTTCTCTATGGTCCAAACCTGCTTGTTACCTCAGCATTCTTCAATATCACCTGTTCTCTCCCTGGGCTTCCCAACCTCCCCGGAAACACTCCCTCGAAAGTATGAGATAGGATATTTTCACCTCTTTCCCTTCTCGGAGTTTTTTTTGAACAATTTTCCTAGCACTAGAGTTCTCATTTAGCCCCTCCCAAGGTCTCTGTTCCGTCCCGCATCCAGTCCGTCTGAAATCCCTATAGTGAAGCCCAGATTTTGGTTTGCTATGCATTGGTTGCTATGAAGAGGAGACCGTATCGAACGTGAGGGAAGAATAAGTGATTCGCCGGGGGAGCTAGACTAGGAGAACTTAAACTGCTGAACGTGCTTCCCAACAAAATGCTTTCCTTTTCATTAATTGGGATTAGTCATCGTACTTGAACTTTGAGAGTTTTTCTCCAGACAAGTCTTGGTAGGACTCATTTACTTTTCCTTACTAAACGCTAGAATCATGCTCCGAGAAGATTTGTGTCCTCCATTATCGTTCTCACTTATTTTCCCTATGTGCCGCCCGGAACGCCATGGGTTTTACCTTATATTGTCCTTTACTTCAAGCCAGCCTTTCAGCCGAATTACAAAGTCTTGCGACTCATTCCATCTCCTTAATTGGAATTTTGCCAGATCATGTTCGTTTTTCCCCTACGAGAACCCTTCAGACTGTAATCTCAGGCGTACTTTTTCAAATTATCCGCGGTTTTGAAGAATTTTTTAATTTTTTACTCTCCCCCCCCAAGCCCTTTCACTTCGAATGACAGACCTTCCCATTCATGCCCCGATTCCACACTCCTGCCCAAAATTCCCCATTCATGTTTTGAGAGCTTTTTCTCCGTTTTCATAATTCTCAGACTTCACAATTTTCACTTGGTGTGTTGCCCTCCCTTGTGCCCCCCCCTATCGCTAATAAATTCTCGACCCCCATCCCCTTCATCTCCTTCACTGTGAATATAAATCTCTCACGTACTATCGACCCACTGTTTCACTTACCTTTCTTTTCTCTGAACCCCCTCCCCCTCGCCCAAACTTCGGTTCCCCCAGAAAGCAGTGCTCAAATTGTCCTTTTTAGCCCCCTCCCTTCCCCTCTCTCACAAGATTATCAATTTTGCGGTCTAAAAGCCCCCAATCCAAGGATGTTTCCCCTCTGCCGTTCCCCTCAACCAGTGCCCCCTTCTTTTTTTTTTCATTTCTTTAAAAGAATAGTCGTAACTCTTCTGCCTGAGAGTGCTCTTCGAAATGATCCGTTTCTTCTCTGGTCCGTTGGCCCCCCGGTTGTAGCGCTCGTCTGATCATCCTTGTCTGTTTTTATCGTTACTGGCTTTGGCTGTCCTGTGCAGTATGCGGTGTTTGCACCTTTTGGCCGCCAAACCGTCGATCTGTGATTGACAATCGGCTTTCTCCCGTTACCAGCCTTGGACGGGTCCCCCAACCTCGACTGTTCCTGGTTTTTAACCAAAATCTTGGCTTCTTCCTTATTGAAATCCAAGCTATCCCTCCGTCCCGGTAACTGTTTTTATTCTGATTTCTCTTTTTCGCTTACTCCTTTTCCCCACGAGGAGACGTTTGGGCCCGCTTCCGGAATTTCGCAATGCCAGTTTTTCCCGTCGCTGCTGGCTCGAACAGTTCGGCTTTTCACTTGAGTTTGGTGAAAAGGAGTCCCCTTCCCCGACTTTGGCAAGGATGTACAACGAGCGTTCCTCCCCTTTGTATTTTCGACCTGAATGGCGTCGGTCCGGGGTGATCGCCCTTACTTTTTCCTGGTTACTCTTTTTTTTTGTCGTTGAGGGATGTTTAATACTGCAGAAGGGTCTTCTTGGTTTTCCCCCCCTCCACCCTGAAGCGAGTTAACCACCCCAACACTAATACTTTGCTCAAACTCTCTTCTCGTTTCTGCCCCTTGTTTTTTTTTTGCGTCGCAGGACAGAGTTGAGTGTCTGGTCTTCCTATCAAACTCTTCTCGGCCAGCTAGTGATCTGGATCGTCTTTGCCAGGGTTTTGTTCGTTTTTCCCTTGACCAAATTCTTTGTAATCGGGAGCACAGTTCGCGAGGACAAGCGAGCCTGCCTAGCGCTCCCCATGAGTAACGTCCCCATAGACCACTTGGAAAGAAATGTGATTTTCCCCGCAAAGTTTATACTTAGCTTATGCCAGCGGCCTCCAAGCACTTCCGGAACGAAGGTCTTTTTAGTTTATCCGACGTCTTTTTTTCGCCCGATCAACTAAAGAGGTCTGCCATGGCCCTACCTCATCATTGACCTTTTCTTTTTTGTTCACTCCTCCTTTTACCCCGGACCTTTTCTTTCTTACCCCAAACGCAGAACGATTTTTTTCTTTTTTTTCTTTTCGATTCAAATGAAAACACTAGTGTTCGAAGTATCTTGAATGAGACGCGACTGCCTTTTTTTTCTTTTTCTTTCCTCTGTTATTTTGTGCCGGTTGTACCCAAAAGGAGCCAACTCCAGTCCCAAACATTCTTTTACCCCCTTCCGAAGCGTTTCTTTCGACTCCCCTTTTCCCCCCGCCGCCGTCGTTCGTTTCAGAACATACCTCAAGAGCTTTTTTACCTAAACCCTCCCTTCCCCCCCAGCGACATTCAGCGACCTTACTTCCTTTTGTACAACGCAGTTCTTCCCCTCCTCCCTTGGGATGGTCGTTCGGATTCTTGAGTGACGTTCTGCAACCTCGGCGGTTCACTTTACGGCATTCTTTTTTCCCGGGTCTCCTATGTTCCGATACAACCCAATCCGCCGTTTCGTTTCCTTTTCTCCCATCCCCCCAACGCGGCATTGTATATTAGGTCCAAACCGTTGTACTATAAGATCCCCCCCGCGAAGATTCCTGCAGGTTTTCTTGCCCGTCCCCTTGCTCGACTCTCCGGCAACGTTGGTGTTTACCCGCTTTAGACTCCCTTTTCCGGTGCTTGCTTCCCTGCTTTTAGGGTTCCCTTCATGAATATTGAGAAACTTTTATGCCCGGCCCGTTGCGGTTTCTACTGGTTCCCCCAGTACGGTTCTTCCCCCCAGTCTTGGAAGCTCTTTCCGTGGAGGTTTTTTTCGGCGTCCGTTCCCGCTTTTCTAGTGTTTGAGCTTTTTCATCCATCTCGGTCCCCCGAGATCTTGATTCGTATGAGCCTGCTCCGAAAATAGGCAATGACCTAAAGGAAAACGTCTTTGGCGGTCTTGTCTCCGGGTTTTCCCAATATTCTTGGTCAGCAGAGGCGCTGGTGCTTCGCGGTCCCCTTTTTCCCGCCGCTTCATGACTTTGCTGGCCCCCCCCAACGCCCTCTGAGATTTAGATTTCGGGCTCATAGCATTCCCTTCCCCTGAGTCCTCCCGAAGACGTCGCCTCCAGATTCAGAAAGTTGTTCATTTCCCCCCAATTGTCTTGAGATGGTCTTATTCCCCTGGGCCAACGTCTCGCTAACTGAGTTTTTCATTTGTGCTTTTTTGGAAAAAAGGAGTGTCTGCGTGCTTCAGCTCGCGTTCAATCCAACCAGTCAGAAGAACTACTGTGAATATGTTATAGTGGGACTTGCCCCTTGCCTCCCCAGTTGCATTGACTTTGACGAAGCGCTTTCTCTTTTCCGCGGCTCCTTTAACACAACAGGCCTCCGTTTAAATGCAACCCCTGGGAACTTGGTGAACATCCCCAGGAGTTCACCCCCTTTCATCCCTTTTTGTTGACTGCCTTCAGTTTTTCACTGAAGTGATTTAAGGTTTTTTCAGTTTCGACTCCGTTGCAGCTTAGTCCAGCCATTCCGGACCTTACGGAACCCGAGGGTCGTCTAAGTTTCTCTAGTTCTTTTTTGACCTTTTTCTTTCTTCCCACAATTCTCCCTTGTCAAACTCTTCATGACCTCAGGCATACTATTTGAAACCACTACTCGCTGTCCCCCCAACGAGTTTGCATGCCCCCCTTTTGTCCCATGTTTTATTGATCGTTCTTTTCTTGCTGTGCAGTGCGGTCTTATCTTCCTTTGGTTCACCCTAGACTCCAGGCATCCTCTCTCTCGGCTACCCGAAGAGAACCGTCTCTCGCCTTCGATATCCTTTCCCCCCCCCTCTTTTTTTTTTCCTCGATCTTCTGCCTTTTTGCGCTTCTTTGGCGAGTATGCCGGATCTTCTTCCCTGGATGTATCTTTTCTCCATTCCTACCGCACGCTGGAACTCCCACATCGGTTATCGCAATCCTCCACTTTTTTTTCAGTTCAGGTGGAGCTTCCCTCCTCGGATTGGTTTTTGATGTTCGGAATCCTAGTTTTCCCTTGATTCCCCCTTTAGAATTTCTTTCCTCCCGCCCCCCGAAATTGGTTCCCGATGCCCCGAACTTCTGACCCCCCTTTTTTTCTGGTCCAGTGGAATTTTACTCATCCCCCCCTTTGCCCACTTCTCAGACTTGGAAAACACTGCTCCCCAGCCCCACCATTTTCTTGTTCTCATGGGATATTCCCTCCAAGTTCTCAGTAGTCAGCTCGATTTAGCTTTCCTTTACCTTCGCGGAAAGATTCGCTCCTATAGCTTCCTTCACCTTTTCGTCCTTTGGCGCCCCTACGTAACCCGGCACCTATAAGTTCCCCGAGTTAGTATGTGTGATCCCCTCTCGGCCCTACGACGCCGAATCTTCCCTCAACAACTGAGTGTATCGTTATGTCTCTCATTCCACACATTGGTTTTAGTTTTTTTTTTTTTTTTTTCACCAGGATTCTCCCCTCATCTTTAAATTCCCGAAGCTTTCTTTTAACGCTTTGCCCCTGTCCGCGTACCTGAGTTATCACCTTCCGGTCCTGCGTGACACCTGACCCTAGTTTTTTGCATTTCAGATACCTTTTCAGGAGTCCCCGATTTCCTCTCCAGCAACAGAGCACTGTGCTATTCAAACACAATGGGCCTCCAATTCTTATCGTGCTTTCAGCAAATCCATTCTGTTGCCATTGCCTAGTTTTATCCCTCTTCTTATCCTTCATTCCTCCTGCTTTTTATTTTTTTGATTTATTTGGAAGGCATTGCCTTTTTTTTAGGTTCGCGGCTCTTTCACTTTCATCCATGCCCCCAACGGAAACTAGATTCAATTCGAACGTCACTCACATGCCTGCCTTTCGTCCCCAATCGAAGCGTTGGCTCCTCCCCTGCAGGACGGCCCAATTGAAGAATTAAAGAAAATTATGTGCTGCACATTTTTTCCCAAACAACTTGCGTTGAGCAGTCGCGTCCCCCCCTTTAAAACTTTTCCCTTCTCAGTGTTTTTTTTCTTGAGTATACTTAGGTACCCCCCAAGAAAGTTCCCCCCCTGCCTCGGTGCTATTGTAAACCCCACGCGCAATAAGTCTTTCCTGAGTTGGTTTGTGGACGTTGTGATAGCACGGCCGGTGAACTTCCCGTTCCACCCCCAAGTCCCCGCCCTGAGCCTCCGACTTTTTTTCTCCGGCCTCCCCTCCAGGAAAATACCAGAAAACCACCTAGTTTCATTTAGTCTTGTCCACCCCTCCTGGCTTTCTTGAAAGACGGTCAGGTATCCTGTTTATTCTTTTTTGTAGTAAGACTCCCCTCTTTGTCTGTTCCTTTCTTTTTCCTTCCCGGCAAGATGCGGAGGTTTGGAGGTCTCCCTCGGCCGCGACTCCTGGAAGTTTGACAGGGGAAAGTTTTTTCTCGTTACTTCAACGGCCACCAAGATTTTTTTTTTTTTTCATCCCCCTCACCCCTTAATGTCTAGGCTTCCCCTCGCTAGGGCTATGAACAGTTCTTTGGGACCCTCCTCTATGACCTCTTCCAGTCCCAACATCTCTTCTTTTGTTTCCCTTCTTTTCTCCAAACCTTTTCGTTTTGGTACTGCTAGGCCTTTGACACCCGAATTCCCCCGCTCTTTATAGTAGTCCTTGTCCCCCCGCTCTACCCGCTGATTGAAAAGCTAGAGGATGAAATCAACTTTTTCCCGTTTTTTCAAGACGTGATTGCGTAAAGACAAGGCCCCAGCTGAGCCCCCTTTTGGCCCCGAAAGTCCGACTCGGTACCCTGCCCCCCTTTGCTCTGGATATCGTGAATCTTTTCTTTTGCTTACTCGCGCCCCTGTTTTGCCTATAGTCTTTGTTACCCACTCTTCCCCCCCTCCCCCAAAGGATGCTGATCCTCTTATTTTTGACCTGAGAACTTGAGGTTTCTCTATTCCACATCCGGATGTTACTCGTATGTATTGGGAACTCCTTAAAGTCATAAATTTTAAGTATGCACTTGGCCCCGTATTTTTTTAACCTGTTTATCTTTGGTGTTTTTCCCTGGACCCTCTGAGCAACCTCCGTCCTCCCGCGCTCAACCCCCGATCTCGCCATCGACCCCCTTTTCATTTTTTTTCCGCGGCCGTTTTCTTGTATTGAACAGTCCCCTGATTTTCTCTTCGGCTTTTCAAAGACTCATTTTTGACGACATAATGTGACACTCCCCATCACTAAACGTGTTCACCCAACTTGTGCGTCCTTCCCGTTGTCCCGTTGAACTCCTGCATTGCCAATGCCTATCCATTTCCACCGCGACTCTTCTGCCCCGTAGAGAGAACAAATCTCTTGCGTCATTCACCCCTAACCACGAGTATCTCGTTTTTGTGTTCACTAGCCTCCTCTCTTTTTAACATGCTTTCCCCTTCGATGTAACCCCCCGGTCCCCAAATGCTGCGTAGTCCCCCCCCAAAATTAAGGCTGTGTTTATGTTCTCCCATGTTCCCCCCCTCAGAAGATCCGTTAAGCCACCCAGACCGTTAGGACCCCGAAATAAAGCCCAATAATTTTGCGCCTTCCCCCCCATTTTTTTGACGCGTCCCCCCTCTACCGCGAGAAGGCTTTCCTTTTCCCACTTTCTGTCTCTCCGTTAATTGCGGGTAATGTCGCAGATTATGGTCAAAGCTGTTTTGATTCCTTCTGCTTTGTTCGCCGGCCGCTGAACGCATGGCTTTTCAGATACCCTCCACTTTGAGAGATTGTGAGCCTGCGTTCGTGCCTTCCAGTTCCCACGAGAACTACGTCTACCCCACTTTGGACCCATTTTCGTTGTTTTCCGTTTTTCTTTTTCCTAAGGCTCTGCGGGTGACTTCCCCCCCCTTTCGATTATTTTGATCGTGAGTCCCGATTTGCGGATTCTGACTTTCGGGCCTCTCGATATTTATTCCCTTCTTTTGCAACTTTTTTTTCCCCTTGCAACAAACAAATTGCACTGTTTTTGCGTCCCCCCCCGAGGATGCCGATTATCCCTTACCTGATCCCTCCAAAATTCTTATTTTGTTGTGCTTTTTTTGATTACAGGTTTTAGTCGAGCTTTCAGATTCCGGCTTAGATTTTTTACTATCGCCCCCCAACCCTCAAGATGGAAGAAGATCTACTTTACCTTGACGCTTCTCCCTTTACCATGAAGCGTATTTTCCCCCCTGCCCCCATTCTTCTCGAAAAATGTCATCCTGCGGAGGCTTCATGTATCCCCTGCTTTTTCATTTTAAACATTGTTTTTTCCCCCCGTCAGACATCGCGGAATATCCCTGTTGATTCCCTGCAAGGCGGTACCATGACTTTGAAAAAATTCATCGTAAGAAGAGACGTCGGAACCTCTGTTTCGGGCCTTTTCCCCTTCTTCTAACTCCCGCGGTGGGACTCACTAGGAGCTCGTCTTCCTGAGCTTCTTAACTCAGTCGGCTTTTTTAACTTTTTTTTTTTTCCCCTATCCTGCAGGCAGCGGTTGTTTTTGTTATGAGTTCCCTGTTTTCACCCCCCAATCTCCGTCCGTTTTTTTTGGAGAGGTTGTTAGGTCTCCCCTGATCTTGTACCTGCAGCACCACAACTGCTAAGGCGATTTTTTAGGGCTTCTCCGACGTGAGGCCGCCCGGACCCTTTCCGCCCGTGATTCTTTAGAAAGCGATTAGGACGCCATGGTCGCCGTTCTTATGTTCCGAAAGCTTATTCTTTTTTTGAATGTAATTTTCATTAAGCCCTTTGCGGAACGCCGGTTATATTCCGTTTTGGTTTGCTTCCCTTCAGAAGACCCCTCGCCTATTAAACCGTAATTTACACGATTCCCACCCTCCCATGGTGAATTTCACCCTATCCTTTGCATGGTTTCCCTTAGTCCCTTTCCCCTCCTTTCCCGAGAGCCGTACTTCTTCCCTCCTTGCCCTTCACGGGATGACTTGGAGATTTTACCTCCCCTCCCCCAAGGCCAACCGTTCTGAAGAAAGAGCTTTTACAAACCCTCCCACAGTTTTGCACCTTTCTTGCATGGTGTTTAGGTTCGGATTTTTTCCACAGAGTCAAGTCAGCCTTCCCCTGTGTTGTTGCTACCCAGGGGGCGTTTGCCCCGCACCCCCTGGTTAATAATACTGACCGTACCAGAACTTTCCCAATCCGAAACCTCGGAATCTCTCGAGACCGCGTGAAAGGTTTCCTTCCCTCCCCTTCTCCTTCTAAGTCACTTTCCCCCGCTTATGTTGCCACGAAATTCGCGCTGCCGAATTTAGAACGCCCCGAATCAGATCTCCCCACAATCCTCAATTAGGTTACTCAAAGCACATAACTTGAGTTCCTTGAGAAACACTGCCCCCTTGGACATACGTCTTTTTTTTAATTAATCCTTCAAAACGTTCCCACGCCCCGATGCACGGCTCGGTCTCTGGCCTATTATTCTCGATTGTACAGTTTCAAAGGTGTACCTTCTTTTCTCCTTCTGACGTAACCTGATTGGACTTTGTCTCAGTGCTCATCGGGTGTATGGCCACGGGGTTTTTTAGTGAGTTGTTGCCCCGGCCGAACACGGCTGACTTAGTCAATCGCTTTGCGACCATCTTTCCGGGTTGTCCCAGACTAGTCTTTCTCCCCGCGTACGGAGGGGGAACCCTCAACTCTCTTTATCTTCTGTTTGGAAAGCGTTTATCATGATCAGGGTTCGCTCCTTACCTTTGCGGCACCGAATTCCCGTGTTTCCAACTTTGCTGTTTCCCTCCGCTTTGTAGCAATAAGTATTATGCACTCGGATTCACGCGAATTTGTCCTCTTAGTTTGTCAATTGAGGTTTGGTACCAACAACAGGATTTAAATCGTTGTTTCCCCTACCGGAACGGATTTGTCCCAATCCTTATCCGTACTTTTTTACCTGCTGAGGAGGCGCACGTTCCGCTTCATCCACCTAATCCCCCCCCGTGGGTTTTAGAGATGGTTGGCGCGGTCTTCCCCCTTGAGTTCATCGACTTTTCCTGATTTGCACCACCCAGACCCGATCCGCGGGTCACAAACACCCCCCTGCCAGCCCCTGTCTCCCATTAATCTCAGGTATCTCTTCCTCCCGGTTACCCAGCAGACGAGTAGAATTAAGGATGCGTAGGTTTTTCTTTCATTCGAATTCATGGAGACGGTCCAAGATAGGTTTTTTTGGCCTTGTCAGTTCCTCTGTTTTTTTTTTTGTACTGGCTTGGAGTCACCGTCCTTTGTCCTGAGGGCACTTTTGAGAGGCACAGCTTTTTCTTCCGTGAGATTCCGTCCCCGTCCCCTCCAAAAAGAGGGAACGCGGTGCGTTCCGTCCCCACCAATTTATCGTTTCTGGGACCGGGTTCCTTAGTAGCATTAACACCTCAGACCTCTAGTGAAACGAAGCTTTTCCGCCGATCTCAGCCCCCGTTAAGAGGGATTTTTATACCCTTACTCATTTTTCTATGATCTCCTGGTCCAAGGTCCTCGCCTTTTCCCCCCTGTGAGGTTAGAATGACAAACAACGCCAGAACTATTTTTTTTTTTTCTTTTTTTATTGCTAAGACCCCGGTGTTCGCCCTTGCCTCCGAATGAGGCCGCCCTAAGTTTGAGGTATCTCCCCTCGTTGATTTCCTCGTGCCGGTGTACACCCCAGGGTTAACACTAAAATTTTCCAACCCCCCCCCTGGAGGAAATCATCTCCTCTGACCACTCCTCAGAGGTAGGGAGTGCCACTCAACCCAACGCCTATAAAGTTGCCCAGGACCCAACCCGACGCCTGGCCCGCGATTACGCCTCCAGTCTCTTTTTCCACTCATCTTTACGTCGGGATTGTTTTTTAGTAGGAGGTTTTTTGACGTCTGTTGTGGCTGCAATGGCGGTTACCCTCCTTCCTGTCGGACTATTTTTTGGTTAGTAGTTCTACACGAATCCCCTCCCGCAACAGCTGCGAACTCGGATTCTAGAGTTTTTAGAAAATGACCCTTTACCTGACGGTCGTCTCGGTCCCCCCCCCCCTACTATACTCTACCTCGACCAAGAAAATTCGGACCGTTTAGGAACGCCGTGATTGAGGAATCCCACCAAGATGGGGGTCGACTCTCTTTTGCGGACAGTTTTCTGACCTTGTAAGTTTAGGCCTTCCTGCCTGGAATTCCTGAAAACGGCCTTCGTCCCCCGCCGGACGTTTTTGGTTTTTTTTTTCGCCAGGAAGTTTCGGTTTCCCTTCATTTTTTGAGGTTTGAATGACAAGATCTCTTTGTTTCCGATAGCCACAACCGACCAAGAGTTAAAAATAAAGTCCATGTTTTTGTTGCGTCGAGTCGAGTCAGACTAGGGAGGACCCCCTAACGACCGTTTGGTACGTTTTCCCCAATCCTCGCTATTTCTTCCCCCCATCAGTTTTATTTACGCAGTGAAGATGCCTTCTGGTTGCTGCCTGAAACACCTTTTTTTTGCAGAAGATGCTCGTACTGGTGTCCACCCCCTGCCCCGATAGGACTTGGAATTATTGATGTTAATGATTCTTGGATTCGCTACTCTCCTTATACCCCTGCTTCGTTTTTACCCCTTTTTAGTTCCCCTCCTTCATTAGGGAGCACATTTCCCCCCCCTTTTAACCCCCTTGATAGCCCCCCTTTTGGCAAGAATTTGTTGCTTCATTGAAGCTGTTTTCCCTTTTTCCCTTTCGTCTCTCCCTTCCACAACCAAGAGAACCCGTTTGAGTTGCCTTGTCTATCCGGAAGCTTTCCAAGAAGTTGCCCCTCAGAGATGATCTTCCGTGCTTCTTTTTCCTAGGCCGGACAAAGTCCACACCAGGAATGAGCGAAATCGAACTTTCTTTGCACTTGTTTTTTCTTCCTATCACAGTCGAAACCTCCCACTCATTTTTGTCTTTTTAGAAGTGTTGACTGCACGCTTCCACCCGGGCGGGAGATGCCGCTTAATTTTCTGAACGGTGAAGTGATGTTCCCCAGTCGCTGGCCCCTAAACACAAGGAGGTTTCAGCACCCCCCCCCTGTTCTCTTAGACCTTAAGGATGATAAGGCCCCGCCTACGAAACTAGTAATACCCTTGACCAAACAAGACCCTCTATCCCTCCAAGCCCCTGGAAAAATTGGTGAATTTGCACGGTTTCCGCTGCAGTTTGCGGGTCCTCGTTTTTTTCTTTTCTGTCTGTCAATTGAGACTCAAGTCCTCCTAGTCCTTCGCCGGCATAGTCTCGCAATCCCGCTTTGCTTCTAATTCTCCTTTAATAAGATAAGTTGGGTTTTTCTATAGATATGATCGGCGACTCCGCGTGAGCGGAGAGTTACGTCGGCATCGGATGACTGTAGTTTTTTGAACTAATTTTACACACGATTTCCGTCCCCTTTTCGGCCTCTAACAATGCACACATGGGGCCTTCCCCGGTTGCTTTGGCCCTCTATTTTTCGTACTAAGGTTGTCGGCTTGCTTTTCTTTTTCAGAAAGAAACCGTTTTAAAGGGAACTTGATCCTCTGAAATGATGACTCAACCTTGGTCGTCGTCCTTTTTCCCCCTGGACCAAAGCGTAATCTTTGAAAACTTCCTTCCCTCCCCTTTTCATCTCTTCCCTTCCCGCCAACGACAAAAAATGATTTTCGCGGTTTTCCTTGATAGTTCGCACTTTCTTCATTTCGATTTCACGTCCATGGTGTCTCTCCTTTTTACCTGCGCGGACATAAGTAGCAGTAGAGTCGCTTGCAGGCCCACCTGGTTCGGTTCGGGCCCTGCTTGACTCCTCGTTGAAGAGTTTCTTTTCGTTTTTGATTCAAGCCACGTTTGCAAGTACGTCCCAACCTTTTCCCCTGAAAAAATTTTGTTGCCTCTTTGATTGCTCTCCCCCTTGTTAACCCTGGTCTAGACTAGTTTCAATAAAAGTCTTCCTGACTTTTCAAGCTTTCTGCTCTTGCTCTTTCCCTTCACGATTGTTTCTCTCCTGTGGCCATGCCCCGTGAGGTGAAAGGATCAAATTGCCCAGCAGGCGGTACAACCGTATTTTAGCCCATCCAAAAAGCTTTCTCCATTGCGTTCCCCTTCAACGAGGTGCAATCGCCTGCGGAGTTCGCCATCCCTGTCTTTAGTTTCCATGCCTGCGTAGTTCTCATCGCATACACCCTTCTTCCTTTCCGGGTCTTGTTTCCTTTTTGAGGTTCTTTGCCCTCGCCAACCCCTCTCTCCTTTTCAATTTTGACGAAAGGCCAGATGCTTCCAATCCTTCAGTGAACCCCCGTTCCTTTCCATTTAGAACTTCACGGGCGTTCCATCCATGCGTTTGTCCCCTCAGTATTCTGACGGCCTTCAATGCCGTCCTATAAGACCCGGTTATTTCGCTCAAAGGCGGATACCGTGTGCCGTGTTTCGTTTCCCCCTAGAATCAGGTCAAGTCAGATCTTTGCGTTTGCCTTCGCTTCGTATATAGTCGGGTGGGAACTGACTCGGACCTCTGTGGCTTTGCTGTTCACACTCTAAGTATTGTCTTTCCGGGCGGCGGTGGATGTTTGGACAGGTCTGCGCAGCCAACCCAACTCATTCCCGTCCGAGTGTCAACAGTGGCAACGAACTACCTCCAGTTAACTAATAAGGCATACGCCCCCCCCCCCCCCCCCCCCCCAGTTCCCGGTACAGATGATCCACCCCGATACTTTCCTTCGGTTAATCTCAGTACAGCATTTTCTTTTTCCTTTCGGTAAGAAATATTGAGCGTATTATGTGGTAGACCCGTCCCGACTTGAGAGCCTGGGGGCGCCGCATGCCGTAGGCGACTCCCCATTTTTCTTTGTTTTTGGTGTTGTTCCATTTTTTATCTTTCCCTTTGTTGTAAAACGGTCCGAAGGCAGGCGCAACCAAACTTCCCCAATGTTCGATTTTAAATCGATATGTCCTAATTGTTCTTTGGCCTCTCTACCAGTTTCCCCCAAACCATCATCTTTCTGAGGTTTTGCCCCCCCAGTAGGTAGCGAGCCCCTTCTGCCATTTGCAAACTCTTCAAAAGTTAATCTGGAACAAGGGCCTCCTTTCTACCTATTCTCCCGCCATCTGTCTATCCCTCCGTCCCTTTCTTTTAAGATTTCCCGTGTTGATTAACCTGGACACTGGCATAATCTGCCGCGCCTTTATAGACCAGAGAGTTCATCTGTTGTCTCATTGACGTGAAGTACCCTTTTCCGAAGGGTCCTGTCTTCAGTGTGAATTATGTGACTCCCTCTCCAGTTTCTTCTTCCCCTCCGGGTGAACACGACCCAACCGTCTCCCACCCATCTATCCCTTTGTCCCCCAGTCTTGTTTTTAGTATGCCAAGCCTACTCTCAGTCTGACTACGACTAGTATTTTCCCCGACAATTTCACCCCGCTGTTTGCAGTTATAAATTCTCCCCTTAGTGATTTTGTGTGAAAGGTCTTTCTTTTTTTTCTTTGGTGGGACTAGTTTTTCCTAGGAACCCTTGCTCGCCGCTCAAACCTCTCTTCATATATTTTATGTCCGTCCTCCACTCAGTATTGAGTAGTCCAAGGATACCGGGGAACATGTTCTTTTTTAAATATTCGTCTGGGGTACTGATTTCCACTCCCCTTTTCCCCCAATCCCACTGAACTTTGTTCCTCTATCCCCCCCCCCCCACTTTTTGATCGTAATCCTTCTCGGTAACCCCTTTAAAAGTTCATGAAGCGCCCTTTTCCCCGTGCACTGACAACGTCCCGCAGAAACCCGATCGTTTTGCATCCCAACCCACCCCTTCGCGCTAGTTTGATTTTCCCCTCCCCTTACTAAAGCGATTTGAGAATAGGCACCCTTCGTGCGTGTACCCCCTTTGGTCCATCTTTCCCGTCACCCTGTTGCGGCCTTCGCCTTTTGTTCTTTTCACCATTCCCCAAAAACACGCATAGCCCCCCCCCCTTTCCCCAAGACAAAGCCCGTACGCGCACGTCATCCGTAACTTTCTTCCCCTGATAAGGAAGGGGAAACCCCCTTTCCCTCCCAGCTGAAGAAGGATGACCAGTTATGCCATGAATGCCCCTCCATCCGGTAGACGATTTCCTTTGGAAATACGCGGCTGACCATGAATTTGGCCCTTTTTCGTGAGACACTCCTTGATTTGATTTTAGCCCCCCCTCAACTTATCGATTTTGTCGTGGTTCATTCCCCCATGTCTCTTTTTCTCTACGCTTTTATGGAAATCTAGGGTGTTAGTCCCGTGAGTCGCTTTTGTTCCCAGGAGAGTCCTTGAATCTCAACGGTTCCTCGATTGGTATGCCTCCCGATGTTGAGTTCGTCCTGTCTTTTCGATCCGATTCCTTCCAGGATGCAGACCATTTTGACCTTCCAACCCAAACCCCCCTTTTCCCCAATCATGATTCGAGGATGTTCCTCCCGCTAATACCACCCTCCATTGATTCAAGATTGAGGGTATTTTTTAGCTGACTTTCTTCTACTTTCCTTGCTGTAATCTCGCAACCGACTCTCTTCCCGTAAAGACTGAAATTTTCCCGCGATAGATCCCCGTTAGAGTATGTGACAGTCACTTGAATACCTTCACATTTCCTCCCTTTGCCGGTCTGGAATCTATACCGACTT
>Ga0179593_1680332_pt1 | contig 16398 bp, 12 predicted proteins | sample CZODoug2_1_08_16_FD_185931 | JGI IMG/M metagenome (GOLD analysis project Ga0179593, IMG submission 185931) | Vadose zone soil fungal communities from Angelo Coast Range Reserve, California, USA - CZODoug2_1_08_16fungal (PacBio error correction) | ecosystem: Environmental > Terrestrial > Soil >... | reverse complement strand
AATCCCTGGCCTCGACGTCCATCGCGCGACCCTCTCGGCACAAGATCTCCTCCAACCTGCCCGCAGATCGTGAACCCTTCCCGCCTGCTCGCTCTTCCTTTCGCCTCCCATTTTCCTCCAAGTAGAGATCATCTCTTCATCGAAACATTTTTCTTAATATTGGACTGTGGAGGGAGTGCTAAGGTCAGCGTCTTTTCTTATGTCGGCCCCTCCAGCTCCTTCTTTTCGTCAAAGGTAGAAGCCCGTCCGTGCCCTCCCGCTGTGCCGCTCTAATAGCAGAACGCCCCAGCCGCACCCGAGTATGTCTTAAACTCACTATTCGTTCTCCCCCTTTAATATTCTTTCCGACCTCCCCAGTACTCCTATCTTTGTGTCGGAGCCCCTTTTTTTGGTCCATTTCACTCTGAGGTTCGGCCTTGAGCTTCATTTCCCCCCTTCACCCCTCCATGAGCCCGTGTTTCTCCGCCCGCTTTTCTGCGCTCCCATTGCCTTTTCTTTAAATAAAACCATTCGTACGGAACGTCTTCATTAAGTAGGACATCTCTTTTCTGGCGGAGAAGATAAGCCCCCTCTCACTTTTAGACCCTTTTGGCTTTAATGGTGAGTCCTGAGAATCCCCCTCCTAGTAGCCACACGGAAGAGAAGATCTTCGCCGCGTCGAACGTTTTCCTAGTATTTTCTCCCTAAAGTCCCTAATGTCCCTTTGTAATTTATCATGTAGGAAGTCGCCCCGACGACAATTGCAAACCCCTTACTAGAATTGCCCAAGGCACCCTCGCCCTTATGGGAGCCGTATAGGAATCGTCCAAGCTTTACGCAATTCTAGGTAAAATCTTTCTCTATTCTCCTTCCAGAAATCTTTACCAGAGAATAAGATTTACCAAAATAAGGAGAGCTTTCTTACCTTTGAGACCCACCCACCGCCCGACCCCCCCCCCCCCCCCACCCCCCCCCCCCCCCCCCCCCCCCTTTTGGTTGAGATTGCCGTCCTTTTTTTTTTTTCCCCTACCACCTTTCTTTTCCCCCCCAAAAGGAGACCCCCCGCCTCCTCCTCCGGCGGCCGACTTTCCTCCTTTTAAAAAATAGAGAAGCCCTTTTCCCCCGGCTGGCGTTGATACTAGTCCCTCCTCTTTTTTTATGAATCCCGATTCCCGCAAGTTTTTTTTCGCGTAAAATCAACCCTTTAGACGAGATAGGCTTTCCTGACTCTTCTCGGTACGCCATCCCTTTTATGAGGAAAGTTTTGGCTTGCCTTTTCTTTCCCCGGTCACACTTCCCAGAAAGTTACCTCGATGATTGATGACTTTTCTCCCCAGATTTTACGTTTTACCTCCCCAGAACGCTTCCCCGGTAGCGGCGAGGTCTCCGCTGCAGAGTGAATCATTAAAAGTAAGGTGCCTTATCCCCAACTTTAAAGTTCTACCTTACCGACTCTTCTGCCCTAAGAGTAGATTCTTTTTTTGCACCTTTCAATAGTATTCCCGGAGAGAGGAGCCAGAGTGTCTCCCTTTGTCTTTTCGGTATTTCCTAGATATGTGATACCTCCGTTGTTGTTTTGTTTGAGTACTACAAGATTTCCCCCACTAACCCCTATCGGAAGGAACGGTCGCTCGACGGTTTTCCAATGATTTGCTCAAGTTCCCAGATTTTGAGGAGTTTTTTGGAATCCCCCTTTTCCCCCCTTGGGTATCCTCATTCACGGTGAACTTAAGGAGATGAATCTTTTTCCCTCGGCGATCGCCGTCCCCCAAGATTCTGTCTTATGGACGCCCAAAGAGGGAGACGTACCCTTTGATAAAACTTTCTCCGGATCTTTGAAGGAATTTCGACACTTTGCCCGCGGGATCTCAAAGGCAATCCCCCCATGGTTTCCCTCCCCTGAAAGGGGAGTCTACCACCGTGTTCCTATGATCCTCCTTTAAGGATGTTTCTAACTGGGTTTTGGCGGCGATGCAACCCCCCCCTTGATTCTTCTAGGCTGAAGAAATCCCTTCTATTCATTTTTTCTTTCTCTAAAACCTTATACCCTCGAGAGAAAGGGATGCTTTTTCTTGTCAATGAAGTAAGTCTCTTTACGATTACCCGAGATAAGGAGGATGCCTTTTCCCGGTTGTTGTTCCCCCTACCCCCTGGTTTCTAGGGCGCCCCCTGCCAATTCTCAGTCCCCCGCAACCCCATTTCCTCCTCTCTTGTCGCGCCTTCTTGAGGGAAAAGAAGGCGCTTTGGTTCCTGCATTGCGTCCTGCGAATCGCCTTTTCCCCGATTCTTCTCATGAAGGGAAGAAGTAGGTTTTTTTTCCTCCGACCCCTCTTGAAAGAACCTACGTGATCCTTGCTGATTTCTTCACGTTTTTCCCAATGGGTTCCCCCACCTGTTGGTTCCCTTGGTTGTGCGTTGGGTTTCATCGGGGGTCTCCCCCTCCCCATCTAAAATAAAGCGTACCTCCATCCTTCCCCTACCTTCTTTTTGAAAAGACCCCACATTCCGCTTTTTATACAAGTATAGTTAGAAAGTTTTTCTTCTCCCTAAGAGTGGTGGATACTTCTCTCCCTTACAGTCTCTAGACTAATCCTACAAGTTGGCACAATGCTTTTTCGAAGCACTACGTGCTTTTCCTCGATAATCCCATCAATAAGTTCTTGTGAAGTAACATTATGAAAACCGCTCGTTCCGCCTTGGTTTGTTGCTTTCCCCTCAGCCCTTCAATGTTGGACTTGTGCGAGCGATTTTCGGATTGCTGTACCTTTTCCTCGTGGTGGTCCTTTCCTTCCCGGCCCTTGCCTTCTCACTGATATCTCCGGTAAATTGCCTGAAACCCCCCCCTTTTTCCCCAGAGGTCTCCTTTCAAAAAGAAGCCGTACTGGTTCTTCTGCCCCTTCTTATCCATGCCTCGCACACTGAAGACTCCACTCCCCACTCTTAGTTGCCTCTCCTCCTTAACCAGACGCTTTTTCTATTGAGCCCCCCCGAGGATTTCGACGGGTTCTTTCCCTTTTTTTTGGAGGTTCTGTTCTCCCCTTAATGAAAAAGGCGCCGGAGAGAGTTCTGGCAAGACTAACTCCGGCGACGCAGGCCCCGCCCCCCGTTCCCCGAGAGAAGCTTTTCCCCCCTATGGCCGCATCCGCGAGGAATGTTCTGGTTCTCCTATACTTCTCTTCCTGAGATCTGGCTTGGTTTCCTTTTCAGATGTTGTGAGAGTTCACCTCTATTGCGTTAGTAGAGCCCCTTGCTCGTGATGGTTTGGATTTTTCCGGAGTCTTTCCTCCCCCTCAAGAGAAAACCTTTTCGAGAACGGACCCCCTCCATTTCGGTGAATGACTACTTCCCTCGAACTACTTATAAAAATTTTCCTCCCCCTCTTCGGGGGAGATTACTTCCTATGAAAAATATTTCGAGCCCCGCGAATGCTGTTTCTCCTTTGGTTCTTGGGCAACTTTTTCCCAGGAGAAAAGCTTAGTCCCGCTCGCGGGACGCCAACTCCTTCTTTTTCACAGATTCCCTTTGGCCGGCCCTCTCTTATTAAAAAGGAGTGGGCTAGAGCCCCCTGAGAAGGCTTCCCTCTGCGGCGGGATGTTTCTTTCAAGTTTTTAAATTGAAGTCTTCCCTCCCCTCCCCCCTTTGACCGGTATACTCTGAGAACCGAGGAAACCTTTTTTTTTTATCCTTCTTGGTCCCCTCCTAGTAGAGGGATTTCTTCTCCACGTAAATTTGTATCCTCTGCCGGTTTTTCAAGCAAGAGGTTTGAGTCTCCTCCCCCAAAACAATCGTAGGTTGCTCCACCTTTTGGTACCTCTTTCCCCTCCGAGTTCTCCTTTAAGATGTATAGCTTGTGTCGATTGTTAACATCAGACCTTTCCTCCTTCAGTGTCGTTTACTTTCCCCCCCCTCCTGGAGCATAGACGACCACCGGAAAGACTTCATGAAAAGAGCTCGCTTTAGAACGTTGAGGATTATCTCTCTTTCTTTCGCGTTCTTTTCTTTTTCTCTGCGTTAGATGGATAAGGCTAGCCTTTTTTCTTCCCAAAGATTCTCTTCCTCATAAACTTTTTTGACTGTCAAGCATGAGGATTCCTTTTTCTAAGCCCCCTTCGGATACTGACCCCCAGAGGATATTTCTGCCAGCCATCTCATGTTTCTTTTCTCAAAAGCCGGCTTCTACCCATCCCGATGGTTAGTCTGAAAAGTTACTTTCCTTCTCCTGGGGTCCCCTCGGAATTGTTGCTTTCATTAATGATGTATTTTCCACGCCCGGTTTTGCATGAAATTATTTGCCAGAAAAGGAAGTTTTTTTCCCTTAGGGTAGTTTTTTCTCCAGCGGATCCCCCTCAAAGGATAATGCCTACCTTTTTCTTCAATTTTTTTTAGATATCCCATTCTCTATAGTAATAGAATTTCGAGAGAGAGAGTGTCTCCCCTTTGTAAACCCTTGACGAATAAAAGAACACTCCCCTTCTCTCCTTTAAGGTTTTCTTTTATTCCGTACCTGATGAGACAATAGTAGTTTTTTTCGCTATTAGCCTCCTGCTTGAAAAATACGTATAAGAACCCTCTCACTATTGATTCTTTCAAGATTGATGTTCTATTGGATTGAAGATTGAAGACTCAACGGATCCTTTCATAGCCTCTTGGAGGCATTCCCTAAGGAAGCCTCGAGTTTTCTTATGTGCGAGGATGTCCTTTAGGCCTCCCCCACTACTAGGATAGGATTCTTGGCATGAACACTCTGTACGTTAGACGCCCCTTTTCCTCAGCATGAGCCTTCTTATGCTCAAGCCCCTCTTCCGAGAAAAGAAGTAAGGGTCAATTTCCCTTCTTTTCGTCGAGAGTTGTTCTTTGATCTTGGGTTTAACACGGGTACCGTTTAAACTTTCCTGAACCTTTTCTGACCCTTTCCGGTCCCCCGAAAGGACTGGCCTTTTCCCAGTGCTTCTTGGTGAGCATTTCCTCCCCAGAGCTCGAAGTCGACATTCGGTTCAGAGATCGTTTAGCTGAGCTTTTCTCCCTTATCGGATGGTCGTCCTGATCCCTTCGTATTGGATATCGGTTCCCCCTCGAGCACCTTCTACCACCATATCAAACGGTATCTTCCGGCCTAGGCGGCCCCCCATCGATTTCTTCCCCCCATTTTCAAATTTAAGCTATGAAGCACCATTTCCTTTCCTAGGATCGCAGCTTTTATCTTTTGACCCGGTAGACCTGGCCCCCCCTTAGAATCCTAATCCTTTTTTGTTTTTTCTGCTTCTTGAGAATTTGTATCGCTCCGCTCTCTAATTTATCGGAAAGTTCCTTTTTGAGCGTTTTTCCTCGCATTCATCGATTTCAGATGGACTATCCCCTCCCGGTATTCTTGTAGCCGATTTGCTCTGGTAGTAGACTTCCCTTTTATTCACAGTTCCGCCGGACAAGAAGCGGCCTTTTTTTCCCCCTTCTCCTTCCTCTCTTCCCTTTAGGTGGAAAGATGAATTTCTCCCTGCCCCCAAAGCCTTGGCTGCATTAAGGTTTGAGGAATGCAGTTTTTATCGTTCCCGAACATTTCTCTCGCCGAACGATTCAATTAAAATGATTTGGATCGTAATCTTGAGCCAGACGCGTCACTTCTGAAACTCCCCTTTATTATGTGCCGTGTTTTCCCTCTCCGCCCTCTCCGCTCCTCGTGGGACCGTTGTGCCTTTCCCATCTCCCGCCTCCTACTTCCGATGTCTGAAGGCAGCAATGCTTTACTTCCTGTACTGCCCTCCCTTCCCATTTTTATCTAGAACAGCCCTCCCCTCTTCTGCCCGACCCCCCCCCCAATAGTAATCAATTGTGCGCGAATGACGTTTTCCGCATGCTCCCAAAGAAAGAACGACTAAATGGTTTCCCCTTCCCATTCGAGCTTATCCGTGATTTGTGCCAGATGTATGCGCGTCGCTTTGATGGATGCTCGTCCTTCCTCCCCTCAGGTGCGATGCAGATTTTTTCCTCGCCCGTTCGATGAAGATTCCCCATGTAAATTATTGAGATACTGACTTTTTCCCCCCCGGTAATTTCTTCTTCCTTCTTCGATCGTGGGCTTTCTCGAAAGATTACGGTTCAAAATGCTCTGCGTGCCCGCAAAACCTGTCCTTTCCGAAAAAGCTCTTTCCGCTTGAATTCACGACCTCTCTTCAGTACCAAGTTTCTCCGCAAATCGTTCCTTCTGACTCCCCCATGGTAAGGGATGAACCGGCTTTTCTTGAGATGCTGGCATCTAACCCCTTGGGTCATTAGCCCTCTTCCTTGATCCTGCTCCCTTCCCTTAAGAGGAAAGTGAACCTTTTTCCCCTATTCTTACGCTTTTCAGGAAGCCCCCCGTAGAGCCAAGAGCGTCCTCCCCCCCCCCTGAATTTTTTTGAAGGGCCCCCGGAGTGCGCCGTTCATGAAAACTTTCAGACGGCTCGGTGCAATCTCCCTCGCAGAAGGCTTTTCCGGTGTTCGTAGAGAAAGACGTCTACTTTTCCCCTAAAAAGGCTTATATGAGGAGGTCGTGTCTTTTTCACCACTTCCCTCAGTCACGCAATAGGACACATATCCTTATCGTGGGAACTTGACCCCCCCCCGTCCGCCCCCTCCCCCCAGCGCTTGGTGTTGTAGTCTTTTTCTGATTCTTCATCTAGATTTCACGTGCTTTTCGGACTATCGGATAATCAGGCGAGAATACTCCCCGATTTCCTTTCGATCTTACACTCCCCCCCCGGTAAGATGGTAGACTTAGACCTTCTTCCCTCCGGAGGTCCCCCCCCCTCGACCAAGCCCATCCCCTCCCAGTTTGCGATAGTAGCCCGGCTATTTTTTCCAGCGCGCTCCCCCCATAGTTAGACAGCTCTCGCTAAGTTCCTTTCTGACAAATCTAACCGGCGAGGCTGACAAGAACGCGTTTCCACTTTTTCCCTCTGAGCCAATTAAGAAGAATATCTCTGGTGACCCCTTCCCCATGACAACTCCAGAAAGCAAATTCTTTCCCACATTGGATTTCCTCTCCTAATTCATCCCTTTAGGAAATACTCACTGGCAGAAAATCTTGCGATCCCTTTCCCCTAGAACTTCCCCTCCCCATATTGCTCTCGTAAAATGTTTCCCGGGTGTTCTTCGAACTCCATCCCCCGAAGACCCCTTCGAGCCTTCTTCGAAGATCTCACTTCTGCAACGCCTCCCCGCTCGTCCCCTGCGCAAAAAAGACATTCCTTCCTCCTTCTTCAGCATCCCGCCCGCGACAGTCGGCTTTTCAGAGCGGCCCCTACCCACCGAGGAATTTAGCCCTAGGGGGATTAGTTTTTGAGGGCAACTTTCCTTCTACCCTCCCCTGGGAGTGCGGGAGGGCCCGCGGCCTCTCAATAAGGCCCGGTGGAAGTCCCCGTTAGCATCTGCGCCCTTCAAGGGTTTTCCTCGCAATTCCCCTCCTTTTTCTCCTAGTTTTTTCCCAATCCCCGTCACCCCTTTTTAGGGAGATGCTCGTCCCTCTTTCCCATTCGTGCTCCCCTCTTCTCCCGCCCCTTCAAGGCGCGACCCCTTCTTGCGGTTTTCTTCCCTGTTCTCGGTAATGTCACAGATGACCCTCCCGTTGTCGCCCCTTTCCTGTGCCGTCCTCCATTTTCTTAAACCAGCTTTTTCCTCATCGTCGGCAGGCTTCACTCCCTTCCTGGGATGCGGAAATCCACCCACCGGGTCCCGTGCTCCTTTTCTGAAGACTTCAAGCGAAAGACGATCCTTTTGAAGCGACCGCGGTGAACTCTTGCTAGACCCTCTTTTTTTGCTTGGTGGCTTCCCAGGTCTAGTTCGAACCCGGAAAATAACCCCTTCTCCGTACTGCTACAAACTACCTGGCGAAAGATTTCGCTCCCTTTCCGATAGTCTACACTCTGGGAAGAGCATCCCTCAGAGGATCCTTTTAGAAGGTTACTGCCCCTTTTCACCGGACTGGCTATGATTTGGCTAGGGTAATTTCTCGTCCCCAAGAGACACGAAAGAAACCCCCCCTCCCCAACCCCTTCCAAAGCCAGAAAAACTTAAACGTATCTGGGGGCGTGAACCAGGTTCATAGGCCTCGACCCAGCCCCTCCTTCTTCTCTTTCAAAGAACTCTTCCATTCCGCGATTTCGCAAGAACTCATGCGGCATCCTTCATTGAAAATCCACCTTCATTCTCCTTCTAAAGATTGACCGCATGTTTTTTTTTTGACGGCTTTGCCGTCCTCGTAGAACCTCTACAACCACCCCCCTTTGACACACAATCCCGGCCCCTTGAACGCCTCCCCGTCTTTTTTTTCTTCAACCCCTGTCTCGCGAAGGCCCTTCACCCCTAGCCGCCATTTTCTTGTTTGAGCCACGTCGTTGCCCCCTACCTGTCAACCTTGAAGAGGTATCCTTCCTTGCATTCCTCTGCAAATCATTTTGAATCCTTCCGACTGATGAACGTGTAAGACTCTACCACTCTGATCCCTCCCCCCCCCCGGAAGCCCTACAGCATTTGATGCGACCTTTTTCTTTTGACCCCCGTCCTTGAGAATGACTCCTCTCCTTATGCTGCTTCCCGGATCCGAGCGTGACGTCCCGCCATGTTATACGGCTCTCGGGATGCATCCTGAAGATGAAAGGTCATGGATTCCCCCTCGCAGATGTTCTTGAACTTTTTCTTCCCCCGTCTCCCCTTTCCCTCTTCCGCGTCGAAAATGGTCATAATGGAAATCTTTTATCGTAAACCCGCGCTTCCTCTTTTTTTTTTTTTTTAATAGTGCGCTTTACTCCCTCTCTTTTCCCCTTAGAGAGCTCATCAGAAGATTTTAACCCCTTTTGGCCTTCACTAAATAGAATTCTCCCCCTTTTACATGGCCTGCCTCGGAAAGGGCTGAGTTCTTCGACGTTGTCCTCAACCGGTTCTTTCTCCTCTGCCAGGTGAAGGATCCTATCTTCGATTCCCATCGCCGACCGCACGCGTGATTTCCGGCGACGCCCTTCTTTTCTACGCTGTTTCCCCAAGGCAGTCTGGCGGCATTTCACTTTTTCCTGTGACAACGCAATTCCCCCCCGGTTGTATGTGGGACGTGACCTTCGAAGAGCATCGTCCCCCCTCGTCGGTCGTTTGGTGTGGCCTCCTAGCCCCCCTTCTTGTCATCTTTCTGAGGGCTTGCCGCCTTTCGATATCAGTGTTTTTTTTAAACGCCCCTCCCCCTGCTTCTCAAACTTTTCTTTTTCACTGCTCTTTTTCCAGAGTCAGGAGAGCTTCCGAGACGATCCTTAGGATTGAGGAAATTCCTCTTTTTTGTCAACTTTTAGCTGCGTTACCGAAGACCCTAGACCTCACCCTTTTTCCACCCGGTATCAGGGGAAATGCTGTTTATGTGTCTTGGGGAAAAGTTTCATGCATTTCCGTACATAGAGTTTCCGCCAAAGGGCCTGCTTTCCCCCTCCTTCTGACGCCTAGTTTCGGTTGTTCGTACGAGTATGAATCCGCTTCGCCAAGAATATTTTTCCCCCCTTTATTTTTTTTTTTTTTTGACGAGTCTACGGAGCGCTGACGGGGGTTCTTGTTTTTTTTTTGAGTTTCTTCTTTCGGTCTCCTCCTAACGCCATGACAAAGCCTCATTCCGTTTTCTTGAACCTTCTCAAAAAGGTCCCCACCCGTCCCTTCCGTTACGAAGTGTCGTTTTTCTATAGTTTACCGCTTGGTGAGAACCTTTTTTGATTATTCACCCACTTCTCCCCCCCACACATGGCCCACCTCTTTTGCTCTTGACGTGCTCGGTTTTTCTTATAGGGAGTCCTCAAGATAGCTTTCTTAATTTCTGCACTCCCCCAGGAGACTTTCCTTTCCCGGCTTTTTTACCCTCCCCCCATTCCCCCCTTCCTAGAATGAGCGACTCTCTATGCGGAGTTCCTTCTTTCGCGCCATGGAAGGCCCCGGGGCCGTTGACCCACGCCCTCATGTTTAAGTATGTGAAATGAACTCCCAGGGCGTCCCGACACCAGTTGCTTCAGGGAATGGTAGCGCTGCTATCCTACTTTTCCCCGATTGAAGATTCCTCTCCTATGCCCCCCCACCCGGGCGTGCGGATTGATGTCTTTTTTCATGTCTCCTTATAGTCCCTGATGAAGGGAAGGAGAATCTCTACAGTTTTTTGCACTTAGCAGGACCGTGAGGAGTCCCTAACCCTCCCGGCTACCGACCTTGGGGAACGGCAAGAGCAACACTCCCCCCGAGGTTCCTGCCGGGACTGGATTAACGCGTCCCTCTTCTTTTTTTTTTCCTCGGAGTGATTCAATGGAGGCACCCACCCCTTCGCTGTACTTCCTCATCTCGGTGTATGTGTTTCCTCCCTTTTTTAAGAGAGCTTCGTACTATTTTGACCCCCGGCGTGCTTTTCGAAATTCTTTCTCGCAGAGATGTCTTCCTATTCATGCTGCGGAGATGACGACCTTTAAGTACCACATTTGCTCTCCTGAACTTTTTCCGAGTTTTTTCCCTCTGGTGAAATACCCTTTTCTCTCTTTCTAAAGATTTTGGGTGTCCCGTATCTCCTGTTTCCCCCCCCTCTTTCATGAGCCCATTCTCTTGATGGAGGGCTTTTTGGAAATGTCCCATTTTGGTTCAACCCAGCTCATTCCCCTCCTCCCTCCCCCCCACTCTGTCCGTTTGGCTTTTTTTTTTTAGTCAAAAGAGCATTGCTTGTCAAATCTCCCCCCGCCCGATGTCCCCACCATGAGGCTTTTCTCCTCCCTCACTGCGGTTTTTTTTTTGGCGCCGCGCGCGACACGCGAGAAGGCGTACTTTCTGTATTGGATTTCCCGTCCGCTTTGCCTCTGCCTTTTTAAGATAAGGTTCGAATCTTCCCCCCGGCTCCGCCTGAGCTTCTTGTCTGGCATAGTTCATCGGATTCCTCCTTTCCCTGTCCGATATGATTTAAAGATGTTTTTCCTAACCCACATAGAGTAGCGCTCGTCCCCTCTCCGGTCACTCTCCTCCTCCCCATGAGACGTCCCTCTTCTTTCGCCGAGTTTCCCCTTCCGACCGACGCCCCAATACGCCGGGTCTGTAATTCAGTCTTGTCGTCTGCCCCCCTGACGTCTTTTTTAGACGACCGACGAGTCTTTCTCCTGAGTTGAAGTAACCCCCTTGCAGGCTGGCGATCCTTCGTTCTCGCGATGAAGGATGTTTTTTTTTCTGCCAACCCCTTCTCTGTACTCATCATTCTTCGGCCTGCTTTCGGAGGTTCAGTAAATCATCCGTCAAGGCTTCTGTAACCAACACCTCTATATATAGAACCATCTTTCTTCCTTTTTTCCTCCAAGCATTTCCAGCGATCAGATGCGTTAGTCTCCCTATGGGTTCCCCTTCATTTTCCTTCCATCCCGTGAATTAATATGTATTGTCTAATCTCAGGTTGTCATACTGAAATTAGGTTCAAGCATCACAGAAGTGGCCAAATGGTGAGACTCTCCCCGAGATAAGCCTTTCCCCCTGTGCAATAGCTCATTTTTTCATCTCTCAAGAAGTCCAGCTCGTCAAGAACGGGAGCCCCTTTTTTCTGCTTGAATCTACCCAAGTAGGAGTAATTCGCCTTCAGAACCCCCAGACATATATGAGCTTGTCAAATTCGGAAGGTAGTCCCTTGACAAACTTTTCTTCGTTTTGAGTCGGTCTCTCCATAGATCCCCCCCCCCCTTCGTATAAGTTTCCCCTCTTGATATCTGGGTCCCAAATCGATTGCTGGGCTGATCCCTTTTTTTTCTCAAGGACTAAATTCCTTCTTCTTAATAATAGGCAGATTCTCTTTCCTTTTGGCGGCGCCCGTTCTAGCGATCTTTCTCCCCCTTTCGGGTGTGAAGTTCTCCCCTGCTGGCTTTTTTTTTTTTGTTGTCTCGCTCTTGCTCAAGCCGACCCTTGGGATCCCAGACTATTGCGTCTTTTCTCGTTTTTCCGTCACCTTTCTTTAGAAGAAAGCCTCTGTCCCCCTTCCCCGCTCCCTCTTTCACGTTTCTGTCTGTCGCAGGGCTTACGTCCTCCACCCCCTCTGTCTCGAGCCCCCTATTTCTTCTCCCTGTGATCTCTTTTCGTTGTAGTCCCTTTTCAAGACTACGACTCCTGCAACTTGCTACAAGATCAAACTTTTCTCTTTTTCCCCGGCATCGATTCGTCCAATGAGAACATTTTTGTTCTCTACTCTATGCGCGAGCCCTCGAGGTCGCTCGCCGCCAATCGCTTCATATACGAATTTTCCTTTTTTTTCGAGTTCTTTGGTTCTTCTCTCCCTTCGTCTCTCTCTCTAGGAAAGAGGAAACACACTTCTCGATGGACGCCTTTTCCTGACGCCCTTGCAAATTGATCTTGTAGAAGCTTGCTGATGTCATCTTCTTCCTGAGACACCCTTTTTTCCCCCCTAAGCCCCTCCGATCCTCGCGAAAAGTGATGATCTCCTCGCGTACTTCGTTCTTTTGGCTGGATTTTCCAGACCTGCGAACCAAGCAGCAGTTTTGCTCTTAAGGGTTCCCTAACGATCTCTTTCCTTTAAAGGTTTTTCCTCCCTTCCTTCCCCACCCTCGTTCCTTTCACATGACTCGGATCCTTCGAATTAGGTGGTATTGAGAAGCCTGCTCTCTGTACTAGACCCCCCCCTTTTTTCCCTACTGTGCCCCGTTGTCCCTCCCTGCCGAGAAGAGATATTTGTGCGTCCACCCTTTTCCCCCTGCCCTTGCGACTGATGTATGTTCCAAAGTTCTGGACGGCCCCGATGATTCTGTTTTTTTTCACTCTTTCCTTCCAGAAAAGAAAATCGTATTCCTCTTCCTCTTTCAAATCCATGGAGGGGGAGCCTATTTCCCCTACCCCCTCTAGCTCTGTTCTCCTTGCTGACGCGGCTACCCATATCTCCTCTCTTACCCCTATCCCTGTTACTTACGTCAACTTATGGTAGAGGACACTTTCTTGCCCACCATCCCGACGAGACGGTCTTGTTTTCCCGCGCGCAACTCCCCCCGAAGATGGTAGAAGCATTCTTCCCCCCTTCGTAGATTGAAGTCGGTGGAGGGTTGATGGATGTCAGGACCTGCTATGCACGACCCCGAGAGAAAGTTATCTCCCCCTACTAGACTTGATTCTCCCGCCTCCAATGTAATCGTTCGCATGTGATTCTTTTGAAGAGTCTTGCTGAGCCCCAGTACGCACTCTGCGCCAACCTTATGGGCGCTGCCCCTTTTGCAGTGACTCCCTCGATTCCGACCCCGTAAAATTGAATTCACGCCTGCCGACACCCTTTCTTACGCCCTCTTCCCTTTTTAATACCCCCATCTGGAGTTTTGATTTGCCTAATTCTTCCAACATGAGATGCATGCGATTTCCCCCTTTGGTTCTCAAGAAGGACGGGCCTTTCTCCTATTGAGATGTTCATCCGCACTAAAGCGGATTACATTTGATATCAGATTTCCTTAGCCTACCGAAGCAGCTCCTCGAGGCATTTCCGAACAAGCACCCCTCGTCCATTTCCTAACCGGTAATGAAACCTCGCTTCCCCCGCGAAGAATCTTCGGTTAAGTGAGTAGGAGATGAGTACTTGACCCCTGAAACGCGATATATTTTCTCTCTCTTCTAGTTCCTTCCTCACGAGGAGTCCTCATATGAGCTTATTAAGAGATTATAGTCTTTTCCCTTCCTACGTGCGTTTTTTCTCGACGCTTAGGCGGCCCCGGAAAATATCGTTCCACCTCCCTTCCTTGTGTCTTCAGATAACATACTTCTCCGAAGATAGACCTCCCTCCTGAAGATCTCCCTCTCTAAATCCACCGGTGTAGTACCTTACCTTTTTCACATCACTTGGAAAGATAATTTACAAATGAGCCCCCCGACAACTCCGCTAGTAGCCGTATCTGTAGGTTCCTACCTCCCCAGACTCGTTCGCATGTTCTGAGCTCCATGCAGCTTGAACCACACGTCATGAATGTCTCCCCTCAACTTCTTTTCCGCGGCAGGGTTTTGAGAATTTCCTTCTCTGACGATCGTTGCCACCTTGCACGGCCACACCAGTCTCTTTTTTCCTCATTTCCCTTTCCTGATCTGATTTTTGTTTTACCGCCCCCGGGCCTCGGGGCGACCTTCCGCTCCTCCTGAGTTCTCCTCCCTAAAATCGTCATTCCCCCCCCTGGAAATCTCTGCCGTCCATTATGGTCGTCCTTTTGAAGAAGAAGAATTTCTCCCTCCCCTCGCGCATTGCCTTATAGGCAACGCTCTTCCCCTCCGCGTCTTTTTTCCCAATTCTTACCCCTCGATCGCTAGACAGCTTTTTCCTTCTCGTGCAGGTCCCTGACAGCTCCCTTTAGTATCTTGAAATCGACCATCCTCTTGATCTTTTTCATTCCTTTTTGTAGAAGGGGGAGTTTCCTCTCTCCCGCCCCTTGGGCATCCTGTAAGAATGAATGCCGCAGGCACGCCCAGCCCCCCTTCCCGGCGCCCCCCCTCAGTCAATCTCCGCGTAGGGATTCTTCCTCGGTCCAAAATCGTGAGCGGCCATCTTCCGTGGCCGCCAGTCAAGCTTTCCCCCTGACCTTTAGTGCGAATGTGTCTATTAGGGAAAGCTCAGACTCGAAGGAAGTTTCTAATTGCAGGCATCTCTCTGGCCCCGAACGAAGCGCTCTGGAGAGAAAAATTTCTTTTCCTTTGAAAATGCCCGTATCCTGGACCTACCCTCGGTGATGGTTTTGCCAAGAATATCTTCCCTCGATTCTTTCTGACGCACGAGTCATCACCTCCCCCAAGCAATGGACTTTATCCTATCTTTTCACGGGTGGTTTTCCCCGCGCAACACCCCCCCACCAAGATTGCCTGCGTTTTTTATAGAGAGCCGACCTTCCTAGTCACCATAGTATTTTTTTAGCAGGTTGACCCTTAAAGTTTCATTTAGCGTTATTCGGAACAGAAGATCCCCCCGCGACCCCCTAAAAACCCCGTTATACCTCCCATGCTTTCCATAACAATCAGCCCCCATATTATTGCGACTTTCCCCTCCTGGTTATCCCCCTCACCACACCAACGAATACCCCGCCCCCCCTAGGCCGGTTAAAGCTAGACAGACGATTTCTTCATGAAACAGCTTTCCCAAATTGGTCCATACCCATAAGGTTCCCTTATCCCGCCTTGAGGCGGATTTCCTTCTTTGTAGAAAATAGAACCCTTTCCTTTTCCAACTTCCCTTTAACGCATCCAGCCTCTCGCTGAAGAGGATCCTTAATTTCCCCCAAATGATCAGCCATTTATAAGGTTTGAATTCTCCTTCTTCGTTTGCCCCCCCTCCTTTAAGCTTCTGAGCCCCTGCATAAAGATCCCCCCTTGTTTGGAATCGTATCTGACGACCGACGCTTTTCCCGATGAATATTAGATCTTAACTCCCAAGGAAGGTCTCCCTTTGGTCAGGCAGTGTCCACGCTTGAATGACCCAGATAAGAGCTGTCTTTCATACCTCCACCCGATGCGCGTCGCCTTTTCAAATAGAAGAAAGCGTTTCTCGTTGCCCCCGCGGCCGCTTATATAATGACAGTGCCTTTTTCTCTCCTTCCGGATGCAAGTTTGAACCGAAACGCGGCGTCCTTTCCTCCTTTTCGACCATTGGCACTAGTTATTGCCTTCTCTACGACATTTCAGAGTTTCTTTTCTCTGGGTGATGAATGACCTCCTCTCCTCCCCGTTTTTTAGTGAGATTCACCGAAACGATGGAACCCTTCCCCCCTCAAAGATTGCGCTTCAGTTAAAAGGTTCCGATAGAGGCATCTCCCATTTATTTTACTCAGACGCGGGTTAAGAGAGTTTATTTCCCCTTTTCCTCCAGTAACCCGAGCGCGATTGCCCCGGTTCAGGAGATTGCCCCCCCGGAACTTCCCTTTCACAATCGCCGATACCCTCTGGGTTGTCGCCGTTCGCAAGCATCTTGATACGGATTTCACCAAGCCTCTATCGCACTGTCTTTCTCCCATGAAAAAACATCACTCTACCCATTTCATGGCGGATGAGTGATTGGAACCTTCCTAAGAGTTTATTCCCATATCGGATGTACTCAGTGGAAGGTGACCTTGCCCCTTGCTGGAATAGGATGTTATGAAGAAAGCTTCCCCAATTTCCTCCATGGTTGACAAGGCCTCCTGAGGTAAACATTCTCCTTTTTTCTCGATTTTTTCGGTGAAGACTTCCTTGTTCGCATTTCCAGACGATCGGCTTCGCTGCAAGGGTTCTTTTTTTTTCAATACCCTTGTCGATTGAAAGGACGGAAATAGACGCCCCCCCCTGCTCAAGAGTCTTAGGCACATGAGCGTAGGATGGTTCTTTCCTCCGATGCACTGTTCCTTATGATTGCGTCCCTTCCTCCGGAGAACCGGTCCTTCTTGTTGATGATGGCTTTTCGGT
>Ga0179593_1332398_pt1 | contig 16398 bp, 24 predicted proteins | sample CZODoug2_1_08_16_FD_185931 | JGI IMG/M metagenome (GOLD analysis project Ga0179593, IMG submission 185931) | Vadose zone soil fungal communities from Angelo Coast Range Reserve, California, USA - CZODoug2_1_08_16fungal (PacBio error correction) | ecosystem: Environmental > Terrestrial > Soil >... | reverse complement strand
TGGTGACCCCTCCAATTGGTTGACTTTTCGGGAGGGGTTGTGTTTTGGTGTGGGAGTGGTTCTTGGTTTGGTGTTTCTTTTGTTTTGTTTTTGGGTTTTTGTTGGTGTGTTCTGGTTTTTTTTTTTTTTTTTTGTTTGGGTGGTTTGTGGGGTTGGTTTTTTTTTTTTTGGATGTGTGATGTTTTTTTTGTTGGGGGGTTTTGTTTTGTTTCCCGTTTGGGTTTTTTTTGGAGTTTTACATTTATTTCTGTGAGTGTCCATGTTTAAACTGCTCCCGGACGATAATGTTTTTTCCCCACATGATTGCTCTTTTTCTGACTCTATTCTTTCGACCATTCGACCCAGGTAGAACGATTGGTTTTCCCCTCGGACGTGCCCTCATTGGAGAATTCATAATAAAGTTGCATTCCCTCTAGACAAAGATATTTGGCTTCTCTGGACTGGTTGGCTTTCTTTTAGTAAGTGACCTTGGAAAAGTTTCCCCTCCTTCCCTTAGCTTCTCTTTGATTTCCTCCGCAAATGCCCCATTGTTGACACGCCACCACCCCCATCCCCCCAGGAGATATTGGTTCTGACCTTTTCCATTTCCCTTTCCTTCCATCCATCTTATTTTCCCAATTCCCCCTACAGTATTTTTAGGCTCGACCGGTCGTCCGGCTTTGTCCTGCCTCGCTTTTTTTTTCTACCTCTTTGAGCCTATTGCAGACACTCACATTCCACCTCTGGCGATTTTCCTGCTTCCCCTGTTACTTCATTACATGGTCAGAATTATTTTCGGTGTGTTTTCGACTCGAGGCCTTTGCCATTCTGCACTCATCGTTTGCCTTGCAACGGCCATCTAACACCCCCCCTACCCCCCCCCCCTTTTATACCTGGAGTCCGTTATCCCATTCATAAACTCTGGTTCCTCCCAGGCTAATTGCCTTCTAACCTCATGGTCGACTTGCTGAGCTTGGGTCGGCTCCCCTCATATACCTTTACTTTGGCGATTCCCCCACGTTCAGAACCCTGAAATGTTTTCCGACTAGCTGCCCCCCAGCCCTGGCCTACAGCACGATTCCCGCCCTATTCAACTTTCCGTTGCCAAGACCTACTAGGTCTTCTGCCCGGCTACTTTGAACGTTTACTGCGCCCCCCTGCCCTTGATCATTTTTGCTTACCCTGGCTCGTTGCCAGTTTGCCAAAGAAACACCCCCGGTTTTTCCTTTCCCTCTGTCGATTTCCCCCGGGCTGGACTGTCCTCCGACTGTCATTTCCCTGCCCTCTTGACGAATACTTTTTTTCCCCCCTCGGCCCCTATGGACTTATTTTTCCCCCTTTCTAACTGTTTCCAATTAAGACGCCTCTTATATTTGGTGCTCCATCTCGGTTTTCCAATTTTCCCTTATCACTCCTGCCCCCTCCAAATTGTGTCCCTATTCCTCACTTTCATCAACTTCATAATCATTTCCCCCTCCCGGCCTCCCTTCTCAGGTATCACCCCTCCCCCGCCCCTCACATGACCTCAAGTTCCCCCCCCTCCCCCCTTAAAATAACATGTCCGATTTTTTCTTCTTGTTCAAGTCGCCCACCTTTTTCGCGAGTTCGTTCGTCGTTCAATAATTCCTTTCTACATCCTGACAAGCCGGCGGATGATGCAGACCCCTTTCCCACCTGGTTCGCGCTCGCCTGTTCTCTTTTCGCCGTTCGAACGGCCGGTTGTTGAGTCCCGGCGCTCCCCCCCTTCTTCCAAACGGTTTCTATGCCTGCTTGTTTATCTCGAACACTTCCCCCCCCTCCCAGGTCCCCCTTCAATTTCCTTCTTCCACATCTTTCCCCCCCCCTCTTCGTCCAAACTGTGCAGGAACCTAGCCATCTCTCCAGGTGAGGATATGTGCCCGGAGACAAAGTAGGACCCCCCCTTTATGGTGGTGATGTAAGAGAGCCAAGCACAGCGGGTTTCCCTCCCCCCATCGTTTGCAATTCTGAAAAATTGCACGCCATCCCAGCTTGCCCCCCCTCTCCGTTTTTTCCTTTCCCCCATCGACAATCTGATTGAGAGTCTGGCACTTCCTTCGAATCTTCCGCCCCAGACTCATGTCGAACTTCTCACGGGAACTTCGGGTTGTTCAATCCGCCAAAAAAACGGCTCACCTTCGGCCATCATCCTCTTCAAGCTTATGCCACCGAATTTCCCCCGGAACTTTACTTAATGATGTATATAACGCTGATTCGTGGATGCTTTTCCGCTACTTTTACCTCTTTTTCCCGACACCAACTTTCCTCTATCTCCCGTCTTCCCCTTTCTGTTTAGCTCCTTCCCAATCCCTACGAACGGAAGTCCCAGCAAGGCTTCCATGAACGTTTTCTGAGACTTCCTTCTTTTCAGCCTGAGAATTCCTTTCCCATTCGCCATCTGGCCTAACCGTCCATTCCGAGACAACTCGGCATTTTTGCCGTCCCCTCTCAAGGAGTTAGCCCACAAGCGTAACCCCCTTTCCCCCCCCTTTTTTTTCCTTAATTCGAGTTGAACGCCCGCACTAACAAAATCCCCCTCCCTGTTTTCCTGAAACTCCTTTTCTTCTGCCACCGTTTTCCGCTTCTTGTGTGAGAACAACCCACCCCCCCCCCCCTTCGACCTTCTACAGCTATCCCCATGTTATCGGTCTCTACTCTCACACTGCTCTTGCTTTTTCATAGACAAAACACCCCGACCGCCGGGGCTTTCGGCCATTTCCCTGATCCCGTTTTCCCAGTCATTAGTCTAGTGGCTGCACCCCCAGCAAATTTTCCCCACTCTCTCCCCCCAAGATACCTCTACTTGCTGATCCACTCCTTTTTCTTTAGACCTCCCCTATGTACCCGTGGATATTTCTTCTTTCTCCTATTTTTCAACCACCCCCCCCCCCCCCCTAACCCCAAATTTGTTTCCCCTTAGGTTGAAACTGCAACCCCTTGTTTCCCCCCATTGACCCTAATGCCTCCATTTCCCAGAACTCTTCCCTCCCTTGATTATTCCCCCCCCCCCCCCTAGACCCCCAATCTCTCGGATTTCCATTCACTTAGTAGTCATCTTTGCGTTGGGTTTCCGTCCTCTCCCTTTCCTCCTTTTTGTTACCCCAGTCCTCCTTTTTTCTTCTGTTGTCCAGTGGCCCCCCTCACTTCTTACCTCCCTCCAGGACCCCAACGACAAAAGGTTGTCCTTTTCCTGACTTCCCGGTGATCCCCTTTGGAATGTTTGTCCCCTTTGTGCAATTCTCCCCAAATCATTACCCTCCCCCCCTGTGACTTTTGGTCTAAGCTACCCCTCCCAGTGTAAACGCACCGGGAACATCCCCCCCGGACCCCTCCCCCTAGGAAAGTCTTCCCCTTTTTAATTTATTTCTTTCTACCCAGAATTCCCCCTTTGTCGCAGGGAGCTCGGACTTTTTGCTTTTCGCGGGACTCCTCGGTGTGGCGTCGCCCTTTTTTTTACACGCTCCTTCTCTTTGCCCTTGTTCTTCTTTTTTTTTTACCGAAGTGAGCTCCGGAGTACTCCACCTAACCTTTTCCCCCCCCCCCTTTCGGTTTATCTTGGCGAGCCAACTCCCTCCCTATCAATTTGTCATTCGAGACTCGATCGTTTTCTTCCAGGAGAACCTAAAACTTCTATCAGGTGGTCACATTCTCCCCTTCTTTTGTTTGATGGGACTTTAGGCTCAGACTAAGGTGCCCCTCGATTTAAGGGTCCAACTACCGTCTCCCGTGCGGTCCCTCCCAGTAGCAGAACTACCGCCAATCCGGATTGGTCTTGTTCCTCCCTCTCCGGCCCCATTTTATTATTTTCGCATACTATTCTCTTACCTAACTCCGTTTTTTTTTTGTTTTGTCTGAGAGTTCATCACGCTCAAGATGCCTTCGCGAGTACTGACCAATCCCCCGCTAGCGACTGATTTCTGGGGTGAACGTGGAGACGCACTTCCCCGGAAGTATCTTCTTGGAACCGCCTAGCTGAAAAGCGCCGTCCCATCAACCCCTTTGTTTAATCTCGAAGGTGTTCAAGTTGATTTCCTTTCTTTACATCTTAAGTGTACACACTCTTGAGTTCCGATTGGTCCCGACCCCCCCGAAAGCCCGGGACACTATTCCCACCCTACATGCTTTTCCCCCCCTCTTTGGTGACCACCCGCTGGCTTCCACTTCCTACCCCCCTGTAGATAAATTTAAGAAGTCCACCTTCACCGCAGGCTTTTTCTTTCAGTGGTTTTCCCACAGTCGTGATTCTTCCCTTAATCAACTCCTTTTTTATGCTTGACCTCACTTCCTTGCGAAAAAAGTCTTGGACCCCTCCCATTTTCCGGTTACTAGTTCTCCCTCTCACCTTTCTTTTTTTGCCGTACTTTCTCATGTTCTTTTTTTTCCCTGCATATTATTTTTCCCCTCCTGGAACCTGGTTTCGAACCCCCAGCCGCCCGTATTACGCCCTCCCCGATTTTTCCACCCCCTGCTGAGTGTTGCTTGGTGGAAAAATTTCTCAATTTTGCGGTCAAGGAGTTCTGAAGCCCACGTTTCCCCCTTTGGGTTCACAAGACACTGTTATTTTCACAACCCATTAATGTTTGGCCGCTTGCCCTTATTTTGCCTATGTTTCTTTTAACCACCTCCAGAGCATGTTTAGAGAAGTACCTCCCAGAGATACACTGTTTCTTCCTCCTTAAGCCTTTAAAGTCAGCTTAGAGTTTACTTTGGTCTCTTTTTTTGCCCCCTTTTCGGTTCCCTTTATCCATGACTACCTTTCTTTGCCCCTTTAAGACCTTGGGAGTTTCCTTTTCCCCACCCCCTTTTCTGTTTGTTATATGAAACACCAGTTCTGCCGATCTTTTCATGTCCTACTCTCTGACGATGCTCTTGCTTCACGAGTCACTTTCCGGGGTGGATCTCCCCCGATCTTTCAAGCCCTACGGTTTTTTCTGCAGGAGTATCCTTCTTTTTCCTTGCCCTTCCCCATAACCTTAGGAATTTTCCGGTCTGCCGGAATGGGATCCCCTTGCGTCGCACCCTGTCCCGAGTTTGTCTTCATTTTACTTGTTTTTTCCGGCAGGACGTGCGATTCTCTGGCCATTGTTTTTCGCAAACTCTTCCCTCGTGAGACCGATCCCTTCTCTCCCAAAGAATGTGGAGTAGGTTCCCGTATTTGATTCGCCTCTCCCGCTGTATAGCGGGTCTAAGTAGCCAGGCCCAGTACATGTTGCCCCTCCACACTCCTTCCACCCTGACTTAAAGGTGAGGTTTTGCATTTTTTTTGAGAGAGGATGCCAGTGTTTGCCCTCCCTCATGAAGCATCCCCGTACCTCTCTTTATCCACCGTTTCCCGGCGCCCCTTTTTTTCTCCCCAAGGCTGGTCGTTGAAGTTTCGCTGTATTAATCTTTCAGAGTTAGACCCTTCGAGGGGCCTGGTCTTTTCCTCCCCTCTCTCTTCTTGTTTTTTTTTATTATACTCCTTCTCTTTCTTATCTCTATTTCGCCTAATTTCTCATACTTATTCCACTTGGAGACAAAATAGTCTGAGGAGAGCATTGACATCTTCTGTCCACTTTTTTTTCCCTTTCTATTTTTCCCAGCCCCTCTTTCCGCAACCCCACCCCACCCCCCACCTGGATTTCTTTCCCCTTTCTATCTCTTGCTTGGAACCCCGACTGTTCTGGTACTCCCTTTTAACAATCCCCGTCAAATTGCCTCATTTCTCCCTGTCTTTTTAGACCACGCAGATTGCTGGCAGCCGTCCCCGGCCCCTGTTATGAGCTTCCTTTTGGGCTCTTCTTCCCCTGCTGGGAGGTGGTCGAAGACAATTATCGGTCAGATCGACGAAAATATGACTTCCGTTGTTTTCGGCGTGTCTCCCTCTGAGGGCCCAAAGCTTTATGTTCCCCCTGCTCAGGCGACCCGCTTCCCTCTTTGCTTCTCCCCATTCCCGGTGAGATGATCCATTGCCAACCCCCTTTGTTTTATGGATGTCCCATTTCTTTTCCGGCCCCTGAGCTTTCCTGGCTCGTGAACCGTAATGTCTACCCTACTCAGACTTTCCTCGCCCGAAACGCGCCGGTTACCTTCCCAACCATACCCCCTCCATTGCAATGAATTTTTTCCCCCTGTTTTACGACTTCTCTCATTTCTGTTCATTTGACGTGCGGAGTTTCCCCCGGCATCCCCTTTGCTAGCGCCAAGCTAGGGGTCAAGTCTGAGTAGTTTTATTGCACCTGCGAGCCACTCTCCCCCCAGTTTTCGCGCCCGCAGAGCGCTTTTCCTTCTTCAAACCTGGTCTCGTCCGCTCAACTGTTTCCCTCTCCCTCTTCCTCCTCTAGTAGTGTCTTTCCCTAATTGTCCTCCTTTATGGTTCTCTGTCCTTATATAGTCAGACGGTACCCGAACCTGAAGCTTGTTATACCCCTCTGTTTCCCGGAAGCTCTTTCGCTCAGGGACCCTATTCTTTCTTCTGGCTCTCTTGGGTTCTCTCTCCCCTTGCCACTCCAGAATATGCCGAGACCGTTTTTTTTTTCCCCTCGGCTTATATAACCAACTATTGTTTAATTCGCTCTCTTTGACTTCCCTTCTAGAGATTTGAGTTCGTCTTCCCACTGCTGTTCCCTTTGGAGATTTCTTCCTCCTCGCGCTTTTTCCCCCTTCCTCTCTGGCAACTTGCATGAATAGTGTTCAAGGTTCATCTTCGTCCTCCAATCTGCCTGTGCCTAGGATCATGGCCCCCTTGAGCCCCTGTTTTGCTCCCTGTCGCTCTTTCCCCATTATGCCTCCTTCAAACTACCATTATAGCATGAAGCCCCCCCTCCCAAAAGAGAATCCTTCCATCCCTCTTGTTCGATATGTTCCACCTTCTTTATGTGGTTTTTCCTGATTACTTCTCTCCCCACTTTTTACGTCGAGTTTCAAATATTCCTTTTTTCTCATGGTGCTCCCTCTTCTGCACATTCCCCCCCCCCCCCCCTTAAACCCGGAATATGCTCCTCGTTTCTCCCAGGAGTCCTCTGCTTAACCCTCCCGAACCCCCCCTTTGATTGTTTCTGCAATTTCTTTATATTTTTACTTCCCTCCTTTTTGGGTCGCCTTTCGTGTCTTCGGAGATACCTCAACTCCTTCCCCCCACCCCCACTGCCATTCGGTTAGGGTGTGCTTACTGTCTTTTGTAGGGACCAATGAGTTAGTTTTGGCTTTGGTACAATTCTTAGAGGCCCGCTCTTGTTAGTTCCATCTTTTCCCCTCTGTCTTCCCCCCCCCCTTCGCATGGTAAACGCGAGATTGTTCCCGTCCTTCCTTAAAATTTCTCCAGTAACGTAAATCCGGTAATAAGCCGGCTACCCTTATCACGACCGTCTCCTTTCTTTTCCGATGTGTCGTCTACTCCTTCTTCCTTGGTGGTCCTTATTGAGCCCATTTTTAGTCCAGGATTGCCTTCCCTCCATTACATTTTAGCCTTCCCCTGACGTGGCTGCTTTGAGTTCGACAGTGCACCCCCCCCCTCACACTTTTTTCACTGCGATAGAGTGCTTTCCCCTCCGTCGTTTCGGACTCTTTTGACGGGGCAGCTGCCCTATGTTTTCTTTCTCCCTCCCCGCCGGTCTATGCGTAACACACCTTTCCCCCTTCTATTCTAAGTAGAGTTCTGGTCATCTTCACTTTTCCTCCCCATATCAAGTTGCTTTTCCGGGCTTCACCCCTCCTCCTTTTGCAGTTCGGTACGCCTCCCGTACGATCCTATCCCTGGTGACACCATAGTCTAGATTAACTTTTAGCGTCGCCGCTTTCTCGACTCCTCCGCGGATCTCGGTCCTATGAGCTGTTATTTCTTGGGTCCCTCCCACACTTTCGTCTCATCTCAGCAAATTCCTGAAGCGGCTACTGTCCTACTTTCTTTTCTTTAGCTGTTCTTGGCGCAAACTTCCCTCCACAGTTTCCCGTGTTCCCCCCTTGGTGACGTGTTCTCTTTTATGATGCCCAACCAGGTGCGGGCAATGGTGACCGCTGATTTGCAATCCCCCTTTCACAACCCCTGACCAGCCTTTCTCTTCTATATCTGAACCTGGACCCCGGCGAGGAGTTTGCGCCCTCTTCACTGACCCGGGAGTTTCCAGTACCTGCCGCTGACCTCTTCATCGTCCAACCCTCCACAGTCCCCAAGGGTAGTCTCAGCGCTTTTGACCGTCCGCATTTACTCCTCATTTTTTTGCTTTTTTTACCCAGAACCATTTTTCAGTCGCCCTTGCGACTCTTTTCAGCCTAGGTTTATGTCTCAATGGCGTCCTAGATTCTTCCCTCCCTTTCCCTTCGTAGAGCAATTTCTGACCCCCCCCCTGCTTTGCCCTTTCTAAAGTCCCCCCTCCTACTTACTCTTATTCCCGTCAGACTTTTTCCCCCTTTTCTTGACAGCTATGTTCAGAGAGAAGTTTACAATTCATGTGCTTTTCTGGTGAATACCTTCTGCACTTTGTCATGTCCCTCCCCACAACTTTCTCGAAACTGCGCGAGGCACACAATCCTCTAGCTCCCGAATGCCCCTTTCTCTCATTTCCACCTCCCCGGTGTCATGAGACGTATCGTGCGGGTTTTTTTTTTTATCTTAATTTGTAAGTGTCTCTTCCTTATACCGACGCCCTTTCTTCGCGTTACGCGGATGTATGCCTTCATGTTCGCCACGTTTTCCCCCCTGCCTGTTCTAAGGGAATTCCCCCCTTTCAAACCCCCCACGTTTGCTTTACGTTGACGCCGGCAGCGGGTTCTCTAGTCTTACTACTGCATTCTCGTTCACGAGACTTCCAACTCCCCTCTGCCCCAACACGGGGCCATTAGATTTTCTGCCCGTCCATGACTTCCCTTAGTCGGGCCCCCCCATGCCCATCTCCCCCCCCTTCCCCCCGGGCTCGGACCCACAGCGGATCCCAAATTCCCCTTCCCCGTCCACCCCCCTCAGGGAAAATGAGGACCTCTACCAGTCGTACTTTCCTTCCTTTCTTGCTTCGCGCCTTTTTCCTGTTCCTTCTAAGTCGTTTTTTTTTCCAAGTTAAACGTACGTGGGGCGGTCCCTCCGCGGTTGATGTTCAAAACTGCAGCCAGCCCCAGTATGCTTTCTCCCCCCTCCAACCGATTAAAAGGCATTGTCCCTCTTCCTTCCCCTTTTTCCCCGCGCGCAGGTGTTTGCTCACACCCTTGCCCTTCTTTTTGACCTTCTCGAGGCTTTTTTTTTCCAGGGGGTGCAATGTTGCCTCCTTTTGGCTCCCCTTAAGAGAATGTGAGCCCTGTCTCTCCCTCCCGGCGCGCCATTTTCTTCCTCCCCTTTTTTGTCAGGTCAACCCCCCCCCATAAAATGTTAATTTTTTCCTTTATTTACGGATTTCTGTGCTGCATTCTCTGTCACCCCCCCTATCCCCCCATGAATTTTCCATCGCTTTCTTCAGCCTAGTCCAATATAACTTGGTTTCCCAGCTCATATTCGGCCCTCACCTTCTTTGAGACTTTGCTCTGAACTTTTCCCTCCTGATTTCTATTCCCTGACTGTCTGGTAGACTAACCCCCGTGGCTTCTCTCCCTGCTCTTCCTCTGAGAAATTGAAACGCTCGATTGGCGGTCCAAACAATGATCCGCGAAATTCACCTCGTCCCTTTGCGGCTTGTTCAGAAACCATAATCAGTGACCTGCGCGTCTACTTCTAAGGGGCGTCGGGCTTGGTTTCCCCGAGACCCGTCTTCAACCCCAGCCTCTTCATCCGCCCCCCCCCCCCGTATTTGGAAGTTCCGGCGTCTTACGACTTTTTTTTAACCCGGTCTCCTTTTTCCCCCCAACGGGCTCTGCTCTCCCCTCTACCCCGTTCCCCGCCTACTTCTAAGGGCCCCCCTGAGGCCCTTTCTCGTTGAACTTTCTTTCACTTCACAGGCGATCGTGAATAAAGGTTACCACCCTCCCCCTTTTTGAGACAAGCCGTTTGTTCTCTCTTTGCATCACTACCCGGCGGTGGCCCCTTCCGTGTCCCCCCCTGAGCACCCGTCCCACCTTGTGCGTTTTTTTGCGAAGCATGTCCCTTGTTTTCTCTTCATTCCCATACTCTTCCTTTTTTCTGGCCCCATTGCGCACTCGCGCAGGGTTTTCTCCCCAAGCCCCCCCCCCAACCTTTGGACGCAAAATGGCCATGCTTAGCGTTTCATCTGTTCGTATGTCTGAGAGACCCCCCTCTTAGTTTGAAATCCCTCTCCCTGCTGACGACTGCCTTTCCGCAGTCTCCTTCGTTCTCTCAACCCCTCCATCGGAAGTAGAAGACCATTCTGTGACCTGCGTGGTGCCCCTGAAAACCCCCCCTCATGGTCCCAACCCGTTCTCCCCCTCCCCCTTACCACCACTTTCAAGACACTCTTTTTCCTGGAGGCTTAACTTAGTCTTCTTAGCCTTCAACGACCCCGTTTCTTCTTCTGACTTTTCTTCGTCGTGGTCCTATTTTCGCCCCTCCGACTACCCTGAAGCGGGGAGTTTTCTGTCCCTGTTCCTCTGGAACCCGATGGTCTACAGTGTTGCGTGCTTTTTCCCCTCCCTAGTAGCTTTTCCTTTCGGTATATGGGCCTACGTTCTCCCTCCCCATGTCCTTGGAATACGGGGACCTACACACATTTGCCCCCCTATAACTCGTTGATTACCGGTCCTTCTCTTTTCCTCTGGTGCAATTGCGATTGCCCTATTATCCTCTATCCCCCCACGGTGCACTACCCTCCCCACCGGTCCTACGTTTATGCAGTTCCGACTTTGGTGATTGTTTTTCTAGCTCTTTTTTTCCCCCCCAAAATCTTCACAGACCTTTGGTGGCCCCCAATAAAGCTGTTGAACCTCCACCCCTAGTTGTTCTCCTGGTTCCCCTACAGATACAAGCGCCCAAATTTTCCCCCTTTTGGGCCCCTTCCTACTTAGCAACACGTCCTTTTTCCCCTCACGCCGCCTACTACAGCACTTGAGTTTGGTTCGGATAGAACATCTTCTTTCCCCCCCTTCAAACAAACTAATCCCTCGCGGTTTCCCCAACCTCCAGTTGGTTGGTTGTTGGACCTCTTCTTCCTGATTCTTGTCTAGGATCGTTTTGCCGCGAATTTTTCCCCTTTTTGACTCCATAACCTTCCCTCTACTCCCCCCCTTTTTTTCCTATGATGGTTTCCTCCATAGAGTTGTTTAAGAATTTCCCTATGTATTATTACCCCGCGATGCAAACCCGTAGTCCCCCTCCCTAAACCTCACTGTGGCTGATTGTTTTTCCTTGTTCTTGACCATTAGTTTATTCTCCAGCGACTTCATTGAACCGATGTGTCCCCACTTTTTCCATTCCCCCCCCTGTCTACGTCGCTGAGACTCCGTTGTTTTCTTAAGCCCTGGGATTGTGTCTTGATCTTTCCATAAAGTTCCCCCCTCTTTTTTTACGGCACGGGAACGCGTTTTCGGATTCAATTCCCATTCCCCGGGTTTTTGAAGCCCGCTGTGTATTTGAAGATACGTATTCGCACCCCCCACATTGAATCAGCTTCTGTGGGACAGTTCACCGGAAAAATTCTTTGACCACTCCCTTTTACGTCTTTTTACCGCCAGTCATCTCCCTCCCTTAGGAGAGCCTGGCACACACTTCACTTGCCCCCCCCGTCCCCCCCCCGGATCCGGACCTGCGTTGTTTTCTGCTCGTTTCCCAGTTTTTCATAGCCGAGTTTCCCGTCCTAGAGGTGTTTCGTGGCTCCTTATCATATTTTCATCCTTTAATTTGTTACTTCTCGTGTCCTCTTCTCTTCTTAGCTATGAACTATGCAATTTTTCGTGGACTTATTAGGAGTTGTACCCCCTACACATCACTGCTCCTTTTTGTCCTTGCCAGCCGACTCTAGTAGTCCCGCTCTTCATTCCGGAGAAATTTGCCTTCACACTTCCCCCCCCACGACCCTTAGAGAGGTTTCGCAAGTTTCCTTCTCTCTCCCTTCGAGACTCAAGGGTTTCCCCGCCCCCTATGATGGGCCCCACCTGTCTCTTTCGACGAAGCCTGTTCCTCCTTTACTTGGGTACTTCCCCTATAAATACCCCCCCTTGTCTTTCTTTGCCCCCAGGCTATTTCACCTCTCTTGTCGTTGGCGTCCCCCCTGTTGGTGGTATACCCTTCGATGAATGAATAGAGACTGTCCCCCCCCTAAATCCCTCTTTTTAGTGGAGTTTAGAAGCTATATTCCCTGTTTTCCCTTCCTTCTTCCCCCCTTTGTTTTTTCCCCTCCCCTCCCTTATTACCGCGTTTGAAGTCTGCCCCTAATTTTTCCATTCCCCAGTCTCTCTTGCCATCCCGCTCTTCATTTCCCAATCCAGTTTAGGAGGGACTCGAGATGGTCTTTTCCAGTTAGGCCGCACGCTGGACCCTAAAGGTCCGATGAATTCCCGTCCCTTGTCCCGCAGTTATTTTGAACGGTTCTCCTATGAGGTATTATGTCTCTCCGATACCCCAGCAATGGACCCGGATAGCCCGGTTCCCCGTCTGCGTTCACTTTTCGGACATTTCAGCTCAACCGCATCTCGATCACAGTTCGGTGTTTTTCGCGCAGTGAGAACGAAAGTTCCCTTAGTTCCTCACCTACCCTTTGTTCCGCTATGTTCTGAATTGTATAACCGTACCCTCCTCCCACGATCGTGAACCCCCCTTCTTTTGCCTTCTTTACGTCATTTAGAGCGCTGTGAGTCACGGTCTCCACTATTGGACCAGCATCTTCAACAGGAAGACGGTCGAAATTAGAGTTAAGACAAAGAGTACTCTTAGTTTCCTACCTAACCAATTAGTGAGCCCACCTACCAGTTTTTTCCCCCTCTTCTTACATCGAATTTCTTATCAATTTCCCAACTGATTCATAGGTTGTCCGCCAAAACTTCTGGAGAAACCTCTGACTTCCCAAACACTTTATCCGCGATCCAATCTCTGACCGAACTATACTTTCAGCAGTGAACTGAGCAAAGGCCCTCCAGGCACTGACTTTCTGGATTTTTCCCCCGGAGTGCCTGTTTCGCGCACCCCCTGTCTCTTCTCTGTCCCCACCACTCCTTCTATGCCCATTTCACAGCGACCTCGGGATCAACGGTCTTTCCTGCCACCTTCCCTATTCGCAGTCCTATCCCTTTTTTCTTCACGTTGAGTCTTTCTACGTGTCGGCAGAAATCTTTGACACCCTTTTTTTGGTTTTCCAGTCCTCGCGCTTCCGTAGGTTTCTTGCGTCGAGTTCGCTCTTTGGTTACAATTCCCCCCAGACGCGTTTCTTCTTCAGAAGGACTAGCCTGTACCTCCCGTTTTGACGCAGCCTTTTCAATAAGCGTTCGACCCTGTTCCCAGGGAGGCTTTCGTTTGCTTCTGTTTTACACTTCTCGGTTCCACCCCCATGGGCTTACGTTTATGCGTGTCTCTTTACTCTTTATGTTGGTATTCAATCCCAGACCCTTGTTTTTTTCTTTCCCCGTTCAACCCCATTAAAGTTTCCTCCTGTGACCACCCCATTGTCATTGTTTTTTTCTTGTATGCCCACCTACGTAGAAAGTCGACCCGAGTGCCTCCTTTCTTATCTCCCTCCACGGTCGTCATTCTAAGTCCCCTTTTAGGTTTTTTTTTCCCCCTTTTTTTTAGTTGGCCCCCCACCCTTGTTGTTTTTTCCCTCGATTTTTTTCCAAATGCCCTTTTTGCCCCTTTAGCCATGGGAATCCCAGGTTAGGTACACAGATGTTTTTACCCCTTCTCTTTCGATGACCTACACCCAGCTTCCCAGGCCATAATTTCATTTTTGCTCACGCTTCCGCGATAGCCCCATTCAACCTCCTCCCTTGAACACGATCAGTTTGCATCTGAGCTTGTGGGGGTTTTTTCCCACAGTCCCCGCTCTTCCACGCCAGTGAGTTCTTTTCTGCATTGCATTCTTTTTTCTGCACCATCCAGTGTAGAGCCCAGCTACCCTAGTAACTTGTTAGCATTTTTCCACAGGTTGGAAGGTTGGGAGCAAGTTTGATTGCTCAGTCCACACCCTGTTGGAACTTTTTCCGGGACCCTTGCGAGTTTCCGGTCCCCCACATTTCTCGTGAATACGCAGCCAGCTACTTCCCTCCAGCCAGCCCCCTTTTTTTTTTGAATTTCCCTCTTTCTTCTTTTATTTCTTTGAGAACCATAACGTATCAGTTTCTCGCAAAAATTTGCTTCAGCGGGTCTCCTGCCCGGACCTCTACTGAACCTCTTTTTCTGCTCTTTGATGAGACTCTCCCCCTCGTTTCGGACTGCCCCCCCTCGATCCGCTAGTCTCTCCCTTGCTTTCCCCCCCAGGTTTGGGACCCCCTCTGAAGTCATCTCCCGCCATCCCTAGACCCATACCTCGGGACTTTCCCTGTATATACATGCTGTCGCGAATTCCTCCCGGATATTCTCTTCCTAGTGAAGAGAAGGTTTTTTTTTAGCGTCACTACCCCCCAACGACCTTAGGTATACGTTCGCCGTTATGCATTGGCTAGGCTGTCATGCATGGTTTCGTCAGCTGTCGGGCCTGCTCCATCCCCCGTTTTCCTCTCTGGATGGTCAACACTTCACTCCCCCTTCTTGCTCTGTGTTTAAGTAATTTCCTTTTGTGAGAAACCGTCGCTGTCCTCTGTTTTTGTCTTTCCATGCTTTCAATACGATTGCAGTATTGTCTTTTCCTTCCTGAGAAAATTTTCTTCTGTGTGGCTCTCTGCATTCCACCCCCCCTCTCGAGACCCTGGGCAAACCCGTCTGCTCTCCCACGCTTGTCGCGCCTTCCAGAGTCAAGTCCCCAGTGAGTTTGACCCCGTTTGCCCAGACCCCCCCCCTTGTTTTTTCTCCCCCCCGGGCAGGCCCCTTTTTTTTATTTCGCAAACGTTCCGCTAATTCCTGTTCGCCTTTCCAGTACGGCCCCATGATTCCCGCACTGTGCGTCTTCGGATTTCCCGGAAGTTGGTTTGTTGGCTCCTTCTCTTTTCCGATTCGACTTTATTTGGTGCCCTGGTCCCCTACCGGGATCAGAATGCCCCAAACTTCTTGTCTATAACCGTTTCGCCTTACCCTCGTCGACCCCGACCCAACTTTTCCCCTCTCAGCGTTTTTTCTATCGATCCGAGCTTCCCCCCCCCCCACTCCGGCCTTTTTCTCTGCTTTACCCTATTCTTCTGCAGTCTCGCTACCATGCTGCGGCATTTGCCTAAGTTCTCCCCTGGTCATTCAGGCCTGAGGCTTTTTACTTACTTCCTTGTAAATGTCTAACTGTTCCCTCCTCTTTCCTGGAAGGACCTGCCGTTTCAATTGGTACCTGTGTTTTTTCACATTTCATCTACTTTTCGTCCCCCTGTATTTGTTATGCTGTGTTTTTCCAAGGCCTGGATTTTTTACTTCCCCCTTCCCATGGTAGCAAGGCTCACAGCACTCGTTCGTCTTCTCTTTTGCACGTATTCAGCTGAGCCCTGCACTGTCACGCTGTTTTTTCCCCCTCGTCTAGGTCCGTCAGTTGCCTTTAGCCTGCGCCCAAAGCCCCTGCCGTTGTTTCCCACTGGTCGAACAGACTTCTTGCTAATCTTCCTCCACTTGGAGCCATTGCTTTTGGCCTTTGTCTCACAATGTATAACTCGCTTAATATTGAGGCCTCTCACCCCGTCCCCCCCCCTTCACAATCTGGGCCCATTCGTATTTAGGTCCCCCCCCCCACCTCCGTCTCTTTGCTTGTGTTTTCTCGATTTGTGTGTGAGAACTTGCATCCATGATCTGACCTTGACGTTTCCCCGAGGACTCTACTACCCTCAGGTTTTCTGTCCCTTCTCCATGTTAATTTCCGTTCGTCTCGTCTGCCAGATGGAGAGTGATGACTTGTCCCCTGCGTCTGCGCTCCCCTGTTTCCCTTAGCCTTGTCCCGTGGTCAACCTGTTATCTGCTCACAGGAGTTGGAGACACTTCACAGAGGAAGAGCCGGCGCCGAACTGTCTGAAGAGGCCCGTTTGAAAATAGGAAGGGACAACCCCCCCACCCCCACACCCCAACAATACCCCAGCCCTTCCCCCTTCACCTAACCCCCCAGTCCCCCTTCCAACACCCCCCCCCCCCCCCCCTGTCCCCACACTTTGATCCCCACACCCCCACACCCCCCTGGCTTAAACTTCCGTCCCCCCCCTCAAGCGACGTCAAATCGTTCTGATGCTACAGTTGGCTAGCCCTCACCCTACTTTTTTAAGGCTTGCTGCCTCTTATAGCATTTCTGTTTCAGTTTCTGTCAAAAAATCAGTTACAAGTGCTGTTCATATGGACCTTACCCCCTCCAGTCAACAAACTTCACCCCCCAGGTGAGCTATCTTTGACCCCTCTTTTAGAGAGAAGTTAACCCCCTACAAATCCCCCCTGCTTTGTCC
>Ga0179593_1605157_pt1 | contig 16399 bp, 24 predicted proteins | sample CZODoug2_1_08_16_FD_185931 | JGI IMG/M metagenome (GOLD analysis project Ga0179593, IMG submission 185931) | Vadose zone soil fungal communities from Angelo Coast Range Reserve, California, USA - CZODoug2_1_08_16fungal (PacBio error correction) | ecosystem: Environmental > Terrestrial > Soil >... | reverse complement strand
TTTGCGCCCCCTTTTTCCCCCTTCCCCTCCCCCCTCTTTCTCCTGGTATTTTTAGGACGAGGATTGTGCCTCCTTTCTAGGTTCAATTGAGTCGTTAGTGGCCACTGGTCTTTTCCTTCCCCGCGCCCCGAATCGAAGCGAAACCGTAGCTCTCCCCCTCTCTCTTCTTTTCCTTTTCCCGTCTTCCTTAAGGAACAAGTAGTTGGTTTATCTTTTTTTTTCTGCAGGAGAGCGGTAAGCTCCGTTGTAGGAATCCAGACGGCGTCCTTTTTTTTTCCTTTTCTTCTTCCCCCCTCTTGTGCCAGGCGGATAGAAATAGACAGCGCTTTCCCTCTTGGCTTTTGAGTAAATCTCTCCCCCTTCTTCTTGGATGCAGAAGAGCTCATCCAGGAGACTTTCTTCCCTTCCCCTTTTTTTTTTCTTTCCTTCTCCTGCGCCACTTCGTCTCTCCCCTTGCCTGACAGTGACCAGCTCATCCCTTTCCCCAGAGGAGCGGCACTGGCGCGACGCACACTTGCACTCCTCCCTCCCCTTTCCCTTTTTCTCCACACCGGCGGAGGAAGGAAGAAACCACGCCTCCCTTCTCCCCCAAGATTCCAGACCACCTCCCCCCCTTGTGGAGGTCGGCATAGAATCCTCGTTCTTTTTTTTTTCTCCCTTTTCAGCAAAGGTAAACTAGCGCCTCTTCTCCTCTTCCTCTCTCCGCGCTGGGACGATCTTGCGCCCCATTCTTTCTTTGTTCATTTTTCAACGTGCTGGAAGCCGGGCATCCTTTCCTTTTTTTTCCCTCCTGCGAAAAATAAATGGAGTTGTTCATCACTTCTTTGGTAAGACATTTCCCGGTCTTTCGGTTGAGGAGTTGCATCTCCTCCCCCTTTGTTATGATAGGTGATGCGATTGTCCCCTCTTTTTTTCCGTTGGCTGGCTTTTTCCACTGCCGGGTCTCACGACTCGGCTTCCCCTTTCTCTCTTCGACGCAAGCCCGAGAACACTACACATTGTTTTTTCTCGAAACTTTTATGCTCTAGCGACCCATTTTTCGCTATCGATCCTACATCCCCCCTTCCCATTCCCCCCCCCTTTTTCCCCCTTTCGCCGAGGATGTGCAGCAGAGGGTTACACCCCCCCCTTTCCAACACGTGGTGGAACTGGATTTTTCGATCACCAGAGAAAGATCAGATCCCTTTTTCTCCCCCTTCCTTTTTTTTCCCCTTCCTCTCCCAATACAAATGCCTTTTCTTTTTTTTTTTCTGTCAGTCCGGTTGCAGCTATCGTCTCCCTTTCGCCACGAATTTCTGGGAAAGATAGTTTTTCCCTCCCCCTTTTTTTTTCTTTTTCTCCTCCTCCCTTGGCTCGACCGATTTTTCGATTTGCAGCCAGTCCTTTTTTTCTTTTTTTCACAAGTTGCGGTCCGATGACCGCCCCCTTTTCTTCCGCCGGGTGTTACGATTTTCTTTCCCTTTCCCCCCTAGTGGAGATGATGCTAGAAAAGGCTTCTTTTTTTTTTTCCAGACAAACCATCTCTCCTCTTTTCCTTCCGCCTTGAAGCAAACACGGCCCCACCCTTCCCCCTTTTCTTCCTTTTTTCCCCCGCAGGATAAAAGAGGTTATTCTCCCCTTTCCCAAACGGATGACTTCGCCTTTTTCTCGGGCATCGTACATCCCTTTTCCTTTTTTCCCCCCGTTGCCCTCCCCATAGAGGTCGAACCTCGGCATGTTCAGTTTTTTTCCCCTTTTCACATATTCCCAGAAATAGTGCTCCCCCTTTTTTCTCCCCCCCCTCTCGATAGATGAAACAGGACTGGGACAGGGCCCCCCTTTTTTTTTCTGGGGGTACCAGTTTCGTACTCCCCTTTTCCTTTCTTTCTCTGGGGATCGAAAGCGCGGGTTGCCTCCCCCTTTTTTTCCCCCCCGTTTGAAGGGTGGGAGAAATGGAGCCTCTCCTTTCTCAAATTGCTGGGCCACGTGTTTGGTCCCTCCTCCCAACGCCATGGGTCGCGGATAATTCTTTTTCCTTCCCTTTTTTTTCCCTTCTTCTCACGCTACCAGAGAATGTGAGGTTATCGGGTTTTTTCTTTTCTCGTGAGACGGGTGCCCGCTGAGATCATTTCCTCTTCTCCACGCGTATGACGGGCGCGATTTTCCCGCTCTGTTGGAAAATCGGCATCAACGAGCAGCAAACTTTCCTCTTCCCACGGGACATGTCGGCCCCCGGCCCCTCAATCATCGCGCGGGCAGTCCCCCCCTCCTTTTTTTTCGGACATGGAGAAACCTTTGGAAATCGAGCTTCTCGGGGGAGAAAGGTACTCTCCCCCCCCCTCCCCTTTTTTTTTTTTTCTTATCGACCCTGTGTAGACGAAATGGAGAGGGCTTTCTTTTATCATCCCGCTGATTCCGATGGCCCTCCCTTTGGTCTGGAATGAATTGTAGCCTCCCCCCGTGTCTTTTTTCCTTTTTCTTTTTTCTTTTCTTTTTGGGGTGCGAAAACTGACTCTTTTTTCTTGGCGCGTTGCCCCGTTTTTCTTCCTCTTCCTTCTGTGGAGTTCGCGACAGATATCGCGATCATTTATGATGGTTGTTTTTTTTCTTTTTTTTCAACTGGGACCGGATGTGCGATCTCGTCGAATGGATGAGCTCGTTCTTCTTCCCCTTCCTCCTTTCCTCTTCCCTTGCGGAGTACTTAACACAGCAAGACTCTCCCCTTTTCCCGTTTTCACGATGTCGAGTTCGAGCCGCCCTTTTCCCCCCCCAATATAACATAAGATCCCCTTCCTCCGTCGTTTTCCTTTACCGCTCTACTCTGCGCAGTCCCCCCGAAGATGGCGCTCCACTGATGGTTTTCGTACGTTTTTTTTCTCTTCTCTCGCGAAGAGGTCGTGATTCGATCCGGTTCTTTTTCCTTTCCTTTCCCGGCCAAGTGGCACTAACGAGATCCCCTCTTTTCCCCCCCGAAGTCGGGGCCCTTTCCTTTTCTTCTTCTTCCTCTCGAAAAACTACCAGGAGAACTGTTGGATCTTTTCCCTTTTACAAAAAGGCTGGGGATGCTGGTACTCTCTCTTTTCCTCCTCTTTTTCTCTTTCTCAGCATCCACCGCGGCGTTTTCTCGGACGTTTTTCTTTTTCGCCCTTTTATTTCTCTCCTTCTCCTCTTATGGAAGTGGCATTAAAATCCGACGTACCCTCTTTTCCTCGGAAATAGGTCAGAATGCCAGGCCGGAACCTAGCCCCCCTTTTCCTCCTATACTGAGCACTCGTCGCGAAAGCTTCCTCCTCCCCCTTTTCCCTCTTTTTTCCATCTTCCGGGGAAAGACGAGTGTCTCGGCTTCTTTTTTTTGTGTTGGGAATACAGACGGTCTTCCCTTTTTGCGCTGGTCGACAGGCGCTCGAAATCGCCCTCTTTTCCTTCTCTTTTTTCTTCCTTCTTCTTGTGTAAGTAAAATATAGAGGATGCGTTTCTTCTTTCTTTTCCCGGGCCCTACCCGCGTGCATAGGAATGATCCCTTCTCATTCGGCTCCCCCAATAGTGCCCGCTACCTTTTCCTTTCCCCTCCTTTCTCTTTCGTCGCGACTACAGAAGGAGCGTCACTTTTTTTCTTTTTTATGTACCTGCCTTCAGTTTTCTCCCCCCTCGACACCACGTCCGCCCATTTCCTCTTTTCCTTTTTTCCTTCTCCCTTGAACGACAAGGCATTCCCACTGGGGTCGGCCCTTGATTCTCGAAGAGCACTCTCCCTTCCCCTTTTCCTTTCGTCGAAAAATGGGATAAGATGAAAGGACGCTCTTTCGATTTCCTCGTCATTTTCCATCTTTCAGAAGTTCGGGGATGGCCTCCCCTTTTTTCCTTTTCGAAAGAGAAGAGGATGAGTTCGTGAGAAAGAAGCGAGGTTGTCTTTTTTCTTTGTGATGATCGGGTGTGCGGTTTCCCCTACCTTTCCTCCTGTCATACGAGCGCGGTCCTCGCGATGATCTTCCTTTTTCTTCACGCTCCCCCGTCCCCTCTTTTTCCCCTTCTCAGAAGCAAGGCACGTCCTTCCCCCGAGACCCAATCAGCGCCCTTGATCTCGCGACCCCTCTTTTTTTCTCGGTCGATGATAGGATACTTACCCTGGACCCCCTGCGCCGAGGCTGTGCTCTTTTTCGGGCGCCAGTGCGCAAACCTTCCCCCCTCCCCTCCTCTTCGTGATGCGTTACGACGGTTCGATCCACAGAGACCTTTTTTTGGTACCGCCGACCAACCCCTTTCGACGACACTGGGGGCATTTCCATTCCGGTTTCTCTTTCTTTTTTCCGATAAAGAGAGCACGAATTTCTGTTTTCCTTTCCCTCAAATTCGAAGGTGCGCGGACCTTTTTTTCTTTTTCCCGAGCTTCGTCAAAGTGGAGGTACGTCTGCCCGCCCTTTCTTTCTCTCTCTTTTTTTTCTATGGGATTAAAATGATCGTTAGAATTCTTCCCCTGTGTGACTCGGCAGAAAACATTCTCTCTTTCTCCCCCCCCCTTCCTCTCTGAAGCAAACACGGAAACACAGGCAAGAACTCCCTTTTCCCTCTCCTTTCCTTTCCCCCTCCTCATGGGAAGACATCGAACACCCTTCCGCCATTCGGGCATGGCACTTGGACGAAGCGCTGGAACCGCGTTGTGCCCCCCCCTTTCTTTCTTTTTTTTTTGTTTTCCCCCCCCCCTTTCCGCGCACATAGGCATGTTCAGGTGTTCCAATCCTCCCTTTCCCTTCTTCCCCCTCGGGGCTGGCAGCAACAATATCTATTTCTCGCCCCCAGTGTCGTCGGTCTGCAGACGTCTTTGGATTTTTCTTCCCTGTAAAAGTCTTTCCTGAAGCCAACGAGCGATCTGTCTTTTGAGGGGGAGAAGCAGAGAGAGAGGACCCCCATTTTTCGGTGTTTTTCCTCCCTTTTTCCCCCCTACATATAAGTGGTGGACCGCTTCTTCTTTTGAGGCATTGATGTAGGATCCTGACCTCCATGTGGTAGCTCCCTTTCGGATTGGAGCCATGGAGTTTTTTTTCCCCGTTTCCGGGATTGCGGTACGAGACTTCGAGGCAGCGCCTCTCCTTTTTTTCTTTCACGTTTCCTTTTCTATGCTCTGGCGACTGCGGCATCACGAGATAACAAGCCTTTTTTTTTTTCCTCCCGTAGTGAAAGAATCAAACCTTTTTCCTCTGACTTCCAATTACTCTGCGAGGGAAAGAAAAACGTCCCCGTTCTTCCCTTCCCCTCCAAAGACAGGATGCCCTTCCCCCTGACGAAGCGCTCCGGGCGCAAGGATCCTCCCTTCCTTCTGAGGGAATAGAGCGGCAATGTTACGTGTACTCCCCCTCTCTCCTTTTTCTCTCAGTCGAGAATCCCCTTGCCGACCGCCAACGCTCTTTTCCCCCCTTCCCTTTTTTTTGTGTCTGGAATGCCTTTTTTTGGTGAAGTGGTTTTTCTGCCCCCCCCCCGGGTGGTGACGACACTTGCATTCCCCCCTCTTTTGAGCGGAGAGGCGCGTTCCCTCTTTTTAGACAGTGACCGCGCCTCCGATATCGAGATCATTTATTATTCCCTTTTTTTCTTTTCTCTCGACTTAAGCAGTGCGCAGGCCATCCTCGCTTGATGCGCTCGGCAGGCATGCAATGTCCCTTCCTCTGCTCCCTTTTTTCTTCACTTACAAAGACGCCTAGGGCCAAACTACGTTTCTTTCCCCCTCCCCGTGGACCAGCGCGATGAACCATCCCCCCCCACGGACCGCCGTCTCCCCCCCTTTCGTAAAGAAGATCGATAACGCGATCACTGCTTTTTTTGTTTCTTGGGAGCTCAATAAGGGTTCCGTGCATTCAGAGTGTTCCCTTTTCTTCTTTTTTTTCCCCTTGATAGCTCAGGTTAGACTTCGATCGTTTTTTTCCACACATGGCAATAACGAGCTTCACGATTGACTCCCTCTTCGGGAGTTAAGGCCACGGCCATACGCTGTCCGAACCCCCCCCATTTTTTTTTTCCTCCTTCCGACACAAGAAAGCAGAAGAAAAATCTTTCTTTCTGAGAGCCTCGATCCACGCGGCTTTTTTTTCTTTTTTTTCCTCTCCCCCAATCAGTTCTCTGGATATTTTTCGACGTCTTCTTTCTTTTCTTCCCCCTCCCTCCGGTAACAGAATTAGCGTAGAATGCGTCAATCTTTCCCTTTTGTCTCCATGACAGGCCCGGACGAACCCCGCCTTATACGGCGCCTCGTCGCGAGCTGACGTGCTCCCTCCTCTCCCTTTCCTTTCTTTTTTTTTTTTTTCCCGGGGGAAGATCGAGTGTCTAGGGGCCTGCCTCCTTTTTCCTTTTTTTTTTGAACCCTGGCGTCGGTGTCCTTGCGGATTTTTTCGAAAGGCGCTCGAACTCGAAGCGTTCCCTTCCTTTTTTCTTTTTTTCTTTTCTTCCCCCTTCTGCGTTGTGTAAGTAAAGCTCGCAAGGCTTTCTTCTTTTCCTTTGCCGAGCTCCTCATGCGACGGTAGCCATCCCTTCTCAACTTCGTCCCATAGGAATTCCGAATTCGGATCTCCCCCCCCCTCCCTTTCTCCCCTTTGTCCAGATAATAAATGATAGCGATATTTCTTCTTTTTTTCGCACCCGCTGCAGCGCCGCTCACTCGGATTTCCTGTTTAGCACACCCGGCGGAGTCCCTTCCTCCCCTTCCTTTCTGTTGCGGGTGTAGAAGAGATAATGGACGCCTCTGTTTTTGGCGTCAGGCCTCGGACTCTTTTTCCGTAGAGCCAAGGTCAACCTTCTCCTTTTTCCCGCCCATGGAGATTAAGATACTCCTGAGCCAGGAGTGCTCGAATTCTCTCTCACGTGTGGAGCCGGGAAAGCCTTCCTGTCTCTTTTCTTTTGCCCCCTAAATGGGGACTTTGGCCTTGCGGTTTCCCGTGAGAAGAAGAGCTGTTTTCCCCCCTCTCTCCACAGAGGTGTGAGATCGGTTTTTCGCACGGGATCGCGTGCGCTCTTTTTCACGCCGGTCTCACGACGGCGCGCTTCTTTTTCTTCCCCTCCAGCAAGATAAAATCAAATTCGCTGTTTCCATCCGGAACGATGATCTCGCGTTTCTGCGCGATATCGGATACTACCCCCCTTCCCCCTCCACCCTTTTTTTCTTTTCGCCAGAGGATGTGACGAAGCGTATCCCTCAGACCCTTTTTTTGGAAGAATTTTCTTTTTTTCCTTTCTCCCGCGCGTTCGCTCTTCCGGAGTACGAACTGCGTTTACCTCCCAAGCCTGTCGCCAGAACGACTCCCCCTTTTGCCTTTCCTTCTCTCTTTTTTTCTTCCGAGCAAAGAGCGAACGAATTTTTTTTCTTTCCCCCTGTTTCTGCAGATTTTCTTTCCGGAAGCCCTGGGCAACGCGGTTCCCTCGGCCCTTCCCTTTTTTTCCCGATGAAAGCCATTTTCTCCTCGAATTTTACACATGCTCTTTTTCTCCTGCTGTAGAAAGGCTTGTCTTGCCTGTGTTTCTTGGTTTTTTTTTTTTTCCTTCCTCCCAAAAAAAGATCTCTCTTCCGAGTTTTTTCTGACCTTTCGTTTTTCAGAAAAGCCGTGGGATAAGCAGGCTCCCTTCGTTTCTTTCCCTCTTTTCCTCCCATCGAAAAAACGGCTGCTTTCCCTTCGAGTAACGACACTTGCGGACCTCTTCTTTCACGGGTTCGGGATTTTCTCTTCCCCCCCCCCTTTTCAGAGAAAATTAGGAATGTTCCTTTTTCGGGAAATGCTCTCGGTGATCGGTCCTCTTTTGAATGACATGCCACAAGTGGAGTAGGTTGGCGACCTTCTTTTTCTTTTTCTCCGGTTCCCCCATTTCCTTTCAACGGATCTGATCTTTTTCTCACGCGAGGGAGTTCCCTCCTCCCTATTTTTTTTTCCCCCCTTTTTCAGGGTGTTCTTTCTCCCCCCCTTTTCCCCCCCTTCTCTCCTTGGGGAAAAGAGGAGAACCTCTTTTCATTGCCCTTGTGGATCGATACTGCTCAGCCATGGGTAGACGGCGCTCCCTCTTCTTTTTTATGAGTGGTTCCTTTTTTCTTTTATTGGGATTGAGTCGTCTCCTCCCCTCTTGAGGTGAGACCGGCTTGCCCCCCTTTTTCCCCTTCCGGAAGAGAAAGCTTCTTCTCTCGATCTGTGGACCCCCCGTCGCATACAACGCTTTTTCCTCCCCCTAATAAACCTCGCTCTTTCCCTCCTTTCCTCACATCTCTGAGCGGGCAGAACCCCCCTGGGGGCGCATGGGGCTCCCCCTTTCTTTTTTTCCCTTTTCCAGAAAGGGGAAAATGAGAGCTTTCACGCCGGGGCGCAGGATCTTCCGCGGCTGGCATATGAGGAGAAATTTTTCCTCCTCTCTTTTTCCTTTTTCTTCCCCCTTGCTCTAGTGTCGGCGAGCCTTCTCCCTCTAACTTCTGATTGGGGGTCTGGGAATGCCTTTTTCTTTCCCCGCTGCCATGGCGGACGTTGGGTTCTCCTTCCCTCCCTTTTTTTCCTAAATGAAGGAACTTCCCCTTCTTTCCTCCTGGAGTGTGCGGGAGCGCTTTCGCGACGATATCGCGATCATTATGTGCTGTCCCCCTCTTTTTTTTTTCCCAAGATTGGGAGATAGTTTTCTCAGTGCGCCGGATCAGTTCCTATGCCACTCTTTTTCTCTATTCTCCTTTTTCTCTTCCCTCCCCCTTTTTCATCAAAGGGGACTTGCTATGACGAATCGCACTCCCTTTTACAACTAGTCATCGGTCCCCGCTTTTTTCGTTCGAGCCGCAGTAGACCAGCTCTCCTTTCCCCCCCTTTCTCCCACCGGGGAAGAAGTCTGTCTCCCCCTTCCTCCATGAGCAGGCCCGAGGACACTCGGCTCTTTCCTCGGGTTCCGTGAGGAAGATCTTTCTCTTTCTTTTTCCCCCTTTCTTCCTCTAAGGTTCGATTAGATTCGGGGTCTTTTCTTTTCTACAAGTTTCCAATCTAAAACGAAGCGTCACCGCTTCCTCCCTTAGGGGACGTCGGAGTTTAAGGCCACGTCCCCATTCTCCTTCCTTTTTCCCCTTTTTTCCCTCTTCTCCCCCTGACGGCCGCGAAACAAGCCACGCGAATGCTCTTTCCTTGGTTGTTGAGAGAGATACCTCATTTTCTTTGTTTTGTCGCCGTCAGGTGAAGATAAAATCGTTATCTTGTATTTTTCTCCCTCTTCTTCCCCCCCCCTTTTCTTCCCCGAATTCGGGTAGAAGGCGTCAATTTTCTTTTTTTCTCCCGGTTGAAATGCCAGGCCCGGACGGCTCCACCGGAGCTATCACGGAGCCTAGTCTCTTCTCCCTTCCTTTCCCTCCCCGTGTGAGAGACCCCCTTTTTCGGACCTTGCCAGGGAGAGCTTTTCTTGTGTTGTAGGAATCCATTCCCCTTATTTTCTTTTTCCCTTTCTTTTCTGTGATATTGTAATCGAGATGGTGACCGTTTTCAGTGTCGATGAGCGGGAGTTTGGCCATCCTTTTGTTATGCGATATTCATAGCAAGGCAATTGTTCTTCCTCCCTGCTTTTTTTTTTTCCTCCCTGGGAATAGGACTGAGCCGGCGCCCTTTTTTCGCCCATACGTGCCCGAGCCTCTTTCCGATATCGTCGCGAAAAACTCCAGCATCTTTTCCTTTCCTCTCTCCCTTTTTCTTTCCCCCCACTAGATGGAACCTCCCTGGCCGCAGAACCCCTTTTCCTTTTTGGTGTAGAAAGATCCTGGACGACACGGTCCTTTTCCCCTCTTCTTCTTCTCTCGGTGGCGGCGGCCTTTTTGGTCACTCGGGCCGGCCCATTCTAACATGGAGCTCAGATTGCCTCCCCTCTCCTCCCTTTCTTTGCCGAATTTCGCTTTCCCCCTTTCGGGGTTAGGCCGGCACATGTCGCTTTCTGCCCTTTTCTTCTTGAGGCCGCCTTCCGAGTGGTTGAGGAGGGCCCCCCCCTTTTCTCGTGATGCCGATGTCCAACAGATCTTGCTTTTTTTTCCTTTTCGAGGCCTCGCTTCTTTCTTTTTCCGATCGAGGTATACTATCGACTGCAAGCCGTCTTCACCACTCATGCCGCCAATCCGGAACCTCTTCTCTCGGCCTGTCCCTTTCTTTTTTCTTCTCCTAAATAAAGGCCGATCCACACGTTTTTCCTCGAGCCTTGTCGCACATGCGCACCCCCCTTCCGAAAGATCGGATGAGTCTCCCGCTCTTTCCTTCCCCCCCCTCCCTCTTTTTCCATATCGCGTTACGACCTTTTCTCCTTCGCCCCGGACCGACTGGACTCAAGTCCGTTTGAAGCTATCCCTCTCTTTTTTTTTTTCTCTTTTCTTCCCTCCTAATTTATGGGAATATAGTCAGCTCATTTTCCGGGTCGAGGGACCGTATTTTTCGATTTTCTCCTCCAAACGCGGTCCAGCCTTAGTCCCACCTTCCCTCTGCACGCATTTTCGCGTTTCATTGGATTACCATGCTGGTTAACCTAGGAGAATGCATGTCGCCCCCTTTCTTTTTTTGTGGGATCAAGGCAGAAAACTTGAGTTGTTCTGCCCTTGAAAGCACCTTCTGAAAGCCTGTGCTATTCTCCCCCATTTCCCTCCTCTTTTTTTTTTCTTTTAATCCATCGAAAAAGCCCCTTCAATGCGTGGAATCGTACAGCCCCCTTCCCCCCTGCGTGCCCAGGGTTCCGGGGGTCACCTATCCCCCCCGAGCAAAATTAGGAACCCCTGAACATATTTCCCCTCTTTCTCGGAAGCAACAACTTTATTTCTATTTTCCCTCCTCTCCCTCTTTTCTCTGTCTGGGAAAGTCTTTGGATTGGAGGCATTCCCCCGTTCTCTCCTCCTTTTTTCCTTCCTTCTTGATCTTTATTATGTGTCCGAGGTTTTACCTTGAATAAGATCTCTTCCCCCCCTTTTTTGTGAAGGGTGTGCGCAAATTTCTCCTCCCCCTTCTCGCGAAAAGAATAGGAGCAATTTCCTTATCCCGTAGCCCCCCCTTTCCTTTTTATCATCGTTTCGGATTGGATCCATCGTTTTTCTTTCCCCTATAACAAGAGAATTTGCTTTCTCGAGTTTACCTCGAGCGCGCGAGCTTGATCTTGGCCGCGCACGAGTATTCCCTGGCTCTTTTCCTCTTTCCCCTCCACCTAGAATAAAAAGGGTGTCCCTCCCTTCTCGGACCGTCGGCAGATACGGCAGCGTCCTGGGCCAGAACAACTTCCCCTTTTTTTTCTTGGGCGCCATCCACGACGGTGCACGGCTTTCGATTTTCGAGCACGACCTGGGGTTTTTCCTGATTCGATCCCAAGCGCGGCTGGCATCTGAGTCCATTTCTCCTCCCCCTTCTTTTTCTTTTTCCCGTGCCTAATTTGCCGCCGACCGCCACCGCGTCCTTTTTCCCTTTTTTTGGTCTGGAATGCATTTGCGTCCAGGATATATTCTACCCCCTCCCTCTCTCTGTTTCTTTCAGGACGACGACGGGTTTTTTTTTCCCCTTTCGTTCTCGCGTTCGCGTGCAGGAGTGTGCGTCCTTTCCTCTGGAGGTCGCGACATATCGCGATCCTTTCTTCTTTTCCCTTTTTTCTCTTTTTCTAGCCAGAAGCGGAATGAATATGTCCTCCTCGCTAGTGCCATGGATGAGTCGTCTTCCGCATCAGGGCGAGATTTTACTTACCACAGCCTCCCTCCCCAACCTCCCTTCTTTTCTTTTTTTCCTCTTTCGAGCGCATGTCGAACCAGCTCGCTTTCCTCCGTCTTGGTAATAAACACCGTTCTCAGCCCGAGAACAATCGATAGTTCCCTTCATCTTCTCTCCCGTTTTCCTTTTTAGACGGTGAGAGTAGATACGCTTACTGGCCGCATTAGGATTCGGGGCTTTTCTCCTTGCATTCCACGACAAAGTGGCCCCTTAACTCCTCTTTTTTCAAGGTCGACCCTTTTCTTTTTTTTCCCTCCGTCGAAAAATACCATCTTTTTTCGACCAAGCCACCGCGAAGAAAAAGCCGCGGTGGATGTCCTTGCTTCTTTTTTTTCTCTATATCAGCATCCACCGCGGCTTTGCTCGGCGGTGGCTTTTCTTTTTTCTGTGCGTGTAACTCAACGTCCCCCGGATCTGGTCGACTGCGTCAAAGTGAGCTAGGTAGTGGGGCACCTTTCTTTCGTTCCTTTTTTTTTTCTCCCTCAGCAAGAACGAAGCGACCTTTTTTCTGATGCACGTCTCTCATTCACGTTCCCCTCTTCCGGGGAAAGATCGATTGTCTCTGGCTTCTCTTTTTTTTCTCTTTTCCCCCCTCGGTGTTGTAGGAATAAGACGGCTTCTTTTTTTTGGGCGTCAGGCGCTAGAAATCGACAGCGCTGAACGTTTTCCTTTCTGCTGTGTACGTAAATCTCCTCCTTCTTCTCTTCCCCTCCCTGGGAGGCAGAAGAGCTCACTTTTGACTGTTTTGCCGGACTTAGTCCCATATGCACTTCCTCCTTCCTGAGACGCTGTATGACCAGCTCTTTCCATGATAGAGATATCGTCGCTCCTTTCGGCACGCCGCTCACTCGAGTTACCCCCTTTTTTTCCCCCCCGGCGGAGGCCGGCAGAACCCCTTTCCTCCATGTCCTCCCCTTTTTCTTCCCTTCCCCTTCAGACAAGGCATTCCCGGCCTTCCGGTGCGGTTTCGGGCATCGGAATCTCGAGCACGTAGAGCAAGGTAAACCCTTTTCTCTCTTTCCTTTTTTTTTTTTCGAACATGGCGCCTCAGGATGCCCCTCCTCCCCCCAGGCTGCTCGAAATTTCGCGCGCCTTTAAGCCCGGGCAGCCGGTCTGTTTATTTTTTTTTTCCCCTGGTACGTTGTTCTGACAGCGCTTATTTCCTCTTTCTACTGTCGCATTGTCCCTTTTCGGTGAGGAGTTGCAAAGTCCTTTCTCCCTCACTTTTTTTTTCCCCCCCCCCCCGACTGAAGCGCAATTCGCCCTTTTTCTCGGGTGTCGTCTCACGCTCTGGCTCTTCTCCCCTTCTCGACGCAAGCACGATAACCTCCCCCCCCTTCTCTCTTTTCCTTTTCCCCCCCTCTTCACCACGGAATGAGACAATTCCCCTCCCCAATTCTTTCTCCTACATCAAGGCAAATCCACACTCTGTTCCCCTTTTTTTTTCCCCTCCCCGGGTAAAAAAGTCTTTTTTCACCATGGTTAAGAAGATAGGATTCTTCCCCCTCTGCTTTCCCCCAGTAGAAGATAAGATCCGTTAATGGTACCTCCTGACTGCGCCACAGACCTGGCTACTTTTTCGTAAAGTACGTCCGATACGATCACCTATTTTCTTTTGTAAATATAGTTAAGTTCATTTTTTCCCCCCCCTCCCCATGACGAAGGTGCGCGGACCGTCTTTCCACGTCAGCGCTCGTTTCTTGGCTACAGTGGAACGCCATTTTTTTTCTCCCTCCGGGTGGTTCGATGGGTATTCCCCTTCCCTTCCTTTTTTTTTTTCGCCAGGATTATTGAATGTGTTCCAGTGTTTGATCACATTGAGAGATTCTGCCTTGGAAAGCAACCTTCCCTTTGCACACTAGGTTATTCTTAACGAGCCTTTTCCCCTCCCCCCCTGGATGACGGAGCCGCTGAATCGAGAAAATTTTTTTCTCCTTAACCGCGTTTGACCAGGGCTTCAGGGGTCAGCGCCCCTTTTTTTCAGTGGTTAAAAGGACGACCCCCACACTTTCCCCAGACATTAGTTGGAGCCATCCCCCTCCCTTCTCCCCAAGGGACTTGCCATCTTTTTCTTTTGGAGGCCCAGTTCGGTACGCCGAGATGGAATCAACTTTTTTCTTTTTTCTCGAAAGGCGCGGAGGTCTCCTGAAGGGTGTTCCTCAATGGCCGCAAGACTTTTCTCTTCGTCTCAATGGGCCAAAGTGTTTCTTTTCCTTTCTTTTTTTTCCTTTTTTCTCCAAAAGAAATGTTCCTTGAGTCGCTTTTCACTGAGCACTCCTTACCCCCTCTTTTCTTTATTTGAGTAGAGAATTCTTCCTCCGAGCGTGAGAACTGCTTCCTCCGAGATTGGGGAAGAGCACGCGCCCATGTGTGTTAGATCTGTGGAAACTCGGCCTTCCCTGTGGAAACGTTTACTTGCACGCTCCACCTCTTTTTTCTTTTTTTTCTTTCCCAGTACGTCCCCTTTGCTTTGTCAGAAAAACGTCAGGTGAGGGGTCTACATTTCCATGGGAGAAATACTTACCTTGATGAACGGCTTCCATCCAGTTTTTCTGCGCGCGAAAATTCTCTCCCGCTTTTTTCTCTCCCCCCGAGCGGATGGCTTTCGCGAGTGACCTTCTCTTGTGCTGATTCCGAGGCCCGCCCTCCCTTTTTTTTTATGCCTTGTAGGCCAGGATATATTTTTTGCAAATTTCGGAACGTGGTTTCTGCCTGTTTGGGGTGGTGCGGAAAACCTTCTTTCCCTTTTTTCTTTCGCGCGCGTGACCGCGCCTGCTGGATTGGCGGATCATTTATGAGCTTGTGTGCCCCTTTTTTTCTTGGGGAGCCGAAGTCGGCCTTCTCCGTCTCAGTCAGAGCACGCGGGTCCTGATCTTCCTCCTTTCTAGCTAGGCGGCATTCCAATGGCCTTTCCCCAGACTTCTTTGCAAAATCAGCTAAGCTTCCCCTTTCGAGTTCGTGAGCCGCCTGTCGACCAATCCCTCTCCCCCCCTCCCCATGAACAAGGACGTCCTTTTTCCCTAACGTTTCTCTATCCCAAGATATCATATGCGCTATCTTTCCCCGGAAGATGGCTTTTCCCCTACGTTGTTCCGTTCCTGTTCTCCGGTGCGAGTAAGCTCTCCTTCCTTTTTTTGGCTGTTACGGTGCATGCATTTCTGACCGGCATTTTTTCCCCCCCCCTCTTACGCAGGCGACCGAAGTCGGGGACGTCGGCTTTTACTTCCATTTTCTTTTCTTCCCCTTGGTATTGGATCTTCACTGAAGCCGCCTTTGAAAGAAAAGCCCGCGGTGGATTTTCTTCTTTTTTGTTGAAAGAGATACTCAGAATCCCCCCCCCTTCTTTTTTTTTCTTCTTCCTTTTTTTTTTCTTTTCCTCCCAATCAGTTTCCTGGTATTTTTCGACGAGGATGGCCCCCCCGGTCTCCTAGTGAGCTCGTTAGTGGCCACTTTGTTTCCCGGGCCGTCAGCCCCGAATCGAAGCTCCCCTTCTCTTTCTTTTCCCTTTTTTTTCTGAGCTGACGCGCACCGTCTCTTCCTTTTTTTTTCCGCAATCGAGTGTAGGGCCTGCGCAGCTGAGAGCTTTCCGGTGTTGTATGCATCCAACGGGTCCGGTTGGTCCTTTCTTTGGCTTCATTTTTTTTTTCGTCCCTGCGTCGAAGAGACACGCGCTCCTTCCTAGTTGGCTTGTAAGTAATCTCTCTTCCCCAAGGGCCATTGGATGACGCCGATTTTATTCCTTTTTCCCTTTTTCCTCCCAGAGTGCATTAGGAATGATCTTCTTTCTCTCGCCAAATCGGGCCGTATTTCCTCGGCGATATCGTAGCGAAATCCAGCAGGCGCGGGCCTTCTCTTCTTTTTTTTTTCCTGATGTAACAGGCCTTTTCTTACGTGGCAACGCGGTGCGGGTTCCTTTCCCTTCAAGACAAAACAGAAGCCTTTTCTTCTCGTTTTTCCTTTTTTGCCCCCCTCGGGATTATAGACGAGCCTTTTTTCCTGGCGTTAGAAAATGCGCTCCTTCTCCCCCGGGTATTCTCTCCCTTTTCTCGAAATTTCGCTTTTCTTACTGTAGGGGATTCCCCTCAATGAGTTGTTCTGCCGTCCTCCTTTCCTCGGAAGTACTGGGAGTCTCAAGTGAGAATCGGAGTGCAAGTAAGTGATCCACCTCGGTTTATCCTTTTTTTTTTCCCCTCTTTGAGAGAAATTAGCCCGTTTCTCTGTATAGCTAAGGGTCCCTCTCCGCGCTCGAGGGGTCTACTTTTTTTCCTCCAGCTAAACCTCTTTTCACCTCATGCCTCCCGATGATCTCAGCAGACCCCTTTCTTTTTCTTTATCGGATCCCCCCCCACCGTGGGCCCATTGCCTTTCGCCGAGGGTCCCCACTTATTTCTTCCCTGCGCACCCCCTTTTACCAGATCGGATCTTCTCCCCCGATCCACTCCCTTTCCCTCTCGGCGTAGACCCCAATCCCGCTGTCGCCAGACCGCCGGTGCCCCTTCTCGATCTTGTTGCTGCCGATCACGAGCGCCCTCCTTTTCCTCTTTCAGCCTCATTGGTAGTATTGGAAACACTTTCGATGCCGGAAGCCTTCCCCTCGCTTCGTCCCAAGTGGAGGTACGGCTTCCTCCCTCTCTCCAGTTCAGCAGGGGTTAGATGGTCCTTCTTTTCCTGGCTCTTTAGCAACAGGCTTTTCTTTTTAGCCAAAC
>Ga0179593_1598670_pt1 | contig 16399 bp, 20 predicted proteins | sample CZODoug2_1_08_16_FD_185931 | JGI IMG/M metagenome (GOLD analysis project Ga0179593, IMG submission 185931) | Vadose zone soil fungal communities from Angelo Coast Range Reserve, California, USA - CZODoug2_1_08_16fungal (PacBio error correction) | ecosystem: Environmental > Terrestrial > Soil >... | reverse complement strand
CTTTTTCTATCCTGCTTGTTGCCCCAATTTTTTTCGCCGAAGCTTTTTCTCACTCTCTGCGAATCAGTGACCACTTGCTCCTCGGCAATTGTCGAGAAGCTCAGCTCTCCTTCCGGGTCTTCGCTCATCCCTACAGTGTTCTAGTTGACCCCCCCCGAACAAACCGCGCGTTAGTTTTCCCCCCCTCGGCTACCCCAGACCTTCACCTTCCGCCCTTCCGCCATCCCCCCATGAGATATGTGACTTAGACCGACTCAAAGAAAAGACGGGACGTTTCCCACTAAAAACCAGTTATTTTCCTCCACCTCAAGCCGGACTGACGTGCTGGCCTGTTTTCTGGAACTCATCTGCCTATAGCGAGCCTTAACGGCAATGGCCCAGGACTCCCCTTTTTTTGAATTTCGTGCCGATTTGATTCCTTTTTGTTTTCTGCTCTTCACAGCTTTCTATGTCGGGCCCCTTCTTGCACTTTTATTTGAAGAGCGCAGCTTGCTACGCGTTGTTGTCCCTCCGCGGTTCCTCTATATGACGCAATCCACAAGATTTTAGAATTTTCCTCCTACCCGCTTTACTCCCCCGAGACTACTCTGTAAGCCAGGCTGTTGAAGATTGCGTTCCCGTTGTGACCATTACGCCCTCACCACCGAATAAGAATTTACGACCCTTCCCCCCCCCCGATTTTGTTTCTGTTGGGGCGCCTTTTTTTCATATCCGTACGTGGTAACACGAGTGTTACCCACACGCCACAGTACGTGGCATGTCGCAAACACCTTCCCCTTGCCAAGTACCAAGCCTTTCCTCCATTCTACGCCCACCCCTGATTTTGGGGCAACTTGCGTCTAGTTCCTGACGATCTGGTCACACGAAGATTCTGTAGCTACGCTAATGAAGACAATCGGCCCGTTTGACTCATGTTCTTCTTTTTCCGTTTTTCGTCTCTGCTTCTTACACCTTATCTGAGTGGCCCCGCTTATCCGACGGGGGTCCACGTCTGGAATTTGACGCAGAATCTCGAAGACCATGCTTCCACCCCCCCCGATTCCCCCCTCCTGCCCTTTTGCCTTTCGATTTTTCATTTCCCTTGTTCCGCGTTCCCGGAAATAATTGGCTTAAAAGAGGTTTGACTCGCCGCCGGGTTAGCAAAGTGCTATAGTCACCACCCTTTCATTAAGCCAGTTCCCAAGGTCCTCATGTTATCGGCAGAGTTAAAAAACACCCTGAAGCGCTCCTTCCGGTGAGGCATGTGTTTTCATTAGCAGCAGAGACGCCCTTATCTTTTCTCCGCTCATCGTGTGCGCTCCGATGGGAAGAGCTTGGGCATGCGCCCCAAATTTCCCTTCAGCCTTCCCGCTTCGGCTTGATTCCCTCCCTCCACCGGCAGCTTTCTATGCGGTGGGGACGTCTTGCTTTCCCCCCCAACTCAACAGACGAAACCCCAGTTAGGTGACTCTTCGAGAAACCTTACGTTCCTCCCTCAGGATTTTTCAGTGCCCCTACTGGAGTGGCTGGCGCTCGTTTTTGCCCTCACAATTTTCTCATCTGGTAAAGAACTTTTTACCCTTTAATCCCTTTACCCTTTAAGAAAGTATGCCCCTCCTCCCCGCCTATCGCGGCGGCTTGTTTACCAGATTTTCGTCCGACTCTACAACCTTCCACCCCCTTGACTGAACCAAACAGGATTTTATTTTCTTCCCTCTGTCGTAGTATAGATCCTTCCTCCCCTGGAAATTGTTACACATCGACAATTACCTTTTTCCCTTTTACGCGACGGCCTCTTCACTGCCACAAAATAACCTTCAACGACACCTGTTCCCCAGCGCCCAATGAGGGAGTGCCTAAACAGCGAACTGACTACATGCAAACCCTTCCTCCGGATTTCCTCCCCCCTTTAAACAGGCGCTTACATGAGTCCGCTTCTATGTTTCCCGCCCGATGTCTGAGAGTACCCCCTTCAGTCCTGATTGTTCGTTTTACCCCCATGGAACGAAGCGGCTCGTCCGAGAGACGTCCATTCCTGCAGAGTCCCTTCTTCCCCAACTCTCGGACCTGATACCTGATCATTCATCTAGGAAGCAGTCACGGCAACTGCGCTTCACCAATTCCGTGCTGGTTGGTTCGTCTGTTCTCTCCGACGGATCATATCTCTTTTTTGTGTTTCTCTCTCTTTCCCGACACGACACAGACTCTCCCCCTCTTTTCAAAGTATGCCCGCACGCCAGTTATCTTTCTTAACCTCCGCAATGTCACCTTCGGCAAGCATCTGCGTCCCTCGTTTGCTTTCTTACTCAATGCACCGCCCCAGCATTCGCCTCTTTATCGTACGCGTAGACAGACACGGCGGCATCAGCCTACTCTCCGCGCCCCTTAATGGTAGGCATTCCCTCGCCTTCAATTTTTTCTCAGCCTCTTTCCCCCTGACCTCCTTCTGAATCTCCCCTTTTCCTCGATTCCTATTATTTTTTTTCCGCTTTCCATTCTGCCTTTAGAGTATTGATGTTGCCGATTCCGACACTTCCACGCTCCATGTCCATTAACGAATGAGCGTCCCCTTGCCAATCGATCGGTCGTCTCCAGTAAATCATGTTTCTTCCTGAGCGCCTTGTTTTTTCCCGATCCTGTGTCTGACTGTTTCCGATCCATTTCCCGCGCATCCGACGATTTGTTTCACGGTCTGGAAAGGGGTTACCCTCGGCCAGGCCGTCCTGCTCATCGCCCCTGTGCGATCTCAACGCGAGCGAAAAAGAATACCGTTCTCCCCTCCCTTAAATCTCGTGTAATTGATAGCGCTTTTTTGCACGAGTCACTTAAACACAATCCCTTTTTGTTTGATCTTGTGCTCGCCAATGTCTAACCACCGTCCGCCGATTGCTCCCGAAGCGTCGCAAAATACGTTGACCATGACCTCTTTTTTTCGCAGGACCCTCGCCCCTGAGCCTGTACTTCCGTCTTCCCCTGCATCTTTATGCTTTACCCGCCGCACGGCATCCCCGAGACGCGCTAATTTTGACTGATCTGAACCATGAAAACTGCGTCCAACCTTGCTTCTCCCTACCTTAAATTACTTTCTCTCCCGCCGTCAGTCATCCTTTTCTTTCCGATCCCACCTTTTTTTCTTGTTTTTTACCATTCCCCCAGTCCCGAAACTTCGTCATCTCTGCATCGGTTCCCCCTTCCAGTGCTAGAATCATGGCCTCCTCTTCGCTACGCTCAACTCCCCCCCCTCCCTCCCCCCCTGTGTCCCTCATCATGGTAACCGCGCCGCCCACCCTCTCAAATTCAAACCTCCCCCCCCGCGTTTAGTTTCACAGCCTTCCATCCCGCCTTTTGCCGTCTTCATTACTGCCCCCCTCGGCATCGTCCCCACAAATACCCGTCCTAATCCCCGTCAAAAGCCGGTCTGTACTTGTTCCCGTTCCTTCTGCCCGGTTTTTCCGTTTCTGGTCGTTCTGAAAATCCTTTTCCAAGCTCTCCCTTCCTATTTCAAAGGCACAAATGTCTCACCCGCTTGACACTATTAGGAGTAACTTTTACTTTCCTCTGAGGGTGTGGTCCGTTGCCTTGCTTGAGGCACTGGCAAATTTCAGAATCTCAGCAGCGCTTTATGACCCTTTCAGACCCCCTCCTTTTTTCTCGTACTAGGTATTCATTCTTCGTCCTATTTTTGTTCCTGAAATTTCGTCAATATAGATAACTTGTACACGCCGTTCGGCCCCAGCTCCATTGCATCAAAATAATCTACCCCCTATCGCCTCCATAATCCAGCTCGGTCCCCCCGGGTTACATCCCCCCCAGATTCAACTACTTCCCCCAATGTCGAAGTGTATAGCCTCCCCTAACTTTTTTTTGCCCTCCGCGGCCCCCTTGATTCCGCTTCGACTTGCTCAATTACCCAGCCCGGTGATTTGTCACATCCTTTGAATGGGCTAAACCGTCCCCCCTTTCCGTTTCTGATCCCCCTTCCTTGCCCTCCCCACCTTTTGTATAAGGATGGATTGTCTTTCTCGTTTATCCGCCGTTGCCTTGAAAGGCGTCCCCTTTCAACTCGTTTCATTTGCCTTTCTTCTCTTTACCTAATAAGGCCGAGTCTCCCCAGTCATGCGGAATGACCATTTTTCACGATTTCGAAGAGGACTTTTTCTACCCGTGCACACCATGCCATTGTTCAACAGCTCTCTCGCTCAGGGGGTTCACGAGGCTTTCGTTTTTGGGACTATTCGGGTTTTACATTCTCTGAATGACCTATGGACTTTTCCCTCCATTTTTATAATCACGCGTTTTTTGCTCGGTCCCTCCCACGTTATCAACTCCGATAATCTTGTTCTTTTCCCCTCGATCGATCAGAACTCCTTCACATTGCCCCTCCTTCCCCCTCCTAATCAGTATAGCATTGATTTCCCGTCTTCCCTCTTTCGGGGCGGATTGTGTTGTATAGCGCCCCATTTATGCTCCAATTTTAGGAATAGTATAAAACCTGCCGCCCCACTCTCCCCCCCCCCCATGCCACCCAATTTACTTGTCCACGCAATCGAAGGTTTACCCCTCCACTTTCTTTTTTCCTAGCCAGCCCCTCGCCCAATTTCTTTCATCTCAAAGAGCATCTCGAATTTCCCCTCTAGTTAATCTACGCTCGAAACAATTCTCTAGCCACTTCCTCAGTCTTTTCTTACTTAGTGCGGCAGACTGTCATCTCGTGATCACTCATTCCACTTTTCCCTGGTAATGTCCCCCCCTCCTTATGTTTCATTTCTAGTAGAGTAGAGGACCTTTTGACTTCGTCCTTTTTTTCTACTCCTGGAAATGCCATTTTGCTGTGAAGCTTTTGCGCCCGGTTGGCAGGTGTTTGAGCGCGCTCCCGCAATCCGCAACTGTGAGAGTCGAATAGAGAAGAGCAAACTCCCTTCTCGCCGCTTTGATCCCGGTCTTCGAAGACCCGATTTGATAGAGTTCTCCCGTCTGGATTCCCACTAATTCGACCGCCTTTCACTACAGTTTGAGAGAGGTGGAAGCTTCGTCCCCATGCCAATCTCTATTTCTTTTGTGTCCCAACAGAAGACTCTCTGGCCCTACGCCCTGACCAATTCCTATTTTACAGCCACCCTTCCCCCTCTCATGACCGATAGCCCAACACCCTCCTCCGCCCAATAGCCATTGCCTCCCCCCCCCCTTCTCCTACCCTTCCTCAGCATTAGAATTCCAAAGATCCCTCACCCCACTTCGCATTAATGCCCAAGATCGAATACTCCCACGCGTTACTTGTTTAATGCTGGTTTTTTCTTTTTCAGCCCGTTTTCCCAAGGCGGTATTCTTCCCCCAAAGACATCCCCTCCACCCTCAAAGGGTTCCCAGGAAAACGTCTCAGTTTTCTCCTCCCCCATCTCGATGAATTTTCCCTCCTTTTAGTTTATCTCTTTCCTACCCCGATGTGTTGTTGATCGACTTTTTCGCCCTCCCCCACACCACACATTCGAAAAATATGCGCGAACTTTCTTCCCGTTTGCGATAGACCTGTTGTACTCCTTGACTTTTCTTGTTTACTTTGCTGCGGTTTTTTCGTAGTTTACCTCTTAGCTTGCTCCCCCCTGAGTTGTCTCGATCCCACAACCTATTACACCAATTAACGATCTCCTGATTTTTAGTGCCTCTTTTGTTCAGCCCACTCCTGCCACTTCCCCCTGCCGTATGTGCGCCTGCGCAATTTCCCTATTTTTCTCAGGCCATCTCCATTGGGCGAGACTTTGTTTTGGCTTCCTGTTCCTTTGGAGGGTGTAACAAAATTTTCCCCCCCCCTTCCTCCACTCGCTCTTTGACTTTTGGACCCTCCCCCTGCATCAGCACGCGCCTTCCTCTTTCCGCCCCTTTAACTGTCCTTTTTCTCTGACCCTACGTGAACGTACTTTCTCCGGATACGATCCCGATGTCTTTCAGGTAGACACGGTGATCACTCTCGGACAATACTCGATTCTTTTTCCTCTAGCACCTGCCTTCAGACATCGGTTGATGTTCGCAACTACCCCCAAACCGACTTTTTAGAATACACCAGTTCCTTTTCATGTAAAGAAGCCTCAACACTTCCTCGCCAGCCTTGTCCTGCACTATGACTCCCCCCTCCTCTGCCCCAGCTCAGCCTCGCGGCTATTTCCCAAGTCTTCAGCGCGAACACGCCTTGCCTTCTGAATTCTGCGTTTCGCGATTTTTTTTCCCCCTCCCCCCTGCCATACAGTCCATTCCTCCTTTCAAGTCTCTTTAGATTTTTTGTTGAGATTTCCACGTATCCCTTAGTCTTGTTCGAATTGGGTTTTGCGGATTCAAGTTAAGTACCCCCCTCTGCTTCGTCCTCTCGCTCCCTTTTCACCCGTGGACCCTTTCTTCTTTGGAACATGGGTGTAAGATTCCGGAAATTATAGGTATCAGCTAGCGTATATCCAAACTCCCCCCCCCCCCCTCCCCCCCCCTTAATCTCGTTAAAATTCAAGGACCTTAAGCACCCCCCTACTTTATTACCCTCCTTACCCCCTGGCGTTCTGAGTTTTAATGTCGGCCGCAATGACCCTCCTCGACAACCCCCCTTTCGTCTTCGGGGTATTATGCGCATCGCGTCTCGCAGATGTCCCTGTTTGTTTAATTCGATCATGTTCAAGATCTCAAAACCCTCTCTCTTCCCCCTACCACAACCTGGGCCCCGAGTTCCCCCGACGAATTGTTGCAAAACTGGTTTGCCGCCGGACAGGAGAGGCCCTACCAATAAGCTACTCAGCTTAGGTTCCCTCCTCTTCCCGGTCGCAGACTCCAAGCTAGCCTTGCCGTATCCCACACTCATATGCAACTTTATGTTTGTGCGCGTTGCCCCACTGCATCCCCTTATCTGAAGAACTGCGAGTCCACTCGGCAGTGGTCTCCCCCGCCACGGCTTCCCTCCTCCTCCCTTTTTGGCCCTGATTGGTGCAGGACAGCCCTATCAATAAACTGCCAGGTGGCGGTCGCCTCCAAACGTATTTCCCCAGGCGTTCCGCACCGGCTGCCCACTTTGAATTGGCCACACGTCTAAAGATATATGCTGATCGTGGCGACCGGCACTAACTTATTTCGCAGACGCCTTTTTTGGACATGTTTCGGAAGTTCTTTTTCTCTATTGTCCGACGAATTGACCCCCCTAGCGTGCCGGCGGAAGATGTGCCCCTAAATTTGCAGCTGCTAAAGTGTTTTTCTCGGACATGACCCCCAGCCAATTGTAATCACTATATATTTTTGTACTTCCCTTCCCCTCTCTCCGAATACTTACGATAACCCTGTCCAAACTAATATGAGAGCCCGCGGTTCCAATACTCTCGAATTCTTCTGGACTCGCCCCCCCGACGTCCCCCCCAGTCTTTACGTCACCCCCCAGAGATACCTTCCACTGTGGATTATCCACGAGATGTTTGCAGGTTTTCCCATTTTCCCTGTAAAAAAACCATTCTCCTGTCCGCCTTTACACGACGCTGCTTTTTTTTTGTTTTCTACCGACACCCTCAACCCCCGTTGAAGATTTGCTAACAAGCACGAATACACCACATCTCTATTATTTAGTTACCCTGTGTATTATCCCCAGGCCATTTGGGTTTCGTGCGGTGGAGTTGTGTACCTAGTTCCCGTACTTCCCTCTGGACAAAGCCCTCCGTGGATTGCATATTCGACGGAGACCCCTCGATGTCTGTCCTCACATAACCCAACGGATGTATTGTCTCTATTTTGCAGCTCCCCCCTTTTCCACTGCGCTTTGGCCCCCACGTCGCGGAATTTGCGCTCCCCAAGCGACCCATCAACTTCTTTCTCATTAATCACGACCTCTCCGCTGGCTAGCCTCACTTTTAAACTGCGTATGCAGCTCCCCTGCTCCCTGTGATCCCTGAATTGGTTCGCGAGCGTCATTATTGGCTATTGCCTATCCCCGACGGCTCTAGTATTCAGAAAGATTCTTTATTTTCCCTTAAAGCGCCACTGAGCCGCTCTCCTTTGCTACAACCTTCTATTTAAATTCTTGACCAAACAATGAACGTGATCCCCTTGTATGCAGGGTTTCACTTGTCATTTACATACTAAGATGTCACCCCCGCTTTATGCGACGGGCGAATTAATTTTACGTGTTCCGCTCTTCCCAGAATCCTATTCCGCTGACAAAAAGTTTCTCACCCCTCTCCCCACCGAATAGTTGGATTGATCAGTCACATGCTTTTTTTTAAGCTTCCTGTCCCACTCTGTCAAATCCCCGACTTCCATATCAAATTTGTGACGGCGGTTGCCTCGCCCAGAGCTACTTACCTTTACCAGAACGCCGTATACGGTTTTCCGGAGCCTCCCCTTCCTTTGGCGCTCGCGTTCTTCCCCACCCAATGGACCGATAGTTTTGGTTTCCCGGCCTCGAGGCAATAGAAAGTTCCGTCTGCCTGTTAATTACCCTTACCGCTTCCCCCCCCCTCTGGTGTATTAGTCCCCCCGTTTCTGATGCCGACACTGATCCCCGCCATCCCCTTCCATCTCCCATTCCCCCCTCCAATACAGGCTTCCTGGAAGATCTTTCCTTGTCTTCTTTTTTCCCCGCGCATTGTTTCTGATGATGAGTGGAAAATGCTCTCTCAACCTCCCTCCGTATAAAGAGGGCCATGCCTGGTCCTTTTCCTCCAAAAGAATATTACCATCATCCCCTTGAAGCCCGTAAGAAGTCAACCTGGCCTCTTTCCCCAATGAAGATGCTCGACTCAAAATGCCCTTCGCCTTTTATTGACGCTACCTCCCCACCTTCAGCGCAGTGCCCAAGCCCCTTTTTAGCTTATGCCTTTTCCCTCCCGGTAGGTACCCAAGGATGACTACTCTCTCTTGGTTCTGGACACGGATGCCTCTCCCCGCTCGAAGGTCGCGACATCCTTTCTAAGAAATATTGAAACACAGAAGCATTTCCCTGTTTTTCCTCAAAGTTCCTATCCTTGAATTCCTCGCTCCGGTCAACTAAGGTTCGAAAAATAACAAGGTTGTCTGTGTTGTCGTGCCTCATCTTATTTTCCTTTAGTTTTTCATCTATCTGCCCTCCCAAATTCCCTCCCCTTTTTTCTTCCCCTTTTCGCACTCCCTCATTCCAGGATGCGCGTCTGATCTTCGTGACACGCTATTTGTTAACGGTTTTGAAGTTGATTGCGAACCCTTCGTTCTTCCGCAAGAACCAATCGATCCATTTAAGGACTCTGAAGTTGGAACCCCCCCTTCATCAGGTGCGTTTCCCCCCTCAGCTCTTTTTCTTTTTGACTTCCGGATTCCATCCCAGTTAGACATTCACATCCAGTTGCTTTTTTCTCTCCTTCCCATCCCACCACCCCCCCCCCCCAATATTGATCTCCTTTTTTTTCTTTTAGGAACTTTGCTCTCCCATCATTTAAGAGAGATTTCTAGATCCTGACTCAATTTTCCCAGGCTCATAACTCGTCTTCTACTTTTTTACAGTCCCTCTCGTTTCTACCAGCTTACCCCCTTTTCGTCCCCCTGTTTCTCGTTGTATAGAGAGTAGAGAAGACCCTCTGGCCTATTATCATACACCTCCCGCTCTGATAATTCGTGTCGTTCCCTTCATAACTTTTGCTTTCTCGTTTACCAGGCGTTTCCCCTCCCCCCTTTCATCCCTTTGGAGAAGGCTACCAGCGCCTCAAACCCCTTTCTTCGCCCTGGCATCGATGCCGCTTTGTCGACCTTAAACCCAAATACTTTTTCCATTTTAGTGGCTTCCCAGATGTCGGAAGCTTCCCACTCCCGCTTTTCTCTCATCCCGAAGCTTTCGTAGTGTGAACTTGAAAAATCCTTTTTAGCTTTCAGCGTCTCACGCTGTCATTCCTAGATTAAAAAGAGCTTTCTGTTTGATTCTGGACCATTTCCCACGCCCCTGCTGCTCATTACCTCGCCCCGCTCCAATCTAGTATTCCCAAATGTTTCTCCCATCCACACTACCCCCGACGCCACTTCAGTGACTTTGCTTCCCCTTTCCGTGCCCCCCGCTCCCCAATAATAGTTTTTAGAAATCCGCCCCCCCCCGAAGTCTACACTTTCTTACGATTTGGGCAGTTCCATTCCAGAACCCAGATCTTGAGAATCAGTGCGCAATTGTTTTTCTGAATCCTTCACCCCCTCTTGCGATGTGGCAGCGATTTCTCCTTCACATCTCAATTCAACCCTGTGATATCGTCAGCAGCGAGTCTCTTGGTCTCCCCCCTTTTCTTTTGACCAGTCCCTTTTGGGTTACGGTGGGGGGTGTGTCATTACGCCCGTGAAGTCCCTAGTCCCCCACCCCCCGAGAACAATCCTATAAACTGAATCCCTCGCTATCCCTCCATCGTGTGCCCTCCCCCCTTTTGGGGCGCTGGGTCGAGTTGACCCCCTTTTTCCGTTTTTTCCTGGCGCTTACGCCCCCCCTCTGCCCCCTGCGAAAACCCCCTATGCACCAATTTTTTCTACCGTTCGAAATTTCTTCGGGTGTTGTTTTGTCCTTGCCGGATGACATTCACTGCCTCGAATAACTAGCCTCTTTTGCGCCAACAGCCCAAGAGCTTCTCCCGATTATTTCGTCCTCTTCAGGAAATCTTACGATTTTTCAAATCAGAGATAAATATTCCTCCCAGCAGTCATCAGCTTCCCCCTTTCCCCTTCTTAGAAGAACATCCTTTTTGCCCCGGCAGATCTATTCTCCCATCACATCCCAGCCTCTTTTTCTTTCGCCAATGTTTGACCCTTTCCGCCCCGATGCAGATATTCGACTAAGTATTTTCCACTCTCCTCACTCCTTCCTTCTTTCCCCCTCAAAAGAAAGTTTTATTCCTTTAGTAAGTCTAGCCCCGTATCCTCCATCTCTTGAGTGTGGAAGCAGTTTGTTGTAGCCGCTCTCGCTTTATCACAGAACGTTTTCCTCTTCACAACGCACTGCCAGATTTTAGAAGATCGGTTTAGTCCTACCCATCCTGATCCTGAACATGTCTCGCTTTGCTAGTCACTTTCCTCTTTCCTCCCTGATTTTTCCTAGGATGTTCGACCCTCTCAAGCAAACAGATAAACAACCACAAAAAAAAACAACACATTTGCAACGCTCGAAACTTCCCTGTTCTATGGATGAACGCCTTCTTGAGTATTTTCTTTTCCTATGAAGCGCTTCTCTCATTGTAAATCGGATAGTCCCTATCTTCGTCAGCTCGCCTCCCCCTGTGTGCTTCCCCGCCCTGTGTCATAAACATCTCCTTCCCCCCCCCCTATTGATTTCCTTTCCCCCCCCCAAAGAACTTCATCCTTTCGTGCAGTATGCCGACCCTTTTTTCGAGTCATCTGAACACTGAACCCCTGGATTACACTTTTTATTCTTAGATCTGTATCATCCTCCCCTATTCCCAATCTTTCCGGTATTTCTAACCATTGTCCCTACAACCCCTTTTTCAACTCCCCAGGCGTTTTTGTCATTCTTCTGACCCCCACCTCTGCCCCAGGGTACTACTTCCCTCTCAGGCTTCTATCCCCCAAGATTGAAACTCTCGACTTTTCCCGGAAATGGTGGTCTTTCGGCTCTTTCGCGCGAGGCATGCTAGTACTTATTAGGAATTTTCCTTCATTCACCACCATTCGCGAGAGATTTCCAGCCTATAGCCCGTAATTCCTGAAGAGTTATGCGAAAGAATGAGAGGACTGCGCAGGCTCCCACAGTTGACCCCCTAGGGTGTGCGTGTGTGTCGATTCATCCCTTAAGAACATGTTTTTTCCTTCTTTTGCCTATCTTCTCTGAAAGGTTTCCCAAATTCGGGGTGGCTCTTGGATGACTAGTTGATTTGCAATAGAACCAACAGACGAGATTCTCGAAATGTCCCACCTTCCCTCGACCCTGAAAAGCATGATCACTTTCACTTTTTTTTTCCTGAACTGATCCATTCATGCGGCAGTCCTGACGTCTCCCAGTGACAGTAATTTCACGAGCCCCCCCCCCCCCTGCTTTTCAGTAGCTCCTTTTGGATCTTCCTTGCTCCCCATATCCACTCAGCTCCCAGAGTTCTGAACTCCTCCCGACCTCATTCATAGGTCCCTTCCCCTTACCCGTTCCATGGCCTATGTCCGCCGACCCCCCCAATAAGTTCTACAAATCCCATTCTCCCACGATTTTCTCTCCTTTTTCTTTAGGTCTTTGAAGCCGCCTTCCCCCCACCTTCCTCTAATTCAATGCCAATCCGTCCAGATCCTTCTTTTTTGTTTTAATGCGGAGAGCTTTTTTCGCCTCGCTTTGCTCGCTGTAAGTCCCACCCCTTCCCCATCAAGAAGCAACGTCCACCCCCCCGGCCACGCATGCCATTTTCTTCTTCCAACAGTACTATTCTGCGCCGGCCCAGAAACCCTCCTTTTTCCCCTTCCTTTTCTTGGAGACCCTCATCTTTCCCTCCCCCGTTTTGTTGTTTTTTGGTCTTGAGTATCCCGGACAAGGCCTGGTCTTTCCACGAACTGCTTTTTAACTCTGTCCAGACTTGTTTTCGTCCTCCCTGACGTGCGCCCGCCTCCCGAAATTCAAACTTTCTCGCTTTCCCTCTTGTTTGTGACTTTTTTCGTTTCCGTCGTGAGGTGTCATTATTCGATCCCAGTTCCTCCAGCGGTGCTTTGCCTTCCACCAGTTAAAGTCCCCCACCACCAAAGTAAACGTATATGTATTCCTATCTATTCATCATATTTCGTGATTTTGGATCCGTTTTTAAGACCTCTGTTCGCCTACCTATCCACGGCTAGAAGAAGCTTTTTTCTGTCAGAGACATGTTTTTTGTTTTTTTAGAACTTATTGTTTTCAGGCCAATCCCCTGTCCTCAATGTTTCTTAAAAACCTTATTTTTGTTCGCGGAGTCTTTCATTTTTTCCTTGGTCAGCCCCCTCATAAGATTTTACTATCCCCCCCACCCCTTGCCTCCCGCGTCCAAGACTCTTGTTTTTCTAGTCCACATACTTCTTTTCTTCCTTCCTCCAGACCCATAGTAATTCAGTCCAATGCCGATGATCTTAAGGTTTCACGATAATCTCCTTCATAGTCTCATGATTTGCTCTGCCTATCACTGAGCCCCAACGGACGAAATTTCCTGATTGCCTTACCCCCCAGCCCCAGTACCCCCTAAGCCGAAGTCTTCAGAGTTCACTTGTAAGTTCTACCCCATTTCTTGCCCTGATGCTCCCTCGAACCTTTTCTTCCACGCTTCTCATTATTTCCGACTTTTCCTCTCGTTTTTTTTTGCTGCAAAGTTTTTTAATTTGACTGCCACCTGCCCCCGTTTCCTTCCCGTGCAGGTTTCCGCAGTCACCTTTTATTTTGCTATTGCTTCACCTATTCCCCCCATTTATACAGCCTAATTCTTCCTTTTGTGCTCACTCCCTTCCTTGTAACCTGAACCGTTCTCCTTCCGTTCCCCCTAGCCCCTCAACGTTCAACTCCCCCCCCCCTTCCGCCCCCAGTGATCGGCACATGACGATCCATATTCTAGCCTCCGGCTTCACCCCTGCAGTGCCCCTTTGTTTCCCTCGCATCCGCCCTTTCTGTAGATTTTTTTTTTTTCAATCTTCCCAAGCAGAGAGTACCCTCCCTACGCCGATCGCTGACACCTTTTTTTGCCTCCCAATTTTTCTTAGGTGCGTGAACCTTTTTCTACTGACGACCAGCAGCTATATGGAAAGAGTCACGAAGCGCACGTGACTTTTTACGGTCACATCTCTTTTTTGGTGTCTTGACAACTGGGTGGTGAAGGTGAGGCACGACCTCCACTTCCGTCGCTACTTTACAAACACTCCCGGCCAACTTTTCATTGAGACTTTTTTTCTCACTCGTCGCCAGCAACTCCTCTCCTTTATATATATGTCGCTACTCACGTTACTTTCCATAGCGTCCGCTATGACTCTTTGTTTCACCGTATCGCTTTCTTTTTTTTTAGTTTTCCCCCCCTTCTCAAGTGCGCCGACATTATCTCTTCCCCACTGTCGCTATCGTGCCCCTTTCGCCCTGCACAGAGCCTTTTTCCCCCTTTCAAAGCGTCAGCTCCCTTTTATTTCTAATCTCGGTCCTCTCTGCTCTTATATATTCCCCGTTGCCCCCTCCCCTGACTGAATTCTCCTATATCCCCCGAAGACGTTACTTATCCTCTCGCACAACCTCTGCCCGCAGTGCCTAAGATCTACTCGCCAATATTCCCGTCTGCCCACTCCCTCTCCCCCTGTATTTGCGCAGTTTGCCAGTGCAGCCCCCCCCCCCTTTCCTCCTTTTTTTGCCTTCCGCATGCCTCTGCCTTAGCTTGACGTGCACCGCCTGTCCGCCAGGTACGATTCCTTTCGCATCCCCCCCCCCCAATCCCCAAAGCGTTCTGTCACCCCTCCGGCTCGTGATTTACTCCCTTTTTGTCAATGCCATCTGGGATTACCTCCATCCCAGGCTGCCTCCGATCCTTTTTTTTTTCATTACGAGATGTACCCATGTACTACTTTCTTGTTTTTGCCACACTACCCCGGCCTCGACTCAATCCCTAGACATCCCCCCGGTGACGTAGAATAGTTCTACCATGCCGCAGATTCTCCACCTCCAGCCACAATTACGCTTAGTCCAAGTCCCCTTTCCTCCGCACCCCCTGCCGCTGATCTCTGTGAACAACTTTTCTTGTGACCTCCCATGCCGTGCCCCCCTCTGCCCCTCGTGGATTTCCCCCTTCTCCTGAAAAGAAGCACAGCTCCTAAGCTTCTTCTGATGGCTCTTCTATACGCCATTTATGAGTCCTGCCTCCCGCGACCCTGCAGGTCGCTAGCACCCGCTGCAGTGCTTGCCTCTTTTTTCTCGTAAGCCCCCGGTTCCTCCTTTTATGCACCAGTCCCAAAATGTCCCTCCGCTGCAGCTATTACCAACGATGTCGCGCCACACGGAGGCCTTCCGAAGACCCTCTGACGACCATTCTTGTCCAGTTATCACTCATAACTCATGCGCCACTCGTTCTCTCCGCATACTGAAGCGTTGACCCTGCTCTGCCACGTCTAGCCTCCCCGTCCATTGATAAGACAGTGGCCCCTGATTTCGTGACCTATCTGAATTCCTGTGAACAATTTTTTCCACAGGTGTCTTTTGAACCATGGCGGTATCTGACGAATATTGCCTCCAAAGCCCCCCATCACTCTTGCCATTTCTATACTCCCCCCGAATCATTCGTCTATAGAGACCATCCGTTCCGACGGTTTCAGCAAAAAATGTAGTAGCTCGGAAGCTCGCCGGTACAGACTCCGCCCACTGCAATTGTCCCCACCGCATACCGAATTTAGAACAAGTGCCCCCTTTTTGTGTTCCGATTCTTGCCCGGTGGCCCCCTTCTCCGCCCCCCTTCTTACTCACCCCCTTTTCGTAAATTTCCGCCGATCCCACGATATTTTTTTTCATACGTCCCCTAGAGCGCCGTCTTTTTTCTTGCTCCCCTTCGCTGCGGACGAGCAAATCGTCTGCCAGTACATACCGGCCTTTGCCCCCCCTTCCGACCCGAATCTTGTATCCTCCCGCCAGCCCCCCCCCATTCCTCCTGCGACCTCGCTTCCCTATGCAGCTGTCAGAGATTGACTTTAACTCTGCCCAACCCCCCACATCTCAATCCTGTCATTTGGCTGACCCTTTCCTGCTATCTCTCTAGTTTATACTTTTCGCAGGACGATGTCGCCCGAATGTCAGTTCTACAACTCGCCCTGTTTGTGCCTGTGCGGACACGATTTCCGGTGCCAGCGTCCCGGACTCTCCTTCTGATTATCGCTTCCTTGCAACATCCGCAATCGCTTGTCATTCTCTAGTCATCCCCCTCACTGCCATCCCACCTATTGTTTTTTGCTGGACCCTTAGCCCCCCCCATCCCAGCGCCCTCTACCCTTATAAAATATCCAACGCTTTCCTTTTTAACAATGTTAGCCGAAGGACTCCCCCCTTTCGCACTCTTCGTGCCAATTTTCGTTCGTATTATTGCTGCCCCTTAGAGTCCCCTCCCCCCCCCCCCAGTCCAGTCCATCTATCGTTGCTTCCGCAGAACCCGTTAGACACTATTTTTCTCTTAACCCCCCCTGATTCTTGACCTTCCTTGCTTTTAGTACACGTCGACCTGTCATTTAATATTGGTTTAGGGTTCGAGCCTCATTTAATTCCTAGGATCCTTCTCTCCCAACCCGTACCATGTCCAGTTGCAAGTTTTCCGCTTGGTCAGTTGTCCTTTCCTAAATTCCACTTTGTTTGCTGAGAAAAAGTTTTTTCAAACATCTCGCCATGCCCCTGTTTCCCTCAAGCTCCCTCTCTATTGACTTCCAGCACTCACCTACTTTGCGTCAGATCCCGACTACGGGGCTTCCCTTTTCTCCCCAGCGTTACCAGGCG
>Ga0179593_1528217_pt1 | contig 16401 bp, 17 predicted proteins | sample CZODoug2_1_08_16_FD_185931 | JGI IMG/M metagenome (GOLD analysis project Ga0179593, IMG submission 185931) | Vadose zone soil fungal communities from Angelo Coast Range Reserve, California, USA - CZODoug2_1_08_16fungal (PacBio error correction) | ecosystem: Environmental > Terrestrial > Soil >... | reverse complement strand
CCCTTTTCTCCTCCTGGGGGGTTAGTCATGGCAACTTCTTTATGAAAGTGGGGCTATGCGGTTTCCCTTTCCTTTCGTCAGTATGGGTCATCAGCACGAGGTTGAGTTTTTTTTTCCTCATGAAACGCCAGTCGGAGGCCTCTTCTTGTACGTGCCCGAAAGCGCCCAGTTCTTCCCCTTCGGACTCCTCTTTGTTCTCCTCTCTACCGCGTTTTCCCCCCTGATGACGACCAACACCCCCGTGTGCTTAAAATGGCACAATTTGGTCCTTTTTTCCAATGAAGGAGAGCCTCGGAAAATCAACTTTAAGATTTTCCTTCCCCGTGTGCTGTTCCCTCCCTTTTCGTCACCATAGTGGCCCTCGCCCACCTTCTCAGCATGTCTTGTGTCCCCTTGACCGGGCCCCCCAGTTTTTTTACGCCTTTTCCATTATGGATCCTTTCCCATCGAGACGCCCATCCAAAATCCTCCCCCCTCTCCCCAAAACCATTCGCAAAAAACGCCTGAATCCCCCCCAGTTTCTTTCTGAAGGCAGTCGCCGCTCCTTTTCGACCGAGACTCTTCTTAGTCAGGTGCGTTTTTTATCTAATCACCTTTTCTCGGCGCCATCGTCAATGCCCCCCCCTCTCCAGAATTTACGCAAGCAAGTACGCCTTTTTCAAACAGTGGGCTGGCGTCCCGGTTTTTCTGATTGCACCCGTCCAAAATCAGATTTGGACTCTCTTTTCCTTCCTCCGAACGTCAACAAGCAGTTGACGACGCGCCTTCATGCCTCCAAGATCGCTTTAATCCGTTCTCCTTTCTTTTTCCAGACGGTACCTCCTCAGCCATCGGCGATGTGTTCCAGTCCTCTCCCCACTACTTTTTCTCCCACTTGGTCCCCTTCCCCCCAATTTCCCCAAGGTGTGCTCTTCCCCTCATTTGATAAACCATTCGCCAACTCTTCTGATGTACTCGCGCTTTCCTCCACCTTCTGTAAGCCATGCGACCACCTCAAAAGTTCGGAACCCTTGAAAGCTTGTGGAGTTCTCCGCTCTTTTGTACAGCCTTTTTCCAGACCTTTATGAATGACCAAGTTTCTTTTTTTTTTTTTTTTCCGATTTTTCTTTCTGTCTTCAAATATCCGCGTCGTTCCCCATTCCACTGTCCCCCCGCCCGCCAACGTGTCCCCCCCCGCCGCCTTTCCTGTTTTTTGGTCCTTTCATCGGTTGTGGACCCTTGCGCCTACAATACGGTGAAAGACCCGTAGAGAACCTTTTTTTCCCCCTACCCTCGCGGTTTTCCCGCCGGGACGCAAGTTATTGCAAGGCTTCTCCCCCCCTCCCCTTTCTTTTGGTGCTCAGACTTTCCCCCTTAGGAAGAATTTCCTCCTTCGTGAGCAGGAAGATCTTACGCCGGCTTTCCGCGCTCTTAAGTCCCCCAGCCCGCTGCGAACCTTGACGCTCTTGCGAAGAAAAACCGGCTGGTCCCCCCCCCTTTCCTTAAGGACAGCACTCCTCATTGTTCGCTGTTTTCTCCTATATCGCTTCGAGAGGGGAGAAGTTCACGACGTTCCACAATTTCCCTCCCCCAGGTTTTCCCCCTCCCAATCCGCGGCTTCTTAAAACACTTCGAGGATGCGCACGCCTTCCTCCTTTTGTGAGACCTTTCTTTGAACTTCGTGCGCAGCTCGTTGGAAGGAGAAGAAGATTTTGATCCCTGTTTTTTTTTTTTTTTTTTCCCCGTGGGGATGGCGCTTTCCTCTGTGGGGTGTCCCCCAGATAGAGAATTGAAACGCCTTCCCCCTTTTTTTTTTTTTAACCTCACCCCCCCCCTTAGGCGGGCGTCCGACGCCGGGTTGCTCTGACGGTTTTATAGACGAGCGGGTTTCAAGGTTAGCAGCTTTTCCCCCAGAGCGATGGTGACCCTTTTTAGGATGATAGGCATGAGACACTTTTTTTTTGCGAAGGCTTCCGCCCCCCGTATTTCCCCAGCTCGATGCGCTTGTCATGGCTTTTTCAAAGCGTTAAAAGGGGTTTCCCAGAACAAAGAGATCGGGGTTTTTCTTCGCTTTTTGGGTGGGTTTTGCCGGGGAGGCCTTTTTTAGAAGGAGGAGGGGGGAGAACTCCCCCGCTTTTTCGCCCCTATGCAAAAGAACCCGAGAAAGGAGAGGGACCCCTCAGGGAGGAGTGGCCTTTTTTCCTTCGGGGATATTGGAAGAGCGCCCGGTTTAGTTCAACTTTTTCCCCTTCGGTGGAATAGGGATTACGCTCCCTGATGTCCCAGGTCTTACAAAATCTGGTGGTTTTGTGGGAGAGGAACCCGAAAGGGAGGCGAGCTGTGATTCACGGTTTTTCCCTACGTTCCCCTCAGGATTGATTTTTTGGTGGGAGAAAATTCTTTTTTTGACTTTTTTTCGTTTCCCTTGGCGTCGTGTATTGGCGATCTTTGCGCGTCTTGAACCCCTTTGGATTTTTTTTCCCCCCTTGGATTCAGCCTCTCCCCTGAAAAGCCCCTGCTCTGAGCGTCGGTCAACTGTTTTTTTTTCCTCTGGGTAGTGGATGTTCTGCCCCTTCCTTTTTTAGGTGTGTAAGGCATGCGGGCATCCCCTTTCAGCATAACCGAGTTGGTCGGCAAGCCCCGTTTTACTTGCCTGCGGAAATTCTGTTTTTTTTTCTTCGCGCTCCGCGTTTTTGATCGTAGATTTCCCCATCAGACGGCTATTGTTCCTTTCCCCAATTTTTCGGACGCTTCGGTGACTGCCGCCTGCTTCCGAGTCCCCATCCGGTTAATGGCGTTGTTGCGAATGCTTTGGAAATGCGTTTCGTTTTTATGCGTCTCGATGTACCATCTAGTCTGTGCAAGGCAGGATGTTATCCTTCCTAAGCGGGTTTCTTGCTGCATGCGAAGTTTTTTTCGTTTACGTTCCATGAAAAATGCTAAGAAAATGTGCTTTTAAGGAGTCCTCCCCGTGCTCCTTCCTCCCCTACAGGAAGGCGCGCGGGGTGGCCCCAGATCAACTTTGATTTTCACGGGCACGAGTGTGTTTCCCCCCACGAGGTAGAGAGCGAAAACGGTCCCATTACACTTTTTCTGGGAACGACCTTTTTTCCTCGGTCACGTCCTCCGACTGGCGTTTCTCACTTTCCAACAACTCGTGCGGCTTTAGATGACCGCGTGATCTCCCCCCTGCAAGACACCCCCTTTTTCATTCTGCCCGCGGTCATTTGCAGGCCTTTCTTAGAAAAAGCGCAAGGATCTTTGAAGATCCTTGGCGATTTTTTTATTTTCACACCGCCCTTGCCGCTATGAAAGTGTTGGCTCTTGCCCCCCCCGAGAAAGCGATCACTCCAGGAAGGACGCTGGGCCCCTTTTTTCGTGATGTCAACTCTCTCCTCTCCGCTTCAACCCCCCCGACAGAGCCCCTCCACCGTGGAATTAGGAATTTCTTCCCCCCATTCCCCCTTTTTTTCGACGAAACAAACCTTTTTCCTGGAAACAAAATGGCACCTTTCGGCGCGCATTCCTGTCTTGAGCTCTTTTTATCCCCTGATTTTGTCCAGCACCAGTGGTGATTTTCTTTAACCATCGTGGCCATCTCCCTCTGTGGCCACTACCGCTTCCCTCTCCCCCATCACGGGTACGGATTCTTACCCCCCTCTTTTCTATAGAGATATCCCAAAATCCTCACCTCCCCCCCTTCAGCAAGGAATTTGCGTCCCCGCAGTCGCAAGCGGCAGTCTTTCCTTTTCCGTAGGCCTTTAGCGTCAGGCGCTTTTTACGTAAGTTTGAATCTCCCCCCCCCCCAGCTCGCGTCCTCGCCCCTTTTTTCCTTCCGCAGCAGTATGCGACTAACATCCCCAACTCGGTGAGAGGAAGATTTCTTTCTTGCACTCTCTTCTATTGGCCGCTCGACGCACAAGCCCTCCGAAGTCAAACAAGCGTGAGAACGCATGAATCCCCCCCCATCCCTCCGTCACCCCTTGGTCCCGGAGGTTCAACACACCTTTCGATTTGTTAAAGCAGTCCGCCTCGCAATACCCTTTCCTTTAATTTCCCAAGGGTGCAGCTTTCGCGAAAAGAATTTGATACAACCCACAGAAAAATCTTTTCTTATTATCACGAAGCCCCCGCATGATGACCATCACAGAAAAAGTATGCACCTCTTCCAAACCCCCTCCTCGAAGCCGAGGCCATTCAGGGATAATGACCACCTTCCCATTTACGAGGGGTTTGAGCCCCCCTTTCCCTTTTTGATACCGTCCCCCCCGACCGCCCGTCCTGCCCCTCCTCGCCTTTATAGTTGGTTTTCTTCTTCCCCTTGGATTATCCCCCCGGTTGAAGACCCCGACCCCTTTCGAGCTGACATAACTCTCCTTGCCGGACCAATGGGACGGCATCTTTTCACGTTTTTCCATTTTTTTCTTCTTTTTTTTTGCTCAGCACGTGCCCAAGTCCCCTTCTCCAATGAGAAATTACATTCGCTTCGTCCTTCTTTTGGTCACCAGCGCTCTTCAGCTCTTTTTGTTTTAACTTCCTCCCAGCTCGGCGATACCCTCAAATGAGAAAACCCCAAACCACAGGTTTTTTCCCCCCTGGCTTTTTTTTTGCTTTCCTATCTCGCCGGCGTTCTTGTAGCAGGGCAGACACCACACGCCCTTAGTCGCAAGGAACCCTCCACTGTCTTGCGAGAGGCCCACACTTGAAATGTCTGCTGCAACGAAGTTCCCACCTCTACCCGTTTTTTCGCGGGAGATTAGAGATTTCGGGCTTCCCGGCGATGGCTCGACGAGCTATCCGCGGTTCCTTCGGCCCCGTTTTTGGCCTACGCCTGTTTCCTCTCGAGACTTGATGAAAACGCTTTATAGTATCCCCCGCAGGCCAAATTGGGAGGGTGTGAGAAGGTCGGCAGCGTCCTTTTTGTAACGGCAAGGAAGGTTCGCCGTCTGAGAGGCTTTGTTTCGGATGTGGCCCTTTTCCGTTCGCAGGGCGAGAAAGGCTTTCCTCCCCCATGCTGAGCAACCAGCTCGATGCGTCTTTGGAGGGGAGACCCTTCCCTGACGCTTGCCGGTCCCATGGTAGGAACAACCGCCGAAAGGGTTCGAATCAGTTCTATACTCGCGCATTCAAGGTGCCCAACAAACGAGACGGCTGTTGTGCCTCGTTTTCCGTCCTCATGGGGGATCGACGCCCCTTTGAGCAACCGAGGACATCTCTTTTTTATGAGCCCTTCATAAAGGAGCTTGTACCAACTTCCATCTGGTTGGTTTCGAATTTTTTTTTTTCAGCAGGGCTTCTCGAGCTGTTGGGATTAGTGATAATCCTCTCTCTCGTTCTTTTTTTCAAATTCTTTTAGCTGCGCATGAGCGCCTTTTCAGTATTGTGAAAAGGACGTCGTGGTGTAGCGGCGCTTTCCCCCCTTTTTTGTTTTTACCCCCCCTTCCTTTTCCAGGTTGGCGAAATGATATCAGAGTTAGATAGGAGAGTCGTGGTCCTCCTCGATGGGGTTGTGATGTTATGATGTCTTCTATTCCTTTGCGGGCTTTTTTCTATTCAGATCCAACCCTTTCTTTCCCCGTGGAAGCCGTTCTTTTTTTTCTTGTAGGATTTGAATGTGAACGATCTGTGGATCGTTCTCTTCCCCCCCCCCTTTCTTGGTCAGCCCTCCCCCAAAAATCAGCGAGTGGGCGTCCTCGTGCGACTGATTACGACGTTCTAAGCAAAATTCCGTTTTTTTTTTTTATGGTTTAATTTTCTCTGGTTGAGGATTTGTCATGTAATTCTAGAGACTCCTAACCCGGCCAGGATGTTAGCTAGAAGCTTTCTCTTCCGGCTGCATGCGGAGGTGGCGATGTTTCTCATGACTTCCCCTAAGGAGGTAGTAGTAAAGGTTTTTTCCTCAAAGACAGCGAAGGCTCTTCCCTCCATGGGGGCCATTTTCACCGGGCACTCTTTTTTTTTCGTAGATCTCCTGAGAGCAATTCCTAATTCCCTTCAACAATTAATTGCGGAGATGTTAGGTCCCTCTCAGATGAACGTATCGACTGGTTCTCCTTCTGAGTCTTCGACCGTGATAGATGTTTAGAGTGGTGCTCCCTTCCCCCACATTATTAGCAGTATATGACCCCCCTTTCCCGAACCGGTCTCCTCCTCCGTGTTGTTGTTGAGTTCCCCACAGGAGGTTTAGTCCTGTTACTCTTGAAAGTGTTGGATTGCAGGTGTTTCTCCCTGTTCTCCTCCTCCACAGAGGGTGACGTTGATCTCAAGAAATCAGTCGGATGAAGTTCGATTCACTTACTGCCCGACAGCGCCGCATCTTTTTTTGTTTTCTCTTTTTTCGCTCTCTACCGCGTGGCCTTCCCCCCTCGTGCCGGTGATGAAAATTTTCCCTGGTTACAATTCCTTTTTTTTCCGGGACCAGCTTTCCCGGAAGCTACCCGTTCCTATGATCGCGGCGGGAACCATCGGCCCCGCTGTCTATGTGGCCACTTTGAGACGCCTGGTACGGATTCTACGATTACATGATGTACTATCGAGAAGCAAATACACCCCTTCCCTTTGCCCTTCAAACCATTCGTCCCCCCCCTTCGCCAAATTTCTAGCGCCAGCGGCAGTCTTGCAACCTAGATCGATGGAGTTTTTTTTCCTCCCAAAACCCAGTTTTTCCCTTTTTGAATCTACCGATCCACCTCCTTCCCCACATCGATCCTACCTTTTTTCCAGTACGAAGCGACTACCCATTTTTCCCAAAACGGGCGTCGGGTGCAGAGGATCTGATGCTTTTCAAATCAGATTTGGCCTCCGCAGAAACATACTACCCAGCGGCTTTTTTTCTCTAGCATCACTATCGCTTTATCAGTTCGCCAAAGCCCCTGGTACGAGAGGTTAAAACCCCCCCCCCCCCTTTGTTCAGAAGCGCAGCGACACCTTTTTTTTTCCCCACTACGGTTTGCAGCCGCCTTCAAGGCGCAGCTAAACGTTTCCAAAAGAAACAGAAAATATGTGATTATCACGAAGCCCAACCATTCCCTCCAAAGTCTTAAAATCCCCCAAAAAAAGGGCTTGTGGAGTTCCGCCGAGGACACAACAAGACTCCCCCCCCGAAACACGCGATTTCCGCGGGTTTGCTTCCCTCCGCCCCCTCCCTCCCTTCCCCGCCAAAGCACGCAAGTGGCCTTTTTCGGTTGTCATTTTAGTATCGACAATACGGTTTGAACCCTTCCCCTTTCATGTTACCTTCTCCCCAATGGGACCGGCAAGCGTCATGGCCCCCCCGCCATGACAAGAGCATTCCCTCTTGTCCCAGATGCGGAAGCTTCGCGCCATGCGCCCTCTTTTTTCGCTTTCCCCACAGCTCCTCCGTCCTCCGCTGCGAACCCTTGCCGTTACCAAAAATTCCTGGTAGATGCCGACCTTCCCCCCTTTTTCGCCTCTCAATTTGGACGGACGGGCCCTTCTTTTCGGGGCTTCAAGTCTCGATCTGGTATCCCTTCGCCATCCAACGGGGCCTCCCCGGATTTGCTCTCTTCCAACAAGCTCGTCGCTTCCTTTTTCCCTCCCCTCCTTGCTCTCTTTCCCTTGTGCGCAGTCGGCGATGGCCTCGTCCCTCAGACGGATTGGGAGGAGAGACCCGTGGGTCCTTTCCTGGAACGGATACCAGATCGCTCTCCCCTTGACCCTCTTCTGGAGGCGTCCGACGCCGGTTCCCCAGGACGGTTGTATCGAAGAGCTTTTTTTTTTGTTCGCAGCGGCAGTGGTTTTCCCTTTTTCCCTTCAATGTGGCCGCCTCGAATGGAAGTCGCAGGCGCGAAAGGCTTTTTCCCCCTGAGAAACCGCTCGATGCGCTTGTTCGCCTGCAAGAGGCATGACGCTTCCTTTCCTTTCTCCTGGAAATTTCCCTCCCGACGAAGGGTTCGACGTCTCTCACTAGCCATCAGGGCAAAACCTCCCCAACGAGAAAGGCGAGGGCAACGTTGCTTCTGTTTTTTGGACATTCGACGACGCTTCTTCCCCCGCGGAAATCACGCTTCTGAGCCCTTCATAACTCTTCTTTGTTTTTTTTTGCGGATGGCACTCTGTTTGTTTCCGGACTTTTGAATGGCGAGGGCATTTTTTGGTTGGGATGAGGGCATAATTCCCCCTTCCTTCCCCACTTCTACTTTTTTTCAAGTGGGGCGTATTGTGCAAGGTCTTTTCTGCCGCTATTGAACAAATCGCCGTTTCGGGGACAGCGTCGAGATGCCTTTTTTTTCCCCTCTCGCGTCTTTCCGTGGTTTTCTCCGCGGGTAGTGATGTTCTGTTGTCGTCGAGCTTTTTTGGCGTCGTAAGCAATGCGGGCCTTCTTCAGCTAAACGAGTTGGTAGGGCAATTTCCCCTTTTTTCTAAACCCCTCTTCGGCGATTGGGCATTGCCTTCTTGCGATCGGTATCCGGCTATTGGGAACAGCGCTGACTCTTCCCCTGTTCGATTTCAAGACTGCCGACTGTCCCCCTGGACCGTTGGGCTCCCCGGAAAGGCGTGTTTTTTCCCCTCGCTGCGTCCCGAGTAATTCTTCGAGACCCCCGTAACGGGAAAGAAGGATGTTATCTGACGCGGGTAGTGCCACCCCCCTTTTCTTCCGATGGTTTTCCCCGACCTTTCCTTCAGCAACTGGTGAATTCCCGTTAAAGGGAGGGTTCCCGGGGAGATCCGACAGGAAGGAGCGACGGCATCCCTTTCCCAACTGCCTCACCGGGCACGAGTTTGTTTAGTACTCCCCTCGGTAGAGAGAGACCCCTTTTTAGCAATCCTATTCCCCCCCCCCTTTTTTTTTTCGGCTCTTTCTTGTGTGAAGCGAACGTACTCCGTCTTTTATCAACGTCAACCTCGTGATGCTGTCCTGATTGATCGCTTTTCGCAAGTGGTGCTCAACCCTTTCTCCTCTGCCCCTGTTCGAGGCTTAGAACCGCGCCAAGGATCTCTTTGTGAAGAGAGATAATTGCGCTTTTTTTTTAGTCCTGGCAAATGTCTTTTTTTTCCCCCTTGGGCCCTCTAAAAGCGATCACGCGGTCCATTTTTCCAGCAGCACGAGGGGGACGTTGATCTCCCCTCCCTTCCCTCGGAGGACAGTTCAGCTTACCCCTCTTCCTCCCCCTTTTTTTCCGGCGCTTCCTCTTTTGGGCCGGCGAGTGGAATACCACTAACCTCCGAAAACAAAATCGTGCCAGGGAACCTTTCCCCCCCAAATTCACCTTTCTCTGTTCACAATGCCCTTTTTGAGCTCTCTCCGGAACCTCACCTCCTCCCTGATTTTAACGGGGGACTTCCCCCCCTTGTCTCCTCGCTTCGTCCCCCCCTTCCGCATGAGCAGCTGTAGAGGGGGACCCCCTTTTTTTTTTTTGAGAACAGCGCAAATCCGCCTTTTCCTTACCCTTTTTTTTTCTAAATCGAGCTCTTTTGCCAAAACGCGTGCAATGTCAACCCCCCAAAACGCCCTGGAGCCAGACCGTTTCCCTCAACGGTGTGGAAGAAGTCGGCCAGCGGTTCCCAGTTCCCTTTTTCGGGAGTTTTTGGGAAGTCTTGCTTTTTTACCAATGAGTTTTTTTCTTCTAATCTAAAGATCTTTCTTTTCCCCCCCCCCCCCCAATGCCCTCGAATTCAGCAGCAAGTTACGAAGCGATTCCCTTGGCCGACCAACTCGGTGGTTCCCTTTTTCTGGATGCCCCAACAGATTTGGCCTTTTTTTAGAACATAACTACCCAGCTTCTTCGTGACCGAAGCGCAGAGCGAATTCCTCCTTTTTCGCCAGCCGTGGGTCCGAGGTTCCAAACCCCTTTTTTTCAAGAAGCGCAGAGACACCGCCCCCCTTCACTTTTCCCCAATTTCCCCAAGGTGAAGAGACTTTTTTCAAAACTCCCCTTCCCCCTCTCCTCTTGTCCTCTGTCCGGCGAAGCCACTGATGACAACCCCTTCCAAAAGTCGGAAAAAAAACAGATGCTTTCCCTCTTTTTTTAACATCTCAAGCGGAAGCAGAGTCCCCCCCCCCCTTTTCCAGTTGAATGAATTTTTTTTCCTTTCAATATCCGGTCGGCGAATCCCGCCTTCTTTTTCTCCCGTCCCGCCAAAGAACCGCCTTTCTTTCTTTTTGGTTTTTTTGGTCCCCCCTTATGCGACGAGTATGCCGTCCTCTTTTTCCCGACGACGTCGAAACCTTTCCTTTTTTCCCCGGTTGTTTCCTCCCTGGAGCCCGTTAACTTTTTTTTTTTCTTTCCTCCAACGGCCCATGACAAGAGCATCTTCTTTTTCGCCCAAAGTCACAGATGGCGGAAAGCACTTTTTTTATTTGCTTCGCAGGCTCTCCTTCCCCCGTTCTTCCCTCCCTTTCCGCTGCGAAAAGTGCTTCCCTCTTGATAAACAGTCATGGTCGATGTCCTTTCCGTTCTCGGAAAGACTCCTCCCTTTTCTTGGGGTTCATCGTTTCAAGTCTCCTCCCGCCACCCACGATTCCAATTTCTTCCCTCCTCCCATCCCGCGGTTCTTTCGGCATCCGAGTCCCTTCTTTTCTTCTTTCCTCCTCCTAAGTTTTTTTTCTCTCCTTTCACTTCGTGCGCAGATCGGCGATGCCCCCCCTCTCTCTTCTCACCTCCGCGGGATGGGAGGAAGATTCCCCTTGTGGTTCCTGAATAGTGTGGTTTCCCTTCTTTCCCAGATCGAGACTTGAAAAGCCCCTTCTCTTTTTTTCCCCCAGCTCTTGCCGAGGAACACCTTCTCTTCTTCCCGTTTTCTAAGGTCGGCATCTACCAGTCCGTTATGGGCGCCCTGGAAGTGGTTTTCCCTTAAAGCGGAAGCTCTTTCCCCCCCCTTTTTTTCTGGCGGATGATCGGCTGCGAAGCATCCTTTCCTTCTCCTTTTCCGCCCTTCTGGGACTTGGGAAAGTTTTTCTCCCCCCCCCTTCCGTTGTTCTTTCTCCCCCTGAGGCATGACGATGACCTTTTTCATGAACAAAAGCGAGGGCTTTCCTCCCTCCTCCTTTCTGCCGTCGTCGGGGCGTCTTTCTTTCCTCTTGTAGAGCTCGTCTCTTTCCCGACCAAACCAAACGAGCAAGGCTCTTTCCCCCCCTTTTGGCGGACGGGGCGGCGTGGAAAGGACCTCATTTTCTTTTTTTTTACGGGGACGCGGATTGGAAGAGCCGCCATATCGCGTTTTTTTTCTCCTTCATAAAGAGTATGTTGTTTTTTTTGAGGAGTTGTACTCCACCTCCCTTTTCTGGTTGGTTCCGACTTTGAGTTCGAGGGCTTGTCCTTTTTTTTATTCTTTCTTACCTCAGGGCTTTTCTGTTTAGATGTTTTCCTTTTTTTTTCTCCCCTTTAGATGCGCTGAAGGCGACTGAACCTTTTTTCCCTTTTTCCCAAGGGCGTCGGTGTTGCGAGGCTGTCTCTCTTTCCCCCGGAGTTTTTGTCTTTTTTCTTTGCCGCTTTGCGAACTGTATTTCTTTTCGCTCTGCGAGGAGGTAACCTGCTTGTTTTCCTGACTCGTGAGTGATGTTATGCTTGTCGTCCGCTCCTTGGGCTGTTTTCCTTCCCCCTTTTATCCTCATATCTATGAACAAGGCTCCTTCCCCTCTTCCGGGCAGCACTGCGAAGAATTTTTCTTTTTCGTACTTGACTGTTACCTCTTTTCCTTTCCCGATGTGGCTCCCTCCCTCGAGCTGTGGATAGGTTCTCTTTTTTTTCCCCTCACGTCAATCAGACGGAATTGGGACTCTCCCTTCCTCCCAAACCACTCGAGAGCTCTGGTCTTCCTTTTCAAATACCGTTTTCTTCCCGACGGACAGTTGGGGAGACCTTCCCTTTTAAAGGGCGTTTTTTTTCCTCCCTTTCCAGCTTTTCGTGGTGTGAGGATTGTGGATTGCGTCTCCGTCTAAATCCCCTTACCCGGGAAAGGAGGATTTTCTTGGTCAATCTAGACCGCGGGTATTTTCACACCCTGCGTGAAGGTGGCGATGGCACGCTGGTTGCTCATGAAGTGTTTCTCCTTTTGACTTCCGTAAAATCAGGATTTTCTTTTCCTTTCGTTTTAGAGAGCTCAAAGAAAGTCAGGCTCTCCTTGGACCCAGATACAACGGTGCCATTGGTTCCCCGAGTTTTTTTCTTTTCCCCTTGGTAGGCCACGAGGTAGAGTCTCCTCCCTCGAGCAATGAACCTCCACTTTCCGCCTAGCCTCTTGCGGCGCCTTTTCGTACCGCTTTTTTTACCGGAAGCAGCCTGTCCCTTTCCTTTTGAGATCAACGTCAAATCGGGATGCTTCCTGCTCGTCCTTTTTTCTTGACCTCCTTTTTTTTGCTCGGCTTTCGATGGTGCTTTTTTCCCCCTTCAAGTCCCACCTTCTCTCTTCCGGTTCATTTGGCCCGGCGAAAACGCCTTTCTTCCCCGCGCCAAGGAGAGCTTCCTTTTCCTCCTACCTTTTTTTCAGTATTTTGTCATAAGAAATGCGGTTTCGTCCTGGAACCTTCCCTCTTTTTCTTGGCTATTTAAAGGGTTGGCTTTGCCGGTGGTTTGCTCCCTTTCCCTCCTTCCCAGTAAGGGAAGATAAGGCAGCAGCACGAGGTTGAAGTTGATTCTCAATGACTTTTTTCTTCCCCACTCCCCAGTCGGAGGAAGTTCCGCTTCCCTTAATTCTCTTCTTTTTCCCTCAAGGAAGGGAGTATTCTTTCCCCCTTGTTTTAATAGGGAGGGAACTTCTTCCTTTACCCCGGGGTCGATCTCTAGTCAAATGAGACCTCACCCGTGCCCGGTGAAAAGGGCCCCCCCCCCCTCCGTTCTCTGGTTCCAATTCTCTCCCATGATGTCTTTAGGCTCTCTTCTTTTTTTTTCCACCTAAACCCCTTTCCCGCCTCCCCCCTACCCCCCCCCCTGTATGATTAGATCCTTTCCTTGCCCTCCCCATCGTGGCATCGAAAACTTAAGAATTCAGCTTTCTCTCACCCGAGTGAGATGACCTGATTCCCTCTTCCTTTCCGCTCCTGTGATTTTCTTTTCCGATTAAAGGATGGCTCTCTTTCTTAGCCTCTTTCCCAAAATAGAACAGAGAAAAGCTTTGCCTTCTAAACCCCGCTTTTTCCTTTTTTAATTTGCTTCGCAAAAAGGTCCTTCCCGGCAGTTCTCTTTTCGCAGTCTGCAAAAAAAGAAGCGTCTTCGCTCCTTCTTTTTTTTTGGGAAGTATTAGAGTCCTTTTCTGGTCTAGAAGTTGATGCTCCTTCTCCTTCCCCCGTCGAGGAGCGCCTCCCCCCCCCCCATCGACTAAGAAATCGAGCATCCTCTTTCCCTCCCTTAACGACTACCCCTTTCTCTTCCGTGCCCAAACTCGGTGCTCTTTAAGATTTGGCCAGCAAAGATCTTGAGGATGCCCAGCATTTTTTTTCCTCCCCCCCCCCTTCAGATTGGAAGATATCGACCTACCCTCCTTTTTCCAATCCCAGCCCCCGCTTCCTTCACTCCCCTCAGTGCCAGAAGCGCAATGCGAACTCCTTCCCCTCCCTGAATCGATTGATAGTTCGCCACATCTTCCTATAGTCCTTCTTTTAGGTTTCCAAAACAAAACTCCGCCATTCGTCTCTTAAGGAAGCGCAGTCCCTCCCCCTCCCCCGAAGAATTGGAAAAATACGGCAAACCCAGGCCCCATTTTTTTTCAGCTAACCGACTTGATAAAAACATCGAAAAATTCCCCTCCTGTATGTCCTTTAGAGTGATTCTCCTCCTCTTTTCTCCCCTCCTCCTGAATGACCAATGCCCTCGGCCCTTAAAAGTGCCTGACACCACCCTTTCACAGCTTGGGAGTACAAACATCCTCCAACTTTGCACGGCCGAGGCAAAAAAGAATCTTTTTTTTTTTTTCTTCCCCCCCCCGTTTTCAAGAAAAAGAGAGGTACCGCGGGTTTTCCAATTCAGAGCGTCATCCCTCTCCCCCTCCCCCTCCTGTCCAGAAAAGCCCGCAAGTGTCCCTTTTCTTTTTCTTTTTACGGGGGCATCTGTTTCTCATGATGGGGAGATTTCCCTGACCCCCTTCCCCCCTACGGAAGTCGAAACCTTTACGCTTCCCTCCCCCCGAGGGGGGGGAATGAGTTTGCAGGCACCCTTTTCTCCTTCATGGAAGAGTGCCCCCCTTTCCCCCCAACGGAACCCACGCGCATGAGTTCTTGTCTCAGCAATGCCCAAGTACCAGATGGCGGAATCTTTGCCCTTCCCTTTTTTTGCTTTAGAAGGACGATCATCTTTCTTTCCCCATCGTCTTAGAGTAAGGGAAAACCCTTTCCGAAACTTATTCACCACTCCTTCCCCTACCCCTTTTCCCCCCTTGGTCAGATGCCGACATTCTGCCCCCCTCCCCCCTTCTGCATCATAAAGTTGGCCGTCTTCCTTATGCGGGTCTTCTCTGCCGGCGTAGTCTGATCTTGTTTCCTTTCCCCTTTTTCCCCCCCCCCTTTAGTAGCCCCCCCCCCCCCCCGGGGAATCTCATACCAACCCCTTTTTCTTTCCCCCCAGATCGTAGGCCATCGCCTCTTTTCTACGAAGTAACCAATCTCGCTTTTTTTTCTTTTCTTTTAGAGATTCATCTGAACTCGTGCGACAGCTCGCGATGGCCTCGCTTTTTCCTTCTCCCCCTCCCCTCTGGGATTGGGAGGAAGAGGCCCCGTTTTTATTTTCCCTTCTTTTGTGAGAGGAACGGAACCAGACCCCTTCCCTCAAGCCTTCGGATGGTCCCTCCTCCCCTCCCTTCCCCCATTGAGGAGGCGCCGACGTTCTTTTTTCTCCGGTCGGAATCAGAACCAGTTTTTCTTCGAAGAGAGGGGCGAGTGTCCCTGCAAGTTTCGCAGCTTCCCTTTTCTCTTTTTCCCGTTGGCCGTGGATGACCAAAATGATGCGGCGGATGATCGGCCTGCGAAAGTCTCCTTTCTTTCCCTTTTTCCGCCATATGCGGAAGTGGGCACTTCTTATCCCAACCAGATCTATGCGATTTTGTCATGGCCTTTTTTTTTCTCCTCTTGCCGAGTCCCATTGGTGCCGTCCCCCCCCCCGCGAGGGAGGGAAGACGCGAAATTTTCTTGGGTAGTAACCGTATGGTCGAGCCCCTCTCCATAAGTTCCAAACCGATGCCCCCCCCCTTCCTAGAAAGGCGAGGGCCACTTTTCTTTTTTTTTTTTTTTCTTAAGGAATACAGGGGGGGATTTTCTTTGAAGAGCGCAAACCCCTTTCCATCGAGTTTTTCTTCCCACTTTCTTTTCCATTCGAGTCTTGTTGGCCTATTGCTTTCCTCCCCCCGCTTTCCAGCAATTATGGTTGGTTTTTTTTTGCATGGTAAGCAGGGCTTCCTCCTCTTGGGCTTCCCTATCACTTCTCTTTTTTTTTTTTCCCGATGGTTTGATCAATTCTTTTAATCCCTCTTCTCCTTGGGGCCGTATTGTGCCAAGGCTTTTTCTCTTTCTTGAACAAGCGCCGATGTCCTCTTTGTTTTCCACCGGGACTCTTTCTCTTCCTATTCTTTCTTCATGCGTTCGCTATGCGCTTCTTTCGAGCCGCTGCGGTAGTGATTTTCAGAGTGAGTTGGAGTTCGTAAGAATGCGTTCCTTCAGATCTATGCCCAATTCTCTTCATCTTTCCGCCACTGGACGCCCCTCCTTGATGCGAAATTCTGCTCGTCTCCCTTGACGATGCGAGCGCGAGCTTGGATCGGCTCCCTTTCCCCCTCAGACGGCTCTTGTTTTTTCCCCGACTTACCAAAACTTTCCTTTTTTTGACGAGTTGGTTGGCAGACTGGGGCGGACTGCTTCCGCCTTTTTTTTTCAGCAAATTCCGGGCGTTGTTGCGACTTTTCTTTGGTTGAGGATGTTGGATTGGTATCGCCGGTAATCTCTTTTGATTTTTTCAGAATCCGTACCGTGCGTTCTCCCGGCAATGGTAGGGGCCACATAGACCCGACTGCTGCGGAATGTCATGGCCACGATGTTGCCCTTTTTCTTATCAGCAACTGGGCTCCGTTCGTAAAGGGGAGGTCACGGGGAGAGTTTTTGCCCGGCATGGAACCAGATTTAAACTGTTCATTGGGGCCGTCTTTTTTCGTCAGCCATTTATTCGCGGTAGAGATCCGAGAGCAATTCCTTTCATTCCACGGTGCCTCATAGCCTTCCTTGCGGCGTTCTGTCGCTGGGGTTGCTCCTCCGGACTGGCGTGTCATCCCCCCTTTTGTGATGCTGTCACTGAAGCTTCCCTCTGACGATTTGATCGCTGTTTTCAGTTCAAGAGCCAACCCCCCCATATCTGCCCGCGGGCATGTACAACCGCAGGGCTATGCCCGGATTCTATATTTTAATCTCGAGATCCTTGGCGCGGTGTCTACTGGTTTTCGTTTGCAAATGATTCTGACGGGCTATACCTTTTGCTCTTGCCG
>Ga0179593_1350718_pt1 | contig 16401 bp, 17 predicted proteins | sample CZODoug2_1_08_16_FD_185931 | JGI IMG/M metagenome (GOLD analysis project Ga0179593, IMG submission 185931) | Vadose zone soil fungal communities from Angelo Coast Range Reserve, California, USA - CZODoug2_1_08_16fungal (PacBio error correction) | ecosystem: Environmental > Terrestrial > Soil >... | reverse complement strand
CCGTCAATTCCGATTCAAAGTCCGCTTTGGAGACTGAACGTGTGTTCTGGTGCTCTGATGATTCCTCCTGCCTCGCCACGCGGCTTCTCCCCATCCCGGAAAAGAGTTTTTGAGTCCACTTAGAGCAGGGTCTCTTTGTTTGTCCTCGGTTCACGCCTTTGGCCCCACCTTCCAGAGCGAGGCAAAATTGTTTTTCAATTCCTGACCCCAAAGGAAGTCATCTTGTTTAACCCCCTTTAGGGTCGCCCTTTTAGGTCCTAGCAAAACCTTTTAGCCGTTTCTCCGGTCTCTTTCCTTCCTCCAGTCCTGAGTAACGAGTAACGGTTTCAGGTCGTGGCTCCTGGACCTTTTAGGTTCGTCCTGTTCACACACTTTGCGGGCCCTTTACGCCGTTGGTTTTTTTTTTTCGCACCCGCACCTGGTCGCCGTGGTAAGTGCTGGTTATCATCTTCTTTCTCTGCTGGTGAGTTTCAGATCCTCCCCAGTGCGACGAAGTGCGTTTTCGGCGGTGCCCCCTCATTTTTCGCCTTCGCCATCCCCTCCTCTCGGCGACTTTCACCAACTTCAAACAACTACGAAGCGATTTTTTCCTCCAGGTGATTCCTCCCCTCGCGGCTCTTCAATGGCCTCTTTTTTTCTAGTTCGCCTTGACTGACTGACGATTGGTAGACCCCCTCTTTCCTCTTCTCTGACGCAAAAGAGTATCCCAGCGCCCCTGCGTGTAGTCCCCTCGCGCAGGTGCTGTTAAACTTTTTCCGCCCTGCCTTCGCTTTGGCCGGTTCCCCCCCTTCCATTTAAGGTTCCACCTTTCGTAGTTTCTGTCTAATGTTTCTCACAGCACGGTTCCGTAATCCTTTTGCCTGCATCGTCGTCCACGCATGTCCGTCCCCCCCCCGAGACTTCCAATCATTTTTGTGTAGTGAACCGCAGCCTCAGGTTGACGTTCCCGTCGAAGTGAGAGAATCATCTCCGACCCCCCCCCCCTTTTTTTCCACCTTCCACCAGATTTCTATTAAGCCTTTCGGCTTTGTTTAACAGACGTGCCTTTCTATCGACAGATATTTCAGGATCTGCTTGATTGTCGGTTGATAAGCCCGCCTTGCCCCAGAACACCACAGAGGGACCTGCTCAGGAGGCCCCCCCCACTTTTTTCTCCCCTTAGCGGCACCCCCCCCGTTCCTGGTAATCATTGAAAGGAATGACCCCGGCCCGACCCCCGGTTTACCCCGTCCGCCAATGCCTTTGTGCCTATTAAATTCCTGTAGTCTCCTGGAGTCGTCCCCCAGAAACAAAGTGTTAACACCCAGCGATCGGGCCACCTCTTTTCTTGGTTGATTTGCAAAAGTCTTCTTATTTTTTAGTCAAGTGATGAACTCCTTTTTTTTCTCGTCAACTTTTTTTTTTTCGTCCAACGGGCTTTTCCCAACTCTTTGCGCCAGTTAGTCGATGTATGTCGGTATTGGAGTATTTTGGCCGCAGCAACCTTCCAGGTGACGGATTTTTATAATTTCCTCTTCCGATGCGTTTTTTGTACTGGCGGATCCTTTTTAGAGATTTTTGTTACGTCTGATTATTCCTGAGTCAACGCTACTTCCAGGTTTTTCCTGTACCCTTCCCTGCGGACTTGGTTTTCTTGTGTGGTTTGGCGGCTCGTCAATCGGTTTGTTTTTTATTTCGTCCCCAGACCACGCCTTCTGACCCCCCCAGCCCCTTTGGCCCTTTTTCGTTGCGATGATACGAAGTGCGGAAACCACGCCGCGGACTTCCTTGGTAGATTGTCTGCACGTGTCAGGTTCTCCATTCTCCTGGATACAACCATGTTTTCTTGATTAGGTGTCTATACCCTCCCCGAAACCACTGAAGCTAGTCTTTCCTTTTTTTGATTTACCGACTGTGTCTCCGTTCCTTTTCCCAATGATTTCTGGAAGCTGTCCCCGGGGGGTTTTAGTTGTAAATGAGGATGGCCGCCGTTTTTGTGCCCCGCGATCGTCGCGTTACTCTAGATTTTGGTTCACCGTACGCTGCTAAGAGTATCACTCCCTTTCTCTACTTGCGCGGAGTCACCTTCCCTCCTTTTCCTGGAAGGAAGTCCGGCTGAATACTCGTAACCTTCCAGCACCAGCAACACTAATACCCATTGTCCACCCTAACAGTTGCGACCCGGAGGTCTTGGGTCCACGCTTGCTCACTTTACCTTGCACGTACGGTTTCCTTCCCAGAATTTGGGGTCGCACAGATGCAGGTCTTTTTACTCCATCTCAGTGACTGGACCGAGGGCTCTTTGGCTATTTCCTCCACCAGGACAGTCGACAGGTTTTTCTGTTTCTCACCTTAGTGTTTTTTGGAGCCACAGATTAATTCCCCCGCTTCCCTTTTTCGGTCCTCGGCCCTCGATTTTTACCCTAGCAGTTTCGCTTGCGCCCCGGGCGTCCCCAGGTGCCAGCTCCCAGTTGTTTCTTCTTAGTCTCCCCTTTTTTGGGTTTTCCTTTCTCGTGCCTTCTCTTTCTCCGCTTGTTTGGGAGTACATTTGTGGAGAAGGAGAAGTTTCGTTTTAAGGTGACCGCCAGCGCAAATGAACACCGGTTTTTTCCGTCCCTTTTTTTCATCTTTTCCTCGCTTCTTCTTTCTCTCTTCACCTTCCTCCGAGAGCATGTGCTCACCCCCTGGTAAGAGGATATTCAGCGTCCAAGTTCCCGGACCCTGCATCAGCAGGAGCCCTCTCCCGCGTTCTCCCTTTTTTCGTTGTTTTGGTTGCTAGATAGACCTTGCCTTTTTTCCTTGTGATCCTTGTTCCTTCCCGTGTCGCGGCAGGCTCCTCCCCCGTTGACCCTTTGGATTTCGAATGACGTGGGATTTTTCGTTAGCTCTTCCAACGCCCGAAGCCTGGTCGGATACTGTTTGTTTGTCGCGACTCTTCCTTGCGTTTCGGTAACATTTCCCCAGCAGGATCCGGCATGTCCCTCGCCCACCCCAGAAGGTTTGTTTCACCCCGGTTTTGCTGCGGGCCCCCCTCTCTTGCGCCCCCCACTTGGCGATCCTTTGATCCGGGAAGGGCGATTAGCGTCTTGGCATGCGCAGGAGCTGCGCGTGGACATCACTTGGTAGAGGAAGCACCCCCTGATGCCCTTTCTTGCAGGACTTGCTGTGTGGCCCCACCAGCAGGGGCTGCCAAATGGTTCGACTTTGTCGGGTGTTTTCTTTTAGTTTAGTCGGATTGTCGCGGCATTCCCTCTTGCTTGAGCGCTGAATCTTCGTCACCCCTCTTTTTTCTTAGTTGAACAAGGTCCCCTCCGTCCGTTGCGCCGGGTTTGCCCCCCTGACTTGAGCAACGCGTGTCCCAATCATGGTGTTAGCGTGATTTGGCCCTTCTCCCTTCACCGATGAGTTTTGCTGCGGTTTACTGGTTCTTTTGGACCTTGACTTTAATCCCTCTTTTTTCGACGGTTCCCGCCCTCCTCCTTCTACTCGAGTTCTTTCGATTTCCTTGTTTGGCCACCTTTGTCCCTCTTCGGCACAACCACGGTGTTAACCCGTCTGCCACTTTGCACAACGAGCCCCCAACCAGGGGCCTTCGTCAGCCTAACCTTTTCCTCGTCCCCTCTCAAACCTTTTTTTTTCTCCTACCACTTTTTTCTTGGATCAACGATGCAATTTTTCCCGAAATTTTTTCCCCGCTCTTTAGGCGCACCTGGACGCCGCCATTTCCCCTAGAAAAGTCGCGGAAGCGGAGTTCTCTTCGTTCTTCTTCCTTTTTGTTTTCAAATGCGTTTTTAGGGTCTGGCGGTTCTTTGCCCCTCATCCCCGGAAGGCTGAGGACGGCTGAGATTGAACCCGCTACAAGCAGCCAGGAAGCTTTAAGTTTTCCTTGAGTAGCGTCTTCTTCCCTCCCTCCTTCACTTTCCCCAGTCTCAAGGTTAGAGACGAGATTTCACGGCATTCCTTATGCGCATTGGTTATACGTGCACCTGTCGCTCCGCCCCCGTCCCCTTTTCCCCCTTCCCCCGACCACCAAGACCTCGTCCGTGAACTTGCCGCGGGAAGGAGTGGAAAGCAGTCGCACAACCAACCTAATTTGGAACGCGCTCGGTTCCCTCCTGTCTTTCATCCATGGGACTCGCCGCCGCGTTTCCCCCTCGGTGGTCCGATGCTTGGTTCGCGGTGATTTCTATTGCTTAAAGATTCATAGACTACCGGCTTATATGCCCATGCTTATGGGCTTTCGAGTTACTTCGTTGCTGTTCCCTTTCTTCGTTAAGCTGTATTGTACCTCTCCATGGGTTGAAGTTCCCCGACCCGAACTTTTGGTGGTTTTTTTTCCTCGTGCGTCTCTCATCACTTCCGTTGTCGGACCGGATGGAGGAGTCTACCCCACGCCAAGCTCCTCACTCTTTACGTCTCTTTGCATTTGCTTCTTTCTTTTGAATACTCCTTTTTTTCCCGCCACCATCTCGATTTTAAGGATAGTTTGGTCGAGATGCCTTTTTTCCCATTCGAAGGGTTCCTTTCTGTCGAGACATCCCGCTTTTATATGAGCTTATGTCGTTTTTTGTAAGACGAGTGTTTACCCGCCTTTTCTTCTGCCCTTGACGTATGGCTCCCTTTAAATTAGATTACGCCTATTTGTGGCCCTGACTCGCGGTCCCTTTTCAGTCATCCTGCAGGTGCGTTGACCCGCAAATTTTGCTCTCGTCCAAAAAGTGGTCGGGACAGATGCTTTAGAGTCCGCGCACTCGGTGGTCTCCACGCTATTCTGGAGGGTTACTCCTGAGTAAAGAGCCTTTCCCTCTTCTCCCCGGCGAGGCTACTGGAGGACTTGGCTCCTTTGAGTTTTCTGTCATGGGTTTTTTTCGAGGGAGGTCGTGTCTTCCCTCGCACTGGCCCCACTTCATTTCCAGCCTCACTAGCCCCTTTTATCTCCTGGCGCTGCACCTAGCTCTGCCGAGGAGTTCAAACGCACTTTTCCTTTGGACTCTTTAGTGGCGATGAGAGACTAAGGCCTGCAATTTGGAAGTATGCCGCCCCCCCATTTTGTTGGCCATGGACTGTCCCCCAACCCACCTTGCTCCTCTCATGCAGGAGAACGTGGACCCTCCCACAGTTCGAGTACTCTTTCCCGAGCGAGCAAGAGACCCTCTGCAATCTTTCTTGTTTTCGAGGTCCTACGATTTTTCCCCCTGAACGGGGCTTTAACCTAGATTGGCGAGGAATTCATTGTTTGGCAGTTCTAGGCGGACCACCCTTTTGGCATCCTCTTCCGGTTTGTCCTGATTTCCTTAGAGAACATTCCTTGAAGGGATTACCGGTGTCTCTCCCCTCACACGCGGTTCTTGTGGTGGTTTTCGATTTTGATGGCGTTATGCCACGATCTCGCACAAGTACCCCCCCCCCCCCTTAGGCTTTTCGATCGCGAAAGCGGAAGCCTTACGGGACATTGTTAGGACTCTATCTCTTTTAATAATTTTTTCTGAGATCTCCTCCGATTCCCAGTCATGCCTTCCCCCTGAGTTCCTTCCTCTTGAGTAAGTTTTGTGCTCTTTTTATGGTCGAGCTTCTCTTCCCCCCCCGCACCCGTGGTTTATGCGAAGCCACAGGTAGCCACGGGCTTGTGTTTTTTTTCAAGTTTCGGTCCCCCATGCGCGAGTTCCCCTTGGTGGTCCGTTGTTTTTCGCTTCTTTTACTGAAAGGTACTAGACCTGAGGCGCCCCCCTTTTTTTTTATCCCTGCGGTCAGCGCCCCACCCAACAATTTTGAGAAGTCGCTTTTTTCGATTGCGTTCCTCCCGGTCGGCCGAGGACTCCTACCCTTTTTGTGGTTCGTTTTCTGCAATGAAGATAAGGGCGTTGTCCACACCCTTTTCTTCCCCTTTACGTACGGTCTGTCCCTGGCTCGCCAGCCTCCCCTTCACGTTTTTTTTAAGACTGCGTGTGACCCTCCCGTCTCGGATTTTTGCTGTTTTGGAGATCAGCCCAGTTTAGACAGTGCCTTTGTCCCCTTTTTTTTCCGCATAAGTTGGTCACCCATGGGATTTTGATGACTACAGCAATCCCGTCGGCGACTTGTCCCCGCTGACCGGCACACTTACCTCGGGATAAAGGATCGCTGTTTTAGCTTCCTTGCTTTTTACGAGGCTCGATTTCGGCGACCGTTTCCCTGAGGTTTCCCACCCGAGGGCGCGTCTCTACGCGCCAACCGCTTTCAGCACCTTGAGTGTAGTCCGGCGATCATTTTTTGGGTCAACCCCCCTCTCCCTTCTTCTTCCTTTGCGGCCGGTTCACCGCGAACGTAAGGTTTTTCCATCTCGTAGGTAACATATGATAAGTAGTTTTCGCCATTTTGCACTGGTTCTGCTCGCATCCCTTGCTTTTTCCCATCGTCGTAATCTTCCTCGTTTTTCATCCCGTAACCGCCGGTTTTTTGATTTCTCCCCCTACCTCTCCCCTGCGGTGGAGTGCCAGTCGAGTTGTTCAGAATTCGCGACCCCCTCGCAGTGTTTCTGAGATTTTTTAGCGTGAACGTCCTCTTTCCTACCGAGCGCGCGATGTCCGGCTTTGTTCTTGCGATCCAGATCAGGTTCCCCCAAGCTCCCGTTCGTGCCGCCACGGATTCCACCCCACATTATTCTGTTTTGACACAATTCCCCTTTCCCCTTTTCGTCCTGCACGGCCGCCGCCTCCTGTACTCGAGTTCCCTCATTTGCTATAAAGCCGGTAGTCTATGCCCTTTGACTGCGTCCTTTTTTTACACGAACCAGCCGGGCCACTCTGTTATTGTTGCTGACAAAGTCTTTTAATAGGTTTTTTCCCCGTTGATGCACTCCGAGGGTGTGGTGGTTTTCCCCCCTTCTTTTCGCGTTCCAAGTTTTTTTTTTTGCACGTAGTTCCCAACAGCCGTGAGTTCTTTTTTTTAGTCCGGTTTGAGCTGGTCCCCCCGGGACGTCGTTTTTCTTAGAAAAAGGCCCTTTTGCATAGTATTCCCCCTTGACGATGCTCTGCTGGTCTGCGGCTATGATAGCTGTTTCAGCTTACCTTTCCTTGATTCCTGACCGCTAATCAAGGGTGTCCTTTTTCCCCTTCCCCTCTGGCCTGGCGTGTTTTCCTTGTGCGGTGAAGTCTTTTTTCGGTTGGATCGGGATCCCCTCCTTGCCCTACCTCCCGCCTGGCCTTGCAAGAGTGCGATTTCTATAAGAGACGTTTAAGGCAGAGCGCTGCCGCCGTGGTCGAGGTAATGATTTCTTTGTGAGACTTCCGGTGGCCCCCACGTTCCATTTCTTTCTGTATCGGTCTCTCCCTGCAAAAGTGCTCGTTCCCCGGGTGTTTTAGGGACGAGGTGTCATGCCGTGAGGTTCAACGTGATTGACGTGGCCGGTTGTTGATCGTTCGACTGCGATTTCCTTTCACCGTGGTTGTGCGTCCTCGCCGCGTCCAGCAGAAAGGCAAGTCCATATGATTGATTAGGAGCCGCGGTATCCGCGCGGCATTCCCCGGTTCTACCTCTGCGGAAGTTTAAGTTCTTTGAATCCGGTCGTCGTCCAACCGCGTCCTTATCGGGTCAAGCTTTTCCTCCCCCCTCACAGTGCTACCCCCGGCGTACCCCTTTGTGGCACGTGTTTTTCAGCATGGTTCCTTTCCACCCTCTTCTTCTCTCATTGTTTTTCACTGCAGGTCATTTTTTTTTCCTCTCTTTCCTTATGACTCCTTCTTTCGGCCGCGGTTCTCTTTGACGGCCTCGGAACAAGCCCGACAAGTTTTGACGGTTGCGTGGGTCGTCACTTCTTGGTTTGGCACGTGACTCCGCACCTTTAGTCGGTCTTTTTGAAAGACCCCAGATGGCCTGTCGCAGCTTCCTGCGCGCTGCGACCTGGCGCTGTGGCCAGCTCCGCGGTTGAAAATTTTTTCTGTTTTTTTTTCGCCAGCTTCTTGCCATCCGGCTGACCTCTCTGTTTCCTGAGGGGCCACTTTTGATCCGTGAGTGTCGGTTTCTTGCCAGCGGCAATTTTACCCTTGAACCCTTGAAGCCTTTTTCCGCGTGCCGAGCTTCCCCGTCAGCTTTCGCCTCAAACGGTGTCACACGCGTTTTTAGCCGTGCCCTCGTACCCGTGCCTCCAATGATCAGAATTGAGTCCGCTTCTCTTCCTATTTTGAGCCTTTTCGCTTTCTTCCCTTCTGATCATTGGCGGCAATTTTGAAGTTTTTTTTTAGACGTTGTGACATTTTGGAGTCTGACTCGCTGTATCTTGAGCTCGGCCAGCCGAGTCGGCGGTCTCACGGTTAGTTTTTTTTTTTTCTTGCATTTCTGTTCCCCTTTTCACCTAAACGACCTTTCACCCCGTTCCCCCGGTCAATAGCGCTTAATTTCGCCTGATTCAGGGCCCTCTCTTTTGACCGCAAAACCCCTGTTTTCCCTCTTTGCCTAACTGTCTTTTGCCCGATTACGTTTTACTCCGAGAATTCTGAGATGTGGGCCTTTTTTCGTTTTTATCGGCCGACTTTCCCCCTTTTTTTGTTTCCGAGTTTTTTTTCTTTGAAACCCAAGAAGGGTTCCTTTCCCCCCCCCACCCGTTAGCCTGTCCGGTTTGTTTGAGAGATTTTTTCCGGAGCAGCCTCTTCCGGCCGATCTTTTGGCTGGTTGTTTAAGCAGCATTTTCTTCACACCTAGACTGGTGCCCCCCCCTTAGATCCCGCCGCGTTTTCGCCGGGCGTTTTAAAACTTGCGCCAGATTTTTCTCCACAGCCTCCTTTTGCACTGTGTGAGGTGGTCTGGTTCTCTGTTCTTTAGGGGTGATGAGGGTTCGCGACGGTTTTCCCGGGGATTTACCCGAGTTCACCTTTTTTTTGCTTCTGACAGAAGCCGCGCGGATCTCCGCGCGCCTTTCTCCTCTCCCTCCCCCTGATAGGGGGTTCTGGCGATCCTTCTAGGTTTCCTCCTACCACAACTTTGAACGTGCCGCACCGCATCGTGAAGACACGAGCCCCCCCCCCCAGTTGGACTTTTTGCTTGCATCACTTGCCAGCCCTTCCTTGCTCGTCCCGGTCTTTTATCTCTCTTTGCAGTGCTTTTTTGATATAACGATTACCGTTGAACTTTTTTGACCTTCCAATAGTTTCATGGTACTTTCCTCTGAAAGCGGCCCCGGCGTCAGCCCTCTTGCTTTTTGAAGGAACTTCCTCTCTCTCTACCGGATAGTGAATTCGGGCGGGTCGTGATGCGCTGTCTTTGATCCCCGCTTCCGGCCAGATGCGAGCGACCCCCCTCCCCCCCAGAACGACAGGCCGTTTCCAGGGTCCTCCATTCTTCTAGTCGGCGCCGGTCTTCGATGACTGCCCCTCGTCAAGGAAGACTCCATGACCAGTGCCTCTGACTCTTTTCGACTGGGTCTCCTTTTTTTTGCACCGTTTTCTTTCCCGCGCCCACTTTTCTACCGGTGACCGACCAAGCCCCATCCGGATCCAGAACTGGCTCCTGGTTTTTTCCCCTTTTGCGCCACCGAAGTTTTTTCCCCCTTCTCGCGTCAACTCGGCGTGCTTCCCTGGGACCTTTTTCCTTGATACTGTGCCATCACCACTAACTCTTGGCCCGATTCCGTTTTTTTAAGGGTTATCGCTCTTTCAATCCATCTTCCCCCTATTTTCTATGCACTGCTGAGGTGCGGAATTCGGAGGACGGGCGTTTCGGTTTTGCCTTCTGGAAGCAGACGGCGCCCAAGGGACGCGTTGGGGAAAGAGCAAGTAAGGACCTACAGCCCCCTCCCACTTTCTCACTCACCCTTTTTCCCCTCTCCTCTTCTTCTCCTCTCCTTTTTTGTTTTTGTTGTTCCTCCGTGCTGTCCCTTGCGCGTGTTCTCTTTTGGCTGAGCAAAAGTAGAACTACCGACCCCAAGTTCGTCATGTATCTGTACCTCGTCTGTCAAGGCTCTTTCCCCTTACGCTTTCTCCCCTCTGTTTACTGCCTTATTTTTTTGAGATTGCCGTTTTATCTACCTAGAAAATGGGACGTCATTTTCTTTGCCCCCTCAAATACCCTCATTTTCTTTCTGTAGTGCTCGCTCCCTGGTCCTCCGTTTTTCTTTCTTCTCCAGACGTGCTGAAACCCTTAATTCGCTTACACTTCCCCTACGAGCGGTTGGTTTGAAACTCCTCCCGTTATCGCGGTGCCCTTCAGGTTCCCCAGGCAGGAGCGTTTACCCATTCACCTTCGCCGCGGACTACACGAGTGTTTAGGTAGTAGAGTTGGCGTCGTGCCCCCCTACGTCTTTACTCGCGTTTTTAGACCGCGTAGGGTTACCGGGTTTGAACTAGCCTAGTTTGACCTCGCTGGACGTCGGCGATTTTATTGGAGGTTCCAACTTCTTCGCTTTTTTCTGTCAGCGTTTTGCCCTTCGCCTTTCGGTAAGATTCTGGATCTCCGATGTCCCCCCTATGGCCCGCAGCCCCCCTGACCCTCTCGCCCTGTTCCTTCTACATCTGCCCCACAAGTCCCGATTGTGAGTTTAACCCGTCCCCTCGTCCCGGCGACCGGAATTGCCCTTTAGGTTTGTTCCTGCCCTGAAAGCACCCGGATCCTCCAGTCCACGGTTACATGGATTTTAAATGTACTAGTTGCCGGACTTTCCGTTACAGACCCCTTCGAGTCTCTAGACCCGGGACCGTTCCCTCCCGTATCCCCCTGGAGCCCAATGGCGAGGGCGTCCTTTTCCTTTATGGCGACCTGAAACGTGGTCGAACTGATTGGGCCTCGGACCCTTTTTGGCTTCTGTCCCTTTAAACCAGGTGGCAGAGAAATCGCCTTTTTGTTGCCTGTCAACACGACACCCTGGATCCCTGTTTTTTCCCCCGTGCTTGTTCTGGGAGCTCAGGGACTTCCGAGATCCATTCGCACCCTTCCACCCGATCTCCCGTCCCCTGACGCAAGCAGGTCTGTCCTCGGTCTTTCCTCTCTCTTTTTCCTCCCTCCCTTTTTTTTTGTTGTTTTTTTTCTTCCCATTTGCGTCTTTGATTTTCCTCCTTTTTTTTGGTGGCGCTCTTCTTGCTCTCCCCTTATTCGAAAAGCACCAGTAAACGCGTTCTGATCGCCCAGTAGAGCTGGCTTCCGTTGTTTCTCTAATTTTCCCAACGCTTGACACTGGGTCAACGCCACCTTTTTCCTCCCGTGGCGCCCCCGTTCTTGTTCGCCAACTATTAGGTTTTCTCTCCAAACCTGTTTCCGGGTTATAGGTTTCCTCTGTTTTCTCCCCTCGTTCACTTTTGCCCACTTTTTTCTTTCAAGTGGTTGCACCCCGAGTCTTGTGGTTCTCTTTTTTTGCGGTCCTGTACTTCCGTCGTTCTTCTTCGCAAGCCATCCCTCCCCCCCGTTCGCCTTTCGAAGTTGCCTGGGTTGAATCCCTCTCAGCTTTGCTTTATGGCCGTGCGACTCGAAGTGCGTTTTGGCTTTTTGCAGCACTATCTTTTCCCAGTCTTGAGATGCTACAACTCCTCCGTAAGGGACACCCGATGAACCGAACAACTAATCTGCCTCCTATTTATCGCGATTTTTTGAAATGTATGCCCCCTTTTTTCCTGTTCTCTCCATTGCCAGAGATCCTTGTCGCACCCTCTTGAGTTTTGAAGACTTCCCCAATGGTTACTGACCGTCCGCAACTGGTTCTCTGAGGGGCGGTCACTCGTTTTAGGATGTCCGCGGGCCTGTACCCCCTCCAGTCTTGACCCTTTTCCCCACCCTGTAGGGACACGTTTTACGGACTCACTTTATCTGCCTGTTCTCCTCAAGACTGCGGTTCCTCGTTGTACTCTTTCCTCGAGCAAACCTCTTTTCACCGTGTCTTTTTTCCCACCTTCGGTGATTGCCTTTCTTAATGTTTTTTTACTTTCATCCGACACCTCTTCTTTTCCAGGCAGATTTAGAGTGATACCTTCGTTTAAATCTTGTAAACCATAAAGTGCCCAGATCCGCTCCGCGTTCTTGCGTGCTTGTCGTCGACCAACTTTTCGTCCGACACCCATCCGCGTTAGTTCCCCCCCCCGAGAACGTATCCCCCCCCCAAACAGTTCCTTTCCTTCTAGGACCCCCCGGTCAGGTCACCCTTATTGTTTTCCGGAAGTCGACCGGCCAGTTCTTTTCGGGGCAGACATCTTTCAGATAGGACGGCGAGTCGAAATCACCTCGGAAACAACGCCTTCTCTTTGGCAAACTTCTTATGGTGATGGCACGTCTCGTCCTCTAGGAGTAAAGTGATGCACGCTCTTTTCCCCTGATAACCCCCTTAGTTTGTGTCTTGTCTCCATTTCACCTGAATCCCAGAGGACTTTCTTCTCGGATGGTCGGTTTCTCTTTTCACTGTGCATATTTGGCTCCCTCCCAAGGCAACTTTGTACGGCATAGCTGGACCCCTGCTCCCTCCTATTTATGATGTTAATTTTTTTCGTGTCTTCCTCTCCATTCCTTTTCCGAAGCTAATAACTTTTTCCTTTAACAGGCAAGCGTTTCCTTTATTGTGAATTGCCAGGTGGGAGGCTCAGACGTATTTTTTGCAATCCTTTTGATTTCTCTTAGCCTCACGTGAGGGCAATGAGCATCTTGTGCGCTGTCCTCGAAGTTCCGTCGTCACCCGAAGATTCCTTTATAGGGTAGCGGTTACTTTTCTTCTCAGGTTTCTGATGGGTATCCCCACCGGTCGTTCTTTCCTCAGGTATCTCAAAGCAAATCTTTTAAGCTACTTTTGCCTGGGTTTGGAGGAAGGAGTTCCCTCGGGCATTTGTTTAACGTGCTGCTTCTCCACTTTGGTTTTATAGTTTTTTTCTGTCTCCTTGTACCAACCTGTTTTGAGATCGATCTCCTCTATCTCTCGCCCCCCTGATTCTCCATTGAGTTTAAACCGCTCTTTATCAAGAGGGGAACCAGGATAACTCTTTGGTTTGTTACTTTTTTTCCTTTCTTCCTACGGGGAACATCGATTGCCCCCACGCATAACATTCATAGTTTTTCCTAATACTCCCCCACAACAGTTGCATTCCTTGTCTGGCGTGGTCCTGATATTCCGGTTCAAGAATTTTTCAGCATCGCGTCCTCTCTCCTTTTCACGCAGTCTAGTTTTGTTCATGCTAATGATGTACTCCCGCAGATCCCGGACGTTTTGAGTAGCGCCTCGTACTGGCCTCCATGACTCCCACCCGGTGACGGTCGAAAGGCTTTCTTTGCCCTTCGTGTTTTTCCAGCATAATTTAAGGTTCCTTTCGGAAAACGCGTTCGGAGTTGAGGGAAAGATCCAAGTATGCCTCTCTCATCCCTTTGATTTTCCCCCGGACTTCGTCGATTTCGGATCCTTGTATAGCGTGGTTGCGCAGATTTTTCGTGCCCCCTGCATCCCCCGGTCAGTCCACGTACCGTTTTTTTTTAGTTTGGTTTTTTTTAGCCGTTCGAGAATTCGTTGAAGTTAACCTCCCTCAGCCATCATCTTACTCGAACCACTTCACTTTCTCGGCAACTAGTGTCTTCGTTTCCTCGTCTCACTTTCCCTTGCTCCATGAATCAAACCGTGTCAACGCGGATCTTCCACAGCAACTGCCGGTACACCAATTATAAGCTTTTTTTTTCTTTTGCGAAGCGATGAATTTTTTCCCCCTCCCCCGTTTTTTTGTTGAGTGCTCTTCGCTCTCCGCTTGATCCTTCTCCTCATTTGTAACGGAAACGTGCCGCTGCGTTTCCTCTTTGGACACAGTTGTAATTTTTTCTCTCTTCTTGTCTTGAGATCACGTCCCCCCCTGAAGACTGGGAAGTTAACATTTGAAGTATTTTTCGTTTTTCTTTGAGGCCTTCCTGGACTCATTTAACTTTCTCGAGGCTACACTTCCCTTTCCAAGAGTCGCCTTTCGACCAGATGGAAAGTCGATGTCGCAAACACGGACTACCTTTCTCTCCGTTTCTTTTTCCGTTGGATCATTGAATTGCCAGGAGTTTTTCTGTCCTAGGACTCATCGGATCGGCCTCTTCCGTCCACGAGATTCTTCCCAGTCGTTTGATTCTCTTTTGCCCCCCCACCGAAGGTCCCCCGCCCCAAGGCCGGGGTTTTCCCTGAATCGTCCGTAGAGGCTTTATCCCTCGCCCTGGACTTTCTTTTGAGTTTTCCTCCTGGCATCTTAGCCGCCCCAGTTTTTCTACCTGCGTGACCCTTCTTTGACCCGCCGAGCCGGAGTTCGTTTTTCCCCCCAACTGCTATTCACTCGTTGAACCACTGCCTCTTAGTCCGTTTTTCGTTGGGGATGTTAGGGACCCTATCATGGTGATTTGGTTCTCGAGTTTTTGTTCCTGTTCTTAGCGGACTCCTTAGCACTTCTCGTGGTTTCCTATTTTCCTACCTTCAGCGTTCTCTAGTCCTCCCCTTTTCAATGTTTTCCTCGCTCGGCCGCCCCAACTTGCTTCGCGCCTTCCCTTTAACAAAAGCACCCCCACCGTGGAATCCTTCCAGCACACGCGTTCTCCCCCTCACTTCCCCAATCGCTACCCTTTTTACGCAGTCTTCACGTGGTTGTTTTTTTTTTTTTGCCCGTTGAACTCATCAGTCCTTCTCCCTTTTTTCCCTATCAGGCACCTTTCAGCACTCAAATTGCGCGACCCCGGCGTTCCTTCCTGTCTTCTTTTCTCCTGCCATTCGCGTCTCAGTAAACTAGAGCGGGACAATACTGGCTTTTCTTTTCTTTCTTGCTGGGATCCAGTTCATCCAGGGAACGTACTTGAGACACGCCAAACCGGATTCACCGCTCATGAATTTCTCCGTTTACCTCCACCTTTAGTAGTTTTTACGGTAATTCCGCTGTTCTCCCTCCCGTGACCCAGGTCCATACATGAAAGCTCCCAAGTAAATCTCTTCTGCTCAGGGTTCTTCATTTTAATATGCATGCATTTCTGCGCAACCTTCTCACCCCCGGTGACCTCTCCACCGACAGAAAGGATGACTCCAAGGCCTTTTCCATGCTTCCGCCGTTGGCACCCACACCCCGGTTGGAACCATCTGCGTCAACCTCGGTTTGCATCCATGGTTGTCCCTGACCCGCTTACGGTATTTTTGCCCCGACTTTTGGACCTTTCCTTGTTGTTCGAGTGTGATTTTAGTCCCTCCCCGTCACTCTCATCGCCCTCCAGGATTTTTTGATTATGATTTTCTTTCTAGCTTTTTTTTGCTTGGGTCTGTTATTCCTTGACTATACTGGAACTTTTTTCAGCATATTTTTTGGTTTTGCCTCCGGGCGCTTCCTCCCCTTCGCCTTTGTCGGAAGTTTTTTTGCCCCAGGAGACCAGCCCTTCCTCCCCGCTCCCTTTCCTCCTATTTTTTTTTTCTTTGGACCAGTTTATCGTTGCCCTCGTAACTTTAAGTGCGTCAATCTTCACCTCCTTTTTTGGCAGGACGATTTTTCGAGCTCCCCTTTTCTACTCTTCGCCGGGGACGTCCCAACGCGCTCTGTTCGATACCTCCCCCCACTGCTGTTCTCCTTTCTTCCCCCCTCGGATTCCTCCTGTTTTGTTTGTCTAAGTTTTTTTACCTTTGGAAACATTCTCATTCCCGGGGTCTACCTGATTTTGGACCACCTCAGACTTTCCTTTTCGTTTTCAAATTTCATGCTGGCGTTGGACCCCTACCTGAGCGCGGACTGACACGTCAGTTGTCGTCCGTGAAGTACGCGTTTCCCTATTTTACGAGCTGGTGTCGACCTCTCTTCCTTTCTGTCATTTTTTGCTTCAATTCCTCTCTTTTTAGTTTAACGCTGGAGAGGCGATCCTTTCTTACAATCCTTCGTAGATCGGTTGTTCTTTTTTCTTTGGTTTGTTCCCCCCTTCTCGGCTTTCGGTTTTAGTGATGGCCGAGGGTCCCCCAACGTAATGTCCAACGCCGCCCCCCGCACTTCTTCTCATATGCTCTACTGGATTCCCCCTACCAGTCTTTTCTTAACCTAATTCCTTCCCCCTTCCTACCCGAATTTTACGATGCTTCGACTGCCTTCCTCCATTTTTGGGACAATTTAAACGGACCTGTACTCCTTTCTCCCCTTCCCTTGCAGGATTCTCAGTTTTCAACGCCTTCGAGTACCTAGTAAAGACCTTGGACGCACTACCTCTACCCCTGGGCAGTCTCTGGGTTTGGGGCCTTTCCTTCTTAGCCGACTTTTTTGAGCTCGGGGAGTAACCTTACCTTGTGGCGTTTACGGTCCCCCCCCTGTTGGACGAGGCGCCTGGTTGGCCCTCTTCGAGGATCCACCCCCGACGAAGTGAGCAAACGATCTCTCCCTCCCCCTCGGTGTTTTGGTCAAAGTTTTCTTTTGCTCGTCTTAACGCTGAACACCCTTGCGCTCATCTCGAAGTACCTCTTCCTCGCTGGTTGGTTATTATTCTTTCCTCCTTTTTCTTTGTTGTGTT
>Ga0179593_1558816_pt1 | contig 16402 bp, 17 predicted proteins | sample CZODoug2_1_08_16_FD_185931 | JGI IMG/M metagenome (GOLD analysis project Ga0179593, IMG submission 185931) | Vadose zone soil fungal communities from Angelo Coast Range Reserve, California, USA - CZODoug2_1_08_16fungal (PacBio error correction) | ecosystem: Environmental > Terrestrial > Soil >... | reverse complement strand
GGCCAACGGAGGCCCCTTCGCTCCCTTCGTCACCACCTTTCTCGCTCGATCAGGCCGCGGCCCGCCCCCCTCCCTTGGCACTCCTTCCCCGTTCTCTTGTCCCGCTCGTACTGCGTCCTTGCTGATCCCTTACTCCTCTGTGCTTATCCTGCTTCATGGGAACGCGTTCGGGCTCTCTCCCCCAACCCCAAACCGTTTCCCCCGGTTTTTTCCCCTCCTAGACCCAGGAACCACGAAAATTCTGATCCGAATTCCCCATCTTTCCCCATCTGAGAGCCTTTGGACCCAATAGCATTTTCCCTCCTTTCCCAGAGGCCCCCAGGCAAGATAGTGCGTTCTGATAGAATTTCTTCCCAAAATTCAACATCTTCTTTCGTCCCTCCCCTTCTCTAGAGCTGCTATTTTGTACTTCCCCTTCTGCTCTGAGGTTTCTTCCTCCCCCCCTAATTCCTCGAGTTTCAGCTCTTTATTAGACCAGTGCACGTTGCCTAAATATGAAGTGTCAATCTTAACGCCTTCCCCGATGTTTCCCCTTTTTTCTTTTTAGACTTTCTTTCCCGGGTTTTCTCAAGTCCTTTTTTTTTTTTTCATCGTCCTCCTGTGTCGACCGACGACGGACTCCTGCGGTCCTTCCGATTTTTTTTTTTTCCCTTGCTCGCCCACGCGCTCTTCAATTTCCATCCCCCCCGACCCCTTTTAGGTGGAGAGACCTGGCTGCTAAAGGTGGATTCCCATCGCTTTTCCCCTCCTCCCCTCTGATCCTTCATTTTCCGCTGAGTCCCCTCCGCCCCCATCTGGTCCGTTTCAGCTCCAGAAAGACAGGGATGCCCACTCTCCTTTCTATTTCGACTCCCTTCAAATAGCAGCCGATCCCCCCTGCAACTCCATCTGTCCACCCCTTTTTTTTATGCCTGGAGTGGTTGATTTCGATCCCTTTCTTCCCTCAGGGAAACCTTCTCTACTTAGAAGGAAACCGTTTCCTTTTTTTTTTTTCCCTTCCGTTCGGCAACACCCTCCCACAGCCAGTCGCGGAGCACCCCCGCGGTCCTCTTCAGTCCCCCGACATCACCTTGAAAGCCTGCCTTTTCCCTTTCGGTTTTATGACAGGACAGCGCCAAGGAATGGGTGTTTAGTGTTTCCCAACCAAGAGGAGAAAACCCCCCCCCCCTTTTGGAGTTCATAAGGCCCAAAACGATAATTGAGAAAATCCTTCTGAGGGCAGCCCTCTTTTTTCCCCCCATTTCCGCAACCCCCAATTCATGGGGCTTACTGAAGAAACTCTGGGAGTCATACCGACCCCCTTTCTCTGTGAGCACCACCCCCCCCACTTTTTCCTTGTCCCCAACGCCCCCAGACCCCCCCAACACTTCGAGATTATTTTTTGATGGGTACCGTCCGTCCTCTCCCCTCCCCGATTACCCGCACGAGCCCCCCCCCTGATTTTAGGCTCTGTTTTTCCATCGCCGGGCGGCGACGCCTCCTTGGCTGGCCACTCCGCGCCGGTCGTTTTGACGTCTCTTCCCTTTCCCAGCGCGAGGCTCGGAGCCGTTATCTCTCCTGGCTTTTCCCTTTTTCCGCACAGTTAAAAGTGCTCCTTTTTTCCCGACTCCCTCGGGCTTTCCCCCCAACCTTCTTTCGTCGCAAAAAAGAAATGTTATTGCTCACCTTGGTGTTCCTTTTCGGAATTAAGCTATTAGTTAGAATCCCCGTCTCCTTTCTTTTTCCCCTGCCGCCATTTTCTTCCCCGCCGCTTCTATCTTCGTGACGATATCAATCCACGAATTCGTAATGTCTCTGCTTTTCAATGTCAAAAAGAGGCTGGACCCTTTCCTCCCTCTTCGTGCTCTTGTAACCCCCTTTTTGGCTAGAGTGAGCAACCCTCCTTTACTCGGCCTTCCTATCGGCAACGCCCTCCAGTGTGAAGCTTTTAGCTAATGGCCGTCCCCTGCGGCTGCTGGCAGCGACGAATGTAAGCAGAACCGCCTTCTCCTTGCTTCAAGAACCCGCCTCAGTTTCCGGATAATTTGCCGCGATGAAAACATTTAGATATAAGCCTTCGACCTAGCACTTATGACCTTTTCTTCTTCCTCGACCAATTTCTTGTTCTATAACCCTTTTCCTTTTATCAAGGGCCCCCGAAAACCCTGACTTGGCAAAAGCCGATCTCCGCGACCGACGAAAGCGACCCTCATGATGCTCTCCCATCCCTCTCCGCCGTTTGTAGTAAGTAGCCCGGGTAGGAGGTCCTTCCACTTCCCCCACTCTCTTCGAGAATCTTCTTTTTTTTTCTTCCTTTCGACGACTTTTAAGCCCATTTTTACGCGTCCTCTTCGCAAGCCGCGGACGATCCAACGGAGATTTGATCCCTCTTCGCTGGGTTGATATTGACTTTCCTTCTTTTCCAGCTCCCCCTCTGCACTCGCGTGTTTCCCCCCCCTGGATGAGTCATCGCCGTGAGCAATACGAGAATTTTTTTTTTTCCTTCCGTCCCTTTCCCTCACCCTTTCATAACAGATGATCGAAATCAGCTTTATCGTCTTTTGGCCCTCCCCCCCTCCCTGCCCACTTTCGCTTCCCTACAGAATCATGTCTAGCAGCGTGCGGAAGGTGTGAGTGCTTGTACAGAGTCTCTCCTCCCACGGCGGGGCCTTTCGGCAAGACAGCACTTCTATTTTTCATCCCCCTCCTTTTAGAGCGATGCTTTTTTGCCCTTTTTCGGAAACTCCCCTGTGATCGGCGCAGAGTTACCTCACTCGGTTCCGCCATTTTTTGGACCTTTCCTGCCTTGTTCGTGTTTTTTCCTCTTCTAGGGGTTCCCCTTCCACGTCTTTTTCCTTTTGCGATCAGTCCCGTCACCGGTGTGCGTGACGGGAAGGTTTCCAATTCCTTTTCTTCATTCCTGACCTTCTTTATCGGGACGCTAGGAGGAACTCCCCCCCCGATCCCAAGTCCCTCTCGTTTTCTTGAACTCTTCGGCAAACGTTTGATAAACATCCCACGTTCTTCTACCCTTTTCCTAAGTCTCTTTCGTCGCGTACCTTCCTGTCGCCCCCTAGCGAAGATATGAATCCCCCCTTCCTGGCTTCCCCCCTCTCTTCTGCCCTTCCCGCCTAATTGCCACACAGGAGCTTACCGCCAACCCGGGATCATGGCGCTTTTGCGTCCTTGCTCATGACCCCTTTCGCGTTTTCCTTTTCTGGGCGGCCATCCTTCCTTTTTGTTTTTCTTAGGATCCCTTGAGCAAAGGCTTCTCCTTTTTTTTTTTGTTAAGCTTCTTTTCCACAATCCTACCCATATTTCGATTTCGTTCTTTTCTTACTCCTACAATTTTTTTCCTTTCCCCTTGGCATCAGGCTTGCGTTGCTCCCCTTCCGGCTCGCGAGCCCCACAAGTTTTCACGCAGATGTCTCTTTAATCTTTCTATCCTTCCGCATTACAAACCTTTGAGTTACTTTTTCTTTTGATGTCGCATTTTTTCCTTATTTCTTCCTTTTCTCACAACTCATCATTCCTCAGCACGGTCTTCCAGAGGGTGTTGCATGCATTCCCTTTCGCTCAGTACGTGGGTGCTCGATATACCGGCCCTGCTACTACACTTCCCTCCCCGGCCCCCTTTCCTCTCTGGTTGCCTCCCCTTGGTCCGGCGATTGGAACGAATAAGGCCTTATTCCTTAGAAGACCCCTCACGTCTCTCCCCCCCCCAGTTGATATCCACCTGGGCGCGAAATCGACATTGTTCCTTTCTCCATCCTCCCCCCCCCCCGCGCGTTTCGGGATTACCCCGTAAGCTAAGAGATGATCGACCACTTCTCGTCCTTCTGAACCCCTTTCAAGAGAACGCCTTTTTGACGTCTCCTCGTACTTTTTTCGCAGCCGCGCTTGGCCTTTTTCTCTTTTGGCGTCCCCCTCCGGCTATGAACCACAGTTTTGGGCGGAATCCCCTCCCTTTCCCCCACTCTCCGCGCGTCCCTACGTCTTTCATTGCGAATTTAGCGGAACCTGACCCCATAACCCAATTCTCGATCAATCGTTTCCTCCCTGTGATCATGCGCCCCCCCTCTTCTCACCTTTTCCATCGCTCCCTGTTTGGTGATCGCACCATCCCTAGGTTATCGAGATCCCCGCTCGCTGGGCTGTAAAGACCCAGCGGATTGTCCTTTTCTTTCGATAGTTTGTTTTCGCCCCTTCCGACAGTTTTTTTCCGTACCGTCGGCATGACTTTGTCCTTCTTTCAAAGTTCCCCCCTTCTGTTCCTTTGGCCACTGAGACAACACCCTGTTGCGTCTTTTTTTTTTCCCGTGAAGGAGACCTTGTTCCGGTTTTTGAAGAACGTTTTCTTGCCGGTTAGTCTGCTCCGCGAACTGGGGGTTGTTCCTTTCCCTTTTTGTTCGACCGCAACACACTGAGTTTTGCGAGTTAGGCCGCCGGTCGCCGGATGGTCACCCCCTTATCTGTCGCCCACCCCCCCCCTAAGGCATTCCTACGGGTGCTAAGCGGCTTCTTGATCCTCGTATTTTCCTTAAGGGGTCCCGTCGAAAGATTGCTGGTCCTTATGTTCTTTTCCTTGCTGTACTTTTTCTCTCATGGTCTCCCGTAGCCTTTTGAAGTTCAAGAGGAACGTATTTGTGACTGGTGACCTTGTTTTTAAATTATCCTCCCCAGGACTTTCCCCGGTTTTTTTTAACAGTGTCTAGAGAAGATGAGTTTCCGATGCCTACTCATCCCCCCTTTTCCCTAGCCTCTCCGCCCTTTTAGTAGGTTCCCCCTACCCCCTTTTGACTCTTTCTCCCCTCTCAGCTTTTTCTTCAAGTTCAATTATTCTACATATCCACCAGCGGTAGACCCTTTTTTGTGAGGATTAAACCGGCAGTATTCCCCAACGTTTCACCCTTTTTGGAAGCCCCTTTCTTTTAACAGAATTTTAACCCTTCTGTTCGTTAAGTGGCGAGGAAACCTCAAGGGGATGGACGGGTTCCCCTGTCTCCTCCTACGTACGCTTAAGCACACCTTATGTGCCTTGGTATTTCCTTCTTCTCCCTTTGAACGAAGATATTGAAAGGTAGTGTCTCTTCCCTTGCTTTTACCCGGAGTGGACCGAAATGCTGACTTGTGTTCCTTCTGTGTGGCCGGGATCGTATGGCGTGTTAATGGTCGGGTTTTTCCTTTGCCACCGTTCAGAGAAGTTTTTTTTGTTGCCTTTTTTTCCAGGATTTTCCCCGCAGGCCTTCGGACCTTCCCCCGGCAATGATCGCAGTTGATCCTCCAGGACGGCCTGCACGATCCCCTCCCCCGCCCCTCGTTGCTTCCACTCCGGGCTTGAGGGCGACGGGAGCTAAGCGCCGAGAAGAGGTTTTGACCTTTATGGAGTAGAGAGAATTTCTCGCCTTTTCTCATATCCCTTTAATAATAAGTTGTTGTTTTTTTACCTCATATTTCGCTTTCACACGTCGGACCAAGTTAGAGACGACTTCACGTCCCCCCGCTCGTTCTTATTTCAGCCCGCGGCGAAAGAAGACCGTTTGTTCTGCCCTTTCCTGGCTGAGACCTCTGGACGGCCGTCCTGATCCCTTCAATTTCCCTTTTTTTTATTCCTTATCCTTTAAAGGGCCCTTCGGCTTTTTTTTCCCGCCCTTCTACAACAACGCGGCGGAAGTTGATCCCGAACTTCTATCCCCTCCACCCCCCCAACCTCCACCTCCCTTGATTCCTCGAAGTTCCGACACGTCGAGGAGGGAGGAAACCTCCGTCTTGCCCTTTCCTCCCCCCCCCTTTTACTCCTACCTTCCCCCCTCTGTGTCCTTTTCTCTGACCCCAGAGTCGGTGCCTTGTCGCCCCTCTACGGAGACTTTGCTGCGACTGTTTTTCCTTTTTTCCCCCTTCGATTTTATTCCCTTCCCCCCCACCCCCCCCTCCCCCTTTTTCTCTCCTCAGTTTTTAGATTTTTCCCCCAGGGGTCAAAACCCTGACGTTCCCCTTTCTCCCGTCCGGTCAACGTATTGATAACCCCATTTCCATTTCTGGCTTCTTTTTTCCCCAGAGGGCTCCCTCCCCTTCGTTTTGTAGACGGACTTGCCGTTAGGGCCTCCTGCTCTGCTCGGGGTACACAGGCCGCTCCTCCAAAATTTTCCCACAAAACTTCCCCTCCCTTTTTAGGAGTTCCGAACCGGTCTGGCTCTCGCTTGAAAGCCAGACGTTGCCTTCTTTTTTCCCGCCCCCTTCCGCCCGAGAATTTTTTCTTCCACAGACCCCGGTTCACTTCCAGACCCTCAGAGAATTCCTTCTCGTTCTCTTCCCACCCCTTCCTTGGCATCGACCCTGTCCAGGCAAGTCCCCTTTTCCCACTTTTAACCTGTGGGGGTTTTTGGGCTTTGGCTGGTTTTTTTCAGCTCACACTGGGGAACCCCATCCCTTTGCGAGGCGCCTTTCCTAGGCTTCTCCGGTTTCGTTTTCCTCTTCCCCACTAGAAGGGCGCACCCATCCCCCCACGTTTCGCGGCTCCCCCATCAAAAAAGTACCGCTTTCCCCCCTTGCTTCGTCCCCCTTCCTCTGTAAATCTCCCTTCTCCTTCACGTGTGAAAGAGACCCCATTTTTTGTTTGTGCCCACAAGAGTTTGCCCCACACCTGGCACTTTCCTTCATCCCCCCAGTTCATGCGACCCGCCAATGTTTTCCGGACTCCAATCGTTCTCTATCTCAGCCAACATTAAGATGGCTTTACTTTTTCGCCACGACTTTTCCCCCAAAAGCTCCGAGTTTAGAGACCCCAAACCCCGTTTTTTAAAAACCGTTCTTCTTTGTTGTCTCTTCGGCTGATACGCCCAGCTTAACCAAATTCGATCTGATTTTTTTGTGGCCGGGCCTTACCCCCCCCCTTTTACCTTTCCTCAAGCCCCGCGGACGCGACGCCCTAATCTCCGATCTGGAGGTTAAGACAAAGCCCTTGTTTACGAATCTCTCTCTTTTCCTTCCAAACGTCCGGCGGGTGCACACTAGTCCAGAGGAATTAGTAACTCACTCCATTTACCAAATCGCGCCTTCCCTTTCCTCTTGGTCTATAGACGCGCTGTCTCTCAGATCCCTCTTGTCCGACCCCCTGTTTAAAAGCTCCCAACGTTGAAGATCTGCCTGCTTTTCAAATTTCGTAGACCCACCCATGCAAAGGGGATGATACGGGATTTGCGTTGTGTCATTTTTTCTTCCTGCATTACGCCTATTCGTTCTTCCCCCCCAAGCGATCGGGCCACTTATCCTCGACGTAGACGCCAGTCGTCCCTTTCCCTCTATAGCCCAGACAGAAATGCTCTTTCATGTGCTACCTCCCCCTCCCCATCCGGCTGGCCCAGAGAAAGTGCTGCCTTTTTTTATGATGTGTTCTCTCTTTCGCGTTCCCTCCCCCTTTACGCAATGCCGACACCGTCCCCCCGAGTTTTTGCCCCCACGCCCCTCCCTTTTATTTTACGCAGAGATCCTGTCTCATCTTTAATAGCGATGCGGCAAGCTACGCCTGCCTCCTTTCCCCTCAGCGACGTCCGGAAGCCCCAACAGAAGACTTATTGCTTTTCTCGTGCGACTTTCTCCTTTTCCCTTTAGTCCTCCAATCCTCAGAAAATCTAATTTAGGAGTTGTATTTCAGAGTGCCGTACCCTTTCCTTTTGGTCATTTGCTGCTTTTCCCCCCTTCCCCTTTCTGACTTTCCTGAAAGCATTTCAAAGCCAGCCGCGACCGACGCCTCGACCTCCCTGTCTGCGTCCATGACGACGTCTTCCGCTCATTTTGTGCCCTTGCTTCCGTCTTCTTGCACCCCTCCGAATCCTTATTGGTTCTTCCTTCTCCTCGCGAATTTCCGAAGCAAAGGCGTACTCCTTGCGCCGGCAAACTCCTTAACCGCGAAGTTTTCCCCCGTCCTCTGGTTTAGAAAGACCGTGCCTCCTTTATTTCAGACTGCTTCATTCTTCTTTTGTAGCTTTCTCCTGATGTGAGCTCCCCGCGCATGTCTGCCAGTCCATGTAAGAAGATGTTCCGTCCCTCTCCGAAGGTGTCGAAACCTCCGCTCATCGTCCTCTGTCTCTCCTCAAACCCTTTTCCCGAACCTACCCGCAGTCCATGTCCAGCACTCGAGTGCAATGGCCGGGTTTTCCTCATATTTTCTGTTAAACTTGCCTGTTGGGCATCGGGAGACCCCCCCCTCCTGATATCCTTTTCCCCCCTCCATTCCCCAGTTTTTTTTTGACTCACTATTTTCCGTCTCCTTCCTCCCGCATTTCCTCGGAGCTCACGTCTCCCCTCTGGCATATAAAAACTTGACATTATCGGATGGACCATGGCCTTTCGTTTCTGTTCTCGTTTTTCTGTGGAGGCCCCCCCGACCACTAGATCTTGAGCTTCATTTTTTCTTCCTGTCCGGCTTCCACCTCTTCCATCTTTCTCAGGACCCAGGCGAGATTGTTGCCTCGCTCGAGCCTCAGGGGCCCAAACTTTCCCCCTTTGTTCCGCCTTCTTTAGCTTTATATTTTTTTGGCATTCACCTCAATGAACGTGGCCCTCCTTTTCTCTGCGGATCGGTAGCTTGCGCGTCTGTCTTTCCCCACTCGCTTTCATCGTCCCCCCCCCCCGAACTTTTTCTCGTCCCCCCGTTGCTCTTATTTAACGGCGCCGCCGGAACCGACCCCCCCCTGTTTGTTCCTGTTCCTGATTCTTCTTTTACTCCTTTCCTGGTGTTCTGAGGATTTCTTTTTTCCCCTGCTTCGATTGGTCGGCGCTCGGCTACTTTACACTTTTTTTCCCCCTCCGCCTAGGCAGAAGGTTGGACTTTCTTCCCTTCCAAGATCAGATCGATTTATGAGAGATATATAAATTTTTTCATTTCCCTTTCACGGCAGTACATTGCGTTAATTAGATTTTCGCTGAGTCCTTTTTTTTAAAATTTAGTTTTTTCACCAGTTCCTTTTCTCATAGTCTCTTTTCAACTCGTAAAAAACTGTTGGATGATTTTTTGGTGAAGGTTTCTTCCGCCGCCACCGGTCCCTTCTGCCAGCTAAGCCACAGCCCCTAGAACATCGACGCGCAAGCCCAGGTCCCCTATTACCTCAGTGTGTTAGTTCGTGGCCTTTTCCATTCCCAGATCCGGCAGGAAGTACGTTTTTTAGGGTTCCTGATCTCAACTCTTTCTCACTTCCCCCCGGCTAAGGAGAGACTTGGGTGCCTTCCTTGGTTAAGTTTTAAAGTTAGTAATTATACTCCCCTCCGCCAGCCCAGCGTTATCAATATTTTTGACTCCCTCGATATGATTTGAGCCAGATGTGTGCTCGGTTTTTCGTCCCCGCTCGTTCGCTTTACGTTAGGACCTCTCCCCCCCTCTGATATCCTTCGCATATTCCCTCTCATACTCCCTTTTCATCTGGTAGAGAGTCCCTATGAAGACGACGGTCTGATTGTCCACCGCTCTGACTCCTTCTCTTTCCCCCCCCAGGCGTTGAACAACTCTGCGGCTCTTAGAGATCGCCGATGCTGCTTTTAAGCGTTTCTCCTCGGCTTTTCGGAGGATTCCCCCACAAACTATCTCCCCTCTTAGGTTTAGGCTGTCGGGATCTTCGAAAATAGCGTTGTTTCTCACCTTCATACTCGCCTTGTTTGTCCTAGACCCTTCTAGAGCCCTCCCCTCGATGGAGGCAAGCCCCTACCTCTTCCCGTTTTTTTTCCCGATTTACTTCCCCGCGACAAGCTGTTCTCACTTCGTATTTTGTTTTTTCCCCTCCCCTGCCGCGTTGTTTTACCAGGTGTGGGACACGCCCCTTCCTTTTTGCCTCTTGTGGGCCAGGTTGAAGTCGCTTTTCGGGCTGTCCAGTTCTCCTCCGGTTTACTTGTTAACCAAAGAGAATTTTGATTATCAATTAAATTTGGTCGCGACCCCCACACGATAACGGTTCCTTTTTGCGAGAGGAGGCGCCCGTTTTTCCGTGATAGGTCCCACCCAAGTTAAGGATGCACCCTTCCCCCAAACAAGAAACCATCCCTTTCTAACCTTTCCCTTTCTTTTCCCTTTTATAACCTGATGACCTTGAAGGAAGTGACATTAATCGATGACTGTGCGCCCTTGATGCGTGCGTGTCTTTCTTTCGTCAATTTTTATCGTCGCCTTTCCCGTCTCCCCTCGTATTGCTGGCCCCCCCGCGATGAAGCACAAGCCACGTTTAGAAAGCCTCCGGGTTTTTCCCACAGTCTTAAGCCAGGGTTTTGAAGAGCATTGCCTTCTCGGCGCGTGCCGGCGTACTGCCAAGAGACGAGGGAGCCCCGTCCCCTAACTTCCCCCCCCCCTTTTTTTTCAAGATTCTCACCTCGTGTAGCAGAGGGTGAAGGAGTTTTTACCCGGTCATCATTCTCCCCCCCACGTTTATAAAATTGTCGTCTTGACCAACCCTTCACATTTCTTGGGATGTGAAGGGCCTGGCTGCAACTCAAGGGCTTTAAGGTGTCGAACTTAGTCTTGGGAGACTCCCCCCCTCTTTTTCTTTTTTTTCTTCGCTCCCCACAGATTCTTCTCTTGGTCGGAAATCCTGGGGAGTATGTAGGAACGCTCAAGCCCTGCAGGTTTTAGACTTTCCCCCTTTCCTTATTGTGAGTGGTTACCGGGTGGTGCGTCTTTATTGGTTCCAATTTCATCCTCCATTTTTTCCAGAGGCTGGATTGATCCTGCCGGCAGTTCCAGGAGCCTTTCGGTACCACGGGCATTCGCCCTTTCCCGAATTGGCTGTCCGGCTAATCCCTCCTCCCCGTTATGAGTGCACGGCTTTTCTGGGACTAGATGATATTAGAGAGCCAGCTTCTTTCTATCATAGGTTCGAGGGTTTCAATGCGTTAATCTTGGACCCATCTACTATTTCTTTTTGTTTTTCCGAGATATGGAAAACGTCGGCAACACGTCTCTTACCTTAAGTGGCCCCCGATTCTTTCCAGCGACTAGTGAAAGAACCGAAGACCTCGTCCTGTTCAAGGAGTCGGTTGACATCTCCTTACCTTCCCTTCTTTCTTAGTGTGTGTTTCATGTGCCTGGTAAGATGCTCCGGTAATTCCTTTTCCTCCCCAATCGACACAGTGAAAAAACCCCGTCGTCTTCTTTTCCAGAAATAGCCCAAGAAAAGGACAGCCCACCCCCGAAATAATAATCCGCCCCTTCAGGCTCCCCGAGCCCTCCGGGAGGAACGCGGGTTTGCCTGACATAAGCACTTCGCCTTCCCTCACGTTTACTATCTTTTTTTTTTTTCTTTTGCCCTACCCCCCTTCCAACATTGGAGGTGAGTAGCCCCGAGACACGCTTTTTACTCGGCTGGATCCTCCCACCCCGTAGATTTAGATCACAAGCCCCCTTTCCGGACGGTTCATTCAGTTTAAGTTCTCCGTCCCTTCCCTTGCCCCCTGACTGCGGGTCCCAATTTCCTTCCCTGCCTTTGGCTTCTGGTGCCCCTGGTAAGAAAGTTGACCTTTTGCCTCCTTTTTGTCACTCGTCGCCCCCTCGTCGACTGTTGTCCCCCTTCAAGACGGACTGCTCTTCTCCCTTCCGGCTCGTCCCCACCAACCGATGCGGTAAAGGGCCCCCATCCACCCCCCCTGACCCTTTTCTTCCTTGGTGTACGGTTGGTCTCCCTCGATGTTCAAGCACTCGCACGTGCATCTGGCATCCCTAGACGACTTTCCTCCAAGACAACTTCTTTTTGTGAAGCTTCATCCCTCCTCTAGCTTTCTTTACCTTTTTCCCGTGAATCCTAGGAACGGCAAATCTCCCCCACCTGTTGCATGCCTTCTTTCTTTTTGTTTTCTGCGGTTTCTTGAAATCCAGTCGGACAGCTATTCGAGCCTCAACAGGGATACGTGCCTCCTCCCTTTTGGGCGAAATACCCACTCCGTCGTTAGTCCTCCCGTACCCGGCTACCCTGTCTTCTTCCCCTTCCCAAGAGACCTTAGAATTAACTGAAGCCCTGACTTCCTTTTAATGGTTTGTCAAAAAACCGATGGTCGTACCCAACCTTTCCCTGTGGACCTTGTACTCCGACCAAAGTATGCCGACCAAAATCTGTCGTCGTCGTTTCCCTCCTCTTCTCCCGATACGCCCTTTGAAAAATTACGCGGAGCGGCATGCCGCACACTTAATGGCTTCTTTTCCCTCCTTTACGAGATCACCCCAACGCTTTAGTTGCTCAGACCCCCCCGCGGTGTTTCTCCTTTCTCCTCCTATCACTACTCCCTCTCGTCTTATTTTGCTGGCCGTTCCGTCCGACCGTTCCCTTTGAACCTCGCGTTTTTCGCCTCCCATTTTTTAGTGGGGTGGAAGAAAATTTTTTTTCCGCGACCCCCCCCTTCCGGTCACCGAGGAATCGAGGAGGTCTAGACTCCTTCCTGCATCTTTACTATCATAACGTCCCCCCCCCCCCCCTTTGCGCCCCCTCGTCCCGCCAGTTCCTTTTCCCCCCGAGGTGAGGCAGCTCAGTGAGATTGCCGAAACAGAAGCGACGACTCACCTTCTCAGCTCCCCCCCCTTCCCCCCCCCCCATTACCAATATAGAGTTTTCCCTTCCCAAGAAAGGGCTTCTACCTTTCGTCTTTTTTTTTTCTTACTTTTCTTTGGAACAACCGCCCCCCTGCTCGCTTCGCGCCGTACGACGCCGAGATTCCCGTGCCATCTAAGTCCCCTAATCCTCCCTTCAGTCACTGTAGGAATTGCCTAAGCCCCCGCCCCTGAATGATGTCATCGTTACAGTGATGAGGCTGATGGATGTGTTCCTTGGCTTAGATGCACTATTCCTTTTTTCTCCCCCGACATTACCCCATCACTCCACGCTGTGATCTTTTTTCTTTGATTCATCATCGCGATTGCGGTACGCGACCTTTTCTCAGAAGATCTCTCGAGAGGAGGAGAGGACATCCCCTCTCCTTAGGTCCTAATTCCCATTAAATTAGACTTTTTCCTCTCCGACCATCACCTTCTTCTTTTTCCCTCTCGTCTTTCCCCCTTATCCGGTATAGGCTTTAGCGGTTCCACTTTTCCTTTCCCGAACCAAGAGAAGCTGGTGCAGCCCCCACTGATCCGCGATCCCCCGAAGCAAGACCATGAGCCTCCCCCGCATCAGAGCCATGACCTTCGGTGTGAGTACCTCCCTTTTTCCTTCTCTTCGCCGTTACATCGACCAAGAGGCGAGGTACGATTTCACGCCGTATTGGTTTCTATCCTTTTTTAATTTTGTCCGAACCATTTTCTTTACGAGACGAGAAACCTTCGCGACCTCTTTCCAAACTTCCCTGACTTTTTTAAAATTCAGTTGCAGCCCCGCTCCTTGTTCATGTCTTCTGACCTTTCCACGTACTTTCTTTCCTCGCGTGTCAGACAGGAGCGTCCCTCTGCGCCAATCGCGCCTTCTGGGACATTCAATTACTGCTGTGTTAAGAGTTCCCCCTCAACTCTCCTCAACCTTTTTCTCGCCTTCCTTTCATTTTTCTGGGATTTCCCCCCCCCTCCCCAGCAAATACTCGAGAAACGACCAGAAACTGGCCATGGTCAGCGAGTTCCCCCTGTTTCTTTCCTGCTGACACGCTAGGAAGATCCCCAACCCCCTTCTTGCTTCTTCGGCGCAATCCCCCCTATTTTTTGAGTGAGAGATTCCCCTTCCCAGATGTCCCGACCGGAAGGACAGCACTTTTTCTCCGACGCGCCCACTTTTTCACAGGCCATGGCAAGCTCGGCTTAACGGCTTTTGGTCGGGCGGGTGTCTTCCCCGGTTTTTGATTTCTTTTTTTTTCGTTCGGAAGCCAATAGATCCGTTCTGGGAGATTGCTTCGTGTCTCCCATGGGTGCCGGGCCTGGGAACATCCGTATTCATACTTTTTTTTGACCCGTTGCCTCTTCTCCCTAGGAGTACTTTTTTACACTCCTCCTTCCCCCTGCTCGTGAGTAGAGCAATTCTTCACCATCCGGCAACGTCTTGGCCCCCCCTCACCTCCCCGTGTCGTTCAGAATTAGTTCCCTCGGACTTTAGACCTTCTTACGCCTGTGATTCGTCCCTTAGCGAAGAGATGCAGTAATCCGTGTTTTCGTTCCTTTTGTGTCCTTTTTTTTTTCACTTTCAGAAGAATTCCCCCTAGCTTACAGACACCCTTGTTTTCCCCTGTGATTCTTTCCTGGAAAGAGGCTAAATGCTCTTTTTTTGCGTCGTCGCCGTCTGTTATAGTTTCCCCTTTTGCTTCCCGTTCGTTCGTATGTTTCCTTTCCCAGGAGTTAGACCTTAGGTTGAAGGCCTTCGCGACAATCTAAATTCACTTTTCGATTTTTCGTTCCTAGTACCCCTTTTTCATCCGGCCTCTTCCCAGGCCGTACGGTTTTTCGTTGGCCTTCCGCCTTTCCTCCTCTTCTCCAGTCGTCTTCCCCCTTCGAGATTTCCGATGAAGATTTATAGTCCGCTTCACATTTTTAGTTGTCCTCTTTTTCCGTTCTGCATTTGCGACCCTTAGTTTATCAGAGAAAGAACCATCGCTTTTCCCCTACTTCATGCCCTCCCTGTACGCTTCCCCGCCGGGTACGTGGTAGTGACATGTCTCCTGCCGATCAGGGCGATTCAGTCCTTCTGGGTTCCGGCTTCTCTTGCGGAGACGGTCAGCTCGAGACATTTTCATGTATACTGTTATATACTAGACCTCTTGAGCCCTCCGAAACCCTGCAAGAACCCCCCTTCCCAGCGACCGTGCTCCCTTTCTTTTTTTTTTTTTTTCCCCCCTGATCTTCTTTCACCAGTTATTTGGCGTTTTGCCTCCCTCGCGTTCTACCGTTCCCGTCCTAGCTCAATATCCTCGACCCCGAGGCTAGACCGTTTACTTAAAAGCGGGCCTCGCCTTTTCATATTGGTCCCGAGCCTAGGCCTATTCCCCCCCTTTTGCTGGCGTGGGGCCGAAGTGAGAACACCGCCTTCAATAAAGCACTCTCTCGCCCCCTGCGCGCGCGTACGCTGGTTTTGACGCCTCCCCTTGGACGGACAGGCCCCTAAAAACCCCCTCCCCGATTCTTTATTTCCTCCTTGTTCCTGATCATGAGAAAATTCTCCTTTCTAAAGACTCGCGCCCTTTTCCTCACCCGGGCCGGGAATCTTCTCAATTTCCCTGGCTTTTTTCCTGGCCCAGTACCATCAAAAGCGGAATTTTTCCGGTTTCTTCCCCCGCCTTACCGTCCTTCCAGCTGCAGTAGTCGGATTGGGTTCTTCAAACCCACTTCCCCCTCCTTTTCCAGGTTGGAAATAATTAAACACCCCACTTGGGAGCTTTAACTTTCATTCAAGCAGGTAGACGGTCCCAGGTCGGATGGCCTACACCTTGTTTTTTATAGTGTACAGTGTGGCTTTCCCTCCGTGTTTTTTTCGTATTCCGCCCAGCCCGAAAGGGCTGAAAACCCACACTCTCTGCCGTAGAGTAGGAGCTGGTAGCATTTATTTCAACCACCTATTCCCTCAAAACTCCACAACTCACGGATTAACTAGGGGATTTAATTTCTTGCCCCCAGTGGAGAAGATCTCGAAATACTAAGGTGAAGTCCTTACTCTCATGTACCAGTTGCTATACCTTGTGGGACTTGAGGCACTGTGACCCGTCGTGTCGTTAGGGAGAAGGCCTCGCCGTTCGGGGACTTTCCCCCCTTAGGGAACGTAGGAGGGAGGACATGAGCTGACCACGAACTCTACAGACATCCTGGGTGTCAGTTTGTTTTAACAGCTTCCGTTACCCGAAGAGGGGGGAACTAAGAAGTACTCGCTCGCCAGAGTTCCGCGATTTCCCTGGAGGAGCGCCCAGCAATAGGGTCAGCCCCGCACTACCTTTCTAACTCATTTTCCGGGACTCACCAGCGTGGACCCGGCTTTTTGAAGGGCGGTTGGCCGGTCCGTTCCATGTAAAAGAGTGCCCCCCGAAGACATTTGCCTCCGAACCCTTGGGTGTAAGGCGATCCACTAGTGCTCCCCGCGCCCAGGTGCCGTAAGTCTCTTCGGTTTTCCACAATTGCTTGCATTGGTCTTAATGAGAGCAGAACTCCAGCCTTCCCTACTTCCCAGCGGCATTTCTTCACTCTCTTATAAGCCACTCTTTTCCCCCCTTTGTTGCAGTAGGGTATGTTCCTTAGGGATCTCTTTGAGTTTTCCGTGCGGTATTTGCGAGTGTTGATGGGCCCTTCCCCGAAGAAGTTTGTTTTCTCGGACTCTGGACGTTCCCCTGGAGCAGCTTATCAGGTCCAAAAGGGGCAGGATCATCCCCTGAGGTGTTCCCGAGATTACTCCGTCCAGTCCTTTTGCAAAGTCCCTATTTTTTTCCTCTTAGGATATCCCTCCTGGTGCGGTTGACTTTCGGGAGGACCCCTTCCTTGGGGAAGAAGTCACTA
>Ga0179593_1555076_pt1 | contig 16403 bp, 23 predicted proteins | sample CZODoug2_1_08_16_FD_185931 | JGI IMG/M metagenome (GOLD analysis project Ga0179593, IMG submission 185931) | Vadose zone soil fungal communities from Angelo Coast Range Reserve, California, USA - CZODoug2_1_08_16fungal (PacBio error correction) | ecosystem: Environmental > Terrestrial > Soil >... | reverse complement strand
TTGGTTGAAGACTCAGTTTTACTGCAGGTGCGACTGGACCTTTGATTTTTGCCTTTTTCTGATTCTGCAGCCCGTTTGCCGTCCTTACCGATCTCCTCTTCTGGTCCCTTGTGGAGGTCCCTTTTCTCAGTGCCTTCCAACCAGCGTCTTGATTTCCCCCCGCCCTATTTTTTCCCTTGAACACAGTTTTTTTTCTGCAGGGCTAATTTTCAACCCCCGTTCCGGGCCGGTGACCCCTTTTTTTCCTTTTTTTTGTGCCATCGGAAACTCCCCTTCCTTTCCGTCCGTCCCCCCCCTGTTGATACGTTATAACGTTTTCCTTTCCCCCCCTTTTTTCGACCCCCCCCCCCCCGAAAACCCCGTCCTCCTGCATGCACGTGGACGGTATGTTTTTGTGGAGGGTGCTCCCTCTTTAGTTTTTGCGAAATGGAGAAGATTCATGTTCGTGACCCCAAAAATGACCCCCTCGGTTCCTCCCTTGTGATTCAGACATAGTCTGTTTTTGTCTTCGTTCCTTCGTTGTTTCTCCCCGTAAAGTTGCTGCTTTTTCCCCGGGGGCTTTTTGTGGTCGCCGGGCTTTTCCCTTTGGGACCCTTTATACCTGTCTTCCCGTCCATCTTGATAACCTCGCGGATCACCCGACCTGTTTTTTCCCTTTTCCTCCTTCCCCCCGCCTCCCCTACAAGCCTGTTTGGTGAGCTGGCATAGACTCCACTTTTTCTAGGGTCGCGAACGGGGTGCGTGTTTTTTGGCCCTTTTTTTCATATGGCTGGCCGTGAGCGGTTCGTTTTTTTTTTTCTCTTCCCTCCGGGCTGGCCCCTATCTGCTTCATGCACTACTCGTTTGGTTGTCAAGGCGCTCTTGCTGCTCGGGCTCATGCTTAGGAATCCTCTACGCTCGCGCCACCTCCACTTTTTCCCCCTTTTGCTGGGGGCCCGTTGTCTTTTCCCTTGCGACGTTACCCCCTTACGAGATGATTGGCGCCTTGTCTCCCGAGGTGTTTGTCCTTCCTTTCCCCCCCCCCCCGTGGGGCCTTTGATGGGATAATTCCCGTTCCGCACATACCCCTCTTCCCCCCAAAAAGTGGCCACTTTTCTATCTTGACAGAGTATTTTTTTTTCTGCTTCTCTTTGGTCAGTTTTCTTTGATTTTCCCTCCTTGGGGCCCCGAATTCCTTTTTTTTACAGGAGTTCAAGCCTATGGTTCCTTTTTTCTGAACTTCTAATACTAGTTTTAGCCTGATGAATTTCCTGTCAGTTCAGTTTGAAGTTTCTTTCTGGGGAAGCAGTTCCCGAGGGTAGGAGTTTCCCCTTAACCGGACCTCTTCTGTTTCCTTTTTAGGGTGGTCTCCCCCCAACTTCGTGGTGCATAAGGTTTCTTTTTAGTTGGAGGTTACTACTGAAAGAGGCTTTTTTCTTCTCCCTTGGGGCTCTGGTGAGGCGTTACAAACCCTTAGACAGGTTGGTAGGTCTCCTTCATTGATGAGGTCGATTTCTCCTTTTTTTTTTTAGAGAACTACCTTTTTTCGTGTGAGAGGTCTTGTTTTTTTTTTTGGAGGCGTTCTTATTCTCAGCGGCGCGCGATTCCCTTCCTGCGGTAAATTACGTTATGGTGAATTGACATTTGACCTTTGCTTCGATGTTGCCGGGGCGTCGTTTTTTAGTTTTCTCAACTTCACCCCTCTCCCAATGGTATTTTTTTGGAAATTGCTTGGCCCGGCCAAGTTTTCGGGGCCAACCTTTTACTCTATTTCGCCTCAAGCGGATCCTTCTATTTTGAGAGGCTTCCTGTCTTTTTTACTCCCCCCCCAGCATACTTTTTTTGTGTATGGAGATACCCGCTGACGGGGCCCGTACCGGCTTTCTCGTTTAGTCAGCGGATTCCCCCCGGGTGCAACCCGGATTTCCGTTCGTCTTTCCACCACTGCTTTCTACTGAGGGCCCTTCCCTGCGGAGTATTGTTGTGTCTTTTTTTCTTTTTGCCCGTTCAAGAATTGTCCCCCCGGCTGGCCATTTTTTTTTCCTTCGTACCGGTCTTCTGATGGTCTTAGTTACCCACAGACGCGTTTTGTCCCCTCTTCGTTTTAAAGTTGACATCCCCAGCACCTTCCCCAATCCCCTCCGTCAGTGTGTCCCTCAACCACAGGGGTGGGGCCGATCCGATCCCCTTTCCTGACCTCTGACCTTGGAGTTTTCCTTTTTCCCCCCTAGCAACGGCTCTTGTTTTTTCTCTCCTCTCTGTGGACCTTTTTTGCTTGCAAACGTTTTGACAGGGTCTGTTTACCCGTTCCCTTCTTCCACCGCCGTCGGCTTCTCTCTTTAACACGTTTTATGCCGCCTTTGGGAAGCCCTTGTCCCGGCCTTTGTGCGCCTTTTTGGCCCACTGGCTTAGGGACTTTTCACCTGTTTTTTTCTCGGGTGAATATCCTTTGTTACTCAATTCTTAGTGGGTCACCTTCGTGTCCCCAGGGGCAACTTTTGTGCCTAGCCACCGGATTCCCACTTTTCCGTTCCTTCCACTGCTCGGGCAGGAATGACTACCGACCGGCGTTTATGCCCCCTCTTTTTTCTTCCGGCCGGGGCTTTGCTTTTTCCCTGTCTAAACTTATCTGGTTGTCTTTCCGATTTTTTTGTTCGGCCGCTGTTTATTTTCCCCTGCGTTAACGCCTGTGGTCTAGTTCTCAGGCCGGTGGTCGGTGAGTCCCTTTTTTGAAGACAGTCCAGAGGCCTGTCCAGTTTCTGGCGATTTCGCGGTGGGGACGTTGTTTACCATTCCACACTTGTGTACCATGTTTAACCTTAGATTGAGCCGGCGTGTCTGCCCCTTTAAACTGGCAGAAGATCCCCCCCCTGTTTATTTATGCATAAGAGAACTTTACCGGTCCCCGTTTTTATGTCCCCTCGGCAAAGAGAAATGGCCCATGAGATACAACCTTTCTCTGATATTTATTCCCGCTCTCCACCCCCCGTTCTTGTCTTTTTGCGGATTTTTCTTCCTGGCCTTCCCCCCCGGGCGGATCTTCTGGATTGGTCAGACTAACCCTCTTCCTTAAATTTTCCTTACCTCTGCTGTTTCCTTTTTCGGCGGCGTGCTGGTGGTTAAATTCATTGTCTGCGTTTTTGGAGGGTGGAGGTCTTTGGGCGATGCCAGATGAATTTTCTAGTCTTACTCGGACTCCTTTTTTCACAGCATACTGTTCCTGGGCCTTTTCTCCCCTGTTCTTTTCCCTCCTGTGTTGGCACTTGTGTCTATGTTCCCCTTTGAAACACCCTTTGGCTGGATCATTTCGTTTGCTGTAATCACAGCCTCGTGATCTTTTGCAAGCGCCCCGGTCTTGGTCGCCCTGCTGTAGGCTTCGTGGTTCCGGACCAACTTCGGTTGTTTTTCTCCCCAACCGTTCTGACCTTCGGTGGAAGGCCTGGCGTGGCTGCCCAGGTCTGTCTTGGAATTCTTCTCTTAAAGGCTTTGAGGCTTGGCCTGGTGCTGTCGATCTCTTTTTATTTCTCGCAGGTTCCTATATGGTGGTGCGATTGGTCCGTTTTTTTTTACCAAAAGACCTGACTTCCTCGAACCATGTTTGTTGGTTTTTTTTCTAGCAAATTGACCCACCTTCCTCCCTTATCTGTCCCTTGCTCCGGGCGTTTTTTCATGGGGTTTTTTTTGTCGCGTCCGGTTGTGACGTTTCGTGCGGGTCCAACCAACTTACTTTTGCGGTCCGGTCTACAGGTCTGGCCCACTTCCTCCCCTCTTGGAATAACTGATCTGGGCTTACACCATTCCTTTGGAGCTTTTTTTCCGCAATCTTTGCGGCCTCCAAGACAGCGTCCCCATGTTGCCCTTCCATGTCGTTACCCGTTTTCTCGCTGGTTTTTCGCCTCCAGTACGAAAGAAAGTGCGTTTGTGACTCCAACAGGCAAGTGATGGTTTGTCTTGTTTCCTATCCTACCCCTTTTCGCCTTGACTCTTCTTTCCCCGGTTGAAAGTAGTGTCCCCGCTGGGGATAGCCAATGTCTGACGAAATTCTTAGAGAAGCCCTTCTTCCGCCGCATGGTGGTGCCCCCTTGGTTTTTCCCGCGGTTTGACCGAAACCCCCCAGAGAAACGGCGTCTTCGGGGGCTTTACTACAACAGCGTTAATTTAACCTTCAGGAGGCCCTGCAGAAAGCAAGGTGAAAGTAACGAGGCCCCGGAGAACAATGCCGGATTTCTCTTTTTCTATTATCTTTTAATAATTACCTCTTTTTTGTGAGCTTTTGTGCTTGATCTACGGTTCCAACCAATCTTGACCCGTGTTTTTTACCGGGTTCTTCCCCTGAGGCGCTAGCTGAGGGGTCATTTTTGTCCACCCTAGGGGTTTCTTGCTCCCCAGAGTTTCCTACGCGAAGTACGCCCAGGTTGGATCTTCTTGTTTCCTGGCGGTTTCCAAGAAGGCGCCCTGTTACCCCCAAGTTGGCTTTCTGGTACCTGGACCCCTCTTTGTATGTCCGAACCCGTCTCATGGCTTTGTGCAATCGCCCCTTTCTTTCCCCCCTCGACGAGTTTGATAAGTTCCCCTTCCGTTAATTTTTGCAAGCACCACGACCCCGCTGTCAACTTGGATTTGGTATTTTCTTCGGCCCCCCTCCACCTGATCGTGATCTTCTTTCGACCTTTCTGGTTACGACCAGGACCCTGTGGTCCCCTCCTTACTTCCCGACCTCTATCCTTGCGGGCGGCCCGGCGCCCAATCTTGTCCCCTCTGCTATTGCCCCCGGAGGACACACGTTTTTCATCCCCTGTCGTTCCACCGCTCGTTTTTTTCAGGGATTTTTTCCACGAGGCAATTCCCTCCGACAGAACAGGGCTGACTCCCCCCAAATTCGACCCACGTAATTTCGCCCTTAGATAGTTCCCCGTTTTCCAACACAAACATTCGATAGATTTGCGTGGTGTCTGTACCCTCCACCACTGGAGCAGCCCCATAGGGAATTCAGCAATGCGCCCAACTGGTGACGCGGTCCCGTTTGCGCTGTCCACTTCACGGTTGGAATGGCCGATTCTCCCAAATTTCCATGGAGCAAGTATGGGAGTTTTTTCTTTTGTTGCGGTAGACGTTTGGTTTAACAATCAAACCGGGTCCTCCCGTTGTCAAGACCAGACCTTTCCAGGTGGTTTTGCGACCCCAAATTTTTGTTTGTACCCTGCGGAATAGCGCCCGGGATCACTGGAAACGTCCCCTCCTCCTACCTTTGTGGTATCGTGCGCCACTTCACTTTAGCAACAATGTTGAGCGATTGCTCTCCTCTTTTTTTTTCGACATGGAAAAACCTAGGCTTTTTTGTTTCACGGCCGGCCGTATCCCTCGTAACTGGTCTCATTTGGATGAGCCCCCTGACTTACAGCGCAAGTTTTTGAATCAAGGCTGCTAGTAGGCTTTCACTTGAGCGTCCCTTTCCCCAGCAATCAAGGTTGGGCGCCCTTTTGTTCTGTGCATTTTTTAGTGTTTGGCGGAACCGTGTCTCTTGTTTAAACGATCCCCTAGACGACCAGGGCCGGGCCAGGGGGTCCCTTACTCTTGTACGTGCTTCTTGGTTTTTCCTTTTCTCGAAAGTTGGGGATAACCCTGCGCTTTAGTTTCCTTGATAGATCGAACCTTGGGAACTTCGTCCAGTTTCGATCTCTAAGCCGGTTGACTATCTCCTTTTCAGCAAGACCCTCCCGCCAATTTTCCGCTTGTAAGGTTTCTTCGGGCCGGTCGGGCCACCACATGCACCCAATTGCTGAGTTCCAACTTATTTAAGGTGGATAGGGGATATTTCTCCTCGTCCTTTCAGTCCGTCACCACCGGTGGCCCGTACCCTTTTCGATCCCCCTTTCCCATTTCCAAAAACGCATCGGACCGACAAGGCGTTTTTCCTCGCTTTCAAACCATCCTTGCACCTGTTGAAAGTCCCACTGGCCACTCCCGGGGTTGGCCCTCCCCGAGTCGTCGTGACGGCCCGAGTTTACGCTTCACTATGTGCCGCGTGTGTGATCAGCTCCCCCAATCCCGGCGTGGCCTGAAAACCTCCCCCGGGGCACGTTTTCCTCATCGTTTACGCAGAACCTTGAGTGCGAACATCCCCAGATTCCTCCCTAAGTATTTTTTCCCCCTCGTGCCTGGCCCGCTTTTTTGATGGTGCTCCCCTTGAGGTTGGGTACTGGTGCCTACCCGCCCTGGACAGGCATTTCAGGCATCAACAATCTTTTTTTTTTGCGAAGGTTGGCGCAAGTTTAAACGTTTCCTTATTAAACAAATTTGCTGTAGAACTGCAAAATAACTACTTTGTCCTTTCCCCTTTGACCGTCGACGGGGAAGTAGGCCACAGCTGGGTTTTATTCCAAGCACCCTTTTTCAGTCGTAGTCTTTCCCAGAGGGGATTCGCCAGCCCCGTTTGTTTAATCTTTCTTCCAGTTCCTGCTTGAACACCGCGTAAGGCATTTTTTTCCCTCAAACCAAAACCCATTTTAATTTTTTTTTTGTCGCGAACCGTTTATTCACTGACCGTTGCGGGTTTTGGGCCTTTGGTGTCTTTTCAGGCACCTTGGATTGAACCCCCCAAATACTACGAATTCCGGTCACTTCAGGGTAAGGTGGGATGAGCCTTGGACACCCCTCCCCGACCGTTGCGTTCCTTCACGTTCCTCCCGAGGACGCGTTCGCTGGCGGCCGTTTTTTTTCGGTAGTTGGGTATGCTCCTCCCTGCAGAGTTTTCCTGTCTACGCCCTTGGTCAGTCGGGAAGCGTCTTTAGACTCTTGCGAAAAGTCGCCTTCTTCTGGCGCTTTTTTTCTCACGCCTTGGCCACCCCCCAGAGGTCCTGGCCAGCGTTTTCCCCCCCCAAGTTGCCGGTTGGGTGGGCCTCTCAAGACTAGTCCGGGCCTTTTTTTTTTCTCCCATATACTAAGGCGCCCTCGTTGGTAACGCAGTTTTTCCGTTTTTATTTTTTTTGGACTGGCGGGGTCACAAGGGCCGGTCGTTCGCAAATTTACTTTTTTCCGCTACGTTCAGGCCGGTTTTCTGGGAGCCCCGACGGTCTGAACCCTCTGGCTGCCTTTCTAAATGGCGCATTGGTCTCCCGCCGCCTGACGGCTGAGAGCGCAGGCGAGTGTCCCCTGGCCGTCAAACCACGCAGTCCCCCCCAGTCGCTTGTTTTTCTTTCAAAGAAAGACGGGCCGTCCGCCGTTCCCGCTGAGGGTCATTTCCCAGCCCCTCGCTGGTCCTATTAGGCATTGTCGTACCACGCCCACTTTGGCTTCCTATGTCCTCAGCTCCGGAGTAATTGCACTACCCCTCGGCTTTGTAAGTAAACACGTTGTGCACTGCTCTTTTCCTATGATGCTCGATCCCTCTTCTTCTTTTGCTAAACGTTCCCAGCTTTTTTTTCAACGATCGGTCCTGTTTTTCTTTCCCTTAACCCCATTGGCCCAAACGGTTTATTTCACGGGAAACTCACCCCCTTAGGATCCATGATTTGTCGATTCAGAGGCCTCCGAACGTACGGGAACTGGCCGTTGACTTTTTCTCACCCAAACCCGGCCCTTTACCCAAGACGTTCGGTGAGCTCTTGCCCGGATGCCAGCCTTTTTTATTGTTTTGGTAATCCGGAGAGGGGGCCTTTTTCGGTTTTTATCCGGAGGTATTAGTTTGCGGATGTCACAAGGTCGCCCTCACCCCGAAGCTGGAATTGGGTCAAACGAACACCGAACCGTTCTGCTGCAACTTTTTAGTCGGTCCATCCCCTCCCCCGCACGGTTCTGTACGTGCCCCTTTTTTTTTCGGGGAAATCTTTTTTCTCCTCATGTTTGTGGTGTAGTTTCGTGCCTCTCTTTTGAAATGGGGTGAATCACGTATCTTGGTTCCTCTACCCAGGGATAACATCTGGTCGCCAAACGTGAGGCGGGCCCCGGGCCGCCAACCCCCCAACCCCAGAAGTTCTGTTTTTTTCCCGATTTTTTTTTTCCCCGGTAACTTTGTAAGTTTTTGAAACGACGGCACGCCACCCCCGTGGGACTTGAAAACGGTCGTCCTTGATCACCGGTATGATTATTTCTTTTTGTGGTCACTCCAACCTTTTAAGTCATCTGCTTATTTAACAACGTAGTTTGGTGGCGGCCCCCTTCCCCCACTTCCCCCATCATAATTGCCTCCTCCCCCCCTGGGGCTCGACGTTGTGCGTGGTTTTTTTTTTTTGGTTTCTTCCCCCCTGAAACCATTTTTTTTTTTCCCTTTAACTTGTCTTCTCCCCCATTTCCCCCAAATGTCTTGTCGACTCTGGATTTGTCTGCACAAAGGGTACATCCTTATGCCCACTATTCACCGGCCATTCGCCCTTGGTCCCTTTCCTCAGTAGTCCCCCAAACTTCTTGAAAATATTGGTCGTTTTGACCCACGGCTTGGCTCCCTGCGCCCGGCCGCTACCCCTTTCTGATATTTTTATTCGTGCCGAAAACGGTATTAGATCACGACCTTGACCCTCCTCATCCGGACTGTCAGTCGCATTTTGCGGCAACTTTTCCCTATCTCCTTCCTCCTTTCTTGAGAGAGGTGTTTTACTGACTTCGACGGACCGCTGCTGCTTTTTCTAATTTTGGCAGGGCAACCGTGGTGCCGTCCTTTACCTCTCTTCGGGTTGATAGTTTTGTCTGCGATGCCTTGAATCCCCCCCCTTTTGTCTTAAACGTACCAGAGTCCTTCGTGTTAGCCCCCCCCCACTGTGTCCCCGTACCCTGCCTCCATTTTTGCGCGGGGCCGGTGTTTCCAACTTGTACATTTTTCATCGCCCTCCTTTCCCGTCGACTTGTCCGCCCTTTTATTTTTATAAAGCGGTTACCGTCCATTTGTAGATCCACAACCCGAACACACCCCCCCCTTGACGGCATTGGCGTGTTATTCCCCTATGGTCGATGTTGGGGGTGGTTTGCGCCCGATGTTTTTTCCCAGAGACGGCGAAAGATCTTCTTTTTTTTTCCAAATCCAGCGTCCTCATTTTTTTGAATAGTTTCACCCTTTGCAGCCCTGCTGCTCTTTTTCCCCTTAGTGTCCACCGGTTTTGACCCCATTTCTCCGGTCTCGTTTTTCGGTTCTTGGTGTTTTTATGAAGTTTTTTCACCCTGTTGGCGACCGTCTCAGGGTGATAGCTCCTCCTACACCTCTTGCCGCCCCACCCCCCTGACCATGTCTGGCGACGATGGCCCTTTTTTTGGACCGAAAACCCGGTTTTTTTTTTCGAGCTCGACTTAACAAGATTCCCCGGTGTTCTTTCCATGGGCGGTTGTTACGTGCCTTACCTTTCTTTTGCCGTTTTTTTTGGTTCCTGGAGGTCCGGTGCACACCCTGTTTTCTTATAGACCGGGTTCTTCTCTCCTTAAGCCCGTGCTATCCGTTTTTTTTGGCGTGTTTTGAAAAACGTCGGCATCGCCGTTTCTCCACCAAGGCTTTTTTTTGTTCATTCGTTTGGTTTTAATCTTCTCCCTTTCATGGTGACTCCGTATTTGGCACGCGATCTGGCTTTCTTTTGCGCGGTCGTTTTTCTCCCAGTTTAAAGCGGAGCCCTTCTCCCTGCCAGGCCCCTCAGGGTACCACCAGGGTCTTTCTCGGGGGCTTTTGATTCGAGTGGTTTCTAGATGATCGGTTTATCAGTGCCTCTTGTTTGAATCCATGCTTGGGCGTAGCGGTTTGGTCGGTGCAATTTAAATCGAAGGCTTTCCTAATCTTTACCCTTCATTTCGGAACGCGGGCATGTATTTTTTTTTTCCCCTATTGCCGTTTTTTTTTTTTGTTTTCCACCAGTATTGAAGCCGCTGGTCGTGGCCATGAGTCCCTTCCATTTAGACCCGGTAACGCGGGCACCTTGTTGGGTCCGCACTTCAAGGTTCTTTTTTTTTTTTTTTACCGGGAACGTCATTGTTAGTTTGGGTTTCAACTTCGTGCACGAGTTATTCCTGGGACCCAGGCTTGTTAGGCCCGGATGGTTACCCACTGCGTTTCTGGTCGGAAAATCCCTTTTTCTGCTCTTTCGACCGTTGCTGGGTTGCACTGGGAATCTTCGCTGGACGCGCGGTACTTGTTTTTCTTTTCTTCGTCCTGATGAAGAATTAGATTTCTCCTATCCGGAGCCCCCTTTTTTTCGGTCTCATTTTTAATTTCAGAATTGTAGACCGGTTTTTCCTCCAACGGCCCTAGTTTTTTTTGATCTCCTTCTTTCCCCTTGATCACCACGCCTGACCTGAAATGGCCCGGCTTGTTTTTTTCCCCAGGGGGTTGTTTTTTCTGCTTTTAACACACACTGTACGATTCTCAGCTTTTTTCCATTTTCTTTTCCGGTTCTACGACTTTTTCCGTTCTTCTGAGACAGCCTACTTCGGAGTCTACTCCAGAGGACTGGCCTTACCCCTTTTCCCTCCTTTTCTGGCCCTCTTCGACGTCTTCGTTAAATCAGCGCGTTTGGGCGGGCACGTCGTGCCACCTGTTTATTCCCTCCCCGGAACCCATTCTTTCCCCGATTTTGACTGTGTTATACGGTTGCCGTACCCGCACCCCCTCTTTTTTTCCTTTTGGCGCTGCGTACCCTTAACTTTTCCTTTTCCCACGAGGATGTGGCTTTTATCCTCCCCGTGTTTGTTTCTCTCGGTGGAAAGATTCCGCTGCCGCACTGGTTTTTTTCCCAGCGGACTTCGTTTTTTGACGGGTCATAACAACGGGGGGTGGGTTTCCCTTTTCGTGACTCTCGATGATCGCGGCGAAATCCCTCTCTCCTGGATTTCTCATGTTCCCTGCCTATAACTTTAGCCTTCCTTGCAACGTTGGTTTTTGCAATCCGCCCCCCGTCCGGCTATTTTTCAGGTGGCCTTTACACCAGGTGGTTTCTTCTGTCTTCAGTACGTGTGCCCCTCCGCCACCCTGTCAGAACCGGCGGTTTTTGGTGCGGCGCGTGGTGAACCTTCTTCTTGTTTAGGTGACGATGGCTTATCGGACATGTCTTGTACTCCCTTCTCACGTGCCCGGGGCGGTGGCAGGTTTCCAACGTCTTTTCCTTGTTGACCCCTCCCCCATAGGATCACGTGGCGCTGTTCGGTTCCCCCCTCAGAATTCGTTTTGCTCCATTACCTGGTCTCCGTTCTTTCTGCTGTCGGTCACGGCACAACGGTTCCTTTGGGCGCGATTGGCGTTCTCGTCGTTTTTTTCTTTTGAGCGGGTACCGCATTTTTTTCTCTTTATCCCGGCCCGGTTCGCCCTTGACGTTTTAGGCAGTACTCCCCGCGCTGTGTGTTTTTTTTTTTTCTGGGCGCGGGTCCCCTTGCTCCCAAGCATGACACGGTACCTTTTTTTCTGCCCCCTGTTGTGGCAGGGCGCGCCCCTTTGGGTGGTGGGATGGTCCCCGGAGGATCGCGGTCCTCGAATCTCTCCCTCCCCAGTTCAGGGTCTGATTCCTTATTTTTTCCCCTCGCTGTTCCCTCAAAGTGTCGACTTATCCACGGTTCTGACGAGGTTTTTCTTTCTTTGTCCGGTTTTTTTTTTAGTTTTCTTGTGCCCTTTGTTCCGGGGGCTGAGCCCTTTTTTTACATCTGGGGGGCCTTTCTCCACACTTTTTGTCCTTCCCAGGGTCCAGGGCTTCCCTTTGCAAGTTTCCTGCTTGCTCCCGGGGTCTTGGCGGCTGATTTTTGAGCTCTTTTTTTGCCTAGGCCCCCCTCTTCTTGGTCAGGATCTGCCTTCAATTTCCCACATCTTTTTCCCCCATGTTCTCCTGGATGTCAAACCTGGAGCGCATGTGGCCCTTTTTTGTTCTTGTCACTTGGTTTTTTTGCCCCTTCCTTTAGTCGGTTCGGGATCTTCCCCCCCCCTGTAGGGGATTTCCCCCCTGGGCCCTGTTGGCTCGCCCAGGACATCCTTCTTTGTCTATTTTCCCAAATTGTGGTTTTTTTTCCACCTACGGTTCCCCCCCGACCCCCTTATGACTTGATCCCTGTGTTGTTAATTCGGGGCCTTTCCAAAGGGATGTTTTTTTTTTTTTTGGACCTGCGCTTCTTTTCTTGGTCGTCCTAATTTCTTTTTTATGTGCGCGCTTTGTTTTCCCTTGGAGGTTCTCCCCAAACGCTCTCGACGCTTTTTTGGCTTGATAGGCCCATTTTTTTCTTTTTTTTCTTTTCTTTCACTCGGCGTGTTATAACCCAACTTTGCTCTTCATGTTGTTGGTCGTCATGGGATACAGTTTATGCTTCCTGACCTTTTTTTCCCCTTTTTGGGACGGCGTCGTCCTTTCTTACCGCAAGGCCGTTTCCTCCCGGAATAAGCTGGTGGGCTTCCCGTGCGCCTTCCTTCTTACCGTTTTTTTTAGGCGGTTCCTCCTAAGGTCCTGTTCGTTTTCTCACTTGGCCCGTACACCCAGGACCCCCTTTGGACACGTTCGAGTGACCGTTTTGATGAGTGCTGGTCCCCCTTTACCCTCCCCTTCCCCCATTTCTTTTTTTTGTTTTGTCGAGTCTGACACTCCCTTTTTTAGAGGTCCTTCAGCGGTCAGTGTAGATTGTTCCGTTTTTCACTTTTCCATTTTTTGGACTCGTTCTTTAGTACGACAATGTCTTAAGTTTTTGAATTTTTTTCCCCAGCGCTTTCGGTCCCTCCAAGCCCACGCTTTTCCCTCTTCAATTTCCCTCCGTTCTCGATTTTTTTTTTTGGTAGAAGTACACCTTTTCTTTTGTCCGAGCCTCAGTCTAGCGATCTTTTTTCTTTCAGAAGTACTTGCTCCAAGTCAATATATATTTTTCCTAATCCTTCCTTTTCGGGGGAGGATCTAGCCCCTTCTCCCAATCCAAAGATGAAGGACCTTTCCCTTTTCTTTTGTTCCCAGAGTGTTCTTTGACCTTCTTTTGATTCTTAGCGGGTTGATAAGTAAATTTTTTTCCAAACCCCAGGAAGTGTTGTTTTGCTCCTTCGTTTTTTCCTTTAGTCCGTCGGAAGTATCCTTTTTTTTTTTTTAGGCGTTGTTTCCACCAACCGTCCCTTCTGCACCCCCGCGGCGGACGGCCAGTTTTTTGTCGGAGTACGCGTTCCTGGGACTGGAGAGACCAGGCGCGACCCGGCGTCTTTGACAGATTCCTTCTCCCTCGGCGTGGTCCGTTATCCAGACTCGTCCACACCCCCCTTGACGAAACTTTTCGGGTTGTGTTTTTTCCCCCAAGGTCCCGCTCTTCTCGTCTTTTTCTTTGGGGCTTTTTTTGATTTCCGGGCGGTGTTACAGTTTTTAAACTCGATTCCTGGAGTGCCGCTGGTCTTCCCTTGCTCCCTTCCTCCCCCCATGGGCCCAACCTGCGCTCCTCGGTCCGTGAGGGGCACGTCCTTTCCTTTTCCTCAGGTCGCGGTTGCCCCTCCCTTTCCACTTTTTAAGAGGTTTGTTTGGACCCACCTTGCCTTCCCCCTCCCCATCCCTTCCTACTTCCCTGACCCTCCCGAATTTTTTTTATTTTAGTCTAAATTTGGGCCATTTCGTCTAAACCCACTTCGTCTTTAGATTGGTGTTCTCACCTCACCGGGCGCTACACCCCCCCTTTCAACTCCCCCTTTCCCCCTTTCCTTTGGCGTGCTCCTCCTGTCAAGTCTTTTTTTCCCTTTGGAGTCTTGAACCCCGGCCAAGGTCCCTCGGGGCTCTTTGAACTTTCTTCTCTCCCCCTGTTGGTTTACCCCCCTTTTTTTTCCCCCCTGTTTTTTTGGGCCATCAACCGTACACCCGGACGGAATAGCCAGGTCTCTTGGGCGGACAATAGTTGAGTTCCCCCCCAATCTGCATCCCCTAGAAAAGAACTACGGTTTTTACGGCGCCAAACTCCACCTTGGCTTTTTCCCAACCTTTTCATGTTTCATTAGTAGCCCCCATTTCGAAACCAAAGGCGTCCCCAACGGGATCTGTCGTCCTTCTTCCCCCCCTCGTTACAATTGGTTCCCCCCCCCCCTCTCCCGCCACCCCGGTTTTCCAGAAGACACGGGTTTTTTTTCGTACCTTAGAGGAGTCGACCTGACCCCCTTTCCCCTCCTCAGGTCCTCCATTTTTCGCGTCTTTGTGTAGTCCGCTTTTTTTTCTCCGATGGCCGCCGTCCGTCTTCTCGGGACCTTGCCCGCCTTTCCGTCTCGTCGACTTGGTGGATCACAGTTGGGTCACTTGTTTTTTTTTCTTGCCCTTTTTCCCCTGGCCGGTCCTTCCTTTTTTGCCAACTGAGCATCCGTTGATTTCCCCAATTTTTGAAGGAACCGGCCCTGCCTCCTCATCGAAACTTGGACCCTGTGTTTTCCATTTTGCCTCCTTTTTAAAGGTTCGCCCACCCCCCCCCCCCCTGGAGCAGGCCTTGAGGCACTTTCCCTGGGAATTTTTCCGGGGTAGTTCTGCTTTTCCGTGTCGGGGACGTCTCCAAACCCTTGTATAAGAGCCCCGGGTTAACCGGCGCGGCCTCCTTGTCCCCGAACGCCATGCGGGAAGTGGGACGGCCCCCCGTTCGCGCTTTTTGAGGGTCGTAGGGGTCCCCGGCCCCAGTTTGTTCGGGCCTTGGCCGATAAAGCTTTTCACTTCCTTTTGGTGTGTTTTTTTTTTTGATTTATACGTTCAGAAGATCCTTCCCGTTCCTTCGACCTGTCCACTACCCTGGGCTCGACCCCCCCAGGAGTCACGTTGAATGCCTATTCGCAACTCATCCCTCCTACCGCCTTTCTTAGCGGGTAGGACCAAGGTAAGGCAGTTTTTTACTTCTTTGCAGTTTTTCAGGCGACTTTACCTTTTACGTCCCGGACATTTTTTTCCCGGGCCTTTCCGTCTTCACCTTTTGGCTGTTAGAAACTTTTGTTCAGAACCAGCTGGCTCTTTCCTTCAGAGCACCATTTTCTCCCACCATTGCAGCCTGTTTTCCAATCCTTTCCGGATTTTCGCCGATGCCGTCGCTGCTTGGCACCCGCTGGTGATTTTCCCCTTCCCCACCCGACTTTCAGTCGTGACCAGTTCTCCCATTATGTTTCCACGGTATCGGCTAGCTGGCACCCCGAGTTCGGTATAAAACCAAACATCCGGGTGACTGCCCCCCCGTTTTTTTACGCAGCCCCCGGGCGGGCCGTTGGTTCGTTTTCCCGGTAAAACGTTTACGACCCTAAACCCAAAACACTTTGTGGACTCAGTCTTCCCCTCAATTCCCTCCATCGTTTCATCAGTTGGCATTTTTATTATCACTCCTTCTTACACCGTTCCGGCAAGGAGGGGATCTGTTCTCCAGGAAGGTCCCAGTCGCCAATGGACCTTTTTGATCGGAACTGCCCCCTAAATCCCGCTTTTAGGGCAAGATCAAGTTTTTTTTTTTTCGACTTTCAGGATTGACCCTCGCGGTTTGAGTCCCTCTTTGTTTGATTTTGGTTTCCCAACAGTTTTTTCCCGTAAAAGGTTTTCCTGGACTGTTCCGTTCCGCTTACGCCAAGTTTTCATGGAGCTTTCCCCAATACTTTTTCTTTCCAAATTAGGGTATCCCCCAAGTTAAGGTACGACACTCTTTTTCAGTCGAGGACGGCCGGAAGGCCCCCAGACATCCTTAACATTTTTTCCAACCTTGGGATCTTATTGTTTTAGTGAGGTACAGGGTTCCTTTTCGGCCTTGCTCGTTGACCTCTCCAGGTCCTCCCTCGGCCACCTCTTTTTTTGACTTTGGAAGTGTGTGTTTGAACACCCTCTTGTGTTTTTGCTCCCCTCCAGCCCCGACGTGGATAACTGTCCCCTGGCTCGGACTTGTCACCATTCTCCCCCCGCAAGATCAACCACAGTCCCGGTCACCCCACGTTTCAGGAGTGTTTTCCAAACCCAATGATTTGGCCGCCTTTATTTTTAAAATTTTCCGTCAGTAGTTCTTTATTTTCCATCCCTTTTTTCTGATGATCTTTTACCGGTATTTTTTTTGCTCCCCAAGTCCCTTTTGCTGATGATATTCCCTCCTACTCCTCGTTTCTTTGTTGGGGCACTTCCCCCCGCTTTGATCACTTCACCTGCTTGACCCAGGCAATTTTTTCGATCTGATTCTCGTATGACCCTCTCCAATGATGCCTTTATTTAACTTCCTTGGTTCCTCGGCTTTTGGAGGTATCAACGTTTTAGATATAAGTTTCCGATCCGCTTCCCCCAGTTGAATTCCAGCCCCCGAGGATTCCCCAGTCTGCCTCCCCAGTCTCTTTCTCCCCCGTACTGGATTCTCCCCCCCGACCTCCTGCCCGCCAACCAGTCCCCCTTTATTCAACACAGCCTTTTAGGCTGACACACCTATTCCCTAGGCAACTTCCCCACGTTAACTCCCCCCACTTTTATCCTCATTCCCTCCCTCTCCCCTACTTCTCCACCATGCAACCCCCCTCTTCTCCGCCGCCCCCC
>Ga0179593_1255382_pt1 | contig 16404 bp, 27 predicted proteins | sample CZODoug2_1_08_16_FD_185931 | JGI IMG/M metagenome (GOLD analysis project Ga0179593, IMG submission 185931) | Vadose zone soil fungal communities from Angelo Coast Range Reserve, California, USA - CZODoug2_1_08_16fungal (PacBio error correction) | ecosystem: Environmental > Terrestrial > Soil >... | reverse complement strand
TCTTAGTTCCCCCCCTGCATTGTGACCAGGTTTTGGTTGCACTGGCCTTGATTCGGCGTTTTTTTTTTGAGATTCTTCCCCCGTCCCTCTTCCGTTTTCTTTTCGTCGGTCGGTTGGCCCCACCTCCCTTTTTCCCAGTAGGGTTGATTTTTCCCCCATTGGATGCGGAATTGTCCTTTTCATTTTTTCTCCCTCTTCTCACCCCCAAGCAAAACCCGTTTTTTTTTTGCCAGTTGTACTTTCCTTCTCTTCCGCGTAGGTTTCCGGTTTCCATCTTTCTTGCCCACTTTTCAATTTCTGCTGTGAATTGAGGTCTGTCTTTTTTTTGGTCGGTCCTGCGTCAGGCCGCGCGGTTATTCCATTTCCCCCTGGCTTTTCCCTCTGTGCTGTACGCGCTCCCCCCGTTTCCCACATTTCAGTTCCGCCACGGTTCCCCTTGTCCCCCGCGACCGTGGTTTTCCCCCCATAACGTTTTGGTGATGGGTCACTTCTGATGGAAGAATTTGGGTTTTTTTTTTTTTCCCTCGGACCCATTTGACACCCAAATAGGACACGATTCTTTGGTGTTTGTTGGAGCCCTGCCTTTTTTACGGGATCTTCCCTCCTGTGGGCTTGTGGTTCCCCCACTTTTCGGAGCCGTTTCCGCCCACTCCGTAAGCAGCCGAGCCCCCCCCATCCCCTTCCAGAGGTCCTTGGTCTTTTTGGCGGTCCAAGTCCCAGTACACGTTTTCTTTTGTTTTTTTTCGGAACTCTTTTCTTCCCTCCCTGCCCATAACTTTGGTGGGCGTTCGAAACTTGTGCTTCTTGTCCCTTGAGGTTTGTGGGGGGTGTTACCCCCAGTAGAGTGGTTTTTCCTGGCGTTTTTGTGTTCTGTTTACTATCAAAAATGTCTGGCCTCTTCACGTTTAGCTTCCCACCTTTGTTTGTCTACGTTTATGCGGTAGCTTGGGCCCTATGTTCAGTTGATGGCCCTCTCGGTTTCCTTGCTTCCGTTGTGTCTTTGGTTTTTTCCCCGGCTGGTTTCACCTTGAAGGACCTGATGTTTCCACCTTCCCCCCTCGCGTACCACTGACTTTCCCTGAGGGGTTCCTTCTTTTTTGATTGTCCCACTTGACCCCCTGTCAGTCCCTTTCCGTGTCCGGCTGAAGGTTTTTTTTCCTTTTTCAGTTGCTTTATCGCAGTCTTTTTGACCTTGGTGGCCTGGGCGTTTGAACTTTTGAGTGTTTCCCTTTTTTTTTTTTGGGGCCCCTTGGTCACCTTTAATCCATCCCCCCCCCTGGTTCCTGTCCTCGCCGAGTGTCCGTTTTTTTCTTTCTATTTGGTTCCCCTGTGGTCTTTCCCCAACTAGCTGAATTTTGACCTCTTTTTTTTCACCCCACCAATCCCCCTTTCATTCTCAATTGTTTTTGCGGTCGGTTTGTATTGTCCTTTCCCTCGAACAGTTTCGTCTGGTCTTCCCCCAGTTGTCCTTTTGCTGGCCGGTGCAGTTGTTCCTAAGGAGCAACCCCTTTTTCTTCCGTTGACTGTGTTGTCCCTCTTATTCTCTTTTATCTTTTGTTTTCGGTGAGTTGCCCACCCCGTTTTCCCTTGACGCGCCGTGTTGTTTTTTTTTTTTTTCTGTTTTTGTACCCTCGTTCCCAAGGTGAACCGCTGCGACCCCCCCCCCTTCTTTCGCCCACTATCAATTAAGCGGTTCTTTGGTTTTTCCCGCCTTTGACCGTACCCCTCTGACACTTTTTTTCTTTCTACCAGTGCTTCTTTTCTTGTCCGGTTGTCTTGGGTGATTGAAGTTCTTCACCTGTGTTGGCCTGGGCGTTTGAGTCAGTGTGGTCCGCCCCCACCTGGGGTTTATGTTTATTTTTGCTGATTTTGCCCCCCACACACGGTGCCCTTTCTGGCCGTGTCTGTTTTGGGCTTCTGGTTTTTTGTTCTTCTGTAACCGCTTGACTCGCTGTTTTGTCCCCACCCCCCTCATTCCTTTCTCCGATACATTACACGTTTTTTTTTTTCCCTTCTATTGCCCCGCGACCAACGTTGCAGTCTGTCGTCCCCTTTTTGACTTTTTTTCGTCCGTTTTTAGTGGCTCTTCGTGGAGAGTCACCTGAGGTTTGGCCGTTTCCTTTTCTTGTGGCAGTTGTTTTTCCCTTTTTTCTGCTTTTCTTTCCACCCCTTGCCCACGTTCGACAATGCGCCGGTCCTTTCCTCTTTGGTCTTGTTCCGGTCAACTCTGAAGGGCTTCTTTGCCCACCCCCTCCTTTGTTTCCCTTTTGATAGACTTTGGTGGGCGTTTTTTTTCTTTTCACGTTACCCTCTAACCCTTCAGTTTCTGCGGACAATCCTTTTTTCCTTTCCCTGGTTGAGTGGGATTGTCTGGAATTCAATTCTCTCTTCCTCCTCCGGTTGTTTTTTTTTTCGTTAGTAGAATTTGACTCCTTTCACCTCAACCGGCCCCTACACAGTCACTGACGGCCCCCGTCCGTAACAAACGTTGCTCTTCACCTTCTCCCTTCCCAACCGCCCCCATATTCATTGGCTCAGCAATGGGTTGCTGGATTTTGACACGAAGGCTGGCCTTTCCCTCTCTTTTCTCAATCCCCCCCCACCCCGTCCCCCACGGAACACCTGAGTCGGCTTCTTCACCCCGTTTTTTCCGTTGCTGGTACTGGCAAACCCCGCCGGTGCCTCATGCGGTCACGACACCCCTCTGCCACCCTTCCCACAAGTAACTGCGCATTGACTTTCCTTTTGATTTCTCCCCACTTACCGTCTTCCGCCTAGTCCCTTTTTAGGCCACATCCCTGTTTCCCCCCCAAGTTTCTTTTTCCTGCCTACTTTCCTTCCCCCCCTCTTAATTATCAGGTTTCCCTTGCAATGTTTAGTTTTGGATTTTTGCACCCCACTTCGGTCCTTTCAGAGTTCCCCTGTGACCCCTTGCCAACCATATCAATGGTCCGGGCGCGTGCATCCCCCATTTTGTTTGGGTTTTTTTTTCTTTCTGTTTATTCTCTCTCTTCTCTCACGGCAGTGCCCATTTCTCAGGCAAAATGTGCCACCACGACACTCCACAAAAGCCTCACCGTTGATTTTACCCACTAAGTTCTCCCTTCCATTCCTTCCTTTTGAAGTAAGTTCCCCCCACGTTTTCATGTGTTTTTTCCCATGTCCGTCCAACTTCCCCTGCTTCTCCGTGGTCTCCTTTGGGGTGGCCATTTTCTTTTTCAGTCCTGGTCCTCTTTTGCAGACTTTCCCCCATTACCCCTACCCCCCATTCCTGCCCCAAGGCCACCGGCCTGGTTCCCTTTGTGGTTAGAAACTAATCCCTTGAACTGCTTTCAGTCCGTTTTCACCCCTTCTTCCACCCCTTTTTCCCCCCACAGTCAACGCGCCATCTGGTGTCCTTTCCTCCCCCCCCCTCAACCGTCCCTTCGTCCAGGTCCCCCCTTCACTTTTTCCCTACGGCCCAACTTTTCTTTGGTATCTCCGCCCTTTCCCTTCATTCTGGTGCTCCAAGAACTGTTTTTTGGGTTTCGCCCTCTTGTCTCCGCCGTTACACACCCTTCGTGCCACCCCCCCTTTTCCCCCCCTTACAACACTCGGCCCCCTTTTCCACTTGTTTATTAGACAACTTTCGACACTTCCCCTCCTTTCTCGGAGCCCCTAACTTCTGGAAAACACTTTTAAAACGCCTTCCCCTTTTCTCTCCTTTCTCTCTCCACCCCCCCCTTGCCAAGCCAGGGACTCTATTCAGTCAGCTTATAAGTCCCCTTTTCACAAATTGCATCCCCTTCCCCCCTGATTTCTTAACTATTCCGTGGTCATTGTTTTGTTTTTTCCTCCTCGGTCCTTCATCGTTTTTTTTTTTTGGTGATTTCCACCCCCTAACCTTTGGCCCACCATAAAGTCACGTGTCCCCCGTTGGCGTCTTTTTTGTCCTTTCCCCCTTCGGATGTCCCGCACCAATCCTTTTTTCCTCGCTCAGATCCTCCTTCCCCGCTCCCGGTGAGTTTCCTCGCTTTAGTACCTGCATTGCCTTTTCCCACCCTCCGTTTTTTCGCCTTCGTGACTCACAACCACAATCCCCGTTTCTCCACCCCAAATTCTCCTCCTTTTTTTTAACTCCGGTGGCCATAACGATTCCCTTCACTCTTTTTCTCCCCCTGCGTTTTTCATCTTTTTTCGTCCCGTGGTTTTTTTTGCTTCCCCCCCTCTGATTGTTCCTTCTGCAAGGCACAGTTCTTTTTTTTTCTCCCTTCCAAACGAGTCCCTCGTCACTCTGATGTCTTGTGTGTCTCCGTCGCTCCTGGTGTCGGCAGCGTGTGACTTTTGGCCCCACTCATCCGTCCCACACAAGCATGTCCCCTCATCACCTCGCCCTTTTTTCATTCCCTTTTCTCTTGGGAAGGGATTTTCCCCACCCCCGCCTGCACTTTTTACTATTTTTTTCTCACTTTTTTTGGTTCACTCTTTTTCCTACCGACCACCTTTTGAACAGCTTTCCCTCAGCCTCTAGTTGTTGGGGCCGGCTTTTGCCCGTGGTTTGACTTTTCTATCACAGTGGAAGGTTTCTTGCCTTTCCCGGTTCTGGGCGCTTTTCTGTCCCCAATTTTCCTTGATGAGAGCCGTCATTTCACTCGTGTCCTTGTCGTGCCCCTATTTCCCGTCTTATTATGGATACCGCGAATTAATACCTTTCCTCCCTTCCCATGTCCTTTTTCTTTCCGTTTTTCATCACTCCCCTCTGGTTTTTGCCCTGCCAACACAGACCCTTATCGTCCTATTTTCCTTCCTATCCTCCTCTTTGTTTTCTTTTTTGTTTGGCTAGCGGTCGGCTCATTTCCAACCGGCCTTGAACCAGTCCCGCCCTTGTTTTTGTGCTTCTCCCTACCAAAACCTATTCTGGTTTCCTCCGTTCCCGCACGTGACCCCGTACTACCCAGAACGCCTGGGATTCTTTCCCGTTCACGCATCTCCCCCCATCCCTGCTCATTCATGTCCCTTGGACAAACTTGACCCGTTACAACCTGCCCTGTTTTGACCCTCTTTTCTCTCTCTTTTTCCTCCCCCTCTCCTTGGTGGTTTCCTTTTTTTCTCCCGATAGTCCCCCTCAGGTTGTAATTTTTGTGCAATGTCTCTCTGTTGTGATTGAAGTTGCTCCGGTTTATATCGATTCCCACGGCTTGTATTGTTCTGTTTTTTCGTCCAGTGTCCCTTCTGCCAGTTAGGGGTCTATTCTTTTTCACACACTTCTTTTGTTCATTGTTTCTCCCCGTGTTACCCTCTCTAAAATCATCAATTTCCCACCCCCCACCCGTCTTCGGAAATTCTTCATTGTGCCTGTAAGTTTTTACCGGATCCGCGTCCTTCCCCCTTCTCCCCCCTGGCTTTTTCTTGCTGCATCGTTTGCTAAAGTTCCTTCCTTTTTCCTGTTTACAGAGGTTTTTTATTTCAGCGGTACCAGCGTCCAGTTCCTTTCCCTTGATTCGTGTTTCCCTTCTTTCCCCTGCTTTAGTTGCGAACGCGGCTCGTTCCTTTTTTCTGCCCGTCCCCTTTTTCCCTTACTTGATGCAATTTGGTGTCCACTGTCCAAAGTTGCGCATGTCCATGATGTGTTCTCATGCTGGTGCCTTTGGTGTCCTTTCTTCCCCCCCCTATTTTCACCCGAAACCGTTTGTACATCCAATTAGTTTTTAACCTAACCTATTGCTTTGGGGGTTTTTCCGCTGTCACGGGTCCTTGATTCTTAACTTTTTGTTTCGTTTGTGGTTTTTTTGACTGTTTTCTTGTTGGTTTTTTTTCCAACCCTTCGCCGCCCGTCCGTAACATAACAATGAGTTTCCTACGTTCTTTTCGGTGGGATCCCCTCAAACTTCTTATTTCAACACCACCCCCACCAACACTAAAAAATCAAAAAAATCCCAACAAAACACTACCTAAAAAAAAAAACCCACCACACAACCAAATCACAAACACAAAATACGCCCCACTTTTCTAACCAATTTTTAAACCCCAAACATCAAAAATTTACTGCCCCCCCTTTTTCCACCAACTTAAATCATATTCTCCAACCTCCACCAATCCCCAACCCAAAACCAATATTATTATGCCCTAAACAAAAACAAAACCAATTCTTTCTTTTACTTTCCACTTCAACTAAAAAAAAAACACCCATTTCCCCCTCACCTAACCAAAAAAAACACCTAAATCCAAAAAAAACCAAAACAAATCCCAAATTAACCCTCCTTCACACACCAAATTACCTCCCTCCAAAACACACCAAAACAAAAAACAAAAAATTAACCACCAAAAAAAAAAATACCAAAAAACCCCAAAAAAACTTTCAAAAATACCAACTACACAACCATCAAAAACACAAAAACTCTTTCTCAAAATTAAACAACAAAATTTACACTACACTAACACAACAAAACCCACCCATAAAAAAAACCTTTTACGTGTTTTTGACATCGGCCGTTCCTGTCTTTCTTACTCCGCCAGACTGATTTGTCCCATTTCCCTTTTCTGGGGTTCGGAGTAGTGAGCTTTCAGACTTCTTCTCCACTGTGCGGTTTTTTTTTTGTCCTTTCTTCTTTCTCCCCCCTTCTTTTCTGTCTTTGCGCTGTTTGTTGGACCTTTGTTTTTCGGTCTTTGCTGTTAAGCTGTCCCGCTGATTTGCTTTTTTGACCGCGGCCTTTTGCAAGCTTGGAAATTGACTTGTGTCTTGGCTATGGTGGGGCCCTCTTCGTGTTCTCCTCATTCCTTCTTTCCCCTCCTCCTCCCCCCCTCTTGAGCCAATGTAGTCATGGTGTCTTTTTTCCTTCTTGCCGGACCGTTACGAACTTCCGTCTTCCTTCCCCCGTGTCCCTTTCTTTCCTTTGCTTCAGCTGGAGTTTCCCCCATTCTTCTTTCCTTTTGCCGTGTTGTCAGTCCCTTTTGGGTAATGTTTCCTCTGCGTTGTCTAACTCACCCCCCCCCTTTGAGAAGCGTTTCGTCTGGTTTGGTTGTTTTCCTTTGTTTCCCTCTGTGTTTTCGTGAAATCGCTGTCCCCCCTGCCCTTTTTTTGGTTTCTCCCACCTCCCCCCCCATTTCTTCTCCACTGATCTTAGTCCGTGGGCGGTCTGCTTTCTTCCTAGTGGCCCCCGTGGCCGTTTCCCCTTTTTCCCAAGTGACGGTTGGCTTTTCTTTTTCAGTGTTGTCTCCTGGTTAATTTGTCATTCTTTTTTGTGATGCTGTTGTCCTGTGGGCGTGTTTGCCGAGTTGTTTTTTTTTGGCCCTTCGAGGTTTTCCTTTCCTCCCCCGGTGACCGTGCTGATCTTTTTCCCGTTCTGTTTCTTTTGTTCTTTGTGAACTCGCTTTCCTGGTCAACCCCCCCCCCGTGTCTGCCCCCTCCCAATTTTCTTTGGTTGACCTCTTTAAGTTCTTTTTTGCGGCGGGACCTTTCCCCCTCCTGTGTGTTTTTTGAAAAAAGTTGCTTTTTCTGTTCTGGACCCTCGTGACGGGTCTTTCTTGGTCGGTTGCTGTTCTGAGTCTTCCTTTTTGCGGGCATGTTGGACTCCGTTTTTTCCTTTTTCGTCTGTTGCCTGTGCTTTTTTTTTGCGAACCCGGATGTTGTGACACTGTCCTCGCTTGGTTTTTGGTTCTTTTTCCCTGGGGGTCGTGTAACACTCCTTCACTGCCCTCTTACCCCCACTCCATTTTTTTGATCCTTCATCACTTCTCATTATCCTTGGGGCTGTGCCGGTCTTCCTGAACGGCGCCACCTTTTCCTGTTTTTTTCTTTTTCGAAGTGAACGGTTGCGGGGGCGTTTTTCTTCTTTACAACTGGGGCGTTCCCCAGGTTTCGGGGCGTTGGCAACTGTGCGTGTGGCCGTTCTTGTTTGGCTTTCGTTTCGCGACCCACTGTTGACTTTTCATGAAATTCGTCCTTGATCCCGTTCTTTTGTGGGTTTTGTTTCCCCGTGAAATCGCGCTTGATTCCCTGTGTGTTCTCAACTCCCGCTCCCCTTCTTGAGCCACTGGATTTTCCCTTTTTTTGCTTTGGCCCTGTTTCTGAGTGAATAGATTACTGTTTGTTTTGTCCCGGCAGTGACTTTTTGGGCTGGCCGTCCTGTTGTGTTGGGGACTCGAACGGGATTCCTTTTCTTCTTTTTTCCTCGTTTTTGGGGTGGAGCTCGTTTTGCCCCCTTCCTCTTAATTAACAACCTCACCCCGGCCGCCAGACCTCCTCTGACCCTTGACTCTTTCCACTTTACTTTCTCTCTCCATTTTTCCACTGCCCCTCCCCCTGACCATCCCCCCTCCCTTCTCCAACTCTCTCCCTAGGTATAACAAGTCATTGTGAGTTGTCTGGCGAGGTCCTTTTTTCCTCGTCCCCCGCCCCGATCTCCACCCTCTCCCCCCTTCCCCCGTTCGTCCCAGTTCCCCAGTTTACGGTTATCTTTCAGGGCAGGTCAGTTCCCATTATCTCCCCCCCCCTCTTGCCACCTTTTCCAGGTAAATGTCCTGGTCCCTCCTCTCTCGGCTCTATGAAAAACCCGGTCCCTCCCTACCGTCACTTTCGGCACCAAGACTGGCCCATTACGTTCTCGTTTACCAATTCCCCCCTTCCCGCCCAGCTTATTATCAGTGGCTCACATCTTGTTGATTGTTTCATTCCCCCCAAAGAGGTATCATTCTAGGTTACACGAACCCTTCCAACATATCCCGGTACAACCTGCGTCTCCTTTTCCCTCGTTTGTGTTTGCAATCTTCCCCATCCCATGGAATTTCAGCATGCCGAGTTTTCACGCTCCCACTTTGTCACGTTGGTCCGCCCTTTTTACTTACCTTGATCCACCCATTCCGGGTGACGTTTTCCTTTTCCCTTCCCTTTTCCCTCCCTTGGCCGAATTTTCTCGGTCACTGCCTTTCCCCCTGCCACTCACTCCCCCCCCAGTTTTTCATTATCCCATTTTTTTTTCACCCCCCTCCTTTTGTCGGTTGTTGTTCAGTGCCTGGTCCCTTTTTCCGCGTGTTACCACGACCACCGACCCCCCCCCCATCGGCCCCAACTTCCACCAGGCGTTGGAGTGCCTTTCCCCACCTTGGTGGTTTTTTTTCTTCTTTCCACTTCAAGGTCAGGACCCGAATTGTCGATCAAAACGTGGCCACACTCCCCTTCATTTTTTAGTACACTTTACCTCCTTTCTCTCACCCCTAACCCGGTTAAGCCACCCAGCCACATTTCTGTCACAGCCTTCCCTTTTAAACGTTTGGTCCCCCTTTTGGCCCCCCCACAGCCCTTTTCCTCTCTCCATTGGCTTCGATGGGTTTTTGGAGTTGTTCCTTCATCTGTTCCCTCTTTCGGACAGGTAACGGACCCCGGCCACCATCTCCCAGGACAACCTGGTCGCGTGGCCCTTTCATGTTTTGTTTTGTTTTTCTTCCCCTTTCAGTCAGTTTCCTGCAAGTGTCCGCGCAACTTTCCCCTCCCCAGTCAAACCTCTCACTGTTTGGAGTCTCTCCCCTCCACCCCTTCCTCATGCCCTGTCACTTTTTTTACGTTTACTCAACTTTTCTCTTCTCACTGGCGCCAAATCCTCTCCAAACTATCAGTGTGTCAATATTTTTTGGGGTAATTGTTGTAAGTTTTTGTACTTCTCGCTTACCCCCACTTCCCCCCCCCTCCGGCCTGTTTTAACTCCCCTTTTCGTCCTGTTCAAGTCGCGGTCAAGTCACCTTCATCTGGTCCAGCCGTAACAGCAGTCCCTCCCTTTTTTTTTCACTGTAATTGCGATATCCCCTTGCTCCTTCAGTCTCCCTTCATTGATCTTATTTTCCCACATTTCACCAAACAAACAGCCCATCAGTCACACCTTTTCTTTCACTCTTCACGCACTCCGGTTTTCTCCATTTTTCCCCTTCCCTCTTTCTAACTTTCAGTCAAGTCTTTTTCCTGGAGGGACTTTTTCAATCCCCAGCTGGCGTGTGTTTCTTCTTTTGCTAAGGTTTCCCTTCATTTTTCCCCCTCTTCCCCCCGACTTTTCGTTGAACAATTTGTTTTTCTTCGGCTTTCTCCCGTTGGAGTTTTGTGCTGGGTTTCACAACGCCCTCTTCCCCCTCCCAACTCCACCCAAAACTTCCCTCCCACCCGTTTGTTTCACTTCCCCTGGTCCGGGTCCCCTGAAGTAACCAACCCTCCCTCATTCGTCCACTTCCGTTGTGTCACTTTTTGTGTCCTTTTTTGAAGGACCCGACTTAGTGACCCCTGCTTTTTTTCTTTCCCCCCTCTCCTTTCTATTGGAAAGGGTTGATGTCCCCACCCTTTTGCCACCAGGTAATCGGTGTTCCATTTCCCCGTTCTGGTGCTTTGACCATGTTGAAAACTTGTTTGACGTCTGCTTGGTCATTGCCCCGTTTGGCCCATTTCCCCTCTACAGTTGCCCACGTCATCCCGGCCCTCTACTCCTACAGAGGACCAATTCCTACCTAAAATTTTCACCTTCCCTCACTCTCAAATTTTTTTCCGCAATCCCCACCTTTTTTTTCGAAACCCCCTCCGCGGCGCTTCCCTTCTCTCCTCAGACGGGTTTTTTTCCTTTTTGTTTTGACCGATTTTTTTATTTTAGTTCTTGTTCTCCCCTTTGCATGGCCTCACTGCCGTCCATTACCTGTTGTATCTCACCCCCCCCCTACTGGTTTAGAGGGAAATTTTTCGTGGGCCTCATTTTTTGCACCGACCTCCCAGTCCACTCTCCTTCCCTTTCCAGTTGCATCCCTCCTTCAGCTTTTTTTTTTTTGCCTTTTGCACCCCTCCCCTTCCTCTGTACTGGTGGAAACCCTCTTCATTCCTCCTCCGTGTCTTGGTTGTTGAATGCTTTTTCTTTTTCCCACCCCCGTTCATTGTCCCCTGGGCGTGCACTGACCATTTCTCGGTGGTGCTGGAGCTGTTTTCCCGGTACTCTCACCGTTCTGTGTTTTTTTTTTGCACTTTTTCCCTTAAACCCCTCGCCCCATTTCTTTTTCCCCTTTTTACTTTTTCATTTGCATGGCCTAGGGTTGCTTCGGCCCCTCTACGTGCACCCAAGGCCAACCCTTTTCATCATTGCCTTTCCTGTTTTCTCCCCGCGTCGGTTCCTATTTTGTCCCTTTTTTGGCTTCTGGCCCCCCGCCTCCCCGTAAATTTTTCAGTTTGGGCCCAGGTTGACCTTTGAGGTAGTATATTGCGTGTCCTTCTGGTGTTCTGCCCCTTTCTTTCTTTTCATGTCCGGGTTTGCCCCGTGACAGTTGCTTTTACAGCGCTTGCACGCCACATTGGTCCCTTCCCTGGCCATTGCGGCGGTTCCCTGCTCTTCCTGCTGTCTTCCCCCCACTTTTCCCCCCCGTGTGTGCTTTTTCATCTTTCTTGAAAAGACTATCTGCCGGGGTCCCGTGCTGTCCCCCTCGGGACCCAGTACCGGTGACCACCCAAATATGAATTAACGTGTTTGTTTTTTTTTTCCCTCCGCGTCCCGTCCAGGGCAATGAACTCTGTTGGCCCGAGGTTTGTGTTGTGCTTTTGTGATGGAGTGGTTGGCCCGTCTTTCCCCATCCCCCTGTAGCTTTTCGAGCAAACCCCCGCAACCGATTCTTTTTTATTTTCTTTAGCCTACCGTTTTTAGGCGGACGCTGTTCATGACTCCCCGCGTCATATCCACGCTGGGCAGTTCGTGCCATTTCTTTTTTTGACTTTCGTATTTTCCGTCTTTTTCGTGAGTCGTCATCCGCGTGTTTTTGCTAACTGGGCTGGCTGGTGGTTTTTCCCCGAAGTCTCCCTCCCAACTTCTGTTGGACTCACATGATTCTTTACCTTAGCCCGCACACCTTTTTGGGAACTTGTTTCCGTTCTGTGGTCTCCCTTGCCCTGCTGAATTTTGGCTTGACGCGCCCTTGGAAACAAACTGCTCTTTCCCGCACCTGGTTGTTGCTATGTCGTTGTGGGTTTTTCCCTTCTCTGCCCTGTCCCCGTTTGTGCTGCCTACCCCCTTTGTCCATCCTTCCCTTTTTCGTTCCTGGGGGGCAGTACCGTTAACGTTTTCCGGTCTTGTCCGGCAGTTCTGGTTGGGCCTTTTTTTGTTTGTTTTTTGAACGTTTTCTCCCCCACTTTTCTCGTCCCGCAGTGTGTGCTCGTTTTTCATTGTTCAGGATTTTGCCACACCCCCACCTTTGGGAAACTGGTTTGACTCGTTGTGTTTTTTCTATGGTGGGGCGGTTTGTTCAAACTCCCTCTTCCTTCCCCTCTTCTTAAATCCCCCCCATTCTGATCACTGCTCCTCTTTTCTTTCTTTGTTTATGCGGTGTTTTTTCTTTGACCCGACCCTAACGTTTCTGTTGTCGTCTGAGTTCTTGGTGTTTTTTGTTTTTGTTTTTATCCCTGCCAGGAGTACCGTTGTCTGGACGTTTGAAATGTTGTTATTTTCTTTCCTGAGTTGCCTCGTCTGGATGCCTTCTATTCTGTCTCCCACCCCCCCCGTTTTAAGGCTGGTCCACTGTGCCCAAATCTAGCCGTTGTCGCCTCTAATCGGGGACTAGCAGATTCCGCCCCCCGTCCGTCCTTCTTTTCCTTTTTGCTCTGGTGGGGTTCCTTGTTTTGGTAAACTCCTGTTTGACCGGCCCCCCTTTTTCTGCTTTCACAAATTCACACAGATCTTCTTTCCTCCACTGCCTTTCATAATTACAGCGGTTGGGTTTGCGGCTTGGTCCTTTCCCCCCGTAGACGTTGCGTTCGTCTTTGGGACCTTTCACGGTTTGCTTGGTTCCCGGTGTGATGTGATCGAAGAGTCCACAGCGTCTCGTTGTTTGCACTGTTTTGGTCCCCTCTGTTGCTGCGCTTCTGTTGCTCAACCACAAGTTTTTGTCCAAATTTCCCGCGCCGGTTTCCCTTTATCTTGGTTTTGCCTTTTTTCGCCTCGATTCGTTACTTACCTTGATGCCCCCAACCCCCCCGTCTTGAGACACTGATAATTAGCGGGTTTTGGTCAGCTGAATGCCCCGAGCACCGTTGTCGTATGTTCGCCAGTGACGTTCTCTTGTCTTTTCTTCTTGTTTGTAGTGTCGATCAGGAGTAACAGGGTGGTCGGTTGAACTGTGAGTTTGGCAGGTTTCCCGTTCCTGTTCTCTTTCTTGCTTTACAACCGCCCCGGGCCCCCCTGCGCCTCTTTTGGTTCCGTTGCATTTGTTTAGTTTTTTTTCATCGTTGTCTTGACTGTGGACCGTGCTGACCACCCCCCATTATGCCGTCCCCCTTTTTCTCGTTTTCCAGCGGTCCGGTGCTTTGCGGGCATATGGATTGGTTTTAAACTTTCTTCTTTCCTTTCCTCTGTAATGTTTTCCTGGAATTTGAGTTGGATCTGAAACAGGTTCTCTCTCTTCTTTCTTTTTCCGGTCTGTTTTTTTTGCTGTTTGTGAAATAATCTCACACTCCAAACGGCGTTTCAGACCGTCCTGCTCGCCTCAGCCTGTTCCTTTTTTTCCACTCTCCCTGGTAACCCCGATACCTTGCTCCCCTAATTGGTTGTTGGGTGATTTTGTAATGAACTGTGTCCTTCAGCGACGATTACTCCACACCCTTTTTTCTCTGTTTTTTGGTTGTGGTTCGTTGTTTTGTGTTTTGGGTTCCTTCGAGGTGTTTTGGTTTTGGGTTTTTTTGGGGGTTGTTTTGTTGGGGGGGGTGTTGTGGGGGGGTGGGTTGTTCTTTTTTGTTTGTTTTTTTTGGTTTGTTTTTTGTTTTTGGGTTGTTTTTGGTGTTGTGGGTGGTGGTGGTTTTGTGTTGTGGTGTGGTCCGTTCTTTTGGGGGTTTGTTGGGGGTTTTTGTTTTTTTTTGGTGCTTTGTTGTGGTGTGGGGTGGGGGGTGGTTCTTTTTTTTTGTGGTTGGTTTTTTTTTTTTGTTTTTGTCTGGTGGGTTTTTTTGGTTTTTGTTTTTGTGTGTGGTGGTTTTGGGGTGTTGGGCTTGTTTTGGGGGGCCCCCCCACCCTCAGCCACGTGACCTCTTTCTCTATTCCACCGGTTTTCAGTTGCACACTCCCAGGAACTCCAGTGTTCCCTTGATTCGCCCCCTGCGTGCTACACCCACCTCACAGTTCCCCAGCCTCCTTACTTTCTAACTGTCCCCCTTTTCCACCGGCCCCAGCCCTTCTTTCTTGGACCCTTCCCACCAAACGGTTCTTCAGTTTTCCCAATTTTCCTTTGCCCCCCCTGCCCCCCTCTAATCCATGTGGTCCTCCCCCCCTTTTTTTCTTTGTATCCTGCTCCATCGGTTACACTACCCCGTTGTTTTTTCCTTCCACCACAAATCCCGGGGACAACGGCTTTTCGTTCCTGTTCCCCCCCCCCCCTTTTTGTTTTCTCCAAACTCCTGCCCGGCATTTTCGTTAGCCACCCCTTTTCGGCAAAAATTTGAACAAGTCCAAAGCCGCAACTGTGGACCACCTTGTCTCCCAACCCCTTCCACGGCCGCCTCGTACCTTCCCCTTGTAGGACCCCGATTGCATTCTACGGGACCAAAATTTGTTTTTTTTTTTTTTTCTCGGTCATACTTCTTTGGCCCCCTCGCCCCTGCTTTACTTTTCTTCATTTGTTTTTCAAGTGGCCATGGTTTTGCTATTTCCCCGTTGGGGGGATGTCGTTCAGCACCGCGTGTCTTACTTTTTTGCTTTTTTCACCCCGACCCCGAACACGCCTCCACGGACCATTCGTGTCTGCTCAGTTTCACCGTTTTTGGTGCACTGACCCAACATCCTCAGCTCGGCAGCTGACGCTCCCGCTTTTCCCCTAATCACCCCTTCAGCCTGCCCACCTTGTGACATTTTGACTTCACTCCCCTGCCAGTTCCCCCGGCACGTAACGGTTCGTTCCCCTTCCGTCACACCTTTTATGTTCACTGTTCCGGGCCACCCCCTCTTATAAAAATATCAGTGGTTGCTGCCTTCAACTGGGTGTGATTTGTTCAGCCCCCGGCTTTCCTTCAATCCGCTTTTACACGTTGACTCCCCCCTTCCCCCCCTTTATTCCCCCTCACCCCCTGGGCGTTGTTTTCCCCCCACCTGGTATTTTTAGGCAAACTTTCAGGCCTGGCCTATGGACAGTACGCAACTGTTTGTCGCCACCCCTCCGCCTCCCCCGGTTGCCCTTCGTCGCCATCCCCAACACTTTTTACTCTTCACCACCTTTCCGCTCCAGCAGGCAAGCTTCTCGGTCATGCCTCTTCACAAGGGCCCCGGCTTACCATCTCTTTTCTCAACCCCATACTGGGGTTATTTTTTCCGCATCTTGTCTCTTCCCCGGAGCGGCCCCATTAAGCCTTTTGCCACCGTGGGTTTGTGCCTGAGCTTCACCCCTTCCTGTTTCAGCCAACCCTTTTGTTTGTCACCTCTGTTTCCATTCCCGTGCCTTTCCGCCGATGTACTTTCAATTCGGCTGTCCACTTTACCTGCTCAGTGTCCCGTCCCCCCCCCCGCCGCTTTTTATCTTACTTTACACATAAAACAACTCACCCCTCCCCCAATAGAACCCCCTCTTGTACTGATTTCACGACACGGTCTTCCTACATTTCTATTTCTAACTTTCTGAACGTTCCCGCTGTTCGGTCCCCCCTCCCCCCCCCAGCGGCCCCTTTCCTTTGTTTTTTTTTCCTCCTCGTTGAAAGTGTTGGCGCCCTCAAAGAAAGACCGCCTCTTTAATTTTTTTTGCTGTTTGCCTTTTCCTTTCGTTGGCGGTTTGACGGTTCCGTCATCGAGTCCCCCCTGCCCAAACTTCCAACCCAAAACCCCGCCCACACGTTTTCATATCCTGGGCCTGTTTGACCTTTCCCCTCTCCAACCACCGTCTATTCTGTGTTTGTTTTCCCCTGGTTTTCTCGTGTGTTTCAGACGACGGCCCCGGCACCTGCTTTTTTCAATCAGCTCCTGTTTCCCTGCGGCACTTTTGTTCACCCTTTTTTCCCTATGTCTTCGTGGCGCGCTTGTGGCCCCCCTTTGCCGTTTCTGCGTCGTCATTTGAAACTCCCTTTTCTGGTTCCTTGCAGTCCCCTCTTCCTCCTCGATGTCTGTTTTGTTTGTACGCTAATAACCCTACCTTTTCCCCTTCCCCTCGCATTAACTTTGGGTTCCTCCAAACCCTTTCTTGTTCCGTTACCCCCTCCTTTGTTAGCCCCTGCTCAAGTCCATTATTCCGTTTTACCGGACTTTTTTGCTTGTGCCTTTGATTTCGGTCTCACTTGGTCCTTTTCTTCCCCTCCTTTTCCGCCATGCCGTGGTTCAAGACCCCTCCTGTTCTGGACTTCTTGCCCTCCCCGGTTCAGAATCCCAAGCCCCCCCGGAATCTATACTTGCAGCATCTCAATTCAACCTCGTTCTTTTCCTTTAAATCCGCCTTTCGACACGGTGTTTTGGA
>Ga0179593_1705529_pt1 | contig 16405 bp, 31 predicted proteins | sample CZODoug2_1_08_16_FD_185931 | JGI IMG/M metagenome (GOLD analysis project Ga0179593, IMG submission 185931) | Vadose zone soil fungal communities from Angelo Coast Range Reserve, California, USA - CZODoug2_1_08_16fungal (PacBio error correction) | ecosystem: Environmental > Terrestrial > Soil >... | reverse complement strand
TCCCTTCCTTTTCTTCTCCCTGTTCAACGAGCGAGGCTTTGACGCGGTCGGTTTTTTTTTTTTTTTTTTTCCTTTTCTCTCTTCTCTCTCTGTCGTAGAGATATGATGAACAATTCTTTTCTTTTTTGTTTTATTCGACAGGTGGACACTCGATGATTCCCTGTTTTTTCTTTCCGTTTCCCCCCCATGTAACTCTTTCATTCTTTCCTAGTCGTGAAATCATGAGCGTGTGGCCTTCTTCCCTTTCTTTTTCTTTGAGCGACAGGATTCAAGGCGCTTCCTTCCTTCTTTTTTCCCGCTCTTTTGGTCCCCTTTCTTCCTTCCTGATCGACTCAACCTCAATGTGGCCAGAAAAATTTTTCCTTTTTCTTTTTTTTCTTTTTTTCAGGGGCAATTGGAGTGGTGTGGGCCCCCTCCTTTTTTTTTGAACCCTCTTCGTGGTCCGTCACCGCGAATGGAAGCAGAAGGTCCTCCTTTTCTGTTTTCCCCGCGGACGAAAAGTCAGTTCGATAGTTTGCTTTTCCCCTCCCTCCTTTTTTTTTTCCCTCTCCTATTCCCTAGTTGTTGGGTGAACATGAAGGAGACGCCCAATGGATCCCTTTTCCCTTTTTTCCTCTTCTTGGTGACCTGTTAATCGGCTGTGGGTGCGATCTTTTTTTTTTTTTTTTCTTCTATCCCAAGCGAGCATTGCTTCCCGTTTATCTTTCTCTCTCTTTTCTCCTAATACGGTTTTTTTTTTTCTTTTTCCTTTTTTCCTTCTTTTAGTAGCTGTGGTAGAGCGCAGAGATTTGAGCTTTTCTGCTCTTTCTTTCACAGGCCCCCTCCTCAACACCTCCCCCCCTTTTATTCGGGATTTGTAAGGGAGCAATTGGGTCTACCCTTTTTTTTTTTTTCTTTCTCCCGTACGTTGAAATATAGAGAATGTCCTTTTTTTCTTCCCCTCCCCCTTCCCCTCTTTGTTTGGGGTTGTTTTCTTTCTTGTTCCCTCCCTTCAGACGTTTTTCTTTCTTTTTCCGAAGCTAGTAGGTGATGATGAAGTGCCTTCCTTTTCCTTTCCCCGGTGGATGTCAGCGAGTCCGGCGGTAAGACAGCGCCTTTTCTTTCCCCTTTTTTTTTTTTTTTTTTCTCCTTTTTTTTAAGTCTTTTTCCCTCCCACCGGTAGATGTAGCGCTCTTCCTTTTCTTCTCTTGGGATCGAATTGCGTTCTCTGGTTCCCCCCTTTTCTGTTTCCTTTTTCTCGATGTTTTCCTCATCGAAGTGGACCACATGCGCATCAGCCCTTTTTCTTTTTTTGGAGTCTCGTCCTTAACCGATGAACCTCCCTCCTTTTACTCTACTCCCCTCCGCAACCAACTTTTTCTTTTCCCCCTGTGCATAGATGTGAGAAGTTCTCTTTTTTCCATTCTTCCAACGGTAGCGAAGGCTAACCGTTTCTTTTCCCCAATGTTATTTCCTCTCTTTCTTGTTGAACGCGTCCGATATCAATGCTTGTCTCTTCTTTATCTTCCGTGCGTTTGGAGGAGAACGACCTGTTTTCTCCTTCTCCCTTTTTTTTTTTTTTTCTTTCTTTTTCTCCTGGACTCCTTCCTTTCTTGGCCAAGATGATGATGATTGCTGATCGCTTCTCCTTTTTTTTTTCCCGCATCAGTGACAGCCTTCCCCCTTTTCCCTTTTTTTTTTCTCCCTTTCCCCTATTCTCCTCTTCTTTTTTCGCGTACAGCAAGAAAAAGAGGGGCCTTTTTTTTTTCTTTTCTCCCTTTTTTTCGAACGACAACTAGAATAGTGCCGATTTTTTTTTTTTTTCCTTCCCTAGTCTCTTTTTCGACACTCGTTTATCCTCTTTCTTTCTGGTAGCTGCAAGTGAAAGGCATAGTCATCCCCCCCCTTTTTCTTTTTTTCATCGAAAAATAGACGGTACCTGCCTTTTGTTTTCCTTTGAGCACCCCCTCTTGGGATGAGGCTGTAGGCTTCCCCCCCTTTTTTTTCCCTCCGAATAAGCGTGGCGCACGCATGCGGGTTTTCCCCCTTTTTGTTTTCTTTCTCTTTTCTCGGTCATGTTTCCGCGACGAGAAACTTTTTTTTTTTTTTCTTTGCTGACACCATCGGCGTTTACCGTCCTAAGAACCTGTTTCTTTCTTCCCCCTTTTTTTGCTCCCCCTCATCTCTCCCCTTCTTTGCCGCGACCAGCAGGGAAAATTACAATCTGCCCCCCCCCTTTTTTTTTTTTCCTCCTTTTCTCCAAGCGGAAGAGGAGTCAACGATCGTTGTTCTTTCTTTTCCTCGGCGCCTTTTTTGGCGTCACCATCCTCTTGAGGCATGAATAGAGAAAATAGGAGAGGTTTCTTTTCCTTTATTGGCAGCCTAGAAGGATTTCTTTTCTACTCTCTCTCTTTGACCCACCTCCCAACCCCCCTGGGCATCCGCGAAGTCTCTTCTTTGGTGTTTCTTTGTCTTTTACGTGACTGGACAGCGATGGCTTGCAACGTATCTTTTTTTTTTTTTTTTTTGTGAGACGTAAAACATACAGTAGATCGTGCACCTTTCTCCTCTTTTTCTTTTTTCTCGCTTTCTTTTTCTGACTTGTTTTTCCTCCTACTGCCGGCAGGATGGACAGCGAGTCTCGAGGCGAGCCCCTTTTTTTTCTTTTTTCTTCTCCGAACCGGCAGCGTCGGCCGCTCGGTTTCGACGTTCCCCCCTTTTCTTTTTTTTTCCTGCTCCTCCTCACTCTTCCTTCGTTTGCCTTCAAGAATCTGCTCGACAGGATCACCTTTTTCTTTTTTTTCGCGGGGCGCCAATACTTCTTTTCTTTTTTTTTTCTTCTCTTCTGGACTATCTCTGCGCAAGCCGCGGCCGCTCCTTTCCTCCCTTTTTTTTTCCGCGCGCGCTCTCGACCTCTCTTTTTTTCCCCCTCCTTTTCATCTTTCTCTCGCTGCACGGACAAGGTGTCAAGGTGAGTTGTTCCCTTTTTTTTCCTCGGCGAGGATCATGGACGCTGTATTCGTCCTTTCCTTCTTTTTTCCTTTTTCCCCCACCTTCTCTCGGGCAACAGGCTTCCTTGCCCCCGTGTCAGCCATTCGGCACGCCTCTCTCCGCTTCCCCTTCTGCCCTGCCCATTTGAGTAGAAGATCGCAGCCCTTTCTTCTCACAGTAGGGCGAAACAAAAATGCATCTCTTCCCTCCCTTCTACAAAATCCAGGCCACCTTCCTTCCCCCTTTCTTTTTTTCCCTTCTTTTACTCCCCCCCTTCACGTCTCGGCCCAAGGACGGACACGGCTTGTTCTTTTTTTTTTTTTTTTCTTTATGATCGTACGCGTCCGACGAGCGGGTGTTTCCCCCCCTTAGTTTTTTTCCCTTCAACCGTTTTTTCCCCTTCCCCGGTGGCAAAGAGGCTTTTCCTTTTCTTCCCCAAACAGACCTTTTCCTTCCACTCTTTCTGGCTCCTCATGTCGGAGGTTTCCTCTTTTTTCCAGGGGCAGCGCGAAATTTGATTGGCGCACCCTCCTTCCCTTCTTTCCCCCCCCCCCCTTTTTTCCCCTTTTCTCTTCCCCGCGGCGGACAAGATAACTATGTTCCCCCCTTGTTTCCTCTTCCCCAGGGTGATATAGCAGGTACTTTCATTTTCCTTTTTTTTTTTTTTTTGCTTCTTTTTTTTTCCCCCCCCCCCCCTTGCTGAAGCGATTTTCTTATTTTTTCTTCACGACTACAAATTGTCCGCGATGGCATCGGTGTCTTTTTATCTTCTCTTTTTCCTCTTTTTCTCGATGGGTTCCCCCGTCTTGCTCGTCGAGAATTCACCCCTGCCCCTTTTTTTTTTTTCAGAAGAATCGGGAACTTTTCGTCTTCTTTTCTTTTCTCTTCTCAAACTTACTTTTCCTTTCCCGACGCCGAAGACGACATGGACAATGACCCTTCCCCTTTTTTTTTTCTTGCCCGCTATGTGGGACAGAGTGCTTTCCTTCTTCCCTTTCCACCTTTGGAAAGACGACATAAGTGTCTCTTTTTCCCCTCTAGAGGACAGATTCCGAATTCCCCCCTTTTTTTTTTTTTTTTCTCCTGCTCCCCTCTTCCCCTTCTCTAGAAGCGTTGAGACCTCCTCTTTTCTCTTTTACGTTCCTTGCCTTTTTTGACCCCTCCCCCTTTTTGTTGTCCCTTTCTTTTCACCCTCGAACGGTCGCCAAGGTGTCCCTTTTTCTTTTTCCCATCCGACTAAGGACGAGCCTGTTTTTTCCCTTTTTTTCGGTTTTTTTCTTCCCTCCTCTGATGTAGGGGTCATAAACCGACTTTTTTTTTTTCCCTTTTCCTGGAAGTGGCCGACGGCGACTCTCTCTTTTTTTCTCCCGTTTTTTCCCGGTCTTTGATCTATCTTTCTTCTCCTCTCCGGGAAGAGGGCAGGACGACCCCCTTCCCCTTTTTTTCCCTTTTCGACACGGGCCGGGTTTTCCTTTTCTCCCTTTTTACTTTGATCCCTTTTTCCCCCAGCAGCAGAGTCAGCCTCCTTCTTTTTTCCTTCCCGATCCCGGAGAACAACTCCCCCTTTTTTCCCTTCTTTTTTTTTCTCCCTCTTTTTCTCTCCTTCTCAGCGCGCGCGTCGCATTCGAGCGGCGATTCGGTTTTTTTTTTTTTTTTCTTTCCACGCGCCTGGACAAAGCCACTCCTCCCTTTTTTTTTCCCCTCCCCCTTTTTTTTTTTTTCCACTCTCCCTTTTCCAGCCGGAACGAAAAATGTGCTTTCATTTCCTCTCTCCGCGACGGATCAGACGATAGATGGTTCCCCCCCTCTCTTCTTTAGCTTCCCCTTTAATTGCCCCTTTTTTCCGTCGAAACGAGCGCCCTCCTTTTTATCGCGTAGACATAGCGGCGCCCTTTTTCTTCCTTTTCCTTACCTTTCCAGCCGGTCCTTTCTTATGTCCGTCAGAACAGGAAAGGCCTCTTTTTTTTCTCCCTTCTTTCCCATCGTCGAGCGGTGCAACGTCTCTCTCCCCCCCTCTTCCAGAAGTAGGGAGTATTCTTTTCCCTCTTCCTCCCTTGTCTTTTTTAGACTCCTCCCTCCCTCTCCCCCAGAAAAAGACCGATGCGGATTCCCCTTTTTCTTTTTTTTTTTTTCTCTGAGCGGAGTTACCCTTTTTTTTTTTCTTTGTCCTCTGAGAGGACAGATACCGGCCTCCCTGATGAAGACGAACCCTCCCCTGCCCCTTTCAGGCTTTTTTTCCGTGTTCCCCTCCTCTCTTCTCCCTGGTCGGTCGGGGTCCCCTACTTCTTTTTCCCCTTCTTCCTCTCTATAAGCGTTGTACACTACCTAGCGGCCGTGTCTTTTTCCCCCCTTCCTTCCTCTGCATCCTTTTGACAATTTGATTGTCCTCTCTCTCCTGGCGACCGACAAAGGTGCAGTGGCACGACTACGTCTCGTTCTTTTTCTTTTTTCCCTACCACACGAAGCCCACCACCTTCTTTTTTCCGTGTTCCGTGCCCTCTCCCTGCCAGGAGCCGATTTTCCCGCCGAGGGAGGAAGACACAGCTGTCTGTCTTCCCCTTTTTTTTTTTCCTCTTTTTTTCCCAGACTCTTTTCCCCTCCTCCTTTTGCTCACAAGGAGCCGGGAGGGGAGTTTTTCTTTTTTTTTTTCTCTTTTTTTTTTCTCCTTTCCACCCCCCCTCTGATTGGGCAGGGAAAAGGAAAGATGAACCCTCTCTCCTCTTTTTTTTTTACGTCTAATTGGTTTTTTTTTCCTCTTTTCCCCTTCGAGTGTTTTTTTTTCCCCTCCAAGATTGGATGATGCCGACGCGGTGCCTTCTTTTCTTGTTTTCCTCCCCTCTCCCTTCCTCTTGTTTCTGTGAACCACCGGCCGAGGATGGTCCTGCTCTTTTCTTTTTTTCCCTCCCTTCGCCGAAAATGGAGTTTTTTTTTTTTCTTTTCTTCCTTCAAGGTTTCCTCTCCTCGGGAAAACAGGGCTGGCTTTCCTCCTCCTTCCTTTTTCTTCTCCAAAGGACCACAGGGCATGGCCGACTCCTCTTCTTTTCCCCCCTCCAGGCCTTTTTTTCCCGCCCCCCCCTTCCTCTCTTTCCCCCCCAATAAACAGTTGTTCATGTTTTTTTTTTTTTTCGATAAAGTGGAGAGATTTCCCCCTCCCCTTTCTTCTAGTTCCCTTTCTCCTTCTTCGGTGTGGAGGATGATAGCGAGAAGGTTTTTTTTTTTTCTCATAGATAGTGAAGAGGTAAGTACTATCTCTTCTTTTCTCTTCCCCTTCTTTTTTTTTTTCTTGTGCCTTTGTCCCCTCTATATCCGAGAGGAGCTCGAGCACTTGGTGCGGACCCTTCTTTTTTCTTTTTTTCCCTCGCACGCAATGCGATTACAAAGGCGTAGTACTTTCTTTTTTTTTTTTTTTTGCTCCCCCTTCCCGACTTGCTCTCTTTTCCCAAGCGTGAGTGAAAGAGAATCAAGGAATGAGAGATCCCTTTTTCCCTTTTCCTTTCCTTTCCCTTCCCGTGAGGCCTGAAGAGTGGAGTGGTTGGGTCCCTCCTTTTTTTTTCTTTTTCAACATTTTTCTGTGTTTCCCCTTCCCCGCAGCTGCGAAGAAGATAAGGCCGCTCTCTTTTCTTTTTCTTTTTTTTCCTGCGACGAAAAGTAAGTTCAGATCGTTTGCTTCCCTCCTTTCCCCTTTAGTTCCCTTTCCATTGCTGTTCTTGCGCACCTGAGGGGAAGAAAATGGATAACTTCTTTTCCTTTTGTGCAAATAGCGTATATGGTTGAACTGTTCTCGGGCTTTTTTATCTTTTCCCTCCACTTTTTCGCTACAACCCCCCCAACCCTTCTCTTCTCATAAACGCGAATTGCTCGGATGTAGTGTCTTTTTAGCATTTCTCTTTGTTAGTAGTGTAGTTTTTTCTCTTCTTTCTCTTTTTCGGCCGAAGGGGCAGTCGGAGGTAAGAACCAGGAGATCTTTTCTTTCCTCCTTTTTCACATTGGATCGGATTTGGTTCAAGGGATCCCTTTGTTTTCCCTTTCCCCTTTCACGCCGTTCCTTTTTTTTTTTTTTTCCTACTGTTAACGTTCGTTTACTAAACAAGATCGAACTTTTTTCTTTTCTTCCCTTTTGTGGCAGATACGGCGGGAATGAGGATGCGCAGCTTTTTTCTCCCTTTTCTTACTTTCTCGTGCCCACTCTTCCCCCTGTCCCCCCCTTCAATCCTGGCAAGGGAATACCGGTCAGTTTTTTCCCCCCTTCTTTCTTTTGAGTCGATCAGTCCGGGAGTCGGTGCCCCCCTTCTTCCTTTTTTTTTTCCCGTTTTTTCTCTCCGTGTTTCCTTTCTCCTTTTCACGAATTGAGTTCTATGGGAAAAACGCTAATTCTTCTTTTTTTTTTTTTCCAGTGCTAGATCCTTCCTTTTTTCTTCTCCTCCCAATTTCCTAAGAATAGTACCAGACTCTTTCCCCTCTTCTTCTTCTCTAGATCGACGGAAAGGACCCCCCTTCCTTTTCCTCATCCCCCCTTTCACGATTTTTTTTTTCCCCTGTTGCATACGATGTTGAGAAGATTGATCTGACTCCTTTTTTTTTTTCTTCTGGCTAACCGTGAAGACAGACACTCCCTCCTTTCCTTTTCTTTTTTTTTTTTTTTACGCGTCGCTATTCAGGCGTGTCTTTTTCCTTTCTCTTTCCTTGCCAGAAGCGGTGGAGGTTTGGCTTTCTCTTTCTGTTTTAGCCTGGTTTTTTCTTTGTCCTTTCGCTGAAGGGCGAAGTCGGTTTCTCTTCCTTTTCTCTCCAAAGGAATCAACGTCCCTTCCTTCTCCTTTTTTTCCTCCCTCCAGGGGTAATTCCCCCTCCCTCGGAAAGCTAAAGAACGACCTCCTATTCCTCTTTTCCTCTCCTTTCAGTAGAAAATAAGGAAAGGTAGGGCATCTCCCCCTTTTTTCTGGTCCTCCTTTTTTTTTTTCCGCCTCCTTTCCGACCTCCCCTTCTCTCTTTCCGGCCGCAAACGCACGTTGATAGACGCGATGATTTTCCTCCTCTTCTTTTCTCACACACAAAGGGTTACCGAGGCATCCGGATTCCTTCTGGTTTTTCCCGTTTCTTGCATTGCTTCTTTTTTCACCTCTATTATGAGGATTAGATTAAAACTCGCTTTTCCTTCCCCCCTTTTTGTGACCGGTTGAGTAGACGCCGGTGTTTTTTTTTTTCCCCCTTTTTTGAATATCCCCCTTTTTTCTGGTGTGAGGTAGGTGTAGGGATTCTTCCTTCAGCAAGGTCGTACGTAGTCGTTGACAGTTCCTTTTCCCCCCCCCTCCTCGTTCCCCTTTTTTTTTCCTTCAAAAGATGAAGAGAACCAGCCGGGAATTCCTTTTCCTTCTTTTGTATCAACGCAGGAAAGAGGATCCCTCTCTTTTCTTCCCTTCCCTCCTCCCCTTCTTTTTTTTACTAATGCAGCGCAATTCATGGAGCGGGTTCGTTCTCCCCTCTTTCCCCTCTTTTTTTTTTTTTTCACCCATTTTTTTTTACCGAGATCAGAGAACTAGGGTATACCTCCCCCCCCTTTTTTTTTTCTCTTTTGTTCGATGTTCTACGTGAACTGACAGCTATGCTTTCCCCCCTCTTTTCCTCCCCATATTTGTCCGTTTTTTTGTCTTCTTTAAGTAAAACAATCCCCTTTCTTTTCTTTTTTCCTGTGTTAAGATGGGTAGGCGCCCTTTCTCTTTTCCTCGCCGTTCCCCCCCCATCGTTTATCTTTCTCCTTTTCTACGGGAGGCCATCGCATAGGCTTTCTTTTTTTTCTTTTCTCACACTCCCGGTGGTCGATTTTCTACTTTTTCCTCTTTGTCCTTTTTCTCGGCGATCGGTTCGACTTCCTTTTTTTTCTCCCAAGTAGAAATGAGACGCACTGCACCTCCCTCTCCTTTTTTTCGCCATTTTTTCTTTTTTTCTGTCGGGCTGAAAAAAAGGGTATTGTAGATGGGCGTCCCCTTTTTTTTCGAGTGCGTGTCCCCAATCTTTTTTTTTTCTTCTGCTTACTTTTTTTCCCACAGCCGGGCCGATCGAAACCGACCTCCCCTCCTTTTCTTTCTTTCCGAGATCTCGACGAGCTTTCTCTCTTTCGACTCTTTCCTTGTTTCACGGTGGTAAATTTTTTCTCCTGCAAAAAATATTACACGGCGCTTCTTTTCCTTTCAGGTTTTTTTCTTCATGAAAGGCGGAAGAAACGTTCCCCCCTCTTCTCGTCTGAGGAGAAAGAAAACCATCCTCTTCTTTCCTTTTCCAGCATTTTTCCACTTCTCTGCAAGAGCGACGGAAATATGATCTTCTCCTTTTTTTTCTCGATAACAGTCGGGCCCACCCCTTCCTTCTTTAACGTTTTTTTTTATTGTCAAGCTAGGTGGAGTTCTCCCCCCCCCCAGGCCCCGGATCGCGCCCCCTGTTCCCTCCCTGATTCTTCTCCCTGCGGTCGGAGCGGTTCTCTTCCTTCCCTTTTTTTTTTTCAACACACCTTGGCGACTTTTCTCTTTTTCTTCTCCCCATTCTTTCCCCCTGCATTGCCGTTCACCCCTTTCCTCCCTTTTCCTTTTTCCGCGTCGCTCGATCCGGCATCGCGGTTTCCAGCCTTTTTTTTTTTTTTTCCCATTTTTCCTTCCTAAAAATCGGGCCCCCTCTTCCTTTCCCCCGCGAATGAGGCGGCGGTCCCATTTTTCTTTTTTTCCCCCTCACTTTTCCCAATCTTGATCCCCCCAATAGAGTGGACTCTGGTCTCTAGAAGGTTCCTGTTCCTTTTTTCCCCTGTCTTCTTTTCCTTTTTTTTCTTAGACAGAGTAAAACAGCCCCTTCCCTTTCCCAGGACGATTCGTGCTGGCGTAAAGCATCCATTTTCCCTCTATTTTCCCTCTTTTTCCTCCTTTTTCCCACTCTCATTTTCTTTCTCGCTGCGGGACAAATGGATCGCGCTCGTCTCTTCCTCCTTTTTTTTTTTTTTCTGCCCAAGCACGAATCGGACATTGGAGTCCTTTTTTTCCTTTTCTTCGACAAGTTATATCTTTTCTTTTCCCCCACTCTCTTTTTACAATGAACAGGACCTGCTCTATCTCCTTTTTCTTTTTTTGGGTCCTCTCTCTTTTCCGCGCGGTTCGGCTCGCCACCGCCCTTCCTCCCCCTTTCCGCTTGGGCGCCAATCAAATGCTCTCTTCCCCCCTCTTTCTTTCTATTTTCTCCCTGAAGTAGGGAAGCGTACTGCCCCTTTTTTTCCCCGTGTGAGACGACGATGTCTTTTTCTCCCTATTCTTCCTCCCTTTTTTCACCGGGTCAAGTGGGTCCCTTCTTTTTTTTCAACAACTCGAAACACGGTCTCCCCTTTTCTTTTTTCCGTCCAACTCGATTTCTTGGTCTAAAATAGAAGTTCTTTCCTTCCCACTTTTTTTTTCTGTTGTGGGTCGAGGAACATAAGCTCCTCTTTCCGCAAACACTTCATGTTGTAGGGAACATAACAATCCCCTCCTGTTTCCTTTTACTTTTCTACGGAGAAGCTGATGGGCTTTTTTTTTCTTTTTCTCGAGGACCAAGATGATGCGATCTTTTCTCCTCTTTTTCCTTTCCCTTGCCCCTTCCCGTGTCTTTTTCCTCCCGTGTAGTGACGGGATTTCTGGTTTTCGGTGCGCCGAACCTCGTTTTTCCCTTCTTTTTTTTCTTTTTCAGTATTTCTCCCGCCGACAGCTCCTTCCCTTTTTTCGGGAGAACAACTCCCCACCTTCCCCACCCTGTTTTTTTGTTCCTTTTGCTAGCACAGATAGCTATCTCTTTCTTTTGAGCGCGCGCGTCGCATCCCCTTCTTTTGTCTATTTTCCCCTTGCGCATATAGGCTTTTCCTCCCCCTTTTTTTCTGGACAAAGCCACAGTCGAAAGCCCAGGGGACCCCGTCTTCCCGTCTTACTCTTCCCTTTCCTTCGAGCAGATGCGCTGACGTCCTTCTTCTCGAGAGTATGGTGAAGTCGGTCCTCTGCTCCCATTTTCTTCCCCTTTTTCTCCGAAGAGCACGGTTTCTATAGCGTAGCCATCGCGGCCGTCACCGTCTTTCCTTTTTCCCCTTCCTTCCTCCCTTTCTTCTTAGGCGATGGACAGGAAGTCAGCCCTTCCCTTTTTTTTCGAGCGGACTTTCTGCCCTTTTTTTCCCAGCGCGCCCCCCTTCCGAGGCAGGTTTGTTTTTTTTTTCCCGTAACAACAAGAACCAGCTTCCAGATCGTTTTTTCTTCTCCGATTTTTTCCCTTGTCCAGGGAAAGTTCCTCCCCCTATTGAGGATAAAATGGGTGTGTCGTGGTAGACCTAGTTCTCTCTTTTTTCTAAGCATTTTTCCCATGATTAACGGAAATGAGGACCGAGATTCTTCGCCTCCCTCTCTTTGTATCAGAGTTTGACTGGGAGACAGAATTCGAGTCTTCCTTTCTTCTTTTTTTTCCTCGATTCCCTCAACATCTTTCTCCCTTTCTTTTTTGTTAAACTACTCGGGGGCGTGTTCCTGTGATGGGGTTGGGAGATAGTAATTACCGGCGGGGGCTGCTTCTCCTTTTCCCCTCCTTTTTCCCGTCCTTCAATTTTTCGACCATACAAAAAGGTGAAGTGGCCCTCCCTTTTTTTTTTGAATGGTAAAGACGATGGTTTTCTCCCCCCTCCCCCTTTTGTATTTCCTTTTTCTTCTAGTGTTATTTTTCCCCCCCCTTTTCCCCCTCGTACCCCCCTCTTTTTCCTACCCCGTGAGGTAGGAGTTACTAGGAGTTGGAGCCCTCCTTTTCCTTTTCGGAGGGATTATGAGCGGGCGCCTCCCCTTCTTTCCCTCTGATTGGCACTTTTCTTTAGAAGATGAGGGACAATTCCTCCTTTCTCTCCCTTTTCGAGGAGAAGGAACTTTTCTCATTTTCCTGTTTCCTCCCATCTTCCCTCTTTTTCGTTCGCCTAAGGATGTTTTTTTTCTCTTTGTCGGGCTGGGACCGCGCACAACTCCTCTCTTTCTTTTATTTGCTTGATGGTTTTCTTTTCCCCCCTTCCTAGGAGGGTCAGGCGGTCACTGATGCGGTCGCCCCCCTTTTTTTTTTTTTTCCTGATCAATCAAGCAAATAATCGGTCCTCCCCTCCCCTTCTTATTTTCCAGCCTTCTTTCTCCCTGAAGAAACACAGGCTGTTCGCCTCCTTCCCCTTTTTTTTTTTCTTTTTCCCCCGGATGCATGACATGACAAGCCAGGAAATAGCGTCATCTTCCTTCGGGTCCAAACCCAGTGGTCAGGGTTCTTCTTTTCCTCCTTTTTTGCTAACGTTGAGAGAGGGCCAAAATAACTCCTTCATTTCTGTCCCTCTGCGCTTCCTCGCAGTACGTGTGGGGATATTAGTCTCTTCCTTCCTTCTCTTTCTTTAAGAGGGTAAGGCGCGATCCTGATGGACCTTTTTCTCTTTCGTTTTTTCCAATCCTGATTTCTTTTCCTGCATTGGTGCGGGGCAACTGTCCTCTTTCCCCTTTTTTTTTTTTTTTTTCTTGTGAACTAATGAGCGTGGGCCCCTCCCTTTTTGTTGATCCCGTTTTTGGGGATTGCCTCATGCCTGTTACAAGAACCTCCCCTGCTTTTCTTTTCATGATCGATCAAACCTAAATGTGGCAGAAAAATTTTTCGCTCTTCCCTCCTGCTTCTTTTTCTTCTTTTTTTTTTCCGTTCGTTTCTCCCCCCGCAGAGCGTCGGAAAAAGAGGCTCTTTTTCTTCCCGCAGCGACGCGTATAGCCAGCTGAGTCTCTCTTCCTTTTCTTTTTCCCTCCCGCCCTAGATTTTCCCATTTTTTCTTTTTTTCCCCTCTTCTCGCGGCCGGCAACGGGAGAAACTGAGTCTCTCCTTTCTATCAAATGTTGGTCTTTTGTTTTGCCTTTTCTTTCATTTTTCTTCTTCCGGAACCCTTTCCTTTCCCTCTGACTACACGCGAATTTAGCATAGGGATGCTAGTGTTCCCCTCTTTTCTTTTCTTATCCCGATGCGAATGCGCGTGTAGTCGCTGTGGTCGAGCGCTCCCTATTTTCTCCTTTTTTTCCCCTTCCTCTGGCAACCAGACTTCTTCCCCCCCCCCCCCATTTGATAGGGATTGGTCAAGGGATCCATTTTTCTTTTTTTTTTTCCACCGATAAGGTGAAATCTAGCAAGAAAATTTTTTCCCGTCTTTTCCTTTTTCCTTTTCCTCTTAGCCCCTCCTCTTCCTGCGGCTGCCGCAAGCGGCGGTGAATTCTTTTTTTTTTTTTTCTTTTCAGAAAAGACTCTTAGGTGATGATGCAGTGTCCGGCCTGCTTCTTTTCCCCCCCTCCGCTTTTCGCAAGTCACCCCTCTTCTCAGTCGGGAGTGCCGTGAGGAAGCATTCTCCCTCTTTTTTGAATCCACCCCCGTTCCCTCTTTTCTTTTTTTCTCCCTTTTCTTTGTCTCGTTCATTCCTTAGTTTCTCTCTTCAAGGGACAGCTGAGGGGCCCCGCACCTTTCTTTCCTCCTTCCTTGGCACACATGTAGACATAAGAAACGTTTCTACTCCTTTCATCCTTACAGTCATTTTTTTTTTGAAAAACCCCCGCCTTCTTTCTCTCCTCTCCCCCTTTTCATCGCTGTGCGAAGGATATGATCTGACACTTGTCGTCCGTGTTGTTCTCATTTTTTTGACGTTCCCATCAAACAAACGGGGTATTGGTTTTTTTTTTTTTTTTTCATACTGGAGGGGGCGTTCTTCCTTGCCCTCTCCTCTTCATTGGTTTTTTCTTCCTCCCGGGGGTAAGATGTAGTCTCTTTCTTTTTTGAGGAACAGATGATGTTCTTGTTTCTTCCCTTTTTTGCGGTCCTTTTCCTCCTTTTTTTACCGCCTGACATACCGGAAAGGTGTTTCCCCTTCCCTTTTTTCCTCACGCCCTTCCAGGAATGTAGTTCGTTGGCGCTTTCCCTGTCTTTGGGCATCATTTTTTCCTTCACAACCTCGAATCGTGCCTTCTTTTCCTTCTCCCCTTAGACGCGAGACGGCCGCCACGCCGTTATCTTCTCTTTTTTTTCACCCCGGTTCTCCCTTCTTCCCTTGTTGCATCGCACACCATCGCCGGAAATGTCTTTCTTCTAATACAAGAAGGCGACGGTGAGCCACCTTTCCCCGGACCGTTTTTTGTCGAACGAGGCGGTTTTCCTTTTTTTTTGGGAACACGCCCACGGGTGTCGTCCTCCTTTCTTGTTTTTTTGGTTTTTTTCTTGAGGACACATACGGCGTTAACAGTCTCTCCCCTTCCTTTTTTTTTTTTTTTTTTCCCCTCTGAATTAACAACTCGGTGTAACCACGTTTATGCAACGTCTCCTTCCTCCTTCTCCTCCTTTCTTCGAGTTTGTCTTTTTTTTCACTTTCTTTCCAAGATCGTTTACGTGTCCTCGATTAGAGTCTCTTTTTCCTCTTTTTCTGAATGCTGTAGCCACAAGGAAAATCTGAGACTTCCCTTGCATTCTTCTCCCTTTTCCGCCGCCTTTTTTTCCCTTCCCTCTAGCTGGAACGCCGCTAAGGCTCTTCTTCTTTCCTTCCGAATAGGGATGGTGATGTGAGTAGTAGGTTAGATTTCACTTTCCCGGAATTCTTTTCCTCCTTTTTCCAGTTTTTCCTCTGATCGGGTTCTTGGTGATGAAGTACCCCTCCCTATCTTTTTCTCTTTTCTTTCGGAGAATTAAGTAAGGCGTTTTATGCATCCCTCTCTCTTCCTTTTTCGGCTTGCCCCCCCTTTTTCCGGATGGAAATAGTTTTTCGTCTCTTTGGTAGATTTCCTACGTTTTTTTTCCCTTTGAGTCTATTTCTTTTCTTGGATATTGCGCGCTGGCGAGATTTCGTCATTCTTTCCCTATATCGCGATCAGTGCGCTTCCTTTACGAATCTCTTTTTTTACCCCTTTCCGATTCCCCCTTTTTTTCCCAGATTGCCTTTAGACGTGGAGTTTGTCCCCCCTTTCTTTTTTCTCGCAAGGACCGACGCCTCTCTACCTTTTTTTTTCCTTCGCCCTCCTTTCCCCTCTCTCGATAGAATATGTGCCCCTCTTCCTCTTTTTTTTCGATGACAGGCACCAAAAAGGTCCCTTTTTACCTTTTCACGGGTTTTTTCTTTCTGGAGGGGAAAGGGACGGATCTTCTTTTTTTCCCCTTTCCACTGCAGACAGACGGTCACGATGTGCTGTCTCCCTTTTTCACCTTTCTCGCACTGTGTAGTTCCCCTTCCTTTTTTTCAATCGAGTAGACGATCTCCTCACCTGCTTTTTTTCCCAGCTTCCCGCAATCCCGGCCACCGGGATGCCCTTTTCTTTGGAGGGACACAAGAAAGCGCTGCTTTATTTTTTTTTTTTTTTTTCCGGAACTTTTTTTTTCATGGGAGACCGGCGAAGCGGAGAGGATTTCTCTCTCTCCCCTCTCCTTTTTTTCCGTGTAGAGGGTTCACCGAACTGCGCCACCCCCCCTGTCCGTCTTTTCCCATCTTTCAACCTGATTTTCCCGTGAAATAGGGAGTATCAAAGAGTCGCTTTCTTTTTCCTGCTGCCGACTTATGTCTCTTCTCTTTTTATGATTTTTCTTTTATCAAGTTGAATTGGCGCCAAAGAGACTTCTTCTTTTTTGGTGGCGAGCAACGAAAAGCGGCGTCAGTTCTCCTTTCCCCCATGAATCGCAAGGGATCTCTCTTTTCTTTCTCTTCTTTGTCCCGGAAACGATAGACAGTTTCCTCTCTCCCTCTTTCTTTTTTCTTCCTTCCAGCCCTGTCTTTCGTGATTGGAGTAACGCTCCCCCTTCTGGAAGTTATCGACGAGCTGCTGCTCTTTCTTTTCGAGTTCCCCTTTCCCTCTTCTTCGAGAAATTCAACGAGCCATAGCTTTCCTTTTTCTTTTTTTCCCTTCCCTTGGAGGGAAGGCGAGTCAGCGCCTTGGCGGGTTTCTCTTTTCCCTCTTTCAGTATCCTTTCTACCTACAATGGAACCCTCCTTCCTTTTTTTTTTTTTGAGATGGGCAACTGCTCTTCTCCCTCTCTTCAGGTCTTTTCCTTTCCCGCAAAAATGGGGAAAGACTCTATTCTTCCCTCGCGAGGACAGATTTCCGGAATCCCCTCTGCCATTTTTCCCTTCAGTCGGAAGCTTACTCCTCGAGCGACGCGTTTATACCCTCCCGTGTAGGCGCCGATACGGGGGAAAGGCATTTGCCCTTTTCCCTTGTTTTCTTCTCCGCGGGAACACCTGAAACCCCTTCGGTTGGTTTTCACCCCTTTTCCGCTTCCCTCTTTTTAAAAGCAGCTCAGCAAGCCCTTTTTCGGTTTTTTTTTCTCAATCACGACGATGTCTTTGTCCTTCCCCCCTTTTTCGTGCATTCCCCTTGGCTGGAAGTGACGACCCCCCTTCTTTTTCTTTCGAAGCTGACCAAGG
>Ga0179593_1596566_pt1 | contig 16405 bp, 24 predicted proteins | sample CZODoug2_1_08_16_FD_185931 | JGI IMG/M metagenome (GOLD analysis project Ga0179593, IMG submission 185931) | Vadose zone soil fungal communities from Angelo Coast Range Reserve, California, USA - CZODoug2_1_08_16fungal (PacBio error correction) | ecosystem: Environmental > Terrestrial > Soil >... | reverse complement strand
CGGCAAGGGGTCTTTCTTTTTTTTTTTTCTTTTTTCCTTCTTCGAGACAAAGGGTCCTTCCCGTATTCTTCCCTAAATAGAGATTTCCAACCTTTTTCCGCTCTCTGGGAGCAGTGGGATAGGTCCCCTCCCCCCTTTTTCCCGGGTTCCCACTTGGCGTCGGACCAGCCTGACAGCAGATTTCCCCGACGTCCGGCGAACCGGTCCCTTTTTCTCGCACCGCTGAAAGGGCTATTCTTCTTCTTTTTCTTTTCCCCCCCCTTCCCAAGAGCGGGTTCCCCCGAAGCCCCCCCCTCCCCGGTCGCTTTTTTCCTTCCCAAACGGAACGAGGAGGGACTGGGCTCTTAATGGACTTCGTGATTTCCTCTCACAAAGAGGGAGATGGATGTATCTCCCCCTTTTTTTCCGTAGTTCTTAGCGGATCCCTTCCCCCCCTCCTCCCCTTTTAAACCCCCTCCCCCCCGGGGAAAAAAGAGGCGGCCCCCCCCCCTTTCCACGGGAGCATTTCCCCCCCCTCCCTCCTCCGGCTCGTTTGCGCGGTTTTTTTCTTTCGTTGGAGGTTTAGAGGAACCTCCTTCCCCCCCTCCTGATTGCTTTTTGCGGGAGGAAGTCCTCTCCTTTCGGGGGCGCCGGCTTCTTCCCCCCTCTGCAAGTCGGAAGGAGAAAGCTTTTTCGCGCTTTTTTTTCTTCCTTTTTCCAACGTTCAACTGCGCGGAATTAATTTCTTTTTCTTTCCCCCCCCTGCCGTTTTTAGATAATCGTTCCTGTCCCCCCTTTCCTTTTTTTTAATTTTCTTTTCTGCGCCCGCGGCTCCAAGGACGCACCCCCCCCCTCCCTTTTTTCTCTGCGGGAAAAAGGGGGAAAAAGCGTTGCCTTTATTTTCTGCCGTTTTTCACTTACGGGCAGGGCACCCGAGGACCCCTTTTTTCCCGGCAGAAAGGAGAGCTTCTTTTCGTGAACTTTTTTTCAGGGCCCGGGTTCTCGCGGGCGCTGGCCGGCCACCTCCCCCCTTTCCTTCCCTTCTCTTTGCCGGACGGAAGGGGGTCCCCCCTTTTTTTTTTTTTTTTTGAGTTATTCTTTTTTTTTTTTTTCCTGTTCGTCACGCAGTAGTGCGTTGATGCCTTTTCTTTTTTTTCAATGAGTCTTTTTTCTTTTTCTTCTTTCGGCTCCTTTTTTTCCCCTCTTCCAATCGACGAGCACGGCGTTGCGGCTTTTTCTTTTTTTTCTTTTTCCCTCTCTTTTCCCACTTGAGGGGGAATTTGAGACGTGACCATTGCCCCTCCTCCCCTTTTGATTGCTTCCCCCCCCAGGGTTTTTTTTTTCCTTCCTACCCCGCGATGTAGAGCTCGCGCCTTCCTTTCTTTTTCTTTTCTTACGGACCGTCCTTTCCTCTTTGTGTGCGATTGAAGGCGGCGTCATCCCATCTCTCTCTTTTTTTCCCTCTTTCTCTCTCTTTTATGAAAACGACGACTTCATCGCCATCGTTTCTTTTTCTTTTCTCCCAGCATCTCCCCTTCCTCGAAATGCGCCCCCAACCCCACCCCGTTTTCCCTTTCCTTCCGAACCACCTGGAGACTCCTTTTCTCTTTGACCTTTGGATTTTTTTCATGCGCAAAGGGCCCCGCACGTGGTCAACTCGGTATCCCCCCCTCCTCCTCCCTCGGTGCTAGTAGATGTATAGGATCTTCCCCCCTTTTTTTCTTCGAGCTCCTCCGAACGCATTCCAAAACCCGGACCTACCTAGGTCTCTCCCTTACTGCGTGACACGAAATGCCCCGTTCCTTCCCCCTTTTTTGCGTTGATCCCCTTTCCCCTCTACCCTTCGTTCCTGACCTTCGCCGACGTCGGCGTTTCCTTTTTTTTTCCTTCCCCTTTTTTCCAAAAATTAGGAGGGAGGGGCGGTCCCCCCTTTTCACTCTCCCCTTTTTTTCTTGGTTGCTCCAGTACCGCTCGACGAAGGTCTCTTTTTTTCCCTTCTCTTCCTCAGATTTGGAAAGGTTGCCTTTCTTTTCCCTTTTTCCTGCGATAATTTTTTTTCCCCCCTGGGAGCCGCGGCGGCTCCTCCGCGCTTTATCCTTCTTTCTCTTTCCTTTAGGGAAGGGGAAAGCCTCTCCCCTTTCCTCGTGTCTTCGCCCTTATTCGAGCAGGTTTTCCCTTCCCCCTTGCGCTAAAGCGGAAAAGACCGTTCCCTTTCCCCTCCTTGAATTCTTTTTTTCCTTTCCCGCCGCGCCCGCCGCTTAGCCAAATTCTGTCTCCTCCCCCTTTTCCTGCCGTAAATAGAACTCCCCCCCCCCTCCCCCCCCCCTTTTTTCTTTCTCAAGGTAAGGTTTTTTTTTTTTCCCTCGATGCTTCCCGTCGCCCTTTCAGGACGCGGGGTTGGGGAGGCCTGCTTGGTTTCCTCCTCCTTGCGGAGTGCGGGATTGGATCGCCAGCCGCGGTCCCCCTCCCGTCATTTAGCCTTTTCTGGGGGATCGGAATACAAAACACACCGCCCCCCTCCTCCCTTTCCTTCCCTTTTTCCTTTTTCGTCGTTTAGGTGGGCCGGCGACTCTTTCTTTTTTTTTTGTGTTTTTGTTTTTCTTTTCCTTTCGTGTTTCTGAGACAGAAGCGGTCAGCGGGGCGCGACGAAGCTCTTCTCCCCCCTTTCCCTCTCGGTTCAGTGCAGAAACAGATTTTCTTTTTTCCGCCTCTTTTTTTTTGAGGGCCCGATCCACTCGCCCCGGGCTTCCGCGCCTTTTCCTTTCTCTGGTTGACGAAGAGGAAGCGCTCGCTCCTCTTCCTTTTTTGAGGACCCTTTTTTTTGCCGCCGCAAAGGCGTCTAGAACGGCGTCGGGTTTCTTCTCCTCCCCCCTTTCTGCAAGAAGGAACCGACCCTTTTTTTTTCCCCCTTTTTTTTTTAGCCCCCCCGAAACGGAAATCTCGAAGGCCGTCCCCCTTTTTTTTCCCTCCTTATCCCTCCCCGAGGGAAAGGGCAGGCTCCCCTTGTGGATGGTTTTTTTGGGCGAACCAGTGCGGGCGCAGCGCCACCGGTCTTTCTTTTTTCCTTTCTCCGCCCAGAACTCAACGGCCCCCCCCTTCCTCTTTTACGCTCTCCTTCCGGCCGGGCGACCGGCCTTTCTCCCCCTCTTGGAAAAAGCCGCCCTTTCCTCCCCCTTTCTCCGGGCCACTTTCCTTTTCCGTCGGGCGGGAAACGGGCCCTCTCCCCCCCCCCCCCTTGGGGAGGTGAGTTTCTTTTTTTTTCCCCGTCTGTTTTTTTTTCCCTACGCCTTCTCCCACGGGAGAGGATAATTTTCTCCCTTTAGCGGGGAATTTTCGTTGTCCCCCCCTTCTCCCTTTTTGGTTAGCCCCCTTTCCGCAAGGGGGCGCAAACGAAAAGAAAGGAGACTTCCCCTTCCTTTGAAGTAAGGAAGGACTCTTTTCTTTTTTTTTTTTTTCCCAAGAGGAGAGGGGTCTGCACTCCCTCCCACGCACAAAGAAGAGAACTTCTTCCCCTCTTTTTTTCTAAGAATCTGTTTTTTTTTTCTAGAGAGATGTCTTCCTTTTCTTGGTTCTTGGAAATTCCATAGTTTTTTTTGGAAGAGGCTCCCCTTTTCTTTCCCTGACTTCCGTTTTTTTCTAAGTCCACTATTCTTTTTTCGGGGGAGTTGATCCCTTTTTTCTTTCCTTTTTGGATTTGAATTGTGTCGGCATGCGGCCGTTCCTCTTTTTTTTCAACTCCAAATGCCCCCCCGGGCTTTTTGCCGACGACGACCCGATCTTTTTCCTCTTCTTTTTTTCCTTTCCCCTGGCGCTTGGGCCGACACGGCCCTCCCTTGACCCAGACGCACTCCCCTTTTTTTTTGTTTTTGCGCCGGCCGGAGATGATCGTGCGTGCCGGCAGTATCCCTTTCTTTTCCCTTTCGCTTTCTTGAATTACGGCGCTGTTGCTTTTCGTTCTCCTTCGTCGCCGGCGTCTTCCTTTGCCCGGCGAATTTGCCCTTGCGGCTTTCCCCCCCCCTTTTTTTCCTTTCCGATGTCTTTTCTGCTTCGACTTGTTCACTAATAAGGCGGTTCTTTTCCCTTTTTTTTTTTCCCCTTGCCGGCCGCACTGGTCGCCCGTCTTTTCCCCTCCCCCTTCCCGAAAGGGCAGTTCGGGGGGAGCGTCTTCCCTTTTTTCCCTTTTTCCCTTTCGGGACACGAGGTCTTCTTTCCCCTTCCCCCCTTTTTTTTCGTGGGGAGGCGAACACTTTTTCCCCTGTGCCCGACCTTACTTTTTTTTTTGGTTTCGTGGTTTCCCTTTTTTTCCTTCCCTCCCAGAAGACATTTTCCCCCTTTCTCTTTTTCTTTTTTTTTCTCCCCGACTCGGCAAACGGGGGTCTCGCCTTCTTTCCCTTCGAGAGATTAATATTTCGTACCCCCCCTCCCTTTTCCCTCTTTTAGCGTTTTTTTGCGAGTGGATAGGGGGGGCTCGGGCCCGGCGGCAGACTCCTCTTCCCTTGCCAAGGGGAGCGACCTCTTTCTTTTCCTTCCCCCTTCCGGAGGGGAAGTCGGCGGACGCCATCCTTTTTCCCCCCCCTCCTTACAGATTATGTCATCAGCACCCCCCCCCCCCCGATTGGTTTTCTCCCCCCCGCACCGTACGGTCCGGCCGCCGACCCGACACCTCCCCCCTTCCCCCCTCTATTCAGGGATCTCCCCTTTTTTTTTTTCCAAGGTGCCCTGGCGATTGGATGAACGCTACGGACGAGCTTTTCTGCCTTTGGGAGGGGGAAATTCTTTTTCCCCCTGCCCGTTCGGTTCTTATCCGCGAAGGGGTGTACCCCCCCCCCCTCCCCCCCCCCTCCTTTTCTTACGGCGACGGGGTTTTTTTTTTTTCCAAAACCCCCGGGGTTCTTTTTGGCCGTGCGGCGAGCGGCTGAGGCGGTCTTTTTTTCTTTTCTTTTCGAGGGAAGGGAGGGTCTTCCTTTCTTTTCCTTGGGTGCGTACTACAGGTTTTTTTCTTTCCCAGAGGAGGGAGAGGGAGGAAATCCTTCCCCTCCTTCCTCCCTTTTTTCCTGTTTTTTTTCGCGTTAGCGCCCGGTGCCGCCGGCCAACCTTTCCCTTTTCCCCCGAGCGAGAGGCACACCCCCTCCCTTTCCTTCCTTTCTTTTTCTATTTGGTTTTTTTCACTTGGAACGCGGGAGGCACTTTCCCCCCCTTTCCCTCACCCATTATTCGAGCAGTTGCCCCGGCCCGGCTTTTCTTTTCTTTCCTCTTACGCCACCGCCCCCCAGCGCCTCGTCGAGCTTCCCTTCTCCTCACGAGAACGGCGCTTTCTTTCCCCACTTCGTTTGTACCTTTTTTCTCGCGGGGCGACTCTTTCCCCCAGTAGGCGAGGGCATTCCCCCTCTTTTGTTCCCTTTTTCCAGCGCGTAGTCGAGGTGACCGGCACTTCCCCTTTCCTTTCTGTTGACGTGATTGGCCGTAGAACCCCCTCTTTCCTTTTCCCGTTCGTTCCTAAAGCAGCCGGCCTGGTCGATCGTCCTTCCCTCCTCTTTTCCCTTCTTCATAAAGCAAAAGATGGGCATCGCTTTCCCCCTTTTTCGCCTTGGTTTGATCACCAGGGTCGGCATCGGGGAAGGAGATGCTCTTTTTCCTGGGGTGCAGAATCCCCTTTCTTTTTTTTTTTTCCTGCCGTGCTCGCGCAGGCGGTCGATGTTGCTTTTTTTCCCCCTTTCGTATGGCGATGAAGAGGTTAATACCATCTCTCTTCTTTTTTCCTCCCTTTTCCCCTTTTGAGATTGGTTTTCCTCCATCCGGGATGGAGGCCACGTCTTTCTTCCTACGACCTCAACCCTTTTTTTCTTCCCCCTTTCCCCTTCTCTTTTTTCGTCGGGGCCGGGCAGACAAGTGGCTTAGGCCACCCCCCCCCCCTTCTTTTTTCCCTGCCCCGCGGTTGATCGGGAAGCTTTCTCCCCCTTCCCCTCAACGTGGGCAAATAGAGCCCAGCTGTTTCCTTTTTTCCTTCGATTGTGCTTCACCAGGGCGGGCTTTTTCCCCCTTTCCTCCTCCTTCCCCCAAGGAACTACTCTTTTCTTCCTCCCCTGCGTTCTTTCCGTGCCGGTAAACCTCGGGACCTACGACGATGAACGGAACCCTCCCCTTCTCCTCTTTCTTGCTTTGGCCGGCCTCTTTTTCCCCCCCCCTTCCCAAAGGTTTAACCTTTTGGGAGGCGGTCCACCTCCCTTTCCCTTTTTTCCTTTCCCTTCACGTACCGCTAGGACGAGGCGCTGGTTCCCCTTTTTTCCTCTTTTTTTTTTCCTTTGTTTTCATTTTTTTTCTAACGTCAAACTGGCTTTTCCCTTTTAAGCAGGGGAGGAGATAATCCGCTCTTCTCCCCCTTCCCCTTTGCACTTACTGTTCCTTTCCCCACGGGGCAGGGGGTGTCCCCCCTCCTTTTCTCTCCTCAGTTGAAGGTTGGAAAGGTTCGTTTCTTCCGCGGTCCCCGGGTTCCCCCGGCTTCGCCATTCGACGACCGCCGTTCTCCCCCTCCGCTTCGACCAAAATTCCTTCCTTTTTTTTTTTTTTCGCGCCCTGCCGTCCTCGAACTCCACGCCTTCCCCCCCCTCCCCCCCCCTTCCGGCCACCAAGGGAGCGTCTTTTTTTTTCTTGCTCCCCGTAGCCCTTCAGGAAAACGCCTTCTTTTTGGTACTAGAGGATTCCTTTCCTTTTTGGGCCGTTTTTTTTTCTGGGCCCCCGCCGAGAACCACGACTTTTCTCCCCCTCCTCCCGCTGGGGGAATAGAATCCAACCCCCCCCTCCCCCCCCCTCTCTCCTTGCCGTTCCTCCTCGTCGTTGAGGGTCGGTCTTTTTTTGCGCAGGGGGGCTTCTCTTTTCCGTTCAAACAGGAGCGGTCAGAGGGGTTCTTCTTCTTCTTGAGATTGGAGGGTCTTCTACCCCGGCGTCCTTCGCGGTAGTGCTTTCTTTTCTGAAAGAAAGTGTGGGGCCGTTCCCCTCTCCCCCCCCCTCTTCTTCGGACTTTCCCCTCCCCCGAGGGGCTCGGCGCTCCCCTCGAGGTAAGAGTTGGCCTCCTCCGCTCCCTCCTTGCGAGACCCCGTTGCCCCCCCCCCTTCCTCCGCAAGAGTCTCGAACTTCCTTTTTCTTTTCCTTCCCCCGAGCCCGCAGTAAGGGAAAAAGACTCCCCACCCAGAACACTACCTCCCTCCCCAACCTAAGTCGTGTTCCCTCCCCTTAGTCGCCGCCCACCTCCCCCCTTTCCCCTTTGCCTTTTCATTTGAAAAGGCCATCCCCCTCCCCCCTGAGACCTCCAAGGGTTCCTTTTTTTTTTTTTTTCGCCCGCTCTTTTCTGGGGGAGGACCCTTCCATCAGCGGGCCAAAAGGATTTCCCTCCCTTTTTCCTGCGGGCAAGCAGCACTCACTTCCCCCCTCTTCCCCCTTTTTCTGACCTGTCCTTTTTGGCCCGGCCGGGGCGATTTTCCCCTCCTTCCCCGCTGGAGACAGAGGCAACCTCCTCCCTCTTCCTTTGCATCAGTTCCCGAGTCCGTCGAACGGCACCGGCACGGTATTTTTCCCCCCCCCCTGTGGAGTGAGTAGGGGTTCCCCACTTCTTTTTTGCCCCATTGCCGGGTCGGCTTCGAAGTCCCCCCCCCCCCCTTGAGCGGAAGATCGGGTTCTTCCTTTTTTTCCCCCTTTTCTCGGTCATTTCTAGGGCATCGTCCGCCGCATGCCGACCCTTTCCCCCCGGGGAGCAACGCCAGAAGCCTCCCTTTTTTCTTCCGCCGTCCGGGTCCTTTTTTTCCCCCGCGGGGGAGGGGTTACTTTTTCCCCCCCCTCACCACCAGAGGCGAGGTCTTTTTTTCCCCCCCTTAAAAAAAAAGAAAAAGACTGCCTTCAGATACTTTTTTTCATCTACGTTGTTGTTGTTTGATTTTCCCTCCTATCGGAACGAGGTTCTTCTTTTCTTTTTTTTCGTGTGTCCTTTTTAACAAAAGAGCGTTCATCCCCCCCTTCCCCTTGGGAGAGGAGAAAAGAAGAGGGAAGGGGTCTTCTTCATATCCGGGCTTTTTACGTCGCTTTCCCTTGTCTTTTTTTCTTTTGGAGGTGGGTCTTTCCTCTTCTAGAAAACGAACCCCCCCTTTCTCTTTTTGGCCGGACGAACGACCCCTCTCTTTTTCCCTGGGAGGAAAGCGTCTTCCTCCTCCTTCGGCCCCCCGCAAGGCGGGCCTTTTTTTCCTCCACCTAAACGGGTTTGGTTTTTTTTCGGATTGCTCTTTCCAGTAGACGGAGATCGACACTTTTCTCCTCCCAATGACGATTTTCCCCTCTGGTTGGGTGGAAGGGCTTGGCGCCTTTCCTCCTTCTTTTTCTTTTTCCCCCCGCCGGGCCGGGCCGGGCGCTTTCCCCCCCCCTTTCCCTCTTGGCGGAACGGTGCAGGCCGAGCTCGTTTTGATTTTCTTGCTTCGGCCCGCCGTCTCTTCCTTGGGCGGGGGGGTCTCCCCCTTTTCGATTTTTCGCAAGGGTCATTCCCCCCCTCCGGGTCCCCTCTGCACTCAACCGCCCAGGAGGGCTCTCGCCCTCAGTTTAAACGTGTGCTTTCTTTCCGGGAACTCTTCCCCCCCCCCGCTCCTCAGGAGATAAGGTTTTTTCGGTGGCGGTGCCTTCCTAAGAAAACCAGTTATGGTTAGGGATGCTCCTTTTCTTTTAGTAGGAAAGCCTTTTCCCGGCCACTTTTTTCTCAAGATTGAGGGATTGCCCTTTCCAACGGGCTTTTTTCTAGCACGTGATCGACTTCGAGCCGCCCTTTCCCCCCTCGCGCTTTTCTTTTTGAAAGCCGCGGGGTCTCTTGCTCGCCGCTCTCCTTTGCGGACGGCAAAGGGTTCCCCCGCTAGGTTTTCTTTTTTTCCCGAGGGCGCCGTCGGCCACCGGACCTCTTTTCCTCTCTTTTTTTTCGTCGCGCACCCGCTGGACCCCCCTTCCTCTTCCTAAAAAAGGGGGGCGAGCGCGGTCTCCTCCCCATTTTTCCCCGCACCTCCCCCCCCCCCTCTTCCCCCTTTTTCCCCCCCATCCCAACCTTTCCCTAGGGAAGGACGGCGAGCTTTGTCTTCAGGTCGCTCTTAGGGAGTTTCGAGTCCGTTTTTTCTTTGGACTTTTTTTCCTTTCCCCCGAGAGGGAGGGAGAGGCACGCCCTCTCCCCCTCCACCACCCCGTCGTGTCTCTGAAAGCATTCCCGCCGTCTCCCTTTTTTTTCACCAATGCATAGGACCCCACGCGGCGGCCCACCGTCTTTCTACTTTCCTCCTTTGTTTGTTCCCCCCCGAACAACGGCAATGGGCTTTTTCTCTCTTTAAGAGGCTGGGGAGGCGGATTCTTGTTTCCGGGGCAGGCGAAGGAGGACCTTTTTTTTTTTCTTTAGAAGGATTTTGGAGAGTCCCTTTCAGGGGCTCTTCGTCTTATTACGGTTTTTTCCTGGAGAAGCGAGGTTTTCTCTCCCTTGGAGTTCGTCCCCACGTTCAAATGAGCGTCCCCTTTCTTTTTTCCCCCCCCGAGGCGAGGAGGACACCCCTTGTCCTTTTCCCCCTTCCCCCCTGCTATGTTTGTCCCCTCCTTTGAACGCGCGGAGAGCGCAGCGGCTCCCCTCCCCCCCCCCCTTCTTTCGAGAAGTATTTTTTCCTGGCACCCTTTCCCTTGGGCCGCTACAGCCACCCCGCCCCCAGTCTTCTCTTGGTGGTAACGTCCTTCCCTCCCCCCCCCCCTTTTCTTTTGCGCTTGGTGGCACGCGATTGTTGAACAAACCTTGGTCCCTTTCCCCCCTCTTTTTTCCTCCTTGTCCGCCAACGCAAGACCTTCTCTTTTTTTTTCTTTGTCTTTTTGGCGTCGTCAGCGCGTAGGTAGATTTCCCCCTTCTCCGGGCTGTTTCGTTCCACGCCTTCTTTTTCTTTTCTGACCCTTTTTTTTGGAATGCGTCGTTTAGGGCGGGATTTTCCTTTCCCTGGTAGATCGAGACAATCCGTACCCCTTCGCGGTTGGTCCCGCTGGGGGGGATCGAGTGAAACACTTCCTTCCAAATTTATTTTTTTTTTTTTTTTCCCCCCAGTGACCTCCTTTTTTGTTTTTTCTTCTTCTGCTCGAAGCTACAAGGGTTTATTTCTTCCGTGTCGGCCCGCCTTTTTTTCCCGGAGCTCGGGCGGGCCCTTCCTTTTTTTTTTTCGTAGACGAAGGACGCGTTTTTTTTTTTTATGAAGCAGGCGTTTCCTTTCCCCCCTCCTCCTTTCGAGATGGGATGGGAACGCAGCCTTCATCGGCCTTCTTTTTTTTTTTTTTTTTTCCCCCCTTTTCCCCTTTTTTCTCCTTACCGCAACATCGGACGCCTGGTTCCTCCTTCTCTTCCCTTTTTTTTTCGGCCCGGCTCCCACCCTGGAGATAGAGAAGCCCTCCCCTTTTTTTTCTTTCCTTTCGCGGTCCTGAGCCACTTTCCTCCCCTGCCCCCCCCCTTCTCAACTTACTCTTGGAAAGCGCACGGCGGTGCTCGTCGATGTCCTCCCTTTTTTTTCTTCTTCGAGGACCTTTCCGTTCCCCCCCTTTCCCCCTTTCCCCCCCCTAGGTCGGGACGGCATAAACGCACTACGTTTTTTCCCTTTTTCCCCCCTTTTTTTCCCTCGCCCCTACGCGCTGGGACGGTTTCCCCTCCCCCTCTTTTTTCCCTTCCCCGCGTCGTTTCCAGCGGCCCGCGGAGAAAACCCGGGCCCTGTCCCCCCCCTTCTTTCCTTTGCGGTCACTAACGCGCCTTTTCCTCTTTTTTTTTTCGACTTGCCGTTACCCGGGCTACGGACGTGACTTTTTTTTTTTTTTGAGTAATCTTCCCCTCTTTGGCCTTCCCGGAAAAAACTCCCCCTCCTCCTCATGTTGTGAGGAAAGGGGGAGTCCTCTTTCCTCTTCCCCTGGATTAGGACCCGAATAGGCGACCTTTTTCTTTTTTTTGGGGGTTTTTTTCTCTATGGGGCGGTCCTTTTTGTGGGGGGGGGGGGGGGGGACTTTTCTTTTTTTTTTGGGGGGGAGGGTCGCTTATTTTCTTCTGCTCTCCTTTTTTTGGGGTGGGGGGGGGGGGTTCTTCTTTTTGGGGGGGGGGTCTTTTACTTTGGGTGTTTCGGGTGGGGGGGGGGGGGGTTCCTTTTTTTTTGGGGGCGGGGGTGGTCTGTTATTTCTCTCCTTGGTGGTTTTGTGGGGGGGGGGGGGGTTTTTTATTTTTGGGGGGGGGGGGGAGGGTTTATTTTTTTGTCTTGTTTGTTTTTTTTTTGTTGGGGGGGGGGGGGGGGTTTTTTGTTTTTTTTTTTTTTTTTGGGGGGGGGGGGGTGTTTTTCTTTTTGCCCCATGTGGGGGGGGGTGGGGGGGGGGGTTTTTCTTTCTTTTTTTTTTTTGTTTTTTTTTTTTTTTTTTTTTTTTTTTTTTTTTTTTTTACGAAACGGAAGGGGTGTGAATAAATCTTTTCTCTCATTTGAAGTTGGCCTTCTTTTCCCCCCCTGCTCATATTTTTCTTCCAGAGGAAAGATTAGAATAGTACCTTCCCCTTTTTCCCTCAAGAGAAAGACTCTTTTTTCCTCCCTTATTTTCCAACGACGGTAAGAAGGCGCCCTCCCTCAAAGACCCTATTTTTCCGCTCGCGCAAGGGCCTTTTTTTTCTTTTCCCCTGGAGGGCTTTTTTTTCCCGTTGTTCCCTTTTCCCCCTTTTCCCCCCTTTTTCAGGAAGAGGTGGGCGCCCCCCCTTTTTGATTTTTGAATTCAGTGCCTTTTCTTCCCTTTCGGAGGCGGTCTTTTCTTCTTTTCCGACTCGGCGTAGCTCATCCCCTTTTTTTTTTTTCCCCCCCCCCCCCCCCGAAAAGCACGTCTCTTCCCCCCTTTTCGGCGGTCGGTCGGGACGGCTTTTTCTTTTTTTCCCCCCTTGTGGGGGGTTTTTTTGTGCGGTTCCTTTTTCGCGCGTGTTCTGAGGACAGTCTTTTTTTCCCTCTACGAAAGAGTCTTTCTTTCCGACCTTCGGGCCTAGAGGTTTTTCCTCCCCCTCTCGGGAGGACAGGCCTTTTTCCTTTTCAGAGCCCTTAAGAAAGATTAAACTTTTCTTTTTCTCCCGAGATTTGGGATTCGTACTTTTTCCTTCTTTTCTCTGAAGGAGCGTATAGGAAGGTTCCCCCCCCCCCCCCTTTTTCTCCCCCAAGTGAAGAATTTTCTTTTTGGCAAGTCTCGTGAAAGGAGTAGGCTCCTCCCCTCCCCCCCCCTCAGGATCTTCCAAGGGAAGGTAAACACCCCCCTTTCTTTTGTACCAGATAAAGTAGAAGAAAACCCAAGGATTATCTAATTCTTTTCTCTGTTTCTTGCACGAATGAGAAATAAAAGCTTCCCCTTTCAAGAGAGATTCTCCCTCTCTCTTTATTTTTTTGGGATGTTGGAGCTCCCCCCTTTCAAAGTGCTCTTGGCAGCGGAAAAAGGATTTCCCCCCTTCTCTTTCCGAAGAGGGCTACCATCACCCTCGGGGGCATGAAACCTTTTTTCCCAATTTCCCCCCCGATTTGGCCAGGACGGTCCTTTTTTTTCTTTTTTCCTTCGACGATCAGGCGCGCCATTCTGCCAACCTTCCTCCCCCCCCCCCTCCCGGACTTTTTGGGCGGGAAGATCAGACCCCTTTTCCTTTAAGGGTAGACTTTTCACGTTCCACGCTCAAGCGAAGAAGGCTCCCCCTTCCTTTTCCCCTTAGGGTTTTCCCCTTTTTTGGAGTGCGTGGCCCTTTTTTTTTTTTTAAGGAAAATTCTCCCCTTTTTCGGTGGGGGAGTTTTTTTCTTCCTCCATGGGGGGTTCGGTTTTTTGTTTTTCGTTTTCCTTTTTTCCGCATGCGACCCCCCTCACCCTCTCGTTCAATTTCAAAAAAGAAAAGCCCCTTCCCTTCTTCTCTAGAGAAGAACTTCCTAATCCCGGATGTCCTGGCGGGTCGAAGAAACCCCCCCCCCCCCCTCTTTTTTTTTTTTTCTTTTCCGCGAGTGTTAAACGACCCTCCCCCCATCCGCCGAAACTCGGAGATATCGACTTTTTTTTCCCCTTTTTTAGAGAGATCGCCGAGTCATGTTTTCTTTTTTTATTCCCCACGGAGAGTGGGCATTCACACCGGTCCGATGTTCTTTTTTTTTTCTCTTTCAGGAGGGCGAACCTCGATTGATTACTTCACAGGGAATTTAAGTCCCCTTTTCCCCTCGAGTTATTATTAGGGGGGTTTTGCTCCCACATCCGAATTTTCTTTTTCTTTATTCCTCGGGGGTTTTGGCATGAGGCGGACCCTCCTTTTTTTTCTCGAAAACGACACCCCTCATTACCCTCTCATGGAATCTTCGAAAGGACGGACCAATTACTTCCTCCCCGGGGAGTTGAGAAGGCTTTTTATTTCATCCTTTCCCAGAACGCTTTCTTTTGGAAAACGACGCAACTTTTTTGAGGAAGTCCTTTTTCCCCTCTTTTCAGTAGAAGGACCCTTAGAACCCCTGATTAGGGAACCCCTTGCCTGACCGATTGAACTTCCTCGGCGACTTTTCTGGAAGATGAATCTCCTCCCCCTCGCACGTTTTTCGAAAGGAAGGGCCGGTTTCCCTCTCCCTTGGGAAGGAGGCTGATGTTGAAGCACTTCCCCTTTCTTTTCGTGAGTCTTTCTCCTCTTCTGTGAGGGAATGACACCCAACTCCGTCCCGAAAGAAGGAGGGGACGAACCTGGGGGAGCTTGCCTCCTTTCGAAAAAGGGGGCAGGCAGAGACTGGGGTCCCGAGAAACAGCCACAAGGAAAGAAGGGTTTTTTCGAGAATGTGGGGAGAAATCCCCCGTGGAGAGGGATAAGGTCTGCTTTTTTCTCTTCCTCTCTGGGGAAGGAAGGGATGATTTCCTTGGTGGGCGGGAACGGGGACTTTCCTTTTTCCGGAGGAACCCGGCCGACGGTCTTTCCGGTTTCGCTTTTTTGTTTTCCCCTTTTTCCCTCTCCACGAAGCCGTTTCTTTTTTTCTTCCGCGGGCAAGCCGGACTTTCGGGCAAAGGTGGTCTCGTCCACGTTCTACTTCGAAGGAGCTTCCCTCTTTGTAACCAACTCTCCCCCCCCCCCCCCCCCCCCCCCCAGAGAGCGAAGGCCTCTGTTGGATCGGGGCTACTCGGCCGCGAAGACTTGCTTTTTGAGGACCTCCTTCTCCCGCTTCGGGTATGAAAGGACCCCGCAGGTTTTTCTTTTTTTTTTTTTCGACCGGGAGCTCCATACGTCTCTTTTTTCTTCCGGATGGACAGATCTGTCTCAACCTTTTCGGGGCTCCGGTTTTCCCCTTTTTTTTGGGGCAACGCACGTACGGGTCGGCCTCCCCTCTCTTCCGGCCGAGAGGGATTATTTCCCTTTTTTCTCCTTTGCAGTGCGGTTGGTTTCTTCCCCCTCCTTTTCTCGGATGGATGGAGCTACCGACGTCTCCCCCTTGGTCGCGGGGAGGGTGGACGAGAATTAAAGCAAGCCTTTCCTTTTTCCTCCCGATACAGAGAGGACCCCCCCTCCCCCTTTGCGTCCTGAAAGTTTCGACCTTTTTTTGGAGAATAGAAGACAACTATCTCCTCCGGTGGAAGTGACGGGCGTTCTCTTTTTTTTTTTCTTGGCGGAGTGGCTCGTGAGTTCTTTTTTTCTTCCCCCTTGCGGGTGGAGGGGAGCCACTTCTTTTTTTCGGGCGAGGGCGGAAATCCCCTTCTTCCCTTGTCGGAAGTGGCGAAGATTTTTTGTCTCCGTTAGCGGGACCCGGGTGGGCCCTTCCTTTCTTCCTCTTGGCTTTTGGCCCAGAGGTGGGCGAGAGGACCCCACCCCCCCTTTCCGTTTCGTATTTAAATCGTTCCTGTTCCTCTTTTTTTTTTTTTCTTTCTTCCAGGAATGACCTCTCTTATTCTCTTTTCCCCCGGAAACGCCACCCTATTCGCTTTTTTTTTTTGCGGAACACGGGGCAAAAGCTGAGGAACGATACGCCCCACTCCCCCCCCCCTTCCCTTTTTTTTTTTTCCGGCAAGGCCAAGGTAGAATTTTTTTTTCCTGCCAGCAAGCGATTGTTGAAACCCTCCATCCCCTTTTGTTTTTTTCCTCCACGCCGAAGTAGGAGAGGTGCAGGACTTCCTCCTTTTTTTTTTCCCTCTGCAGTAGGTAGAGGGGTGAACGGGAAAAGGGCCCTTCATTCCCTTTCTTCCCACTCCTATCCCCCCCCCCCCTCGAGGTAGGGGGTTGGAAATTTCTTTTTTCCCTTCCCGCCGCCCTGGTCAGATTCGCTTTTTCCCTTCTGCCTACTCCACCTCCTCTTGGTCGGAGTGACCCGTGCGGGGCCTTTTTTTTTTTCCCCCTTTTGCGATCACCAGGTCAGGGCAATCGGTTCGCTGTTCGCTCTCCCCTTTTTTTTCTCTTTTTTCTGCCCGGCCGGAGAAAAAGCAGAGTTTCCTTCTTTTCTGTTTGCGGTCGTAGAAGGAAGACGTGGCATAAATCCCTTGTCTCTTACTTCCTTCTTTTCCCCCCCCCCTTTTTTTTTTTTTGAGGTGTTTTCTCTCTTTCCCATCGGGGGATGGAGGGCAAAGTATTCGTATACGACCGTCATACTACGCCTGTCGTCTCTCCCTACCTTTCCTTCTCTCCCCCCCCCCCCCCCTTGGAGATCGAGAAGAGCATAAAAAGATGGCCGGCCCTTTTCTTCCTTTCTTCCTTCCTGCAAAAAGAAAAGAAAGTGGTAAACTCGCCCATGGTTCTTATTGGGTAAGCCTTTTCCTTTCTTTTCTCTACCGGCGGATGATTTCGATCCCCCCCTCCCTTCTCCCCCAAACCCGACCTAAAAGAGTAGAAACGGGCATCACCCCTCCCTTCCTCCTTCCCCTCCTTTCGGGTAAAATAAGAACTACGCTCTTTTTTTTTTTTCCCCCCCTTTTCCCCTTTTCTTTTCACCTCGGCCGAATAGGAGTTGCTGTTCTCCTCCCCCTCTCAAAAGGGAATGGGCCACCTTATCTTTTTTCCCCCCTCTCGGGAGGGGGGGTTCGGTCACCTCCCTCCCTTTTTTTTTCCCCTTTGATGAAGTAAGCTACCTCTTCTTTCTTCTTTTTTCGTAGAGGGCCTACGCCTTCCTTGGCCCCGGTGCCGGCCTTTCCTCCTTTTTTTTTCCCGGGGAGAAGAGGAGCTAATCCGTTTCTCGTTTTTTCATTTTCCCCCCCTTTCTTCCCTCTCCCTTAGTGCAGAAACGATTAGGCTTTCCACTTCAGGGGTGTGCCTTTTTTTTTTTCTTTTTGACGGTGGAAGGAGGCACCCGGGCGTCTTCTCTTCCCTCCTTCTCCCTCCTCGGGAATTCTTACGCCTTTTTGTTTTTCCGCACGCTTCGGCCACATTTTTTCCCCTCCCGGAGAAATGCCGTAC
>Ga0179593_1328966_pt1 | contig 16405 bp, 16 predicted proteins | sample CZODoug2_1_08_16_FD_185931 | JGI IMG/M metagenome (GOLD analysis project Ga0179593, IMG submission 185931) | Vadose zone soil fungal communities from Angelo Coast Range Reserve, California, USA - CZODoug2_1_08_16fungal (PacBio error correction) | ecosystem: Environmental > Terrestrial > Soil >... | reverse complement strand
TTTTCTGGGATTGGGGCGCCTATCCCGTCGATTTCCGCGCTGATTCACCGCGCCCCTTTCATGGCGTCGGATCGTGATTACCTCACGCCCCGGCCTCGGTCTATCTTCTCCCCCCCACTCGGTGCTTAAGGTCGAGTTCTGAGGGGATAGTGCGATAATACCCGACTATAGGCTGGTTTTTAGTCCCCCCCCAAAACCAACCCCCCCGGTGAGGTGTTTTTTTTGGGTAAGCGACGTGCCCTCCACCCACCCCTCTCACCTCCTCCTGAATACCATGTTTTTGTCTTGATGAGCGTAGGGTTGTTTGCGATAGGATTTGACCCTCATCCAGTTTTAAACGGTCTGCCCCTCGCCCCCCACCACGCGCTCTTTGGAGGTCTTTTCTTTAGTAAAGTCCCTTTTCTTCCTCGCGACGCCCTTAGTTGATGGCCCGAGGCATGGTAGTGTGATCTCCCTTCTCTACTCCTCAGCCGCGCGGATCAGATCACCCCCGCGAGATCAACATCAGGGAAAGAGTAATCCTGGTCTGACTTTTTCCTCTTTTGACATCGTTCCGTAGAATCTTTCAAAGAGGTAGGACCCTCTATGCCTTGATTTAGTAGTGAGTGTCCCCTCGCGCATCTTCTTCGATACGTCCCAGCTCCTGTATGGACGCATGACCTAGAGAGACTGCGGGTCGTTGTGAGTCCATAAGCTTCCCGCGCTCGGGTGTCTGGCGCTTCTGTCCCCTAAACTCTTTCAAGTGATTTTCTCGTGCTGTGATTCACTGTGCCAATTGGAGTAATCCCCATTCAGACCTCCGTTTCCCTCACTTGGGAATTGGGCCCCCTTTTAGAGTTGATTTTGCCCTTTTTCCTCTTGATGACTTCTTCGAAAACGGTCCTTCGTACTGCCCTGCCTCCTATGGGATCCAGGTCCGTCTGAGAAGACCTCCCTTCAAATTGTTATTGGACATCATATCCAAGAGCGCCCATGGCACGGGTTTCCCCCCCCCCCTTTCCCACGAAGGGATTGTCGGTTTCGAATTTCTCAAACGAAATGACCCTTATCTAAGCATATTTCTGTCCTGACCCAGATCCGAGTCCCCGTTGGTCATCGACTGTTCCCCTCCTTTTTCCTGCTGGACCCTACCATTGGTTGGCCTCAACTCTCATCGGCTGCTTCTCCCTACGAGGCAGTGTACCAAAGAAGTCGTCTCCCCGCATTAGGGGCCCTTCTTATTCTGGAAAACTAGCTCCCTTTTTTTCTCGTTTCTCGGTCTTTTACTTTTTTCCCCCCCCCCCCGTAGTACACCTAGCCCGCCCGTGAAGCCCTAGGGCGATCTGCTCTCATAGACGATTTTCTTTCTTTTCGTACCGCTTAAGACCCCTAACGACAGCGGTAGCCGACAGCTACCTCGTTTGACTCCACCACCCTTCCCCCCGAGACAGTCACGGAGCAGAACTTTGGCTGGCTAGAAAGTTGTTTGTAGCTACGGTTTTCAAGGGTGGCCCTCCGAGTTTTCCGTAATTTTTTTAGAATGACCTAGCGTTCCTGCGCTCTTTGGAATAATTGCTCAGTTTTAACTTTGGCATCCCCAAAGGAAAGACATCAACCTGTGAGCTACATCAATCCCCACCACTTGGCGGACCAGAAAAGAGGTTGATAATAGGCTTAGCAGCGATTTTAGGCGGCTGTACCTAAAGGGAACCCCGTTCACTGTCTCCATGATCTGTTCCCGATAAGTCTCTTGTAGGTTTTTTTTGCGCCCCCGAACTGAGTCGTCTTTTTAGTTCCCACTGGCCTCTTTTCCGCCCCCACGTAGGTCGGCCGAACCTCGTGCCGTTGACCAGGGACCCCCTGCGAACCCTCCCATTTCTTATAGCTACCGCCGCCCCCGTTCGTCCCCCGGGCTGCTGGGTTTTTCTAGCCCGCGGATCGTCTTTGCTTCACCGCCTATCCACTTCCACGCCGGTTTCGTCGACCGTCGGATACTGCTGTCGTGTAATCATCCTGATTGGGCCTCCTCTTGATAATCCGGGCCTCTCAGTAGTTACCTTTCCCCTAAGGCCCCCGGTATGACCTGGGGTCGTTTCCCCAACGTACAGTCACCCGCAGCCTTGTCCCCCGCGGCTCCACCTTGCAGTATGAAGGACGTCTTCAGCTTTAACGTTGTTTGTCATCGAACTCCATTCGCATTAGTTCCTAAAATGTTTTTTGAATGTGAATGTTTTATGTTCCTCCCTATCACAGGAGGGCAGTCTTGGCCTCTGTTGCAAGAACTTGCGTTTTCTACGTGAGAGCAATGATTTCCTTCCCAGCCTTGGTTTCCTCCCCCCGCTGGCTTTTTTATTTTCCCTGGACTTTTTGCCTTTAGGCAAGACTGGTTGGCGTCCGCCTCGGTCATAGGGCCGAAGTTTTTCTGTTTAGATTAACACGTATGTCTGGGCCGATCCTTGTCCCTCCGTCGATTTTTTTCGAAGGACCACTGACCCCAGCTCACAGACGGATCTGCATTCGCATTGCTGGATTCCTTTTTCAGACGACCAATATTCGGTCTCCCCAAATTCGCTTAAATCCTGCAGACCGATGACCGCTGTAATCCCTTCAGCGGCCGATTGCGGTCCGCTTGCCCTTGCCGCCTGAAGGAGCGGATCGGGTGAACTGCTCCCTTGAAATTTATTAGTAAGACGAAGCGGAGATATCCACTTCTTTCGCCGTCCTCTCTATTCTTTCTCTCAGTTGTGAGGTCTAGCTAAGATATGACCCGCGAATAAGGTAGGACTTGATCGAGTCCCTGACATTTGTCTTGATCGGAGCTAATCCGTGCCTCGATTCTATTACGACGCAAGTCTCATGCTAGTTCCCCCTCATATGCCTCTGATGATTTCTTGGCAGAGTCACCTTTTGATGAGGAGGTTTTCCTTTCCCCTTGATGTGCCCTCCGCGCTATCAATTCCCCCTTCGCAAAAAAGACGCCCCCGCCCGGCGTACGCAGATACCCCGGGGCCGCTGTTGGATCTTCGACTTGTCCTGTAGGAAACATCGAGGTATTCCCCGAATGTAGAAAGATACAGCGTTTTATTTCTCTTCCCAAGAAGACCTTCTTCCCGTCAAGCATCGGGACCCTACAACCCATAGCCCTCCAAAGTACGTGATCCGGGCAAATACAAGTAGTCTTCCTCGCGCGGAACCCCACCTTCATTCCGACTTGCTTGGACCTGTCTCCCAAAGCACGACTGAACCCATCCTAGTCGTTGCACCCCGGAACGTGTATTTGACTGGCGCAAGCAATTTCACCCCATTTCACCCTTTCTTTGTGACAAATGCATAGATGACGAGGTCCCTCGCCGCCCTTTCTCTCGCGCGATGTGACCCGGATCTACAACGAAAACTCTTCTAAGCCCCCGCAAATGATAATCCGCGAGGCCAGGTGTATCTAGGATTAAGCTTAGGCCCTCGGGGGTAGGCACCCACCAGGAAAAGGAGACCTTTTTTTTCTTTTCCCGCAATTTCACTCCGAGCTTGGTGAGCTGATGAGCCCCCAAGCAGGTATTACCGCTCATGCTGCCTCCCCTAGTCTAACCCCTCCAAGATGTGAAGTTAACCTGCTCTTTATTACCCGGATCTCTCTTCGTGCTCCTCAAGTACGCGTGGTTTCCTCCGTGTCGTCCGACATTTCTTCTGATCGGCGAAAAATCTTTTTTTCTCCTTGGTAAAACCGTTCAACTTCACTACTGGCGCCGACCTGTGGGCTATCGACATTTCTCAATACGATGCGCCCATTGCGAGAGAGTACCACCCCCGGAGATAGCGGAACTAGATCATGGCTGGCTTATTTCCTCTCCCTTGTTTTTTTTAGAGGAGCACTATGAAGGTAGGCCCTGATCCTCTTGTTTCTAAGGAGGTTCTCCCCCGACGTATATTCAGGTCGAAACTATGATTTTTCTTATTTTGTGGCCGGCCCACAGTTTCGGAGTCGCACCGAACGGAGCCGGCAGGCTCTTTCCAGAACAGGTTGCCTTTAATTTTTTAGCATGACACCGACCCCTTGCCCCCGAAATGCTAGAGCAGCCAGAGGATGGGGCACTCGGCCTCTTATGTACCGGGTGCCTGGCGCTCTACCCCCGCGGCTCCTAACTCAACGGGTTTAGGATGTCTCTTCTCTCGTACCCTGGTCTACTCGCGAGGAGCTCCTCTTATGCCTCTTCTCGTTCTTCCTCATGGAGCCGTCCAGATCTTTCCATACCAACATCCTCCTGCGAAGTATTTTGGTATGGTGGGTGCAGCCTACAACCCGACTCCAGTTCCCCATGACGAGAGCCGCCTGGGCGTTCAATGATCTTGATCCCCCGCGAAAATTAAGGGTGATCCTGACCCGAACATTTCGGACCCCTCCTGAGCCTGTCGCTGGCTGGTTCGGGGCTTTCTGCCTGTATTTTCCGGCCCTAAGGCCTGCGTTCCTTTCGAGGCGTCACTCCTCCGGACATCGCCCTTCAGTGTCATCCCCCCCCACCCTCTTCGGCCCGTGGTGATGTCTCCCCCCGCTTGACTTCATGGATATCGTTTCTTTGCACTCGTAGTGTCGAGCATCTCTGATTCCGCATGTCCAAGTGAATATTTTCACGGTAAATGAGTCTCAACCCTTTCGTCCTATCGCCTCTCTTTGGACTTTTCATTCCCGCGGAACCTCCTAGTAAAGGTTGTTAGTTCTCGAGGTCCATGTGAAAGTATCAAACCCTCTCTCCAATCGGTTCGTGTTCTCTGTCCGCGCCCCTCCCAAAGGCCCGGTCAGCGACCTTTCCTTCCGAAACCACCTCTAATGATAGTAGAGTTCTTAGGCATTCTAATATCTTCCTGTGTTTTTATAATATGAGCTCTTCAAGAAAATTGACTCACCTCCAAGACGTTACTCGGTTTCCCTCGGTTTTCCGGGCCTCTCCTCGAGAAGAGTATCTCGTGTATGGGTTTCGCCTCTTTCGGAGGGAAAATCGGCATCCCGCGCCAAGGCTCGTCCTTTCCCTGCTGATCTCAAAATCCATCCTGAGATAAATATCCCCAGGCCCTTATTCACCCCGTTGGTCCTCCAGTGTTGCTGCCGTCTACCTCGAGTCCCCCCTATCTCCCCTGCGCTTTTTCTTCGGTCACCGGTCTACACGTCTTTCGTGGCAAGGACGTCCTTTAAGTTCCCCACGCAGACTATACTTTTTTTTTCCGTTGTTTGACGATATGCAGCAGTGTTTTGTTCGCTTTTCACTTTCGTAACACAGACGTTCTCCCTTTAGCAAAAGTCTCCCCCGGGATCGCATAGTTATGCATATCGACCTCCCTTGGAGAGCAAGAGTTGATTTACTAGGCCTTCTTTCGGGATTAGAAGTTTTGATCTTAAGACAACGCCCTTTGGACAGTTGATTCCTTTCGAGATTCATACCTCTCCTCGATAGATCCCACGTCACGCGTTCTCTCTCCCGGTCCGAGCTGGGTCTCTTAGGCACATCCAGGTTCGGACCCACCCAGTTGACCCCTTTTCGTACATATTTGTGGCCCGCTCCGATCTTCTCTTCCCGTTTTTTCTAACTCCTCTTTTCGTTCTGAGGTACTTTTTTCTTGAAGTCTTGCTCCGCTCTCGGGAGCGATTAATCGAATCAGTTTCCCTAGTACGAGTGGAGTTAACCTGGAGTAATACCATTCTCCGAAACCCGTTAACTCCAAGGTCCTCGTTACTTCACGTTTTCCCCTTTCGCTTCGCAGACCAGGACGTGGATAATATAAACTTTTGATTTTCTAACCAAGATTTTTTCAGGATTCCAGACCGTCCCCTCGAGGGCGCGAAACGGCAGATATCCTCATTACTTAATGAAGATTTTCAGTGAGAGACATCGCCACAGAGAGACATTTCCATCTTGTTTTCAACAGGAATTAAGGTTCCCCCTTAGGAAGTAGGCTCCAGCGGTTTTTTGTCCCGTGACCGATCTCCGATTGGACTATCGGCAAGCTACGATAGAAACGATCAATCTCCGCCTCATTAGACCGGAACAGGGGAGACGGATCACTCGAATGGCGCGGCGCCCACCCCGAGATGACTGCAGGTACAAGAAGTTCTCTGCAGATCGGAAGTGGGCATCGTGCGTCGTGGGGCGGTACCCCCCCTTAGAGCCCATTTCTTGGAGTATTTTTCTTTTCTTACTCCTTCTCTGCCCCTCAACGATGGGCCCCGCGCGATCTCCTCATATGTATACTAGGTGTCTTCTTTTCCTTCCGACCTCAAGCAGGCTTCTCAAGTATTCCGACGGGATCTCTTACACCAGCAGGCGGGGAGGATGCTCGCGCGCCTCCGGCTGGAGTCGATTTCCTGGCAGGAGTGGAAGTGGCGAAAGGCTTTTATCCTGGGTCGGACCGGGAGACCACGACGTCCAATTGATACGGAGGGGATCTTGGAGGGTGCCAATGCGACGCCACCGAGAAGCAGCACCGTGGAGTTTGAAGACTTCGAGTTAGTCAGCTCACCCCGTCCCTCATGAACATGACAAATCCCTCAGTTTAATCTCCTGATAGGCGGCGCAACGATAACCCGTTTAGCCCAGAGAAACTGCACTTAACACAGTCGCCTTAAGAGCCAAACTGGAGGCGACCCTCCGAATCTTGGCCGACCCCCCATTTTAGCCGAGGGAGCGGACGACTGCTCTGTCGCTTTGTCTCTGTGCTATGCGCTCTAGCCCCCGGCTCGGCCTTTGACTCCTTTGGCCTGTTTAAAAAGTAGAAGCGCTGTTTCCTCAAATTAGGTCGTTTCCAGTTAGAAGAGTTCTTCCCAAGGCTCTTCTGAGGGACTTGATCCACGCAGTCGAGTTGACCCGGTCATGAAGATTGCTGTGACAAAGGCACCGCATGGCGTCAACCGTGCGTATTCAAGTCATCCTTCTTAGTAACTCCCCTGCTCACAAGATTAAAGAAGACTCTCCTGGAGTTCCCGTACTATAGAGAAGGTGCGGTGGAGTACACCCACCCATTCACATAGACGGCAAAAGTTGTCCCAAACTGAGGTCTGACCCTATCGATCTTATTTCTTCAATTTGTAGGCGAAACTTGTGTTACGCTCTAGGGAACCCATTACTGGAATTTTTTCTACCCCAGTTTCAGAGGTTGAAAGGCGTGCTGGTCTAGTCACATCAACCATGCCGATTTTTCATTGAAGCGATGCTGCAGCTCGGGTGAGAACGCGTCGCAAACCCGAGAAATTGCGCCACATAGAAGTGGGGAGGAGGAACCGAAGTGGCGTGGTCAGAATATGTGAACTTTGAAGCATGAGTGGATGGCAATCGTAAGAACCGGTTTACTTTACGAATATTCGCAATATATCAGGTCCCGCCGACGTGATTTCTAAAGCTTTTTACCTCCCGTGTAATTCAACTACCACTTATATAATTCCACCCACGGCCTTTTAGGCGGAATCCTCGGCCGTCGGATCGATGGGAGCGCAGTCGAGTAAGGATCGGGAACATCGAGTCCAGAAAACTGCGCTAAAGGGGCACGCCGATTAAGGTCCGACAGCATGGGCCGCAGGCCGCTGGAGGATTAGTCCTAGGGTGCACTCGCAGCTCCTGGCGGCATCTTTTCCGTAAGAGTCCTCTGAGCCGATTTTCACGCTTTTTCTATTTTTCCTCCTAAGTTGTTGTGTTGCTAGCTTCCTCTGAATTAATTCTTATTCGACCTTGTTTGAACTTCCTTGTCTTTCCCCTGCTAGCGTGAACTCGTAGAAGATGCTGAGTCACGGGACGCCCGCCCACGAATTTGCCCCTCGTGAGCTTTTTCTGAAACCTTTTTTCGAAAGGCGGTGGGCTTGTCGAGCCTCTTAACTACGTTCTTCCAACCCATCCAGTCCCGTGCCTTCGCATCCTTTTCGGCTGTGGATTTTTCTGTATTTAGGAAAGGAAGGCTGTTATCCCCGCTACGAGTAGATTTCTCGCGCGACAAGAACAGAATTAGTCCCTATAAGCGCTTCGCACACAAAAAAAGGACGTCCAAATACGCGGAGAATCTCAAAATACAGCATCGCTACGGCGAACCACTATACTGGGCCAAGTCCGCGACAATATTGGGTCACAGGTTCTACCCAAGGCGATGTTGAATGCCAATCTCCGAGTGAAATCACGGTGTCTTCCCTGCATACCTGGACCCTCTTATACCACCTGGATTCCCCGGGACGGTGCCTTCGCTTTCCACCCATAAAACGACTTTCCTCTAATACCGCCTGATTGCCGCAGGCAACGTTTCCTCCCCAGCCCAGCTAGTCCCTACGGTTGGACTATGATCCCAAACAGGCACCTTTCTGCCACAACGGTATTCGTACTGTCTGATGCGCAGAGAACGAGTCCGCCGAGATAACAAAGAAGTGACTGAGGGTCGTGGCTAGAAAGGAGGAGCGGGCGCAAGGACTAGAACGCCACCACCGACCGGGACGGGTAATCAAGTCTTGAAACGGGGCAAGCGTTGCGGAAGACCCTAAATAAAATCGGACTTTGCTTGCTCTCCCTCTTGAGACCATTGCGCGAGGCCCATTCTTCCAACTATAGTTAGAACGGGTTACCCCGGTTACAAACATAAGCTTTTTCCAGCCTCTAGTTGGAATATTGACCAGTAGCCTGATGCGCCTAAGGAAGAGCATCGTACACCTAATGCCGCTATCGTGGACGAGATTTTTTCATTGGCGGCACGAAGAGGAGTGACAGGGTTGTGACCGGAGTCGAGCAGGAATGCCGGTTCCGAGTCGAGTCAAGCCCCGTGTCTCTTTTCCTCGACGGATCGAGGCCAGTCGCCAACTCCGAGCCGGTGCATGCTGGCCTGTGCAGACAGCCGTGTCATGGCTCCCTCCTCATGGCCTGCTCTCTTGCGACTGGTTCTTCTCAATCTAACTTCCTAGCCCGTCCCCTGCTCGACGCCGCCGCGCTGCTCGAGGGAAACTCCCTGCCGGGTGTCGAGCGCTCACTGCGGATTCGAATTCGGGGACCTTTTCTTTCTGGCGGATTTTCGTCGCCTGACCGTGACACGGAACCTTCTTAGCACCGCCCGTGGAGTTGGAGTAGGCGGAGAGCCTCGGGGGAGCTGGCTCACAAGGACAACAATAATCTCTACAAGAGTCTCGGAGGAGGGGGTGAACGCCATTTCACTCGGGCGCCCGATCTCGTCAAAAGTGCATGTCTGACCAAAACGATTGACCCGGGAAGCTAGGTTGGTCCCTATTTGAGAGACAAACTCTCATTCGACTCCTAGTGCCTGATCGTAACCATGAGAAGGTAGGCCGGGAGCTCATCCCGACCTTTCTCCCATTCTTGAGTGAGAACCCCTGGGGATTCTGGCCTCGAGGATGCGGTACGAGCAAAATGGAGGCAGGGAAGGGTAGAGAGACGGATCCCTCATCCGTAACAAGCTGTTAGGCCCCCCCAGGGCCCTTTTTCGCCTGTCTCTGACTCTCCGGAACGTCGGCCGCCGCCTTGCAGAATCCGCGAGCCCCTAGAGGAGGCAGGAATCCCCCCTTCTCCCAGTTCCGACACCGGTTTCAAATTAGGCGGCCAACATGGCCGTCCGTCTAGGTGCAAAGAATGATCCGCTGTCAATAATATGTATGACCAGTGATTGCGTAGCATGGATCAATGAAGATCCGCGCACCCCCTAAGGGAACGGAGTTACCCCCGAGGGCAAAGACGCCTCGTTAACCGAGAGCGGTCCCCAGGCAGAGAGATCTCAGACTTCCCACCTTCATTAATCTGTAGTTCCCCTTCTACTACAGGCTGCCGTTCTCGTCCTTTGGAGGAGCGCGATTCCCCCAGCAGTTGATCCGGACCTCTTCTAAAGAGCTGTTAATCCTCCCTTTTCGGGTAGGGCGATGGGACTCACTCCCGTGAGTCAGAACCCGGTCTAAGATCGTCCCGGTATTGTTGTTTATATGATTTTAGGGTCAGCCTTGACCCCGGATAAGAGACCCGGTTCGTCCGGGCGGCGGCTCCGGTCCTTGGATCATCCCAGAGCCCCTTTTTCACCCTGTCTCCAAGGGCGCTCTTTCCCTAATTGGCTCCGCCCCGTCTTTATACCCCCCTCCCTTCAGTATCGCGGCGGCGGTTTCTCAGTTTGCTTCCCCTTCTTAGTTTCACGGAGAGAACCCCCGTTCCCGTTTTTCTCTTTCTCCTTCCCCCAGTTTGTGTTGGTTGTCGGCGTTGCGTGTGGCCTGGGGTTTCTATTCGTCCTTGAACAAGCGACGATAACCGGTGCCCTTTGCCCCGCCGCAGGAGTGTTTCCCTGTCGTAGCCGGCTCCTTCGTCTCGACCTGGCGTCCACGTTGCCTTCTCTTCCCAGACTTTTTTCTCCCCTTTTTTGTGAGATCCGCCAGACGAGACCACTTTGGCGGGCTCAGTAGCTTTCTCAGAATAGATAGGCGCCCTACCCCAAAGGAGTCTGACTTTCTCGGCGAGTTTTGACCATCTTGCCTTCCCACTGGTAGCAGACGGCGTCCACTATTTCCTCTCGAGAACTCCTTCGTCTCGCCGGATCCCCCTTCCTCGAACGGCAGTCCATGTATTTTAAGGCCGCACCTCCGAGAGTTCATCCGTTTGGACTTTGGCGGACTGATCGCACTCTATCGGGTATTCAGGCGCGGCCCCCCCTAGTCCTCCAGTATTTGATAGAGTGGTTTCTTGTACCCCCCCCTTTGGGAGTCCCATGCGTGCTCTACCTCCCCGTCCAAAAGGACCCGGTATTCATTTTTCCCCACCTTTTTTTTCGCGTTATGCCCTGGTGGACTCATGTACCCCCTGAGTAGCCCTGTGATACAGCCCCTTAATCGATGTTTTTCCGAGCGCCACGGCCGTCTACTCCCCTAGGCTCTCAAGCACCCCGTGGCGTGAAGTTTTATCGCACGATTCTTTCCCAGGTCAGCGGTGTTATAAGGGCGGAGAGGACCCACCGTTCTTAGTTACAATTTTCCCCCGACATTTTTCGTGTTGCTTGTCTATTTTCTCTCTGCCTAACGTCGACAATACCCTCCGTTCCTTTCGTCGTCATTATGTGACTGAAACCATTATCCCCTTGAGTATCACTACAGTGGCTGCCTGCTTCACCCTCTCGAGAATTATTGTTTTTAGCTTTGCACAGTGATAGATCCCCCTATCGGGAAAAATCGTTGCCCGTCGGTTCCCCCACTAGAACTCTTTTACGCGATGTTTCTTTCTGTTGTACTTGCGTCGACAGGATTGTTGGTCCTCCGAACGAATTAGTTCTGTCTCCATCCTTTTCTTCCCAACCGTTCTCAGCAGGTGTAGCCTCCCTCGCGATCCCTAATACGCCCATATTCCTTTCGAAGTAGCCTCGCAGGTGCCTAGCGGAACCAAGCGGTCGTTCCCAATACGTCTGCTGGCAGATCTTTGTGTGTTCGCGCGGCGGGTTTGCTGGACGAACTGGGGTTTGCGAAGAGTCCCATGCCCTTTCCTCTTGTGAAATGTTCTTATTTTGCTTCCTAAGGAATTTGTCTAAAAATGTGGTCAAATTTACCCTCGTTCGTTGATGGTACGATCTGAGTGAAGTTTGTGGTCCACCAGCGCACCCAGGGTCTAGATCTCCCGCTTCGAAGCGCCAGTTCCCCGGCCCATTTTTTCTATCAGGCAATCGTCCTCCAAAATTTCCCTACGCTTAGACCAATGTCCTATTTTGACCTTAACCTTATCCTGGTGCAGTAATTAGATTTTCAATGGATTGAGCCGATTTTTTACCATTTCAGACAGATCCAACAAACTCGTTAGTTCCCACTACCCCTCTTGCCAGTGACCCGGTTGCACCAGGAGACAATGCAAGACGATCCTAGCGAGCTTTTCACGCCCCCGTGATCGCCCTTCATTTGGCATCGAGCGCCTTTTTTTTATTTCCTCCCCCTAGGTGCAAGTCAAGCCACCCTCTGAATGAGTCCCGCCCTAGGTCATTTAGCCGCATAAGAATGAGGGCCCTACTCTCCTAAGTCATGAGTAGTCACCCCCATTTGACCGTCTTCCTCCCTATGGCTAACAGAGACGTCCCCTACAGTGAGTAACCCGAGATTCTGGACCTGGTCGCACCCGGTGTCTTGGGAAAATAGATTTGCACACCACCCCCCATGGTGCCAAGATTTCTTGCACATCGGTCCACTTTTGAACTAATGGCCCCATTCTTCTTGATATTTTGAGAGAAAGTGGTTAGGAGTCAAGTGTCTTGTCAATCATAGTTTGACCATTTAGAATGCCTTTCCTGACCCACAGAGTGAGTCTATTCCCTAGGTTTATGGATTGCTCACCTTTTTTGGGGGGTTTGCCTCTATGAACGCGTGTGAAGAACGTTTCTTGCTTTTCTGAGTTCCCATTTCTCCTTAAACGTCCTAGGATCAGGGAAAAGCCCCACCGGGGCTCGTGAGATGGAAGTCAGCCCAGTTTTTAGGCTCCAATGCCCCGATATGTTTTGACCCGTCTCGGTCACTCAAGGGTTGAGGCGATCCCTTCTACTAGGCCTGCTGGTGTATGGTACTGACAGAGGTCCCCCCTAGGACGTTGGGAGAGCCATCTCCTACTCGGAAGGACCCCCCAGGCTCAGGATCCGGGAATAACTGTCGTCCAGTCAACCACAACAACTTGCTGCCCTTCCAAGCAATTTGGAAAGCAATGAGACCTCACCCTTTCACGAAGTGCCCACAGCACTTAAATGTGAACGAAGCGAACTGAGAAAGCGGCCCTGGATCCTATTGAAGCAGAACCGGGCCGTCGTCTTCTCTCGGCTCCCAAAAATCTTGTACATCAACCTGGCTACGGGGATAACCCGATTACTACTGCATATGTTCCCTCGGATGGTTCGTATGTTACAGGTCCTACAGCAGGACCTGGTCGAGTCGTCCCGACGCTGTGCCTACCGCGCTTATCCTCTGAGTACCCTCATTTCCTCAAGTCAGCGAGAAGGCCAGACTTCGAAGCAACGAGTTGTTTCATATTCTTTAGAGGGGCATTAAGAAGAAGGGGTGTTTTTTAGGCTCGATAGTCCCCCCGTGCAGTATAACCCGCGCCCTAAGGCACCTTCTTTAGATTCGCTCACTGTGTACACTTAGCGACACCTGTGCTGAACGAGGTCCCCCCCTCTTGCCTTCTCTCAAGGTCCCCTCTACGCAATCCCTGGCAAGAAGGACGAGGCCCCCGACACAAGTGAGGCATCATGAGCACTGGGCCTCCCAGGGCGGACCGATTTTCACCGGGCAGGTCAGCCTGCCCTCTCTCTAATCCGCCGGGGGTTGAACATCCGAGGCCGGATAGTCCTTATGACAGGAGGAGCAACCTGTTACTATGGCATTTTGCCGATTGGGCGGGTTATTCACCTATCCATTTTACGGGAAACAGCATGATCAGACCGATCCTCCCTCTGCCCTTCGCTCTCGCCCGACACCCCCAACGAAGCCTCCATTTACAGAGAACCGCGAAGGCCCACCCCGGCCCACGTTCACCAATAGAACAGGACACTAGGATTCATCGCCCATGAGGAACCCTCTACTGAACCGAAGCCCACCGTCCATTGTCTCTCGGGCAATAAGGGTGCTAGAAACCGACCTCTGGTGCCAACCAGCCGCGTCGATGAATCAGCGCTGCCGTGGATGTCCCGTCTATCACGCTTTCCCCCCTCGCGTCGTGGACCTATGCAGTCACCACCAAGGGCTATCTCCCCTCCCCATTCCCACCAAAGTGGCCAGAAATACATTGAGTCTCATAGACTCCTCGAATCCGGCAGACGGCAAATGATCTGGATCCGACGTAGAACGCTCCGGATGCCCGTAAGTGGGTGTCCGATTCTCACCCCCGGAAAGGATCCAACACTGTCTTGCCCATTTATGTGTACTCCCTAGCTGCTCTTTGCCCAATGGTCGCCCACTCTCCCCACTCAGGGAGTCTCTACAACTCACGTAGAGGATTTTTTCCGCTAGCGGTTCCCCACCTCAAGAAAACGTTCCGTCCTGGCGGGTCTTGGTCCGTCCTCGGTTCATGAAAAATGGCAACGCATATCTTCGGGCTCACGCACGCTCCAGACTCGATCCCGCGATTCTTCAATGACGTCAGGCGCCGGTCTCCTGAGCTTAAAGATTGGCAGACACAGCTCGATCCCTGTTTCCCCCTTAACTTCCCCCCCTACCCCTTTAAGCCCAGACATTTGGGGTCCTATAGCTGGCCACTTAGCCCTACCCTCCATGAGCCATTTTTCAAGGTCCTTAAACTTCCCCCGGCTATTTGCTTTTCCTTTCCCGCTTCTGCATTGTCGTCTGATCCGCTACTTGAGCGACCCCCCCTTTTTTGAAATAGAGTCATAGTATCCGCGCAATGTCTGCTTTTTCATCTCTATTCCCAGGCATGGCTCTTTCCGAAGAAGTTATAGATGCTGTACGCACCAATCTTCCCTTTTTGCTTCCTTTTTTGTAGGGTGTTCAGCGCCCTCTTGGAAAAACTGATCCTTATTGTCCTTCTAGCAGTTACATGCCTCCTCGAATTGAACTTTTATTGGGAATATTAGCACCGTACGTTCGTCCAGCATGCTAGAGAACCTCGCGAGGATCTGCGGATAGCACGGGAAAGCCCATGATGTTTCGCAAGAGATTCCCCCTTTAGTAATCCCCTTTCCGTGTCCATCCTCCTACTCTTCTTTACCCTAAGACCCCCCCTGCTGTCCGAACTGAGTACCCCGAGGAAGCGGTAGGACCGCCCTCATGGCGTCGTAGCCCTCAGTTGCGAGTGAACTCGTTGGGGCCACGTCCCCCATCCTAGCGACCCCCCCAGCTCCTCTGACGCCCGAGGGTGCTCCCGTGTTCAACGATCCGCGACGTAGTTCCCAGATCTCTCTCGAGCACGTCGTGGACCCTGCTTTCTCCAACTATGTCCCGGCCTTACCCCGCGCAATCCCGCGTTTCTCGTTGAATATGGAGTCCCTGTTCTTCTCCATCCAGAGAGCACGCGGCCCTGACCTAACGGAGTAGATGTGCTGGTCTGCTTAACTGTATCCTCCCGTGAATGTTCCCTAAGGTGACTTTCCCTCCCCATCGGAATAGAAGGAGTGTTCGCCCCCGGAAATGGTCGTTCCCGTATGATGCTCCTAAAAGGAATCGGCATGTTGCACCTCTGGTTGAACGCTTATCGCGCCTTTTTTCCTCTCGTACTCTCCCTGTGGTACATCGGTCCCTCTGGTTATGCCCGGGCCTCCCTATTGCGGACATATATTTTGAGAATCCCGAGGCCAATACTCTCTCTTATGAACGGTTCGTTACTCTCATTGCTGGTTGCCTAAAACCCAATTCTCCACTAGGGAAATTCTTTGTTTTCTATTGTATCGCCCCTCCCCTCAACCAGAGTCCGAGGAGAGAGATACCCCACCCACCTTTCGGTTCCTATTCTTTCTTCGGCCTTTATCCCAGATTCGCGAAGTGAGTCTAGATTAAACTTTATCGTACGGACCCCTTTCCCTAGTGGTACCTTCCTCTTCTTTACCGATTCTACGTGATGGGCCTCCAGAACCCTCTCGAACATTCTTCTTTCCGTTCTGGGAGTTGGGAGACTTCTTTCAGTGAGGTCCGGGGAAGCTCTCGAATCCCGCAACGTCTCGAGGAAAACCTCCCGTGAAACCCTTCCCGTATAGTTTCCAAAAACCTCCCCTTCGAAGGTCGAGTAGCGAGGCAGGGCTGACTTATCCTCTTAGGAAGCGTCGGCCTTTGGCGTTTCCCCTTGAGATCCGTGGTTCAAGGACGAAGTGACCGCAAACAACGGCACACCTCTCTCTTTCCTCCCTCTTTTTTTTAGTCCTTCGATGTCGGCTCTTCCCTGGGTGAATTCACCCTCTGAGAAAAACCCCCTACGTACCACTTCCTCGTAAAGACTCCGCATCACTCCTTAGATGGGAAGAATGTCCTCCCGGATTCTTCAGCCGAATTCGAGAAGATGGTCTTTGCTTTTTGGGGGTGGGTTTTTCTTTTCCTGAGGCAATCATCCCTTCCCGCCGCCTTTTCGACATCACAAAGGACAGAACTTGTTGTTCTGAAGCCTGCTTCCATAGCATCATAGTGTACCCCTCCCATCCACGCGCTTTCCCCTCGTGATTTCTGAGCGGTCTACAAAATAGCCCGTTCACGGACCCCTCGTTTGCTCCTAAAGCTCTTTGCTCCTTTGAGTAGTTTGTTTTCCCCAGCCCGCCTCCTTATATCACCTGCATAGACTTTAATACTTGCGCCGACCTGCGACGGGCGTTTTTTTCATTTTGGCGTAAGTCATATTCCTCTCTCTTCTGGAAGCCTCCAACCCCGCGTCGTTTTCTCTTCGGATCGCCTTGTTGGAGTAAGTACTTTTTTCTCTTACTTCCACATGGAGACGTCATATAACGTCACGTTTTCTTTCCGCTT
>Ga0179593_1474061_pt1 | contig 16406 bp, 26 predicted proteins | sample CZODoug2_1_08_16_FD_185931 | JGI IMG/M metagenome (GOLD analysis project Ga0179593, IMG submission 185931) | Vadose zone soil fungal communities from Angelo Coast Range Reserve, California, USA - CZODoug2_1_08_16fungal (PacBio error correction) | ecosystem: Environmental > Terrestrial > Soil >... | reverse complement strand
CTGCAGAATCTCCTGCACTGTTCACCCAACGGAAACGCAGACCCTTGTTAGGTACTCTTCCCTTGTGACGCACCCCCAGATGTCAGTAAACATCCTGTGACGGCTCGGCCGTCCCTGTATTGATGCTTGGCAATACCTTTTTTGCACCCCCTTTTTCGTCTTTTCCCTTCTAGTTCCTATTTCTCCCCCGCTCCCGTTTTCCCTTCTTCCTTTTAGTTTCACGCCTGACAACCTCGGCTGCGCCCCTCTCCCCCACTGTCGCACTTCCCCACTCAGTCCTGTGGTACACACTTTCTTTTGGGTCTCGTTTTATTCCCCTGCACAGCCCTGAAGTTTTAGAACGTGCGGCCGACATGGAATCCCCCCCCCACCTCGCTTCTGGATCCACGACGATTGTTCTGAGCCACTCTTTCTTCCCTGTCAGGTTCTCCCTCCCGCCCTCCCCGACACTTCTCTCCCATCACTCCCCCCACGGTTAGCGGTATCTTATCTTGCTTCATTCGACTTGGCAGTTGACGCCAGCAGCCATGCCAACATCCTCTGCCGACCACAACAGGTGTCATAGTCTTCGATTTACATTATTTGGGTAATTTTACCCTGCCGTCTGCCTTGTTTTGTCCCTGCCAGGTTCCCACCCCCCCTTTACCCTTAAGGATATTGAAGGTACTTATATCTCCTACTTCAGTAGTCACGCGCTTGAACCCCACTCGAGACACCTTTATTGACCCCGCCGTCAAGTAGTAGCATCAAGTACCCTCCTCTCTTTGGCTCGTTTTCTATCACCCCTATCAGATAATTGTAAGCCGGTATTTGGTACCAGCGCTGTGTGCCCATGAGATGTGCTCATCCGTTGCAGCATTTCAAATTTGTATCTTTCTTTTAGTTTTTTGGTTTGTCCGTCACCTCCTTTTTTAGCGTTCTTCCCTCTACTGGATGTCCTTCCCCAAATGAGTTTTTTTCTATCCCGTTGACAAATATGTCCAGGAATCATAATCCATTAATATTCCTTATCCGCTGTGGCGACGATGGAAGGTATGTCTACCCTAATCTTTCTGTTATCCCCTTTACTTCCCACTTTCTTTACCCAGGTTGGTTTCCAGGTTTTTTATAAGTGTTTTTGCATGTGTGGGGGTGGGACTTTCCGTTCGTGAAATTTCGCTTTGTGACGTCCGCATCGCTTGGTCCCCACTCTTTTCAAAGATTCCTTGCCCATTTTGTTTTCCCTTTTTTTCCGATCTTTTTTTCGGTAAGACAGATGACATTTATTGTCCCCGTGGTCCAATCAGCAGACCCTTTCTCACTGTCGAGCTATTTTAATCTGAGTGTTCCCACAACCCCAAAAAGAGAACTTCTCTCTCGGCGAGCTTTTTTTAGAATCTTAATTGACCCTGTTACGTTTACATTTGGATCCTACCTACAGTTTGCATCCCCCTTATCTCTAAGGAAACCTAATGTAGAATTCTATGTATACACGTTGCTCTGCCCCCTTGCAGCTTTGTAGCTTCTTGTATGGCACTCGTTTGCGAATGATGACAAGTGAGCAGCTGCCCCCAAGGGCGCAGAATCGATCTTCTTTCTTCAATCATCCGTTTTGATGGGTTAAAAAACAAAAAAACAACCAATGTTTTGATCTGAGATTTTTTTTTTTTTCTCTCATTTTTCATGTTTTTAGGCGTCCCCCAGTCGTTCCCTCTTAGAATGTGGTCCAAGTCAAATTTGTCTCACAGTCGACCTTGTAAACTACTTTACGGTTTTTCCTTTTCCTGGCTGAATTAGCCCCCATTTGGTATGGATAACTTCCACCTGACCTCAATTCTCCTACTATTCTTCTCCCTCTCGCCTCCTCCTGTCTTTCCGGGCTTTCTTACAATACCCCAGTCTACATATCCCCATACATTGCGGACCAGTTTTTTCTTTGTCCCCTTTCTTCACGGACATTCTGCGGACGAAAAGCAGTATCCGTCCTCCCTCCTGGGCACCCCCACTTTTAGAACTATGAAGATTTGGACCGAGATCAATTTTACGACGGCCCCTCTCCAGTTCCTTTTCAACGTCACGGCCCACAACCCCACAGCATGCTCCCTTTAGAAAAAACCACTTGTCTCTCCTTCATACCCAGTTTTTTCCATGTTTCTCCCAATCTAGAGGCTAAAGACCGTTTGTTATTCTCAGTCGCCTACCTCTTCTTACTTCATCTTCCTTATCTCTCGTTCAGGGATGCTATAATATTGCAACGGAAGTTTTTTCATTTTTCCTTTTTCCCCCTCTACCCCTTTCGTGACCTCCCCAACTGAGTGTTCTACTTGTTCTGCTAACTTTCGCACTTTCCTTGGGCCCCGCGCTACCTTTTTCCTCGTAATGATCGGCTAGCTTTGTGTGATATTAAGATCTATTATATCGTTCTTGGCTGTCTACCTCCGGCAACTTTTTTCTAAGTTCTTGATATTCGCTATTTTTTTCTGCTGCATTCGTCTATTTTTCTTTAACTCCTAGGGAATCCGTTTTTTCCAAGTTTCCCTTTACCCACCTGCCTTTCGCTGACCCTTCCCCCTCTTTTACTTTCCAGACCGAACATGTGGTAGCAGATTCTGGTCGTCTTCTTGCTCGCGTCTTTCATTCTAATATAACTATGACGATTTTCTCGTGTCTTTTTATTTGTTCCCTATTGTGTATTGGAATGGATTCTACCCCTTGACACGTTTGACTAGTTCTCTACATGGTCGTTTATCCCCCCCTTGCGTCTTTGTTTATCGCTTACTAGTGAAAGTCCGCGCTTTGCTACCTTTTCCTTTGCCTCCCCTATAACTCCTCTCTCTCTTGACAAGTTCGTCCTTTGCCCATGTTGATTTTGATCTTTACTCTTTTCCTATTCTTTTACCTTCTCTTGCCTGCTTGAAGATCTGCTCATGTTCTTTTTTTTTGCTCTCTCGCACTCGTGGTTCCCCTCTTATGTCCCTCCTTCCCCACGGTCACTTTTTTCCATTCGTTGGAGGGATCTTTTCCAAATTTCTGGTCTTTCTCTCCCCTCCCTCCCTCACCTTTTTTTCTCTTTGTGAGTGTAGTCCCATTTGATTCTCTTTATGGCTGCCTCTTCTTTCTATTTGGCGTCTTCCCCCCACCCCGTTCGTCCTCCCGGAGAAGAAGATCGCCTTTCTTGTTTTGTGATCGTCCTTTGAACCCTTCCACCCGACTGACTGGCAATGAGGCTACCCATTTAACCTCTTATCTGAACTTGAGTTCCTCCCTTCTTTCTTGGCCGACGCCTTTCTGGTTGTTTTTTGTGGACTTGATTTTTCGTTATTTTTAGTCTCCATGCAGGCTAAGGATCCAGATTTTTTTCTGCGTCCTCCTTGGGGTTTATACCCAGAATCTTCTCTTCGGAAGTTTTGTCGTTCCCGTCACCTCATAATTAGTAAGGAATAGACCTGGTTCTCCGATTCACCGCTGCATATGCGACTTAACATCCCTACTATCCCTCCTCCTTTCACCCCCCCCCCCCCAACACACTTTCCAATCAAATTGTCCTATTTGGAATCTCATCTCTTATATGACCGTTTAGGCATCCCCCTTTCTCTATCCTCCCTCTCCTTTTTTCTCCCCGTTTTAAGACGATGCCCGTCGATTCTTACCCCCTTCTTTTGCCCCAAGGCAACCACCTCCATTACGAGACACGGTTGTTTGCGTAATAGTTTGAGTCCCCAGTTGCTCTCTTACAGAACAACGCTCCTCCTTCCCACCTTTTACTCTCCTTTTTCTCAATTTCTGTATGTTCAGGCAAATGCATTCCCATCCCGTCTGTTTTTCTCTTTCCCCCTAATCTTCTGACTCGTCTTCTTTTTTTTTCTATTCCCGATTTCCATTCTGTTGGATGATGCCCCCCTGATTTTTCTCGTCGAAGAATCTTCGTCACCCGTAGGCCTTTTTTGACAACCCTCGGGTAGATGAACCTACCCTCTCCCCTTCCTTCAGGCCATTCTTCCATCCTTTTCTTCATGAATTCCGTTCATCACTCCTACCTTTCGATGGTTTTGCTTGTTACCCGTAACCCCCTGCTCAGCTCCTTTGTTTTCTACAATTGCATAGGTTGTGTTTTCTGCGACCCTCTCCTTAAATTTAATGTGCGTCCTCTTTTCTTGCACAAGTTTACTTGTGCCTTTTCCTCAGATGCCCCTACTTCCATTACGCATACTTTCATTGTATCTTCTAGTCGAAATACAGCTCCTTCCATCCCTATTCACTTTACGCACTCTCCCTCTTCTCAATCCTATTTTCCTTGTCGTCGAGATCCTTTAACGTATAGATTGATGTGCTTTTCGTTTTTGATTTTCCTACGCTGTCTACCTTCCTATCAGGAATGCCGTATTTTTCCTCCTTCTTCTCCCCTTCCGAAGAGCCCGTCTCGGTTCTCCCAGAAGTGCCTCTTCCCCCTCTTGCCTTTTCCCCCGGTTTTGCCCGCATATTTCGAAAAAGACTGGTTGTTGTAGCACTGTTTGCTCTTTTTTTTTTTTTTTCTCCTATTTTGTCCTGCCCAATACAAAACCATAACCTCTCCTCTCTCGTATTCGCCCTCCCTTGTAATACTCCCACTGGATAATGTATGGTTCCGCCTCTTTAGTGTTTCCTACAGACCTCTTTTTCTTTTTTTCCCTCCCGTCTCTTTTTTTAGAGATGGTTGATTCCTCTCCTTATCAGCAGCTCCTCCTTCTCCCTGGCAGCTAAAGATAAGACCTCTTATTGCCTGATGGGAATCTCGTTGATTACTTTTGTTGCTCTACTGATTTCCCCCTCAGTATTTGCATCTTTTTTTTATTCGTTTAGTTTTGAGGTACCTGCGCATTTTTTGACCTTTCCCCCCTATTACGCTAAACTTATCGCTTTTTTTCTGGGTTTCATTTTGGTCCACCCTCTGTGGGAAGCCGACTACTTCAGTTCTTCACGACGGTTTCGCCCACTTCAGCTTCTTTTCCCTCCTTTGGGTTCTCCGGCTGCTTCAAGTCTCATTCGACCTTCCGATTGCCACCTTTTCTCCCTTCTTTCATATGTTTTTTTTTTGAAATTAGGTTTCTGCTCCGTAGACATTGTTCTTCTTTCTGTCTCTGCCCCCGGTTTTACTTTCGGTGCACCCCGTTCTCTGATCCGTCCTCCCTTTCTAGGTCCTCTTCAAAGAACCCTAAGTCCGAGCAGTATTGTCTTCCCATTCTTTCCCATTCCCCCACCCATCTGTCTTATTTTCCTGGTCGTACAGAAACTACTACCCGCGTCTTATTTCCCCACGAAGACAATTACCTTTCGAGACTTCTTTATTTCCGACTGCCGCTACGTCCCAGTTCAGCTTCCCAGTTGTTACTGTACATCCTTCCCTCCTATTTTTTTTTGAGTTCTGACAGTAAAGGTTCAACCCCCAAGTACTCCTCGCATTCCCTTCTCTTTTCTTCTAGTTGTCACCCAGGTTTAGACCACGCCCCTAGATCCTTCCTCAGACTCCCTCTCCCCCTTCGTTTCACTTCCACCTTTAACCGACCACTTGTTGAGCTGTACTTCGTGTCTCTCCCTCCGTGTTCTTTAATGACCTCCGAAATAAGACCCTGCTCCGGTCCCTGGACGTGTTTTCTCTGGAAATTCTTGGTCCCCCCACAGATTTGCGCTCCTATCACCCACCCTTTTTTTTTCATCTCCTCTCCAGTCCTTAGTGTACACTATCGACAACTGTCTCTCATCGCCCTTCTCATCCCCAAGTCCGGCTTGTGGTCCAAAAACTCACTTTTTCGTGATCGGTTTTTCCCTCTTTTCTCTCTTGCCTGCCCGAGATGGATTCTAGAGGTCCCCCCGCTCTTTGTGATCCCCCTCCAGCTTTCCTATAAATTATGAGACCGGTTCCATTTCTCCCCCTCCGGGAGCCCCCTCTTTTCCTAACTTCCTCTTAGGAATGTTTCATCTTTTCCAGCTCGACATCGTCCTTCCCCATTCTCCTTACCCAACCCTGTGTTGGAGATTGTTATTTCAATTCAAGGGGTCGGTTTTTCTCTCTCTCCTGGTTTGGTTACCCCTCTTACCCTCCCTAGGAAGGTGTCTTTTTCCTGACTCCTCTCGTCCCTTCATCCCGACCCCCCACTTGATTCATAGAACATTAGCCACAATTGTCGTGCCTTTCTGTCGACAGGGCCTACCTCCTGAATAGACGTCAGTTGTCCTATAAAAAGTCAGCCTATACGTACTCGTCTTTTTCCTCGACTGTTTAACCCTTATCCGATGTCGCCGACAGTTGATAATTTTTTCACCCCCTCTTGTCCGTGTCTCGTGGTGGTCACCGCCCCCTGGTTTTTTAGAGGTGAATTTCACGAATGCACCCATTCTGAGCTTGGTGCAACGATCTCTCTGAATCTTCAAGCCCATGATTCCCGTGATCCGAGAAAATTACGAAGTTCATTAAGACATGTTCTTCGATCTTCTCCTTTTGCGCCTCTCTTTTTTTTCTCATGACACCCCTTTTCATGGTAGCAACAGTTCTCCCTTTTATATCTTGTCTTTTTTTCTAGAGGGTATTTTGTCTTTTTTTGGAATGGACGCCTTCAATTTGACCTCTCTTGGAGCCGTAAGGATTGCTGGGCACGCTGTTCTCTTTTCTTCCAAGTTTTTTGTACCTCTCTTACCGATTTTGCTGTGTGGTCCGCATCACTGCATCTGTACGCCTGTTACAGTTCCCTTTTCTACCTGTCTTTCTATTATTCAGTAGTGTGTCCCATCACAAGATCCTGCCGGAGAGTGGCTGATGAATCGTAATGTTTGGTTCCCATGACTTATCCTTACCTCATTCGTCACTTGATCAGCCCTCTTCTGCAACGTCTAGTTCCATTGTCTCTTCACGTTTGAGTTCAAAAAGGAGTGCTTTTGTTTCGACTGCTTTTCTCTTCAGCTGTCCTCCTCTACGGGTCCGTTTCTGAATTTTTTTTCTCCGTAACTACAAACCAAAAAAAACAATAACAAATTGTTTTTTGGGTATCTACTTCTCTTTTATAGAAGAAATTTGGGTCCCTCTGCCCCTTGATCACTCGTCGTCCTCTTTTTTTCATGCGCACCTTTTCCTTCTTGAATATGACGGTGCGTCGCTGCTGCATGACGAGTAGGGTTCCTTTCTTCCCTGTTGACCGCCCAGGTACACTGAGATGCTTGCGGATTTAGAAGAAGTTTTTTGTTAGTCCTTTTCTTTTTTGTTCTTTTTCCACATCCTCCTTCTCTTTATCGAAATGTCTCCTTTTTATGCTGGCCCCGTGCGCCCAACCAATGATTTCATTTTTTTTCCCGCCATCAGATCGGTCCTTCTTGGCACCACCATGGAAGCACTTTCTTCATGTTCATCGTGGAACGAGTTTAATCCTTATTCCCTCCTCCAAGGTTCCCTTAAAGGACGGACCAAAAAACCTTTCATCCGCCTCTTTTTAACCAACCTATAAAGGAGAAGCCTGTGTCATACAAAGTATCGTCTCCCCCTCCGATCGCCTCGTCGCAAGACCGGCTTATCGTCGACGATCTTCCAAGTTCTTCTTAATCTGATATGCTGCTTTCATCAGGTTCTTCTAGCTATCGGTGCAACCTTTTCCTTTTTCGGATTGTCCCAGTCCAGTACACGGCTTGTGCCCTCCCCCCCTCTTGTTTTATACTTTTTCTGTTAAACCTTATGAGCAATCTTCCTGTACCGCGCTGACCACTTACTTCATATATCGGCTCGAGTGTGATTTCGTCTCTCATGAGCTTTTTCCATCATAAGCCTCTTCCCATGTGTAGACGGTTCTGCTATTCTGTTGTTCGCGTCGCGACGTCGGCCTGATTCTTCTCTCGTAGTCCCTTCTGCCGTCATCTCTCCTATTTTCACAAGGGAGTAACATTCTCTTCTCTAACCTTTTTTTCCCCTGAGATCTTCATTCCTCCATCTGCCTCCCCCTCTTTCTCTGTTCGCGCGATGGTGTTCTCTGGACAGGCGGCGCTTTCAAAGTACTTTAATGAGCAGATAATCCTCCATAGTGGTGGATTGCTTTAGAAGATATAGACTTTCTTTGGTATGTCCCAGTGACGTCTCCCTAGTCTCTCCAAGAGTCGTCTTTATCACCCGTGCGTGGGGATTCTTCGCGTCTAAGCTTCGAACTTTTCGCGCTTGGAGTACCTGGGCCATAAAAAGATAATCTCTCTGGTTGTTTGACCCATCTTTTTTTTTTAGCACCTTTTCTTCCTCGAGACGTTGTCGCTAGTTTACATTGGATGACCTTTCTCCTTCCTCTCGTGGGGTGCTCTGCCTTAATCTGTTTTTCCAAGGTATGTCCCGCCACCCCTCTTTTGTATGCCTTCTCTGTCGGGGGAGAAGTTCTACCCTTTCTTTTTCTTGCCTATCTCCTTCGTCCTCACCTTTGGCGTCTTGAGCGTGATGACAAGTTGCCATCTGAGGCCTTTCGGCAGCCTCTTTTTTCCTCCACTTTGTGCCACGTATAGGCTAATATTCTTCTTCTCAGTAATTGGGTGTGATAGTTCTTCCTCCACCCTGACCTTTCTCTGGCAATTAGGTAACAGACCACTTTTCTGATCTTGATTCTCTGCGTTTTGCTTCCTCTTCGGCTAGATTCGATGTGCTTTTTGTGGCTCTTCGTTCGGTAGTGCGTTTACCGTGCAGGCTCAGGAGACCGATGTTTTTTTTCTGTTACCCCCCTTTTTTGATCCAGCTCCTTTTTCTTCGTCGTTTCTCCTCTAGGCAACATATGCAGTCGTAGGTTACGCGACCCTTGCCGAAATCCTCCCCGCGGCAGCTTCTCTGTCACTTTCCTATACGATTAAACCAAACCTCCCCTTAAAATTTACCTTTTCCGGTGGATCGTCCCCCCGTAGGTTTTTCTCAAGAGTTTCCTCACCAAACCAGTGTTCCTTTTTTCCGACCTCTGCTTTGCGTACACCGTTGGAACTACGCTGCCGTAGATTCGCCCACATCCTTGACCCAGTTCCCCCCACCGAATGAACTCGATTCCGGTGTTTCTGCATGTGTTCCCATTGTCGCTTCCCCCTCCCCCAGCCTTGGGGGGGGTCTGTGTTGTTTTCAACCAAACTTCTAATGCTTTTTGCCATCAGTATGAGCACAATCACATTCAAAGGCTAGTTCTCCCCATGAATTCTTATTTCTTCTATCCCCATTCATCTTTTCTGGCTTTTCTCGCGGTCGTCTTTCATCATTTATTTTTCCCCACTAGCGGCTTTTCCCACCCACCCGCGGTTACGCTTCACAACTACCCTGCGCTCACTTCCAGGTGCCTATGCCCTTTTCGTTCCATGAGTTCGATTCCGTGCCTCTTCGGCTATTGTCGTGTTTGCTGCCCCGACCCCAAACTCGTCCTACGCTGCAACACTGTTTCCCCCAATCTCGTTGTTTCCTTCGCGGGTTCTCCCAGCGCACGTCCCGCCTTGTGAACTTATCTCTGGAGTTGAACGCGGACGTTGCCGGGCTTTCAGAGCCCCGATTCAAGGCTTCATTTTTTATTTCGTCGGCATCAATTCCCCTACTCAGCATCTATTCCTTTTTGCCCTTTCTTCTCTTCTCCTCTCTTTTTTTGTGAGAGCTCTGCGGTCACGGGCTCGTCTGAGGGGGCGTCCTTCCATTCTTTACGCTCTCTTTCGATACCTCTAGGCGGCCCCTTTTTCGGTGGCTCTTCGACCAGGCCGCCCTTCCGGGGTCCCTCCAGATCCTGCCTTGTCTTGCGACAGGGTTCCTTTCAGATGTCCCAAACGATTGCGGTTGTATCCCTCTTTTTCCTTCGCCGTTTCGTTTGATCTGTCCCAAAACTCTTCTTCCAGACGATTCCGTATCGGTCCTAATGAATCTTTCCCAATGTGAATACCTGGCCTTGCATGCCGGCCGCTCGGAGTCCTTGTTGTCCGGGCACTCAACCCGCGTGTTTCTCCTGCCACTTCCTCTCTTTCCGGGCGATTTGATCATTGACGATGCGACCTCTAAGCAGCAGCCTCACCATCCTGATCGCCGAAATTACTCCACGTTTTGAGGTCTCCCTTCATTTTTTTCGATGCGTTTGAATGTGATTTGCTATATGCTTCAACAAGTCCCTGTATGAAAGTTTTCTAGTCGATTTTGCTGGTCATCTCTCCACTTGACCGTAAAAGATTGCTTCCGGACTCTCGTTTTTGTGACCTTGGGCAATATGTTTGTTTGTTCTACATCGCCTTCATCTGTTTCCCGTGTTATCAATTTCGGGGCGGCCTCGATTTCCACCGTGGTCTCTTCGGGCCATTGCCCTCTTCCATGTATAACTACGTGACGATGCACCTTTTTTGCTCTCCCTCTTTCTGTGTTTGGGTTTTTTCCAAAGGTTCTTCGTATCCCATTGCCGTCGGCAGCTTTGCCCTGTTTTCTTGCCAAACCGGGTCGCTTCTCTCGATGTTCAGGTTTCGCTCACTCCCACGACGACCTCATATAGTTATAACCCACCTCTTGCAAAAGTCGAACCCCCCTCCGTTCTTTATCTTCCGGTCTTTCCTTTCCACTACTGAAACCCCGTAGGCCACACGAACCTCTGCCTTTGACTGCGTCGTGGGCTCCCTTCCCGCGAAGTCAACCCCTGTTAGTAGGGCCAGTTTTTACTTTTCCTTTTCCCTGTATCGTTTCGGGGGGTTTTGGTTGACGGCCCATCACCCCACCCTCTTGTACGCATTTTTCTTTTACGTGCCCACACACTGTTTTCTAAGCAACCTTCCTTAGTCCTCACTTCCTCACTTTGTAACGACCAGCCAAATCCCGGTCTTCTTCTTTGGCTAGCAATCTTCAATTCAGCTCCAGCCGACGCTAGCTTCCCCCCAGGGACGTGGTGATGCTGGAATTTCCTTGTTCCCCACGCTGGCGGACCCCACCTTGACCGGTTCCAGCGCAATCATTCTTTAGTACCTGACGAAAACGAGGAGAGCATCGCAATGTCCCCGTTCTTCCCACTTTGACTTGCTTGTGTCCACAACGCATTTGCTTTGATTTTTCTCGGTGGCTTCAGCGGTCTCCCATCTAGCCAGGTCTGTTGCGGACCCGTTGAGTAATACACCAAACGATCAGGGTGATCCACGACATGGTTCGATGCGAGGTCATTCTTTTTCTTCCACCGAAGTTAGCCCACGATTCGTCCCGACCCCCCCCCAATGAGTATCTGCATGTCTTCTGTCATTCTACTGCCCCCCCGAGCTCATTCGGACACATTCGCCTGCGGACCTGTTTCCCCCTTGAGATTTTTTAATATCCTTTGTCCGTTTCATAGTCTCGCCTGTGTTTTGTTTCCCGCCCTGGAAATCTATTCCTGACTTCTTCCCTCTAGCCCGAATGCACAGAATCTCCCCACTGATCGAACTTCGCACCCAGTCCAGTTGTCGACAGCCCGACCCTGCCTCTCGCTTTGTTTTACTCCCGCTCGTCCCTTAGTTACTCTTATTTGTCTTTTTTTTTTGCAAGGTACTTGGCACTGATGTTTGGAGCAGCACGGATTGATTCTTTTTTTCTCCCCCTCATGGGTAGCGGAGACGGTCCCCCTCCCCCCCCCTTTATGACTGTGCACTGAGCGAAGGTCCCGTCCAATTTTTTGAATTTTGCTTCCAGCTGAGAAACTTCCCTCTCATTTTACCTCGGTAGTTTCGTTCCTGGTATTTTTTTGCTCCTATCGTTCGTGGCTCAATTCCGTTATCCCTTGTTACAGGATTCCGTGATACTTGTTGTTTTGTTTCTCCGGTAGTTTCTTGTTGTCTGCGTGTTGGTCAAGTGTCGGAACCTTGCTCTGTTTCCTGATTCCCTTCTCTCTTGCCACTTTTCTTTCAATATGCCCTCTTTTGCGTGGTGACCCTTTTTTCACCGCTCTTTTTGAGCGTAAGCAGAAGCTGTCTGGCCATTTCAGCAAGCACTGGTAGTAACTTTCTCTCTTTTCCCTGTCAGTGTGTTTCACCCCAATTTTTCCACGATGCCCGGAGGTCGATTTTTGCAGAATCGTTTCCTTTGGCAGGTCCCCTTTTTTCGCTTGGGTCGTCAAGGATCCTCCGCGACTTCCCCCTTCCCTTATTTAAATTCTTTTTTTACTTTTCGCTGCCCACCGTCTTTCCGACGCGGTAGAGTTTGCCACTTCGTGGTAATCTTTCTCCCCTGGGCGAAGATACTTCCTCCTCTCGTTTTTTCATTGTGTTTTCTTTTTAGACTTGTCTTTGAAGACGAGTTCCCATCACTTCCTTTCACTCGCGACAAGCTCTTTTTTTTTTCTTCCGTGTATAAGGAGCATTCAAATAATGACCTTTTTGTCGCTGTTGTCCTTGCGAGTCCCCTCGGTATTTATTTCATTCCCTCCTTTTCATCCTCTTCTTCTTTTTCTTCCGACGACGTGCTCTTTTTTTTCACACTCTGCTGAACTCGAAATGTTTACCTCTGATTATGTTGTCCTTTTCCCGATGGTCCTGAGGATCTCCCCCGTTGGTCCGAATTTTTTCCACACTGGGAAGACATATTAGCATCTTTTTCCAGCTCTCCGGACCTTCCTGGCAGTTCCTGCCGGAACTGCAACCCGCACATCCGCAAGCTGTCCCTCAACCAACCTATCAAGTTCTTTTGATACCCATTTTTCTTCTCCACGAACTCCCCGTCGCCAGCCCTGCTCCTTCTTCGCCGCCCCCTCTTCTACTTTCCTCTGCCTTCCTGCCGTTCATACATTGGGATCTTATGTCCCGTAATTCCCTTTTGTTTTGAGTTCCCTTGATAACTCGGAGGTGAAGCACCCCACACCCGCTGCCGGGTCCCGATCTTTTTTTTTCTTTCCCTTTAGCCTCTTCATTTACCCTCGCTGAACACATTGCTAAATTATTGATCGTGGTGATCTACGCCTTCTTTTCAGGTCCCGTAGGGTTTCGACCGCTTGCCTAATTTTTCAGACTTTTTTTTGCATTTTGCTTCTTTTTTTTCTCTGCATCGGGAATTTTCGTCGTATCCCTCCCCCTTTTGACTATCCTGTGGAAACGGGGCTCCCCCCCCCCCGGCTCTTTTTTCCCTGACCCTTGATTTACATCTATCTCCTCCCTCTTTCTGCCCGGATTGGTTCTGTTCAGTTGCGCTTTAAGTCGAATTGATTGCAGATTTCATGACGATAGTTGTGGCGGTTATGAGCAGCTCGTGTTATTATGAGTGGTTCTCTCTTCCCCCTTTACCGTTCCTCTTTTTGCCTCGTTTCGTTTCTCACCCTGCGAGGTTTGGATTTTTTCTTCCTTCGTTTTTGAAATGGTTAGCGCTTTGATCCCCCCTTTTACCCCCTCTCCCAACTGCATCTTTTTTTTTCATTTCTATCCCCATGTTTTCTTGGGGATTTCCCCCTTGAGAGTTTCTTCGTTTCGCTCCGGGTCCCCCCCCCTGTTTTTTCTCGCGCATTCCCCTTCCCTTGTTTTTTTTCTCGCGTACGCGGTGTTCCCTGGACTTTCCTCCTCACCCACTCCCGGGTCCTCGACCTTCTCCTCGTTGCCGAGGTTTGACAATTGTTGCTGGATTCGATCCCCACATGCTCGCCCCTATTTTTTCTTTTTTTGATTTTTTTCGTTTCCCAGTGCGATGCTTCTTGCACTGCTAGGTGCGTTTTCCAACTTTCCCTCCGTAGCAGGCTGCGTACTTCCTTCTGGGGTGTGATGGCTTTGCAACAAACGACAGGCTTTGCCCCTTCTTTACAGTAACCTCTCTCCCCTTACCTTGAGTTTCTTCCTGCTTTCTGGCCTCTTTACGATGAGCTTTTTGTTTGGAAGACGTTTGGTTCCTTCGTTCATTTTGTCCAGGATACTGAGTCATATGTGTCTCGACTTTCTCCCTCAGTTGTGGATTCCGCTCTTTATTTTGTGGTCTTTTCGTTACCTAGTCCCAGCTCGTACGGCTCCCTCCTTTTTCTTGAATAGGCGACAATCCTTTCTTCGATCTCCTTCAATGTTCGGAGCTCCGTCAGCCCACCCCACACACATCCGTCCCTTAAACCTGCTGAAGTGGCATCTCGTCTGATTATCTTTACGCAGACCTTCATCCCCAAGTATCTCTTCGCCCTCTTTTGGGGATTCTTTGCTAGCTGCTCCTCTCGGCCAACCAATCTTTTTCCCCCCAAGTAAAAAACCTCCTTCAACGATCCTTTTTCGCTTCATCGTTCCTGTCAAGCTTCGTATTCGTCCCAAAAAGTCTCCGCATCCCACTTTTCCATAATCCTCTGGTGACATAAGTCTTTTTTCAACTCACATTTAACCTCGCTTCCCCCTTCCCTTCCTAATCTCGGTTATTCATGTCATGTTTTTCTAGTGCATTCCTCGCGTTCGCCGACATCCTTATATCATACCCCCCCTCCTTTAGTTCATTCACCCAACCCTCCTGTGCGAGCCCCTCAACCCCTATGTCCTTTTCCACGCTTCAAACTGGTTTTCCTGTATTCCAGGAGTCCTGATCCTTCCCCTCTTCCTCTTATGCCTTTTTTGGAGGGACCATCCCAAAGCTCTGATTCACCCTTTTCTCGATTCTTCTACAAACCGAATCGTTTTTTCATCTGCAGTGCGAATTCATACTTCAATGTGCATTTCCCCTGGAGTGACCCCTTTGACTTCTCCTTTCTCCCAGTGCCAGAATTCCAAGTATTATTGTTTCCTCCTCTTATGCAATCCAGTCAGACTCCCCGCATACTATCCCTGACCGTACTCCTTGTGGTGAATTCGCTGTTTTCATCTTACCCTCTTCTTTCGGTCGTCCTTTGACTTTCCCGAGCGGCCTACCTCTTTCACGTAGTCGTCCTGCTGCGGGTTTTTTCCTGCGACCCGTCAGCCATTCAGAGGGTCACTCAAATTCCTGCACAGTCGGTTATTGATCTTGTGCGGCCCGCCTCTGACCCCCCCGATGCGTCTGTAGAACTCTGTTGGATGTCGCTGTCGTTGTCCCCCTCCAAAAACTCCATCGCCTACAGAGTCTTCTCGTAACTTTTTATCCTGACCCGTGCCTCATGGCTTTACATGCGGCTCTTGTTGTCTTCTTTTTTACAGTACACCCCCGTGTTTTGCGGCCACTTCCTCTCGTGGGTGGTTGGCGGTTTTTATTCTGAGCTTACTACCTGAGCATTCTTTACGAAAGCCAGAATTCTCTGTCTTTATCTACAGATACGAAAGCTGTCTGTCCGATGCTTGGAAATATAGCGGGTGTACTTGAGTTGCTCATACTGTTTTTCCCCCCCAAGCATGAGTTAAAGGTGTCTTTCGCGCTTTAGGTTATCGGTTGACTCGCAACGTATTGACTACGGCAACCTTGATCGCGTTCATGTTCGGCCTGCCTTTGGCAAACGATGTTGGCGACCCGACGGCATCCTTCGTCACGGCCACGTTTTTACCTCCCATTCAGAGGGTTTCGGCTTCGCCACGTTGGGGCTCCTTTGCTTCCTCATCCTGACGTTGAAGCTGACCACTGGCGGCCCCCCCCCTTGATCTCATAGTGATTTGTTTGCGGTTTTCCCTTTTTCGTAATAGTTATCAATTTTCCCTTTCTCTGCCCCAGCGTTCTCTTCGGCGCAAAAAAGGTCTCCTTGATACCACGACTTCTTTCGGTGTCGTCCCGCCCCCATACGAACAGAAGTAGTGTCTTTCCCACCGTCTTTTCCCCCGTTCTCCAAACCCTTTCTCAGTTAATACTTCCGGGCCGTCACGCCCTACCTCTCCCGTTCACCGCGCACCTCTATAGTTCTTTTTTCTTCTCCATCTCCCCTCTCCCCTTATGCCCCACTCCCTTTTGGTTTTAAGTACTCATTGAAAGAACGAGGTGTGGCTGGTCCCACCCTTCCTCTCTAACACCCCCCGTCCCCTTTTATGCCTTCTCTCTTCGTTCCACAAGGTTCCCTGACACTTCACTCGGTCCTCTCCGTTTCTCGTTTTCCCTTTGTTTTCCGCCTCCCTGCTACAAAGTCCCTTTGATTGCATCTGTCAGGGTCCCCTCCCCATAAAGCAACTTGTTCGCCTCTCCGCCGACTTTCCCCTCAGGACCTGTGGTTGACGTGGCTTCTTTTTAGGACATGCCTGGGCCCCCCGCGTTCGCGCTCTTTCCCCCCACCGAGGAAGATATTAAAGCTCACCCGACAGCGAGGTACCCTACCTCGACACGCTTCTCGTCATCTCCCTGTCTCAAGCCCCCTCGAACGTCATGTGTTCCCCACCCTTTTTTTTTTTCTGCGGTTCTCTCTCTCGTTGATTCCCGATTTTGAAAAGGCTCGTCCTTTCGACTTTCCCTCCGAGACCTACCCACCAGATCCCCGGGGTTTGATACCGATGTTATTAGAACCCCGATTTTCGTTACAGGGGATCATCGTTCAGAGACCACGATCTTCGACCTCACCGCCACACCGTATAGAGTT
>Ga0179593_1434722_pt1 | contig 16407 bp, 18 predicted proteins | sample CZODoug2_1_08_16_FD_185931 | JGI IMG/M metagenome (GOLD analysis project Ga0179593, IMG submission 185931) | Vadose zone soil fungal communities from Angelo Coast Range Reserve, California, USA - CZODoug2_1_08_16fungal (PacBio error correction) | ecosystem: Environmental > Terrestrial > Soil >... | reverse complement strand
CTTTTCGCCCCCTGTTCCAGAGTGGCGATTTTCTTTTGATGTCCACTGGGGTATTGCGTTTTCTTCGGACAGTTTTTTTGGGTTTCTTTTTTTTTTTGGTCTCGTTTTTTGCCCGAATTGATGGTCCCCCCTGCCCCCAAAAAGATCCTTTTTTTTGAACGCGGGCTGCTTCGCTTTTTTTTTTTTGTTGGTCCCGCGCCTGCTTTCCCCCTTCTCCATGGCTGGAGGTGTTGATTTTTATCCTCCGGTCTCCCCCATGGTCCGTAGCCCCCTTTAAGCCACACTTCCCCATCCAAAGGTTTCAGACGCCCCATTTTGATTGGTTTTTGTTTCCACCCAAGCTTGTGGTTTTGTCCTTTTTTTTTACTGAAATTGCGACCCTTGTCGATTTTTGATTTTGTCTTCATTTTTCAAGGTAGGAGTGCCCCACATTTTTGTCAGTTTCGGCTGAAGGACATAGGCCCGAATCTGATTACACATTTTTTTTGACCCAGTGTATTTTCCATTGGGACATATTTTTAACCTTTTTTCGGATTCCTTTGATGCGATTTGAGTTAGTCACGCAGCGCGCGGTTGACCTTTTTCTTGGACCTCTGCATTAGATATATTTGTGCGGTGAAACTTACCTTTTTCTTGAATCCCCTGCTCCCCCTTTTTTAGCCCGATTCTCTGTTTCCCACGCCGTTAGCAGTTTCCCCATTGCCTGTTATTTTTTAGTTGTGCCACTGCGGTGGCCTTTTTCTGTTCCCCCAATGAGTTTGCCTGCCGCGTCTTTGGTTTCCCCAGACGCATCCCCCTTTTTTGATCTATGCTTTTGGCGCGTTTATGGGGGGATCGTGTTCCGTAATGTCCTCCAATTTTTAGGACCCCCCCCCCTTTGACTTTTTTCTTTTCCACCAGCCCTATTTTTTTCTTTAAGATCTCAACCCATTCCGCCCTTGCTGGCTCATGATTTCATTTTTTTTTCTATCCTTGCCCTTGGGTCGTTTCCTTTGGCTCGTGTTTTTCCGGGATTCCCGCCCCCCATTTCACTGTTTGCACTTTTTTTTCTTCCACGTTTTTTGTTCTTTCTCGCTGCCACTTACCCATCTTAGAGTGCCTCTCTGTTAGTCCCCATTTTTACGCCCCTTTCCTCTGTTCTTTTTTCAGGTTCTCCCCCCCAACCCGGGTATTTTTTTTGAAAAGCAGTCTGCTTTTTTTTTTTTTTTGCCGTGGCCCCAGGCCCATTTTGCAGGACTTGCGAGCCGTGGTAGCTCGGCGTGTACTAGTTGCCCCCTGTTTTGGCTAGCGGCCTTTTTTTTTATTACCTGCGCCGTTATTTTTATTCACTGTAGTTGGGTTTTTTTTTTTTTTTTTTTTTTTTTATGGGTTCGCTTGAACTTTTTTTTTTTTTCCACTCACCCAACCTTGCTTTTTCTTTTCCCAAAAGCTGTCACCCTGAACTCCGTTCTTGCTTTTTTCGTTTGCTGCAGGGACTGGCCCCCTTTTTGACCATGGTGTTTGACCTGTTCCTGATGCCCTGACCTTGATTTTGGAATAAAAGTTGCCCCCGTTCCCCTGGTGCTGTCAAGAGCATCACCCACCCCACTTTTTCCCGGGGCTCCCCTGATGGGCCCGGAACAGCTGGGCCGTTTTTCTTTGGCAGTGTTTTACAAAAAGACCCCTTTTGGTTTCTTTTTTGCCGTGCGTCCCGCGCTGTGTTGCCCAAGCCCATGCCACCTTTTAATGGTTTGTCTTTGAATTTATCCGGGCCTGTCCCCGGTCCAAGATGATATTTACCCGGTACCCTGGAACCCCCCGACGAACCATTTGAGGTCTTTCCGTTTTGTTTCTTTTTTTCTTGTTTTGGCCCATTCGTCTGTTTCTTGCTGCCCTGCTTTTTTTTTTTTGTCACGGGTCACCTTTTGCCGCCCCTGAAATTTAATTGGTTTTTTTTTTTACTGCTTGCTCCCTTTTCGACCACCGGCTCATTTTGGTGTTGATGTTTTCTTTTTTGAGTTTGTCCCCCCCTTCCCGAGTTTTTGATTGATTCTTTCGTATTTTCGCGGTGGAAGAATCTGTCCGCCGCGAAAACGTCCCTTTCCTTGGTCGTTACCCTTTGTTCCTTTTGATAGCAAACCCTCGCACCTTCTTTTTTTTGGACCCGGTTTTCCGATCGGTTTTCGCCTTACGGCTCTGATCCCTCTATTCATTCCGCATCCTCCAAGCCTACCCCCCCGATCTTAAAATGTTGGCCTTCTCCCACCCATGCCTTGGAATGTTGCGTCCAAAATTCTCCGTAACTTTATGATTTTGCCTTTTGAAGCACCCCATCGGAACGGCTTTTCAACTTTCCCAGGGGTTCTTGAAAATTTTTGCGCCAACTTCTTTAGCCCGATGGCTTCGTCATTTTCTTTTGAATTTTTGCTAGTTTCCACCTTGGTTCTTTGCGAAACAAATGTCCTCTGCCCCCGGAACTCGTGCAACCTGTTGTTGTTTTCTGTCGTTTCCCCGATTTGACCTGGACCCCAGTCCCTGTTCCCCTCTGGCACCGAATCCCCCCATGTTTTCTCTTCCCTTCCTGGGTTTGCCGTTTTTCCTCGGGCACCCTTTGGGACTTTTCTTCCGTCGTGGGGGCAGTTTCTTTTTGCCCTCGAATTTGCTCTTTACCCTTCCCCTGCCCCTCGCGTTGGCTTTTGTCCTCTGCCCTTTCACACCGACCTTTTTCCCCCTTTTACAGATTCGTACCCTTTGAAACAGTTTCTCTATCGGTTTTTCCACCCAAAACCCCTCGCCCGACGTCAACCCACCCGGTTGTTTTTTTGGTTTGCACCCGTCCCCGAGGCAACTGAACACGTTCTGGTCAAATTTGTCTCCCTGTTTAAACCGACACCTTTTTGCAATGAACGATGGCTGTTGTTGGGTCACGATACCTACCCTTACTCAATCCGCAGCCTTTTTTAATTTCACCTGCCAACCCCTTGGACTAAGGCGGATTTTGATTGGAAATCACCAGCCCCGCCCCAGATTTTTTTTTACAGGGGGTTTAATGTTTTTTTCAGATGATGTGTCTCAATTGCTTTTTTTGTTCCGTTGGTTGGTTGTTAACCCCTTGCCCACTTTGCCTCCAGTTTTTTGCGCGTTGTGGCCCATCTCGTCCACCCCCTCAACCGTCGGTCCCGCCGTTCACATGCCAGCCCCACTGGCCCCCTTTGCCAGGCTTCTGCCTCATTTTTTACGTTCCGTTGGCCCCCCCTTTTGTCAAAGTGAGATGTTGCCGCGAAACTGCTTTTTTCCTTTTAGCACGATATTTTTTTTACTTGGGATTTCTCGGTGTTTTTTCCTGGTCCGTATGGGGGGGCTTACTGGTGTTTTTTTTTTCCCCTTAGGTACTTGGTCTTCTTGTGTCCAGTGTTTTTTTTCTTCCGTCGTTTGAAAATCTTCCTTCTTACACTCCCCGAATTAACGCTACTTTTTCCCCCGTTCAACCACTGAACCGTCCTTATTTCACTCCCCCCATTGTTCCGTTTTCGTGTGGCAAGGTTTAGTTGCTCAGCTCCTATTTTTGATCGCCCCCCTTTTTTTCGTACGTTTTTTGTTTAACTGGTTTTTGTAAGGGGGGCGCTTCCCCCATGCCCAACCCTTGCTGACCCCCAAAATCCGTTGTTCATTTTTTTTTTCCCCTTTTTGCAGTTTTTGTTGTTCCCCGTACGGCGTTTTTGCTTTTTGTTCTATCGGGGGAATTTTGGGGGGCACGGACTTTCGTTTCTTTCATGTGTATTTTTTTTTTCAATTTTTTTTTTTCTTCGCGAGTTTCCGCCCCTGACGTACGTGTTTTGTTTGTCACGCCTTTTTCGGCATTCAGACCTTTCGTTGACAATTCCGTGGCCATGTCACATCCGGGGCTTTTTTTTTTGTTTGGTGCCCTTACTTTAGGTTGTAAAGGTTTTTAGTTTTTGTCCCCCGTTACTTTTATTCATCTTTTGCCTATCCCCCCCCACACACCAAACACCAAATTGTTTTCTTCTTTCGGTTTTTTTGTTTTTTTCTTTTCGGGGGGAACACCCCATCCCCCCGCCATTGCACCATCGCTCCCCATTTGTTCTCGTTTGGCTCCTTGACCCTTTGCAGCTCTTCCTTCAAACTATAGGGTCCCTTTCCAGCCCCTGGCGAACACCAGAGGTCCCCCGGCTTGTCCGGGCTGATCCGCATAGTTCTGAGCAGCTGCTTTTTTTTGCAAACAACCCTGTCGCCCGGAACTATCTTCTTTCTCCAGTTCCCTGTGTGTTTTTGTTGCGTCTCTCTCTTTCGCTTTTTGCTTGTGAGGATTGCTCTGCGTTCTCAGACTTTGGATGTTGTTGTTTTTCCTGCCCTGCCCCCGGCGTGGGGTTATGTGGGTTTGTGTTTCGCTTCTATTAATTTAGTCGGTTTGAACCGGCAAGTTTTCTGCCGTCCCTTGCTCTGGACTGCACCAATTTTCCTCTGTGCCTTGGGCTTTGCTACCCCCTTTTTGAGTTTCCCCGATGCCGGAATCTACCATTTTTTTTTTTTCCAAGAGCCATGTTATTTTTTTTGCGTCCCTAGTTTTTCACAACACCCACGTCTTTTTTTTCCCCCTTTTTTTCGCGCTGTCCCCCTTTCGTCCTCTTACTGTTTTTCCTGGTCAAAAAAAGCCCCTGATTCTTGACAATTCGATTTTTGTGACCCGAAATCTGTACTCCCTTGAACCCCCATTGTCCGGCCCCCCCTTTTCGTGTCCCTGGCGAAAACTGCTGTTTTTCTTTAGGTTCCGTTCTTCCATAATTGGCAAACCATCCCACTTGACCTACCTAAAGCCTGCTTCCCCTTTCTTCTCCTAGGCCAAAAAACACTGTGATGTTGCGTACGTTGCCCAAATTTTTTTTTTCGCAGTTACAATGGACCACTTTTCCCCGTTAGTTGGTTCCGGTTCTGGTGTGGCGTTTTTGAGGTCCCCTGCCCCGTTGCCCTGGTACAGGCCCCACGTCTTTGCCGGGGTGTGGCGATCCCGAAAATTTTCCGAACACGTCATTCCCTTTTGTGCCTTAAAGTGCCGATTTTTTAGGGGAGAGTTTCTATTAGGTTGTTTTGAGTTTTAGTCCATTTCTTTCGGACTTGTTCTTCTTGGTAGCTCACCCCCCCCATCTCCCCCCCCCCCCCCCCCCCCTGCTGAATTTTTTAGCCCACGAAACAGTTTCTGATTGCGTGAAAACACAGAAGTCCCTCACCCCGATTTTGTCAATCGTACCGGTCAGGCCCCAACCTCTTTTCGACCTCCACCGGTCTGCAGTACATACGATGCCCCTCGTTTCAATAGGGATTTTTTTTTATATTTAGTTTGTTCCGTTCCCCCTGACGGTCAATCTCTTTCCGGTTTCATTTCGTTTTTACTCCGCTTTGGTTCCCCCCCCGATTTGAGTTGTGTTCTTTGTGATATACCTGGGGCTTGCACCGGTTGGCCTTTTGTGTCCATGTTTTCTTTTTAGGGTGAGTTTTTTTTTGTTCTTTTCATGCTTTTAAAACCCACCCCCACGTGCTTTTTCTTTTCGCTAGGCCTTGGTTCAGTGTATGCACCTCATCGTGCACCTCCCCCCTTGTTTTTCCTAGCCCTTTTCCTCGGTGTTTGAGCCCCCCACCCCCATTCCTTCCTCCCCCCCACTCTTCCTCCGCTGTTTTCGTACGTCCCGCGGGTTTTTGACTACGCCTCTCTTCCCCCTTTTCCCCCGTACGTCCGAGTTTCTAGGTTTTCGTGTTTCAGGTTATTTCCTGCACGTATTCCGACTTTCCTCATGAGACTCGGATGGAGTGACCGTTTGTGCAGAAACGTGTCGTATGTAGGTAACAATGAGTTTTTCCCTCCCCCGATTTTTTGGTAACTTCCTGAATTTTGTGCATGCCCCGCCCTTTTCAGTTCTGTCCCCCAATTTGTGTCGTCGATCTTTGTTCACACAACTTCTTCTGCTTTTCTTTTTTTTTTTGTTGTGCATAATTGTACAGATTTTTGGCCATTTCATCGAGATTGTCCCAATGCTCTCGCTTTTTTCCATTCCTTTTCCCCTTCCCATTTTTTTATCAAGTTTCCGGTTTTCCGAGGTTTTTTGCATAGTCCTTTAGCGCTCAGTGGTATTTGAGAGCATCGGCTGGTGTGTACCTACACTCCATCCTTTTTGTGGACTGAGGCAGCCTGCTTCTTTACGATGAAGATGCGCCAAGTCCTGGAACGGAAGACATCCCCGTTGAATGTCATTGGTTAGGGTTTCCGCCGTTCACTTCCCTGAGCCACAAGGTTGCCACCATTGTTTCGGACTCCTTTCCCAGTTTACATTCGCGTCCATTTCCCTCTTTTCGTCTGCCCCCGTGAATTCAATAGAACCCATGCTAAGGTGAGCGTTGTGAGCAGCCGCCAACCCGGGATGCATGGGCCCTGTGGGATGCCGACCATCCATCCACGGGACCTGCCTCCAAACCAACAGATCGCTTGCTCCCTTAAATCGCCCTTTAACGCCTTCGTGCACGTGATGTTGTCCCTCCCCCAAAGGCATTTTTGTGCTTTGACCCCCCTCCCCCCCCCCCCCCCCAGTAACTCCCGTTGAGAACGACGCGATAAAATACGTATTGCTTAACAGCTATGTGTGAATGTATCAATGGCCGTACCCGTGAATATTCCCTTCCAGTGGCAGTCCGTTGCACACTTAAGTTTCTTTCATTGAAAACCACCGACCGGGGGTTAACATGTTTTTTGACCATCAGTTTTTTTTTTTTTTTGTTTTTTTCCTACTGCGTTTTCCGTCAGTTTTACAATCTTTACCTTGTTCTAGTAATTCAAGGGTTAAGGCGGTTCCCCAACCCATCATCGGACCCAATTTAGAGACCCCCCCTTGAACCCATGTGCTCCATCACTGACTACGGAACCCGCCAAACCGGACCGTAAATTGACTGTCCCCCGTACTAGGCGCACGCTGAAGCCAACAACGTCTTGGCTGTACACCTCGTGACGAAATGCTTCCCGTGGCCCACCTCTGCAAAAGAAGGCTTCTGGCGTCCGTGCTTCCATAGTAATCCCATTTTGTTCCCCACATCCCCATGAATTTGATTTTTTCCTAGCGATTGAACTATTTTCTTACCCCGGCTTATCACCTGAATACCCGCAGCTGCAAGTATCCCAACTTTTGTTTTGATTTAGCGAGCGGTCGAGTAACTCTTGAATCTTCGTCCTCTTCCAGTGGACTTGGCACTTTTTTTTTGAGCCAGCCTGAGTGCTGATTTTATGAATCTTTTTACCCAATGGATGGACGAGGATCCGTGAGTGAACTCCAGGCGCCGCTGGGTAAGTACCCCCCGCTGTCAAGCAACACCGGCCCGGACCCATACGCCACGCTCTGAAGTGACATTGATTCCCATGCACACGACTCCCCTTTCCCTTCACCTAGCCACAGATCCTCCCCAATTTCGCATCAACCTCCATCGATCGCCTCTCCCCGAGCTTACCCCTACATCTATGTCACCCACTGCCCCCCTACTTCGCTAAGCCATCAACCAAGCCTCCCCCGAAAGGGCCGCCCTTTTGAACAAGTTCTCTTCTCTACCCCCCTTCACGTCCGCCATTCCCTTGTTCCCCACCTTCTGTCCACTCTCTGAGCTCGGTTCCCCCCCCCACGAGCCTTCTTTCCCATTAATCCTACATCCTCACCCCGTTAGGCCCCCCCTCCACCCAGCTACGCATTCAACACCCCTCTCCTACGATGTTCACACCCCCCTGACCTTACTGCACCCTCACCTCCCCGGTCAAACCCGGTCCCCTTACGCTACCGGCACCCTCCCCCCCCCACCTTCCCCCACGTCACCCCCCCTTACCCAACGCTCCTCCGCTCCTTGAGCTTCCCCCCTTTCTCTCACGACCCTACTCCACTCTTATCATTTCTCCAACCTCCCCATTTGCCGCCCCCACCTGCCGCCGCCCTTTCCTTTACTCATTGCTCTTACCCCCATGAACACACTCTTCCTACTACCTCCTCCACTACCCTTCCCTTCTCCCCCACCCCCCCTCCCCCACCCAGACCATCCTTCTCCTCCTCACCTCCCGCCCCCTCCCCCAAACGTCATCACTCTCCGTAGCCTCCACGCCACTCCTGCACCCCCCCTTCCTACCTCCTCCTCTCCCCCTCGCCCCCCCCCCTTCCTCCCCCATAACCCTTACATATCCTCATGCACCCAACCTTTTGCCCTTGTTCCTTCCGCCCACAAACCCCTGTGTCTCGCCCCCTACACAATTTTTCCGTCACACAACCTTCCAGTTTACATTCTGCTCCTTACTACTCTCTCCTGATATGGTATTCATTCCATCCAGCACAGCCACCCTTATACGTCCCCGCCCACGTGTCATCACCTTTTTCTTCCGTCGCCCCGACTTTGCCTTGACCGCCTCCCTTTTCTGCCCCCTTCCACCCCCCACCCCCCTATGCCTAGTCCTCTTGTTTCTCATTGTGCGCACCGAACCTCTTTGCCTACGGCCTACATCACCACAGCTCGGAGGGTCTATTTCCCGGGCACCCAGGATTTCAGTTTGGCAACACACACAACTGGAGGTCACCCTGGTTGAATTGGTCTCATTGCAGATCCGTGGTCCACCGCATGGAACAAGTAGCCCTCCCATCCCTATTCTACACCCACTCCCCCCCCACACACAATGTGCTTTCCCACGTCCCTCCCCCATCCCTACTCAACCTACCCTACCACCTATCCCACTCCAGGCCTCCTACGATACCCAAAAAAGCCCCAAGGCCTCTCCTCCAACCAAATTCATACCACCTCGCTCCCACACTGATCCCTCCCTGCCACGAGCCCCCGACCTGCCACTCCCAACTCTCGCCACCTATAACCCCATCCACTCTCTCTTCCCTTCTGCTCGCCGTCCCAAACAGTCCACGCACCAGTGACTGAGAAACATTTTGAAACGTCGATTGGATGTCCCCGTGTGACGTTTCCCGCACGTGGACTGAACAAATGCCGTTTTGTTTTGAAAAGTGAATTGGTCTCCTCTCCCCCCCATTTCTTGTCTTATGACATTCTTGCCCCGACTGTCCCTCTCCCTCAGATGATTTTCCTTGCCCCCCCCTCTGGATCCCTCCCACGCCCAAGAGTCCCGTTGTTGGAGCCGTGCGACCCCCTGGTACCGTTTTTGCGTCGCCCGCTCTCTTTGGTACATGGGGTGCTTTCTAGTTTGCCTGAGACCCTTATTTCAAACGTCCCTTTTTTTCCCGGTGCCTCTTCCTGCTCACGTTTTTATTTCGTGGTTGTTTCCCCCCCCCCCCTCTCTTAGGACAAATTCCGAGTCGTAGCCATCGCGACGAGTGTAATCAGGGGTGTGGGTTTTTTGCGGGGGTTTACCCTTTTCCGACGCTCCCCCACCACGCGTCTGCCCCCCCCCCCCCATGGCTGTTGCTCACCTTATGTTTCCCCCTCGTGCTTTTTTGTTCCGAAACCCCCTGTGTGTTTCTCCTGACACTCCAACCCCCCATTTCCGGAAACACCTCCCCCGCCCCAAATCCGGGTCATCCGGTACGATACGTGGGACCCCCTTTTTTCCACAGCCGCATTGAGTACCCCACAACCAATGTGCCGGGGGCCTCAGTTTCACTCCGCTGTCCCCCCCCCCCACCATCATTGCCCTTCGAGTACTGTGAACCACAGGAGTTGCGTGGACCACACTCACGGTTTGTATGGTGCCCGGGTGGCGAGGCGTCGCTCCCTCCCCTCCCGCCCCCCACCCACTCTCAAAGCTATTTTCGAAAACCAATGTCTACTAATTCTGCTCACCCGGCTACAAAAAGGCCCGCGCCACCGTACACCTGCCCCCTTTCACCGTTCGGGACTGTCCCGCTGACGGGCATGCCCTAGAAACTCTTCCCATATTGCCCTAGTGCCCGTCCCCCCCTCCTCCCCCAAACCCCCCTTCCTCTCCCTCCACGACTTTTCCATCCCCCCGGAACCCCCCTGAAATCGTACCACGGTGGAGGTCAGACCTTTTTTCCCCGACTCTTGAAGTTCCCGACCCGACAGCTTCACATATTATCATTTTTCTTCAGGCAGGTCAAGTGACTCTATTTCCACTTTCCCCCCCCCCCCCCCCCCCACCCCCCCCCAGCTTTTGCTATGCGTACTCGGTATTACTAGTCGTCGCACCGAAACCGCCATTTTTTTTTTGCGTCTGGTTGGCAAAGGTTTTTTTGAGGTTCGTCCTATTTCCCCCTACTAGTTTTTTTTTATGTCGGCTATAGTTTTTGGTTTTGTTTCGTTTTACCCCTTTTCATTTTGTGTCAAGTGGTCGTTCCTGTGCGATGAGCCAGTTGACTCTCCCATTTAAGTTCCCGACACCCCTGGTCAGTGAGACCCATTCCCCGTCAGACCCTTCTAATTTGAAGTGACGCGTCGTTCATTTTTTTTTTGAATTTCTGCCGATAACACTCTTCGAGTCCATTCTTTGATTGCCCCCTCGCGCCCTCGTTAGCTGCTTCAAGATATATTTAATACTCGCGCTGGAATGCGGTTCCCCCGCGGGAATTCTCCGCGTTCCATTTAGTCCTTACCTAGTGTGGACACGTCCCAATAATTTCCTTTTGGGTAGACTGCCGAGGACTGTACCTTTCACTACGACTTTCCCAGACGTCGGTACCACATGTTTACGCCGTCGGAGTGGACCTCCAATGCATTCTTTCCCAGCTGGCGTCTAGGCACGGTTCAGCCTTCCATGCACCACAGCACTCCCGGTCTTTTTGTGCGTGCTGTGCTCATTTGACACCTTTCTTCTTTTTTTTTTGCCCTGAATAAGCAAGTGCTCAGTGTTTTTGCTTGGACTGATGGTGTCAGGGGCCCATGACATTTATTAACATCCTCCGACCGACCGGCTTGTTTCATACTCTATGACACAGCTTCTGATTCCCCGCATGTTTCCTTGAACGCTTGTTTTTTCGCCTGTTTTTGGGCTGTTTTGCGTGTAATTAGATCTTCCCGGTCCCATTTCTGAACCCCCTGCGACGCGCATGGCGCGTACCCCTTTGGGCCTCTGTCTCTTATTCCCCTGTTGTCATTGTATAGGCATACTGTCTTCCTGACACCCCAATCTTTCTCCCCCCTCCTTTTGTGCCAGCTACATCTGTGCCACCCCCCTCCACAACTCCATGCCCTGCTTACTGGCTTTTGTTTTCTCGTTGTTTAGTCGGCTGGTATGGATGAGCAGACTTTTCAGTAATTAGTCTCCCCCCCACACACGACCCACCCCCCACACTCAGCCCCCCAACCCCCCCCCCACCCCAACCCCCCCCTCGCACCCCTCCCGCCCTCATCACACTTTTTGTGTGAACTTCCCCTCTCTCTTTTGCCCGGTCTTACTTCTGCTTTTCCGAGAACCCACTGCTCTTGATGCCTTGCCATGGAACCCTTCCCGACGTTGAGCCAGACGGAGCTATCTTGCCTGGCGGTCCCTTTCGTTGTTGAGGCTTTTCTGCCGCAATTTTCTTTCGTGTTTCCCCCCCCCCTATTTCGTCACTCAAAAGAGACTCTCTTTTGTCTTTTTTTTGGTCATCTGTTACCGGTTTGCTCCGACACCGTAGTGCATACCCCCTTATGATTGCAACCCTTGTCTTCCCCCCCCCTTGTTCCACCCCCTAGGTATGTGGGAATGGCCAGGGCTGTTTTTTCGCTTTGTCCATCTTTACCCCTCGCTTTTCAATTGGGCCAAGCCCGAGGTTTGCCCAAGCGTCCCCCCTCCCTCTGTCCCATCGATATGAGACAGGTACTGCGTTCTTTGGCCAAATGGCCAATCGGTTGTCCCTTTTTCTGAATAGGCTACTAGTGTCATTTTCCCAGGACTTTCTTTTTTTGCCCTATCCAGGCACTGTTTTTTTGACCCGATCGCTGACGATGGGTCGTGTTTAGTCCCGGCACATCCTGTCAGTGCCCCCCCCCTTTTACCGATACTTTGCCCTTCCTTTTTGCCGTGAGACTCGCCAGGTTCTTTTCTCATGAGCCTTTTTATGGACGTGTCACCACCGCCTTGACGTTTTCATGTGCCCTTGGTATTTTTTCCTACAAAGCCCCGAAGGTGTTTTGATAGCATGACAGTTGAGCGGTCTCTCTTCCCTAAAGTCGGCTCTCCCCTTTGAGTTTTCTACTTTTTTCTCCTTTTTAGCTCATGTAGGGTCTTCCTATATGCGACTAGCAGCCCCATTTCCCCTTGGTTGCTCCCGAGAGTTTGCGTGCCCCTGTTCCGAGCTTACTTTAGATCAGATTTGCATCTCTCCTGACCTGGTACAACTGCTGACAATTGTGAGTCTGTTTGTTTCTCTCGTGTTCACGATATGTCACGTGAAGCCATTCCTTTGCCCTTCCCTTTTTCCACTCCCAGTGGCTAGTCCACCCCCCCCCCCCCCAGAACTGAGTCTCCGCTTTTATGACTTTTTTCCTATCGGAGTCTCTACATTCTTTTTTTTTGCTATTTTTCCTTTTCCTGTTTTTTACAGCTAACAACTCGTGTGTGTCATTTCCCTTTTCAGATTCCCCTGTTTCACAGAACGACCTCCGTACTTTCAATTCCCTTTCGCCTTTTCGTGAGACCAAATCGCCTTTTTCTATTACCCCTCACCCAGTTCCCCTTTTTTCCACATGCACCTTTTTTTTTGTTTGGTGGGCCTTCCTTGATCTTCAGTCCGCCCTCCAATGTTTTTCGAGGGCCTCTGCCTTCTGAAGGAATTGATCATCTTTTCCCAGCCCCCCTTCCCCCTGGTGGCTGTCCCCATCATACCCTTGCGAGCCGTCTGCAACTTCCCCCCCTTTTCCCGGCGCCCGCGAGTCTTCGCCAGTTATCACGAACCTCCCACTCGTGGCTCTTACCTATCTATTATTGCAGGTTCCCGGAGTGTCTGTCACGATCCGTCTTTATTGCCATGCCGACATTCTCCGTCTCCTCTCCGGCGCGGGTACGTCGTGCATCCTCTTCTCCCGCAGCCACCTTGGACATTTTCTTCCATGAGAGGACGTTTACGTACCTTGTGCGGTTAATGTCCGCACTGGCCCCCTGAATAGCGTCTTTTCCTCTTTTCCTTTCCCCTTTTGGGACAAAAAACCCAACGTCTCTTTCTCAGGCCCCCTTCAGACGCCCTCCCAAATGAGGAATTTTTTAGGTTCAGTCCTTGCAACTAGGGATGAACATGCGTCCTGGTTCCAACCCTCCCCCTCCCCTGCGATAATTGTTGCCTTTTTTCCCTCCTTTTTTTTTTCCCCTCTGAGCCATGCGAGTTGAAGTTCTTTTTTTTTGCTTGTTGCAACTTTTTCGAGTCCCCCACGACTTGCGTCAACTGCAAGACCCCCCCATCTTCTCTAAGACATCTTTCTTCCGACCCCGTCTTTAGATCTTTACCCCCATGCTCCCTCATCCTTTGGTTGGGTAACCTTCTGCCCGGGCCGGAGGTGTTGGTCTTTTGTTTCCTTTTGTGTGCGGTGAAAGTCTTTTGGTGTGGGTTTTTTTTAGTTTTGGTTTGTGTATTGCACGACGAATGCCAGTTTCCTTTTGACCCCCACTGAAGGAAGTTCCTCCCTCCTCCTTCCCATTGATTACCGTATTTTCTCCACGACCTTGCTCCCAATTTGATTCAGAACCTTTCCGCATTTTTTCACTAGCATGACCTCACTCCTTCACCATGATTATTTCCAAGCAGTTTGCAGAACTTCTCTTGTAGGGGGGAATCGGGTCAACTGTCTCTTTGGGGGCCGGTTTGCCCTGACCCCCCCTTTGTGGGTGTACTCCTCCTGCTTTTTCTAGTCTCCCCCCTTGAGATCGTTGCACTTTTGTTGGCGATTTCCCTGAAGCCTTTGCTGCCTCCCGCCCCCCTAGTAGATCGCGCCGTCCCCCCTTTTTTTGAACGTGTGAACAAAGTCATCCCAGAACCTTAATTCACCCCTGCCTCCCCAAATCCCCTCTTTTAGTTCTCACGCTCCCCAAAAGATAAGTTTCTTGACCTTTCCCACGCTTATTTTTTTGACTTTTGCCAGGACTCTCCAGACACCTGCCTCTTCTTTTCTAGGTGATTCAGTCTTTGGTTTTTCCGCTTGTGATCTGTTTTTTTTTTTTCCTTGAATTTTGACCATCTGCTGTTCTGATTTTCATTTTCCACCCGGAGTCCCCCACTCCGTTTTATGTAAATTTTGTCTTTCATCGTTTTGAACATTAGTCTGCGTCGCCAGTTTCTTTTATTTTTTCAGACTTTGACCTCAACTTCGACGTCACCATGAGTCACAGTCCCCTTCCTTCTACCGGTGCCTGTGTCAGGTTTTGTTCCCCGTTTTTTGCACCCTCCCCTCCGGCAGTCCCGGCGCACTTTTTTTCCGTACCCCTGTCATGGTCTCTCTCCCCCCGGACTCGCCCTTGACAATTGTGTCTCTCCAGATATGACGGTAGCTCCGTGTCGCCTCCGCCCTCCCTCGGTGAACCTTTATGGTGTCGTCTATTTTTTTTTAACCTCCTGTTATCAACTTTTCGTACTCGTCCGTTCTCATTCAGTTCCCTTCACCCTTTCACATCGTCTCCGACATTGCGCCCGCACTGATTTTTTTCAAAATGAGTGGAGTAGCACCCCGTCATATGTGTTCACAACTAGCCCCTCACTCTGACCTTACAGTTCCCCCGCCGACATCACCTGTGATGTCCGCATATGCCCAAGGCAAGAGTCGTTCCCTATACTGGGATCCTTCCCCCTTTCATGAGGCCTATTTTTTTCGCGCTGTTGAGGCCGTCCCCTTTTTTTTTCTCCATCCCCACCCCCTCCCCCCCCCCCCCGTTGTCTGGCCCCTTCTCCATAGCCCCCCCCCCCATCTACCCCCGCAAGGAACTTCCCCGCCCCCCCCCCTCCCCCTGGCTTTCTCGCCCCCCCTTTGAGTGGTTGGTTTTTTCTGCACAGTGACCAAGCAACATCCACCCCCGAAACATCCCCCACTTTTTGCACTCCAGCGACCGCACGGTGGGTGCGGCTCCCCCAGTTCCATCCTTGTTGGTTGAACCGTCTGTTGCCTGCTCACATTTTTTGCCTTTTCTTGTTGATCACCTCTTGATCTTGTTTTCAACCCTTTTCTCTTCCCTCCGTCTTTTCTGTGTTCCTTTTTGCCTTTTTCTCTTTTTCTCATCGCGCCTTCTTTTCGCCTTTGCGTTTTGGTGGGTATGTTTTTTGCTCGTAATTGTGTTTACCCCCCACTATTCACCCCTTCGCGTTGTTTCTTCTCCCCTCCTGTATCTTTTCCCCCTTGCTGGTCCTTGCCCCTGAGATTCGATAGCAGTTTTTCTTGCCTTTCGCACCCTTGGGTGACAGGATTAGACTTCCTTTGATGTTTAGCCTTTTTTCAGCACGATACGCTTCCTTGGGTTCTGTCGGTCTTTTGTCCCAGTGGATTTGGCCATATCGAAGTTCCCTAGAGTGCGTGCCATAGGCCGTTTCGGTATCTGCCCCTTTTTGACTCGGTTGGTTTCGCCCACTGTACCTTTTCACGAGATTGTTCTGGATGCCTAGACTTTTTGACTCTGTTTCACAAGGTATATCCCGGTTGGCGCCGTCGAACCTTTTGCTTTGAACCTTTGACCCGCCCACATTCATATTGTTTTTCTCCCGACTCTCTTCTTTTTCGTCTTTTTTGGTTCAACTCCCCCCTGCTAAGTTTTTTTGTTTCGCGTAGTTCGCGTTCGTGAGTGATTTTTATGTTTTCCTCCCCCTTACTTTTTTTCCCATGCATCCCCGACGCTCTTTTCTTTCTTTTTTGATTTTCAGCCGAACGGTACGCCTTAGTGGTTCCCCTTCATCTCCTGACTGGCTTGTCAGTTTGTTGCTCCCTGCAGTTTTGTCCCCGTCAGCCTTTGCTTCGAACAGCTTTCGTTTTGCTTCCCACTCTCCTCTTTTGCCCGATTTCCCTTTTCCTCATTTTTGCCGTTCCACCCCTGCGTCGGTGTAGACTAGTGATGACCCTGCCCTTTGTCTTTCCCCGTGGTTGTGTGATAGGTACCTCTCGCAAGCTTTTTCCGGGAGACTTTTTTTTTTTGCTTCTCCTGATGCTTTTTTCCGCCGACGCCTCCGTCACACCCCCCATGCTTACTATCTTTCTGTGGGGTCTATAGAGACTGCGCCCGTGATTTCTTTTTTCCTTTGGACTTATTGTATTCTGTTTTCCCCCTGTCCTTAGGTGTTGTTTTTTCCAGCATGCGAATCTACACCCATACCCCGCCTCCGACCAAGCTTACCCTCCCAAGACTCTTTTAATAGGCCTTACTTGTTGACCCTCAGGTAAGAATAGAGGTCGGTTGTGTTTGACTTTCCCTCAACTGTGTTTCAATATCCGACTGCCTTTTTACTGTTTTCCCCGCCTCCTTGGTTC
>Ga0179593_1494383_pt1 | contig 16408 bp, 19 predicted proteins | sample CZODoug2_1_08_16_FD_185931 | JGI IMG/M metagenome (GOLD analysis project Ga0179593, IMG submission 185931) | Vadose zone soil fungal communities from Angelo Coast Range Reserve, California, USA - CZODoug2_1_08_16fungal (PacBio error correction) | ecosystem: Environmental > Terrestrial > Soil >... | reverse complement strand
TCCCGATCATATACTTCCCCTTCTCCGGTTTTGGCGTGTCCCCCCTTCGGTAATTTTTTAGTCAAAAAAGCCTTTTCCCCCGGCGAGCCTTTGGGAAGCCAGGCGCCTTCATTGGGACCCATCTCTTCCCATGGCTTTCTCCGATTTCGCATCGCTCGGTCCAGGTTTTTCTCGACAATCGTGTTTTACCTTGACGGCGGTTTTTATTCCGCAGCCGACCCGGTTGGGGTATCACTTCTCTTCTCTGTGTCGCTCAGAGACTGAGTGTTCGCTTCTAAGCCGCTTTGCGGTTACTTCTTGAAAGCGCCATAGGGCCAGCGCCGCTTCATGTGCTTTTTTGCCCCCCCCCGCAGTTGAACCTCAATATCCTTTTTTCTGCCGTATTGCGCTAACCGAAGGCGCGGATATCGTTGGGACAACACCGCCGCTTTTGTTTTCCCCCGAGATTAGTCTTTGAGTTGCCATAGCATTTTTTTTTTTCGGTCATCGCGGAATTTTCCTCTTGATACACACGGACCTGCATTTTCCCTTTTCCTTGGCGATTTATGTCACCTGGTTCATGTCTACGCCAAAACCGTCGGCTCATAAGCCGTCGTTTTTTCCCTCTCCCTTTTGGGAATACCCGTTGACACTTCCAATCAGGCTTCGTTCCTTACCTTTCGATTATAGGCACCGCACCTTGCTGAGCCTTTTTGTTTTTCTTTTCACCGACCGTGTTTTTGGGTCCCTGAGGGTTTATGTTAACTTGATTTATACACGTCCTACAGGATACGCCTCGACGTTTACATAGTGAATCGATTCATCCTAGGATTTTTTTTCATCGCAACCCGCCGGCTTCCCTGCCCCCCGAAATCCTGCCCCGCGTCCCCAGGCGAAGTCCTCCCTTTTTCCTATTTTAAACCTGCTCTCCGCGGCCTATTGTTCCATCTAGTTCACATGTTCCGGTTTCGCGGGATTTTCTGGACCGGACCCGACCGCGGTTTTTTTCTTCCTCTTCAAGGAGATTCGACTTTCTCCATCACCCAAAGCTTCCGGTTTAGAGTGACCGGGAAAATTTTGACGCCGGTCTAAGGATCGCATTCTTCGCCCCTGCGTTAGTGCGGATTTTTTTTTGGAATAGCGTCTTTTTTTTACCCCCCCCCTGTGTTTGGTCCGGCATTTTTGGGATTTTGCTCTGGGTCTGACGATCAGCGAGCGGATGTGAAGGGAACTGTTTCCTCCCCAGCCCACTCCACCTTCTAGGTGATTGATGGTAATTTCTCCATTTTCGCGGGTAAGTTCGCCCGCTCCGGCAAGTTGCGTAAAATATGCGGTTACACGTGAGGGTTCATAGTCTCTCTACGGTCCGAGGTGTGCCGTGTTGTAGATGATTCTCTGGGAATTGACTCCTTGCGAGCAAGGAGGCTCGTTAGTCCGGATTGTGGAGAACGCGGCTTGATAATGGAAATCTTTTCTTCGTGGGAGTACTTTTTTCTTTCCCCCTCTGCCGCCATTATCCGGCCTTTCTTATCCCATGGGCACGGGTAACTTGGGGATTCATCGGCTGGTGGTTGGCCTCCTTCGGATGGATTCGGACACTTCGACCGTCCCGCGGCCGGTTCATAGGCCCTTCTGTAATTGTCCCGTGCTGGCATAATCACCCCAATTTCGATTCGGCTTTTGCATAACCCCTTCTCCCTCCAGGGGTTTTTTTACTTCCTCTTAGTTAAATCAGTTGGCGCAGACAGTTGGCTTTTTTCCTCTTCGACCCCTTTTGTCACGCGCATGCTGACTGCTGTGCTGTCTTCCAGTAAGAGGGTCAACGAAACACAAAACTTGCTTTGCTCCCGGTTTTTGCTCGCTCAGTCCCTAAGCGTTACAGTCTGCGAGCCGATTGGGGATCGGTTCTGTTTCCAGACGTGGTTGGCCAGGACATTCGTTCCCAGGCATTTCTAACAGTTCGGCCTAATTCGCCCTGTTCTTCCCTGCCGCCGGTCGTCCGAAAGAGCCCACCTTCTTCCCCACATTTCGGATTACCCTGCCATTTCTCATTCCTTTTCATTCGGCTGCATCACGCAGTCGTGTTAATGGGTCGTCTTTTTCGTTTAGCGGTAGTGTCCCGAGCGGAGCGTGCTCAGAATGGAGGACTCGATCGCTTTTCTCTCGCCCTGGACGCTTTTTTTAAACCTTTCGGGCCCGGTATCCTTTGCCACTATGATCGATCATCTCATCCTCTTAGGTTTTATCGCCCCCTTCAGGTCTTCATAAGGTATCTGTTCCCCAATGATGATGGGACCCCTTTGGCTGATCTTCTTGGATTCCTTATTTGGTGCGGTTTTCTGTTGTCGATCAATGCTGCCCTCTTCGGGATTTTCCCGAATTCATTTTTCCTCCTCCCGTGAGTTCTTGATCACCCTTTCTATAGGAGGCCTCTCACGGCCGCATTACCAGCGATTGTGCCCCTCTTGGACCTAACACCGCTTCCTTACCGCTTTTCCGGTCTGGTATGTTATGAGTGGATGTCTTTTTCCTCCCCCTGCTCCGAACGCTTGCCAGCGAGGCCTTCCGAAAACATTTTTTTTTTTTGCGATTTTCATGTCCCTAAAGTCGCATTGTACGCGACCTCTGTGCGTTTGCCGCCAGTTTCTTTCTTCGCCCCTCGCTTTTTCCAAGGCCCGAATACTCCCATTCGTCGCTGTGGAGGGATAGATTTTGCCGGAGATGCAGCACCACCCCCTCTCCGGCCTTCCAGATAAGCGCGGCTAGTTGTTCTCCTAGACTTTCTCTCTTTCCTACTCGTCTTTTTTGAGAGCGTCCCGTCTGCAGAAATCCTGCCTCTTCTTGAGCGTTACTTGTTCCGGCTTTGCGGTGGTCGGAACGCAATCAGAGACGATACCTTTGACTCCTCCAAGCTCTAGGTAACGGCTGGCTTTTAAATTCTTTTTGCTCCCTACACTGGAGGATCTCCTATCATTCCGCTACCCGCTCGGTCTGGTGGGGATTCAGGACCTCGACCAACGCATCATGTTTGACGACGGACCCCTTTCCCTTTTTCTTTAATAGGGTTTAGTTTTTGGAGCCTTGCATCAGCCGGCTTATGGCTCAGATTTTCCTTTTCCCCGCGGTGGTTCCAGAAGGTGCGCGGGTAACTGTCGAAATCTCTGGTATGTAGGATTTTTTTTATGCGTCTGCTACATTCTTCCCAGACCTCCGCGGTCGCTTCTTTCCTCTCGTTCAGAATTCTTTTGTCTGATCGTGATCTACCGCATAATCCCCCAACGGCACGACCTTGACTGGTTTTAAATAAAATAATTCCTCCGCCTGGCCCCATCGATCAGCTGTTTCTTCCATCGACCGTATTCGTGCCTTTTTCGTTTCTCGGTCTTATGACCTTTTCTCGGTTGCAGTGCTTGAGAAGGTGGTCATCCTAGACCGGGTTTTGTCTTCCGTGCGCGCGGACGCTCAAAGCGTCTTGTTACAATTTTTTGAACGTCTCACCCGGTTCCCCACTACGATACCGCTTCGTACCAGACGCCAGGGCCAATAAGGGCGTGCTGTCCCCGACTTTCATTAGCCCCTGGCAGTCATCCTACTTTTTACTCCGGTTTCTTTGGACGCGAATTTTTTTTTTTGGGCGATCCTTCGTCTTCTGCGATTTTGTGGTTCTAAAATGCATTGCCTTCGGATTTCCTCCCCCCAACCCTGTGGCAACAAGGGAAACTGATTACCCCCCTTATCTCTTCTTCTAACGCTTCGTTCACTGCATTGCGACAAAACTTTTCCCCCATCCGTTCGTGGACCCCTTTTTTTCAGCCGCCATCACCGTAGTGCAGGCTCTTCATCAAAATGGCTCGAAGAGGCACGCAAGACAGCCGACCCGGAGACAACTGCTTTCCCTGATCCAAGGCCGTTTTCTTCGTTTTCTTTCCTGATGTTATGTTTAAACTTCCTCGAGTTGGAGGCCTTCTGCACGGGTGAACGCATTCGTTTTTGGCCTTAGAAGCGCCGCATTGTGACGTTCGCTCTGGTTTAGAAAGCAAAGACTTTTCGTGGCTCCTTATTACCCCCGACGCTCCCCCATTGTGTGGGCCGCGTTCGGAGTTGATCATACCGCCGATATTGGTTCCAGTGCCGATTTCACAAAAGGCGCAACCCTCTGGGCCGTTCGTTCCCTGGAGCAGCGGAGTGTTTCATACAAAAGCTAGTCCTGCGCTTGGCTGCGCCGATGCCATCCTCCGCTTCCTCCATAGTTCTCTACAACTTTGCAACACCATCGGGACTCTGCTACCTTCCGTGAACAACTCCGTGGTCCGCTGCTTTGCGCTTGCATCTGAGATAACCATCCCCTTTCCTTTGACGCGACGCCTGGACACCCCAATGTCCCATCCGAAGCCTCATGCGGGTCGGGCGCTTCACTTCAACCTGATCGGCTTCGCGGAATCGAGAATATCGCCGGATTTCATTTAAGGACCCCCTATGTGTTCCCTGCCTATTTAATTCCCTCCTCAGCCCATTCTGGGCGACCTGCAGGCTCTGCCGCTTTTTCTTCAACATTGTCACCTGTTGCGCACCCCGGACCGGCGTCAAGCTTTGGTGCTTTTTCCACGCGTAACGATCAGATTCATTCGTTCAGCCCGTTCGTTCCCTTTTGAGAGACCCCTAGGGACCCCCTCCGTTGAAACAGTTATCCTCATTGGGCGCTTAATCCTTCATATTCCTTTTGAGGATTCCCGCCCCGAGTGGAGGACAGGCGACTTGGGGCGGCCTTTTAATTTTTTTTTCAGGGCCCCCCCTAATGCGGTTCGATGGTCCTCTTGCATGTAAACTTCTTTCGCTCGGATCCTGGAGCGTGTGCGTCCCGATCAAGGATAACTCATGGAAACTCCCAACCCATTTTCCCCCCCTTCCCCCCCTCACCCTCGTGTGCTCTATTCCTACCTGTTTGTCCGAAACTTTTGGGACTTTCTTCACGGCGTCCCGGTATCCCCAAGGAGATTCTTCCCTTGCCTTTCTGGGTACGCACTCCTTTTTTATTTTCTGTAATTTCACATGGCCTAGCCACCAGGACGCTTCGTCGTTATTCTACTTCCACTTCCGAGCTCCTCCGCTGCCTTTTAGCCATTGCCATCGGCCCCTCCCGCGTTTTTGTGGACCAACCTATATTCAACCGTCGCCTTGCTTGTCGCGTCATGCAGGCAGTATGTCTGTCAACGTTTCGTCCCTGACGTATCCGGGTTCCTATGCGTCCTCCCGAATCCGTGCATCTGTAGCGAGGAAGGCATCCTCTCTGTTCTGAGTACCCCTCTCGCCTTTTTGATACCTTTTCTCGGTCCTTCTTTCGTACAATCCGGCGGGTACCCCCACTCATTGTTCCGTCTTCGGAGATGAGACTCCTTTGTTCGGTGGATTCTAATTCTGATTTTTATTCCTCGCTTTTTCCTGCCCCCTGATCCGCCTGGGTTCCCTTTTTTACTAAAATCCCGTGAGAGCCCTTTGAAGAGCGCCCGCGAAATTAAGTGTTTCTTATATGATCTTCCTCTTTCCTTTTAATTCCTCCGTTGGTGTTCTCTCTCTCCCGATCATATAAGCTCCCAAGGATTTTTCTCTTCCCGCTCTCACGGCATTTTTAGGACCCCCCCACATTCCTTTAGTTGTTCGTCCCCTTCTGGTTTTGGGAACCATTCGGAAAAATTTGTTCCCAACTCACGTGCTTCGCTACCAGCTCGGGGCAGGGGAATGACCAAGTATTTTTTCACCCCGGGCCTCCGGATTTTAATCCTCCCGCCGATTTCCCCGAGTTTTGTGATAACTTCTCTGCCTGCTGTCTCGTTTGTCCATCATCGACTGCTGGATCTTCCCCTTCCCTTGACCTTTTTTGGAATGATTTAGCCTCACAGCTTTTGAGGGCATGCTGATAATTCTACAAGACTCGTGACCATCTAAGGACTCTTTCCCTTCATTGACTAAGCGCTCTTTTTATCGTCACCGCCGCTGTTTGGTGCGAGAGCGATGGAGTTGCCATGCAGGTTCGGTATTCACTCTCTTCTTTCCGATCTCCCCTTCCCCCCGTTCTGCTTTTCTTTTGGATCCTTAGACCCCTTTATGTCGGAACCCGTCTGATGTCCCAGAAGCGTTTTTTGAACTCACTCCTTGTTACCCCCTCCCCTTGAAGGTCTCCCACGTTTCCCCGGTCGGCGATTATCCGTCCCTCTTAGTGACTGCGATCGTTTTTATTTTTACCCATATTGGTTTCCCCTCTGATGGCCCTTCTACTTAAAACACGTTCTTACTCTAGAAGATGAATCGTGACCGTGCCGCAGGGCGGATGCTTCCTCGTAACCCCCGAATTTTTTGACCTTAAATTCCTGCCGCCACGAGACTTCCGACTTTCGAGGTCGGATCATCAAAGTTTCTCAGCGGCTTTTACTTTGCCGACCATTCGAGTCGTCAGTTTTTTTCCCCCGAGTTTCTTCGGCGGCTTTTTTCCTCCAAGACCGACTTAGGATTCCGAGGACTTTTTTGCTTCGCGCGCTGGGTTAAACTCAAAGCTAGCCGTGTCTTTTTCGCACCAGGTGACCCCCCAATGTTTGCGTACCTTTTGCTTCGGCCTCATGCAGATTTCGCCATACTTTGATTGCGGTCCATGCGCGGGCTCTGGCTCGGGATTACCCCCACTTGTTGCTCCCTTCTTGTTGGCGCGGGCCGTACTTTCCCTTTTTTTCTTGATTCTTTTTCAGGTGACTATGCTGGTCGACAAGCTAGTTTTCCCTTGGATGGTCAGGTGTCTGTTGCCTTTTGTTCGAGGTACCCCCCCTTTCCCCTTGATCTCCTATTCCCTGCCCGCAAAGCGCATTCCGGTCCACGGCGGAGTTACTTCTCTGCATGCGTCTCCGATGTTGTTTCTGAGTCGCTTCGATTCGATTCGGGCGATTTCCTATTCTGCGCTTTCTAGCGTCGCCGATCTTGTGAGAACGCGGCAATCTCCGCCATGAATAGCGGCCCATTCTGGTGCTTTGTAGAATTTTTTTTTCTTCTTTTTCTGAGCCATAAGGTTGATTTATCCCTCGTTGCGGCCCCCACGGGATTCATCTTAGGTTTCCTCTTTCGAGCAAGGCGACGTCTTGATTTCCCCCTCTGACGAAGACCGCTTCCTTGGGTCATTCGGCCTCGGCCTCTGTGCATGTTCAACCCATTGCGAATTAGTTTGCAAAATCACTATTCTTCCCCCCTCCGCTCGGGCTCTTTCCAATTTTCCTTTTGGAGCTCCCTGCTTTAGTCCCTTTTTTGAGTTCCTCTTCAGGACCCTTTTGATCGCGACTGCCGCCTTCCAGTTTTTATTTTTTCCAAGATGTTTGTTCAACCTCCCCTTATTTGGTTTCTCGCCCCTTTTTGCCGTCCTTCAGGTTAACTAAGATCTCCTCCTGTCGGCTCGTTGGTGGTCCATCTGTTCAGGTTTCCCCCCTGCCCCTTTGGGCTTTTTAAAACCTTCTCCACTGCCTTTCTCTTCTTCCATATGCTCCAATGCTCTCAGAACTTCCGCGTGCTCGCCGCTACAAAACAGGTTAACCCGTCTTTTCCTCCCTTAGAAGAAGCTTATTTTTGGGACATCCGGCCCTTTTTTTCTTGCGTCTTGTTCTAGCTTGGTCGTGTTCGTCCGAGGTGAGCGTGTCCATCCTTTGATTTGAAGACCACCTGCCTTTTGGCGCTCTGCGCCTGTTGGCGAACTTGTGGCACTTCCAGACACCCTGCTTAGCTCATCTGCCCCCCCAATCCTCTTGCATAGACCAGGCTCACCGGTTTCCTCCTCGTTCTACTGCAGCCATTTCGCTGTGGCAATGGCTTGTGTTCAGGATTGTAATGTCCTTCGGTCGGTTTCTTTTTTTTTTTTTTCATCCACTTTTCGCGAAAATCTGGTTCTTCTCTCTCCAGGATTCGCTCCTCTGAGTCTTGTTCAGGTCTAGCCATTGACATAGCGGTAAAAAGAGATTGTCTCCCCTCTACTTCCCCCTGCACCTTTTTCCATAAACCGAGCTCCCCTTATGACTCCTGCTGTTTTCTGGTTTGAGGGTTTTCCCGCGGAGGCTTCTCCACGGATTGAACAGCCCGGCGGCGGAGAGTCACTTCGAGTCACACAGGTTTTCCTCTTGTTTTTCAGATGTAATGATCTCCCTAGCTTTGCGGAAAATCTTTTTTCCTTTCCCGCTTTATTTCAGGCCTTTTTCTGTTTGGAAATGACCACAGCCAGCCTGAAATTTTGACTTGGAGTTCCAATGGATGGATATGCCTGGACGACTACCCCGTCCTAGGCAGAGATTAAGCTTTGATAGTCTTTTTTTGAATTAGACTCTTATATTTCTCCTCTTTTTTTTTTTTTTGAGAGAGAACGTCGCCGTTGTATACTAGCCGCCGGCTGAGAGTGTAATGCGGCTCTGCTGTGGTCGAATCGTCGCCCTCTCCATCTCCTTTTGTCATCCCTCCCTCTCCCTAGTCAGGGGCTGGGGCGAGTTGCCTTCAATACAATTTCGGCGACGGTTTCATGATCCTTTTTTTTTTTTCTCCTTTCTTTTTCCACTTCCTATCCCCATCTTCTCCCCCCCTACGCCTACTTTTCCACGTCCCCCTCTCTCTTTTCCTTCTTCCAGACATCCATTTCTCCCTTTCCTCTTGCCCCTCTCATTTTTCTTGCCCCCTTTCCTCCAACCTCCCCCCCTCTTCCTCCCTTTCTAATTCCCCGCCACCCGCCCCCCACCCCCCCGTCTCTCCGCCACCCCCCTCACTCCGTCTATCACACCCCCCTTTCCGCTCTTCTCCTCCCTCTAACTTTCACTCCCCTCATCCCCTCACTCTTACCGCCCCTTTTGTTTTCCCCCCCCATACCCCCTCTCATCCCTCCCCTCGTCCCTCCCTCCTTATTCCTCCCTTCCACTCCATCTCCTCATTACCATCACTTTCCCCCTCTACCTCTCCCCCCAGTCTATTCTCCCAACTTTCCCTCTCTTCTCCCCCCATTCTCTCCCCCCACCTCTTGTCCTCCTCTCACCTCAATTTCCCCTCCCCCCCCCACACCTCGCGCCTCCTCCTGCCCTTCCTCCCTTCTCTATCCCCCATCCTTCGTTTCCACCCTTCCCCTATCCCCAGACCTTTAAGTTCCGCCCCCCACTCCCCTCACTTCCCCTTCCCACTTCCTCCCTATCTCCCTCCTTCACTACCCCCACAACTCTTCCTCTTCCTTGTCCGCCTCCTTTTTTCTCCCTATCCTCATCCTTCCCACCCCTACTCTACTTTTCTATCTCCCCCCTTCCTTCGCCGCCACCCCACCCCCTTATCCTTCCCCCTCTTTCGACTACCAGTGTGATCCTACCCCCCTCGTCCCCCCCCTCCTCCCCCCTCCTCCACCTCCCGTCTTATTTTCCATATCTCTCCGTCTTCTATCCCCTTCTCCTCGCATTCCACCTTCCCTATATTCCCCATTGCGCTCCGCACCCTCTCCTCTATCTCCTACACCCTCCTCCCTTTCATGTCCACACCTTATTCCTCCGCCCCCCTTCTTTCCTACTCCCCTCTGCTACCTCCTGCACCTTCGTTTCCCCCTCCCTCCCTGACCCCGCCACTCCCATCCCTTCAGCCCCCTCCCTGGCCTTCCTTCCTTCCCTCCGTCATCACTTGCCACCTTATCTCCCCCCCCTCATCCCCCTCTCCCCCCCCCCCCCCTTCTCACCTTTCCCCCTTCTCCCCTCGCGCTTACCCCCCCCCCCCTCTCCCTCCTCTCTTCGCCATTTCTCCCAACCACCTTCCTCCCCCTCCCCCACCCCACTTCCCTCCGCCTTCTTCTTTATGCCACCCCGCCTCTCCCCCTCCCGGATCTCCCGTTCACCCTTGTTCTTTCCGCCTTCCTCCTTCTCCCTATATAACCGCCCCCCTCTCCCACTCCGCCTCCCCCTCCTCCATCACTCTCTACCCCGCACCTACCCCACTTTTATACCCTCCCCTCCCTTCCCCGTCTGCCTTCCCCCCTCCTTTCCTCCCCCCCCCCATTCCCTGACTCCCCCCCTTCTCCCTCCTCGTACCAGTTCTCCCCGCCACTCCGCTCCCCCCCCCTCGCGCCCCAGTCCCTCACCTATCCTCTTACCCCTTTTTTCTCATCCATTTCTCCTCTCCCTTACCTTTCTTTCCGCACCTCTCTCCCTCTAGCCTTACCTTTACGTTCTCCCCCCCCCACCCCTAGTCCTTCACCTCCCCTTCTTTCTTTCACCCCCTCCCTTTCCCTCCCCTCCTCCTTTCAACCATTTCCTCTCGTCCTTCCCTCCTTCGGCCCCTCCCCTCTCCCTTTCCGAGTTCTCCCCCCCTCCCTCTTACCCTCCCATCCCCTTCTCCTCTTCCTTCCCTCTTTCCCCTCCCCCCTCTCCCTTCATCTCACTCAGTATACCCACCCCCGTGTGGTCCCCTAAGTCCCCTCTCTTCCGTCACTTCGGATCTCAACGAACCCTGGTCTGATTATAAGTTTATGCCGAGCTCCCCTTACTTTTGACCCCCCCAACCTCCCCCCTGCCGACCCTAGTCCGAACCAGCCCTTGATTTTCACACCCCGTTTTCCCGTACTTCCTCCCCCGTTACCCTTCCTCCGCCTACTCCCCCTACTCTTTCTACCCCTCGCTCAACTCTCTTTCAACATCCCCTCCTTTTGCTCCCCTTCCATACTTCTCTCCTTCCCCGTTACCCTCTGCCCTTCACTACCTCCTGCCTCAGTCACCCCCGCCCCTTGCCGATTCCCCTATCTCCCCTCCCTTCTTTCCCCTCACTCTTCTATTTCCTTCAATACCCCATGAGTCCCTTGCTCATTCTTCTGTTTTTCGTCCTCGTCTCAGCCCTACCCTCCTTTCCCATCCCCCTCTTTCTATTCTCCACTCCTATTTGTGCCCCTCTACTCCTGCCACCAGAGTCACTTCCGTCTTCAGCCCGCCTCGTCCCTCTCCCCTTCCACCCACTTTTTCCCCACTACCCCCCACCCTCCTCCAATATTGCCCTCAGACCCCTCCTCCCCCCCTCACGTAACTCGCTATCTGTTCCCCACCCCCCGTCATCTCTTCTTCTATCTCTGCCTTCGCCCTCTTCGGTCACCCCGCGCCCGATATTCTACTCGCACTCCTAACGCTTCCTGCAACCACGTCCCCTTTAACGTCGGACTCTTCTGGCTCCCAGCCCCCTATTCCTTAGATCCCGTCTTAAACCCGTCCCCCATCTCCGCCCTCGCCGATACTCCTCATCTCCCACACTACCCCCCTTCTCTCCCACTACTCATTCCCCTCCCCCACTCCACCCCCTGGCCCCTGTATTTCCTTTCACATGCTCCCCACCCCCCTTCCCCCCCTCTCCCTTTTCTTCCCCCCCCCTCTCTCCGTTCTTTCATCCTCCCCCCCTATTCCTTTTCTTTTTCTCTTATTCTTTTCTTCTCACCACTCGCCCCCCCCCCCCTCGCAACCTCAACACCACCCTTCCGCTCTCCCCATTCTGCCCCCTCCCCTTGTCCATATCCTTTCCCTTCCACCCTCTTCTCTCTTCTCATGCCTCACACCCCTCCCCACCTCTCCCCTTTCTCCTTCATCCTTCTCTTCTCTTCCCCCCGCATTTTCCCCCCCTCCCCCCCCCTTATCCTCCCCCCTCGGTCTTCTTTTATTTCCCTCCCCATCCTCCTACCTCCCCCCCTCCCCTTTCATTTCGTTCCTCTTGTCTCCCTTACCTCCTCCCCACCCCCCCTCTCTCCTCTCTCCCCCTCCCCCTTCCTTTCTTCCCCCCGTCCCCATTACTTCTCCTCCCTCTTTCTCCTTCTTTCCTCTCTCTCTTCCCGCCCTCTCACCTCTCACTGCCGTCCCCCGTCCTTCACCCCCCCTCCCCCATCATCTCTCCACTGCCCCCTCCCGCCCCCTCCCTCCTTTGCCTCCTCTTGTTCCCCCCCATTTCTTTCCCCCCTTCACCCTTTCCCACCCCTATCCATATTACTTCCATTTTTCTTCCCCTCTCCCCCGGAACCCTTCCCTCACCTCTCTTTTACCCTCCTTTCTCCCCCCTCCTCACCCTTATCTTTTACTTCTACACCCCCTATGCGCCCTTCCCCCTTCCCCTCCCCCTACCCCCACTCTCCCCTCATGCCCATTCCCTTGCCCCCACCTTTACTCCTTTCCCTTTTTCTCTTAGCTTCCCTTTTTTCTCCCCCTGCTCCCTCTTCGTGCCTCTTCCCCTCCCACTCATTTTCTGTTCCTCATCCCCCACTTCGACCCTACGACTTCTCCCCCTCCTCTCCTCTTTCTACACTTCCCCTTTTTCCCCCCCTCTTGCGTCCTTCTTTTCGCCTCTTATTCCTCACGCCCCCTGGATTTTAACTCTCCCATGCTTCCTTCCTTTCTCATACTTTTTAACTCCTTCACCCGCCCTTTTCGCCTTACCCCTCCCACCCCCTGATCCTTTTTCCTTCCCCATCACCCCTCTCCTCTCATTCACCCTTCGCTACTTTTTGTTCCTCCCTCCCGGCACGCTTCCCCGCTTTGACCTCTACCTCGATCAATGCCCCTCTCCTTGTACACCTTCCCCCCCCTCTTTCTCTCTTAAGCCTCCCTCCCCCCCATTCCACCCCTGCTATCTACCACTCCCCCGCTCCTAACCCTCTCTTTCTCTTTTACTTCCCTTGTTACCTCCCCAATTCTCCCTTTCTTTCCCCTCAATTCTCTTAATTCCACCCCCACTCTCTACTCTTTTCTCTTCCCCCCCCTTCTCCTTATTTATCCCTCCCTTCTTCTTGGCGCTGCAATCTTACGGACGAGTTCGGCCCCGCGTTTAATCCGTTCCTTTCTCAATCAGCTGAAGTCGCTCGATTGAACTAAGCTGTTCACGTCGTTTCCGAACGGGACCGGAACGTTTCCTCTGCTTCCGCCACCCCCCCGAGCCTCCCCAACCTCTTCTTTTTACGCATCCTTCAGCGCTTCATCAATGCCTCCCGCTGTCACCTCCCGAGTAGGTAGGGACATCTGTTGAATCCCTTCAGGCTTCGACGCCAGGTTTCCCCCGCCATTGTATGAATCTACAGCCTCCCTTTCTTCTGTTGGCAAGCCGTACCTAGTGGTCGTCGTTGCAACCCTCTTTTTCCCTCTCTTGAACTCACACCCGCGACCTCCTTTTACCCCCGTGAGTAAGGTTACGCTTACAGAAGGGGCAGGACCCCCCCATGAGGAATTTGAACGCTGCTTCTTGAACTCTTTAGCCTTCTGTGTGATTGGCCTTTTTCCAACAGGAGATTTCTGATGCTGCAAGCCGTCTGCTTCGCCAGGTTTCTTTTGAGTGCCTGTCCCTCTACGCCAGTTCTTCCCTGAGCCCTCAAGTCCGGCCAGAATAGTACAAGGAGTTGGAGGACTGGTGCCCCGAATTAGAATCTCTACTATAAGAGCAGCAGCCAGATTTTCGGTCCCACTCCCGTCGCCTCATCGAATATGTGATAAGACTCCCGACAGCCCAAAGTCAAATCGGTTTTGTCTGGGGTCCTGTTTTGGAGACAATAGTACCTCCTAGTCCTGTAAGTAGGCAACGTCCTTTCCTGCCTTTTTTTTGAAACCCCCCTTCTCCGTCATTCCCTTGACCCCCGAAAGTCTCTTGCCTAATAGTGCACTTTTCAAGTTTGTTCATTTCAACGGCAGAGAATCTTTCCCCACAGAGAATAATAGACGCGCGCTGATACGCCGCCTGAAACCTTGCAGCGGTTTTTCCCCTCCCATCCTCGGGTCTTGGCAATTCTAAAGTACTAATCCACCGTTTTTACGCTTCACTACACAACTGTTCCCAAAGATTAATCATCTATTCTAGAGAAGAGGTGACGTGACCTTCTCCCCGTTCCAGACCATACTCTTTTCCCGGACCTCCTCCTTCAACAGTCTCCCTTGCTCGCTCATTTTTATTTTTAATTCCTGTGCTTGTTACGACAGGCTTCCGTGCCTGATCCGGTCTACCCGAGCGGCGGTATCGCGGACTTTAAGACACCCACCTTTCCTTCCGCCCTATTTTCTCCATCTTAGAAGAATGGTCGGCATCTGTTCTACCCCTTCATTGGAACATGAATCATCGGTCCCGGTTCCTCCTGACGAAGGATTTCCTGCCGACGCTGTTTTAATAGCTTTTGTCCCTACCCAGACTCAGCGGCGCCTTTGCCCCATTTTCTCCTTTTTGTTTTTCTTTTTCCTCTGTCTATTGATGCTACCGACGCGGGCGGCCTTTGAAGTTGACACGTAGCACAGCTTTGTTTTTTTTTTTCCACCCCCTTAATCAACCTTTCTTTTCCTTTTTTTTTTTTGCGAGAGAGACCTGCTTTTTTTATCCCCGCGTTTCCGTTGTCCACTTCCCCGTCTAGACCCAGAGCTTGAGCATGCGCCCCTAGCTTGCAAAATCCTCCCAACACGTTTTTCACCTTTGCTCACAGGCGCCTGTGATGTTTTTGACTCCCCCGTCAATCCTCTTGGCCTCTTTCTTTAACGCTCAGGAGCAATTAATGAACCAGGGACATACTCATGCACTTTTTCCCACGGATGTAGTCCCCCAAGATCCCTAGATTTCTTTCGCTGGGGAGGACTAATCGTTTTGCGTGCGATACGAGCAAGGGGGACACGCTTTTGGAGATCGATCGGCAACGAATCCGTTCCTCCCCTCCCCTTGAATTGACCCTGATTTCTTTCCATTCAGATAGAGTGTCGTTTTTTTCGGAGGCCGGTCTTTGACTTGCTTGCGGCCAGTTTTCCTCTCAAGTCACTCGGCCTTATCGTCTAACCCTCCCTGGAGTTCGGACCTTTCACGGTTTTGTGGGTTTTTAGTTACGCTCACCGGTGGCATTTTTCGCTTGCCCCAGATTTCTTTCCCAGCGGAGTGTTAAGGGAGACGATTCTCGTTTTTTATGGATTTTTTCGCGAGGTGAAGATTTCTTTTCATTTGCCATACAAACGGGCGACCCGTTACGATGTCCGCGCGGTAGTTTTTTTCAAGTCCTCCGCTGGAATGTTTAGCTGCAAGGATGTTTGAGAACCTTGAGAGATTGCCTTCTTTAGCCCTTTTTACCCCACAGCCACTACCCCCCGCTTTTTCCTTTTTTTTTGCATTTTGAGGAGAAATAGTAGCTTCCTGGCTTGCTTCGTCCCCCTGATCGGACTGCGCAGGATTTTTATATTATTCAGTCCACTTTTTTTCTTCACAGTTCTCCACTCATTTTTCGGCCGGGCTACAGTGCTCGGACCCCGGCTATCTTAGAGGAAGAGGCTAACCACATACCGTCGCCGCGAAGAATCAGATCCATCGACGTGGTCTTGACAATTCACATCCACTGCTTCCTTTAATCTCTGCCATCTTTAATTCCCATTTTATTCCTGCGATTTCGTATGGCGAAACCTGACGCACGATTTTATCCTTTCGTGGGTGTCTAGGGTGTTTTGTTCCGGCCAGGTGTTTTTGGAGTTTGCAAGATTCCCCGAAACTGACAGCGGTCCCCCTTGGAACCGCGATCATGTTATGGCTATTTTTCCCGAGTCTGACCTGCCGCAGCCGACATCAATTGTACAAACAGCTTACCATGAAAGAAGCTTCGATTTGACCGCGGCCCGCTTCTGAAGAGATGAGTAGCGTGAAAAACTCCTTTTTCCTCTCCGATATTTTTTCTTGCTCTCTCTTTACGGCCCGTTGGGTTCCCTGCGCCCGTGCCATCATCTCTGCTCTAGACTCTCGCAGGCCGGCTCGTGCCATCTCTCTGAATTAATATGGTAAGAGCACACGCTGCTTGGACCCTCTTCCCCCCTCTTCACCTATGATCTCGAGATTTTTGGATGCGTTAGGATAGCGTGCCCTTCAGTCTCCTTCTCACGTAACTCTTCTTTGCGCTCGCCGAACTTCCGTAAGATCGTACTTATGTGAATACCGCAGATGAATCTCACCCTTTTCCTCTCGAATATACTTCTGACTCTGATCGGCATCGATTCCCCCATGACCCATCCCCCTCGATAGGAGGCGCGAAAACTGTGCTCGTCGGTGTTCGCGCAATTTTCCTAAGCCGCTTTTAGCGCCGGAAACAACCCCCTCCATTTCCCTTGGTCTAGGCGTGCTTTTTAACGCGGTTTGTGTTCCATTTTCTGGCCTTCGGTCCTCTTCCTTCAATTATTAATATTAGATTTGGCTTTGTATCCCTGTCGTATCCGACTGTGTGCCTTCTCTACGATGTATCTGTTTTTGTATATGTATGCTGCTAGTGATGGTCGAAGTCGGCCATGACTCTTCCCTGATGCTGTTGTTTTCTATAGTAATGGTGATGTTCAGATCTTGGATGATGTGCTTTTTTTTTTTCCCTCCCCTTTTTCTCCCCTTACCGCTGGCGAGTCCAGTCCTCATTTCTTTCTTCCTTTGGCGGTGCCCC
>Ga0179593_1465750_pt1 | contig 16408 bp, 20 predicted proteins | sample CZODoug2_1_08_16_FD_185931 | JGI IMG/M metagenome (GOLD analysis project Ga0179593, IMG submission 185931) | Vadose zone soil fungal communities from Angelo Coast Range Reserve, California, USA - CZODoug2_1_08_16fungal (PacBio error correction) | ecosystem: Environmental > Terrestrial > Soil >... | reverse complement strand
CGATTTTTTGGCCTTGGTATAAGTTATGTGAACTTACCCGCCACTTCTGCGGCCCTTTTCTTCGAGGACGCCTTTTTTTCTTCCTTTGGGATTAGGGTCCCCCACGTTGCTCTTTTTCAGCCCATATTGAACCACGCGACGCCCGACTTGGCGACCCCCCTAGCAGCACAGATAGACAAATCGAATCTCTTTTTCTCCTTAGCAGGCCACCGAGGTCATATCCTTCTGGCTGGCGATGGTCGAAAGCGCCAAGACACAAGGAATCCTTCCGGAACCCCCATTCTTCACTTCGTTTTCCCCCTTTTTCCCCCCACCCTTGTTTGAAGAGTGCACCTGCCTTTCCCACATTGCAGTTGGACCTGGCCCTCCCCATATGGTTCCACCTCTTTTTTTCCTTGAAAGTTATCCCCTCTACCGCTTGTCAAAAGCATTGCTGCAGCCTTTGTCCCCTGTGACCCCTTTGAAACTGATACACAGCTTCCCCGATAAGACTCCGGTGGACCCCCTGGCCGCCCGCCAACACTTCCGGTCTTCCCCTTTCCTACGCGCCCGGCCCCTGCTAAGGCGCATGTTCCGAGGTCTCTCAATGCCCCCGTTTCCCTTTTCAGATCAGGTCTCGGTTTTTTGGCTGGCCCCTGTGGTTTTCTTTTCTCTCGCCCCGGACGAAGACTATCTCGAGGCTTTTTAGGTATTTTTTTTCTCCCGGGAGCCGCGTTTTGACTAGCTTTGGACAGATGTACGTGTTTCCCCCTCCTAGATTTCAGTTAGAACCGTTCATGCCAAGCGCCCCTTGTTCTTTCCCTTCTGAAAGTTCTTTCCCCCCGAGTCACGCGTCGGACTTTGAGGGCCCCGCTGCGTAACGAAAGTCCCGATGCGGTTTGCGTTTTTGGAATTCACCCCCGTCGAGGTTTCCTATTGATTCAGGTTTTTCTAGTCCGGCACTTTCTGTACGATGTTCCCCAGTGGGGAAGTCTACCTTTTTCAATGAGTTTTTTTTTAGGTGACCATCGATTTTAGTTCCCCCTGCACCTCTCAGAGACCCTAAGCCCTATTGCCAGCCCTCTGGATTCCCGCAACACAGCCTTCCCCCCGCAGAGGCGGGAAGATTTCTTTTTTCTTTTTCAGAACGCAGCACGACGAATGCAGCACGGAAACGTGAATCGCCCGCGCCCTTCGCGTAGTGATCCTCGCAACATTGACCGCGACCTGTCGGTTCTATCCCCCTTTGTTAACCCGCGCATGATTCCCCGGAAGCTTTTTTCAAAACAACCCACGATTTTAATTACTGGCTGCATGTTGGCACAATATTCCTTGACCCCCCATCCCCCCTCCCCCCTCGTTGCGGCCAGTTGGTTTTTATTATAGGGTTTACTCTAGTAGGCCCTTGGGTTCAGTGAGGCCCTTGAGCCCATAGGAGTTGTTGCTTTGAGTTACCTTCGTTACCGAACTTTCCTCACGTACAGGCTGTTCAATCCTGACCCTACCTATTACAGCCGGCTCCCAGGTTTGCCGCCATTCTCTTTCCCTTCTCCCCCAACCGCACCCCCTTTTACATGCTTCCTGGGCACCCTGCTGATCGACACTGCACTTTGGAAGCCCCCACACCCCTTTGCTCCGTTGACCAGTAGCCAGCTTTCAGCCATCGTTTCCCTCCTCGGCGGAAATCCCCGTTTCCGACCTCTGACGACCATTTTGTCTTTTCACATATCGTCGTGTTTTTTCTCACGACGTCACCTCTCCCCCTCATCGATGAACGGCGCAGGATTACGTCACCGACATTTTTGCACCCCGTCCCACTCTGCCCCCTTTAGGCCTGGAAGATTCTCTTTCTAGCGTCCCCCCCCGTTCAATAGTTCTCTTTCTGTACATCCTGGCCCGCCATGCGTTCGGCTTTTGCGCGGCTACTTCGCCAACGACCTTCTGATGACTCTCCTTTTTTTTTGTCGTGTTGATGAGCCGATTATTTACGTGTAATCACCCTTTTCCCCCGGCTTTAGACATCTTTCCAAACCCTTTTGTGTTTTTTTTTGTGTTTTTTGGTCGAACGCGCAGCGCTCTTTTTTTCTGCGCCTCCAAAGACGCCGACTACCCCCTGCCAGCGCCCCCGCGCCCTCTCTCATTCATGAGCGTCTATGGATGCAGAGTCTTGATCGCACTTTGGATTAGGCCAATCTAAAGCACGGCGACTCGCCAATGCGCTTCGTGTGGAAAGCGCCCCCCTTTTTCTCTCATCCCCGACGCCCTCTCCTCCCCCTTTTCCTGAACATCCCACATCTGTGTGGTTCCCCGCCAGCAGTTCGCAGTGATCGATCCCCTTTCTTACGAGCTTGTTTTCCTGATCCGTTGCTTATTTATTCGCCTCGCCCCGTGGTAATCCTGGCCGTTCGGCTTCCTTGGCCCGCCTCCTAATTGTCGTCGTCTTTTTTTCTATACTGCGCCGTTTCTTTTTTCCCCCAAGCCGGCTTCGAAGCGCCTTCCCTGGCCGACGCGTGAACAAGATCTCTTTTTGCGCGATCGATGATGCCTTTGGTTCTGACCCCCTTTCCTTTCCCCCCCCCAAAGCTTCATGCCGGCCGGCTGGGAACTCCTCCGTGTTGTTGTGTGCATCTCTGTTCCGCGCGGCTTGCCGTATGGTTCGATATAGTGTTTCCCCACTTCAAAACCAGCATCTGTCGGTTCCCCTTTTTTTCTTCTGACCCGTCAGCGTGTCATGCTCCTTCCTAGGATGGTAGGCGCCCCCGCAGCACCCACCCCTCCCCGCGTCAGGTGGTATTAGACCCGCCTCTGGTTCCTGCATGAGTGCCTCCCCTCGCACTTTCCACCGGCCCGAGTCCAAGTCACGTCGTCCCACGCTAACCATCTCGCCCTTCAGTCTAGCCCTCCCCGGCCGTAGGCACCCCTAAATCTGCCGTGAACTCCAGATTGTTTTTCTGGTGGTTTCCTTATTCCAAGCTGCCCATTTTCCGCTCTTTCGTTCAGTTGGGCTCTTCGTGAACCACGGAACCCCTATGCACCTACGATCATTCATTTTCCTCGACTTTTTTGCCTCACTTTGTTCAAGGTTTCCAATCCATGCTTTTTCGCTCGCGCGGATAAGGCAAGACGCTGCCCTTTTTCTTTTTTTCTGACCTCTGCCACCGTTTTTCCCCTTCCACGTTTGCTTTGCCTTTCCTTTCGTATGGCTTCTCTGCCACTGAACAGTTGAAAAAAGGCCTTTCTCCCCCTCGCAACCCCTTTTTCTCTAGAGACGAGCGTAGGTAGCGTTCCCCCCCGCAAGCCATCCCGGCCCCCTCTTGCCGACGCTGTTTCCTTGACTTTTATGACTTACCGCCCCCCCTTTGTCGCAGGGGCCAGCGTTGAAAGACTTCCGCTGCAATTGCCCTTCTTTTCTTGGTTCGCGTAATAATCGACGGGCGTAGCGACGCCGCTGGTTCTTTTGTCCTTTTCCCTTCGCGTGAAGTCGCGACTATAGTTCGCACTCTACCCCCCCCTGTGTCCGCCATCCAAGCCTCGTTAATTTTTTTCTCGTGCTCGGCACTCCGATGGCGGGTGGGGGAGCAGCTTGGGGGTCCCCGCGCGGATTGGCTTTTTTTATACGATCCTTTCTTCTCTTTCGGTTGGTTGCGGACTCGACCATGCCGGCTCTGCTTTTTCCAACATGACGCTCTCGCCTTCTTGCGCCGCGGGAGCTTCTTTTCAATACGATGGTTCTTGACCCGTTTTGGGACCCCCCCCCCACCCACCCCCCCCACCCAACCACCACCCACCCCCCCTTTTGGCGTATGCGCCCCCTGATCAACACGCTAAACGCATTTGGCCCGCACAAAACGCATCTTCTCACGTTGTGTCTCACAAAACATGCCAACACTCAGTCTCTTCCCCCCCCCCCCTCCCCCATCCCCTCAACGACAGAGACACCCACACAACAACAAAACAATCCCCCCCACCCCACCCAATCCCCCCCCCCACCACCAGCCCCTCGAACTTGCCTAACGAGCGCGTCAACCCAGGCTTAATATTCATCTTCTTTACGGCCCCCCTTCTCTCTCTCCCTGTTTACCTTCTCACCTGCCTACCCCCCGGGGGGCCCTTCCCCCCACCCCATCCACCCTTCCATCCATCGCTCCCCTGCCCCCTACCCCCCCCCCGCAACCCCGGCTCCCCCTATTCCAGTTCTCCACTTGGAGGGCTACATCCCCCCTCAGGGCCCCCCCAGCAGTCCTCCTCACAACCCCCCATGCCGCGGTTCCTCCCCTCCGCTCCGTTCCTCTCCTCCCCCTCCACCCCCCCTTGAGTTCCCCCTACCCACCCGGTTTCGTATACCCATGTTCACGGCACCTGTTCACCGCAGCGAATAATCACTCCGCCTTCTTTCTTCCTCTCATCCAAGCAGCTAACACCAGCATCCCACGGTCATTGGGCCACCCGACCCCAGTCGATCTGTCAGGTCTAACTCTGGAATTTCCCAGAGCTCCCCAGTCAACATTTCGAGGTTTGTACCTTTCCCCTTTTTCGCATCATTCGGCAAGGCCTGCTCATGCCCCCGATGCGGACAGCCTTAAAGTTTCTTGAGAAAGATGACTTCCGTTCCAGGATCAGCCATGTGCTCCTTCCTGAACTCGAGTGGCCCTTACAGACATTTGCTTTACCTAACTTTACGCGTAACGAGAATTCATCCTTTGAGTGTCCACCTTCTTTAGATGAAGTATTCCTCCATTTCTCAATACGAGTCGCTTGATAGATAATATAACTTTTTCTCAGGAATGAGTTCCATTCCGCATTCTCCCGTAACGCCCACTATTTTGCCTGCCCTTCTTTTGGACCCGCCCCCCCCCACATCTGGAATTTCATTCCCCTCACTCGCGTTTCTCGACAAGCCACCCCTCGGTTCCACTGCCACCCTTGGAATTGCTTCACATATTCTCCTGGCTAGCTTTTTTTCAGCCGTTTTTTTTTTCAGACCGATGCGCGCCAGATCCGTGACCTCCATGCTCATAGGGTATATTTTTCCCCCGAGGTTACGATTCCCCAGACCAGATCATGACCGACGCAGCTTGTCTGACGCAAGCAGGTGTCCCTTCTGCGTCTCGCTCTTCCTTTTACCGGCGCCGGCCCTGCTTGACCCCTAGTTTGATGCGCCCCCCCTTGTTGGACCGCGGACTCGGTCCGCCTTTTGCAGGCTTTTTCCTTTGTGGTCACCCACTTTTGTGTTTGAAACGCTTTGATCCCTCTCCCGACCAGAAACCCCTTCCACTGCGGGCCGGAGGTTTGTGCCTTTTCCATTTTCCTACATGCCGCACTCCAGGTTGAAACAGCCATTCTTGACGTGCCCTCAGTCTGAGGTTGCCTTGGCGCCGACCTCCCGACGATCCTCCCTTCGTTTTTTGGACCGAGTCTTTAACGACCAACGCGTGGTTTTATGAGTGCCCTTCTCTGCCCCCCCCTTTCGCGACGTGGCGCTAGCCCTTTCTTCCGAATTGAATGCCGCAAAATTCTTCCTCCCAGTTACCCTCAGACTTCCCCCGCGCACGTCTTTTTTCGCATCGAGCGCTGGGTATTTCAGATGACGGGTCCCTCGTGGATTTCCCACTCCCCCTGTGAAGCATCCTCTTTTTTCTCTCTCCGGGTGCACTCCGGGCTCCTCTTGTTCGAAGACTATGGCGCGCCTTCTTCCTTGGTTCAAGTTCCCGCGTCTTTCACTTTCGCTGCGGCGAAACCTTTCTTGGCGCCCTGTTGATCCGGGCGGCACGCAGTGGCCGCCCCGCCTCCGGTTCTTTGCGCGTGACTCTCTGTGCGCATCTTCAAACAGCATTCTTCCTTACGAAGTGAAGTTTCCCCCCGTCGTCCTCTAAATGAGATACCCCACAAGAAGGGAACTGTTATTAAGAGCACGTTCCCCTTTGGTTGGATAACTTTCCGCTACCCCCCCGACCTTCCCAACCACGAGGATAGGACTCAGGGAGAAGACCCACCCGAAACCCTACCGGCGTGAAGTTTTCGTCTGTGCCGGCATTTGCAGTGGCATTGCACCCCAATGGCCGTGCATTTTTTGACACCCTTTCCACAGACCGCGGCTGGGTCTCCTCTCGGCCCGGCAGCCCCGCAGGCCTGACCAGTGAGGAATACGCCCCCCCCCTGACAGACTATGAATTTTAAAATTCCCCTTCCTTCAACATGGTCCCTTTCCCCTAGTGTCTCGGAGTTTTGGCACGTCCCGACGAATGAACGCTTTCAAACCCTGGTAGATCTGCCCCCCGACCCCCCCGCACCTGTGCTACGACCGTCATACAGATTAGTCTTATGTGGGGCTGCGAGATTAGTCTTCCCATGTAGAGCAGCCTCTTGATTAGGCTTTTATTCCCGAGGAATCTCCCCTAAGCTCTTTCCCTTTGGTCGCCAGCTAACTCCCCCCCCCCTCCGTTGCACCCCAAGCAACTTTAAGAAGAACTTTGGGAGTTTGTCGAAGTTCTTTTCCCCTGAGAGCAGAACCTGTCATCCTTCGGATTGAGTGTCTTTGTCTTTACCTTCTTTTGGCACCCTTCCTCCGTTCTTGATGGGTCTCTGACTCCACTTTCCCCTTTTTCCACTGGTCCAGCTTGTGCTCCGAAGCGGCCATAGACCCTTACCACCCTCTTTTTGCGGTGCTCCGAGCAGATCGGCTGCTTTCGCGGTTTTCTTCCCTTTCTAAGAGTTCGCCCTGTCCGGAAGAATCTATGATTCGATCTTTTTCCCCAACCGAAGTGGATAGTTCCTTTCCGAAAAGTCATCCCCCGAGATTCCGACATCGTCGTCTGTCAATTTCCATTTACCTTTTTCTTACCTGCGGATTTGGGCTGAAATGGCTCTTCTGTTTGAAACCCCCCCCCCCAAAACAACTCCCTGAATTATTCTCCGAAGGACAATATCTCCCTTCCCCTTTTACCGGTTGAGGAGTCCTCAATCCTTTTTCGGTGTGAGACTGTGTAAGCGTCGCTTAGAAGTTCTGCTGCAAATGTTTTTTTTTTTATTAGGACGGAGTATGTTTGACCTTGCACTTATCATTTTTACCTCCCCCCTCCGGATCCTCGGACAATGGATTTCCCATTCGCATCAAGTCCCATCCCCTTTTCAGGACATTTTAATTCCCCGCAGTACCTCCACCTCGCGCACACACCCTATGGTCTCTAAGGGGCGCATTCTTTGAACTTCCTGCTGCCGGTTCTTCTCCGGCCTAAGAGCCATCCGCCCATCTTGACGAGACCTTAATACCCCTTCTGGACCTCCTTTTACATGCGTTGTCCCCCCCCTTCCGGATAGTGAGACATAAACCTTGCTCCTTACCTCTGGAAACAGCCCCTCAGCTCCCTCCCCTCGGGTTATGCGTGGGCCCGTCCGGCTTTTCTTCGCTTTTTGGCCTGATCCCCCCGGCACCTTTTTCCACATGTCTCCGGGTGCGATTTCCCTTCGGTGACTGAGGGTCCCCTCTCCACGGTCTCGGTCTACTGGGTTCCCCTTACTTTTGCGGCCGCTTTCTTCAGCGCAACTTTTCTTAGTTGGAATCTTTGTATAAGTTCTTTAAGCATCGGCACGCACAAAATCTTTGTTCGCAACCTGGTGATCTCACTTTCCCTCGCCGCCATAACAGACCAGACGCCCTCGTCCTCCCCGCCAACATGGATTTTTTCTCCGCCGCTGAACCCTCCAATCGGACAGTCCCCTGAGTAATCTCTTTTCTCCGTTTACTATTTTCCTCGAGAGATGCTCTCCCCTCCTTTGCTTTTTTTACCGAGGCTCATTCTGTTGCTTCGTCCCCCCTAGACACCTTACTCCTCTCCGAAGCCGTTTCCCCTCCCCGAACCCCCTTTGGAGACAATTGACTTCTGTCTTTTCGGCCGATATTGCATATTGACCTTCTTATGTGCTTTCCTCGAGCACCGTTCTGGGACGGCGATATTCCCCTTTTCTCGATATGCACTTCAGTCTGATACTTTTCCCGTTCTGATTTGGAGCCCTCTTCTGAGACCGGTCCCCCAAAACTCGATCTTTACCCTTTCCTCAGTGAAACATTTTGGTCTTGCGTCCCCCCCATCTATGTATAAATATTCATGCAAGTCCCGTCCAGTTTTCCCTCTCTTCATATCCGTTGTTTTAGCCTTCCTTAGCGCCGTCCATTCCTTCCTTTTCTCCTATATTCAGGCCCATCAGATACTTTTTTTCTGATACCCCGGATGCCTCCATGCGTGTTATCTGCTGCTCCCTTCTTCCGGGCTTAGGAACAGGCTGCCTTTCTCCCCGGCGATTAGTCCCTTTCTCCGCACGTTACGTTCCTGTCAGGGTCATTTCTCCCTGAGGCGGATCTCCCAATCCCCTTTTCACTCCCAGACCGTTTTCCCAGTCACGTGCTGCGTCTCGGACGCCTTTTTCTTCTTTTTTTGAGCAATCATCCTGCGGGCAGCGTTCAATTTGAGTACACTCTCTCTCTCCGACCACTTTCGTCTCTCTTCTCGTCAGTTTCCCTTGCCCTTTCCTGTAGTTTCTTTCGTGTCGCGAACCCCCCCTCCGGATCAGCGCGCGTTTTGCGTTATTCTTCTCGTTCGGCTCTGCCTTCGTTTTCACGCACCGACCTTTTTTGGCAGAGACTTTTTTCTGGCTTGCCCGCCCACCTTCTTCTTTCGTTCCCCTGCTCCTCCAACCCCACACTCCCTCCCTCCGAGCGACTCTCTTGTCAGCCTCACGAGGTTTCCCCTGTCCCGGAACGGACGCCATTTTCTTGTGACCGGCAGATGTTTGTTCCGAGAGCCGATACTTTGATTTTTTCTAGCAAAGCTCTCCTTCGCCAGTGTCAGTCTGTTTTTTCCCTAATAGACTGCGTTAGAGTTCGCCTACTGGCGGTCCCTCCGGCTACGAGCCGCGTTTAGTGTCTCCTTCCTCACCTCCTTCATCCCCCCCGCACTGGTCCTCTCGATCGAAAGCCGGCTTTTTCCTCCCGGAACAAACCGTTCTTTTCAGTTTTCCCTCCTTTAGGTGGCCAGGATTTTTTTTTACCCATTTAACCCTGAGGTCTCCTCCCCTAATTTAGGACTTGGTCTTTCGCGTGTCCCGTGTAGAGGTGCCCCTTTCGCCCTCCGCATTGGCGACGCCTCTTCGTTTCGCGTCTAAAGTCTTCTTTTCCAGGCGCCCCGTTCGTTCCCCCCCTTCTGGAGCTTTCCAACAAACTTCCAGGATCCGCTTCCCTCCACCCCCACCTTTTTCTTTCAGTCTATCCCCACGTTTCATTCACCCCCCCCCGCGCACCGGCCAGACCCCACCCCCCCCCCACCTTCGCATCGCCTCTCTCGAGTTAGCCGTCCTCTCCAATTTTCGACCCGTCGTTTTCCAATTTCGCACTTTTTTTTCTTAGTCAAGGTTCCGTCTTCCCCCATTTTTTATCAATTGCTGACTACTTGGCCCTTCTTTTCACGTCGAGAAGTTAGTCTCTTTTCCCTTTTTCCCATCGGTTCTTCCCCGCACTCCCTGCTTTTTCTTAGACCTCTTGCCCTCCTCCACCTCGTTGTTGAGACTCGCTATTTCCTTTGTCCTTTCTTCTTATCGTCCTCCTCTTTTTTCTCCCCCCTGCCCAACGACCTTCAGGCTGATGATTGCTCCACGCGAGACACTCTTTTCCCTTGCCCCCCGCCCCTTGTTGACACCCTCACAACTCTTTTCGTTCCGGCTTAAACTACGATCCTGCCTCGCCACCCTGGTTCCGACCCAATTAGATTGGCATGTAGGGGTATCCTTCTCGTGGCTGCTCTCTGGCCAGTTCAACCCGGCCCCTCTTTTCTCCGCCGCCCCGCTACTCAGACCAAGACTCCCTCTTAACCCTGAATGAGTTTCAGGCCGCTTCCACCATCATGCAGAAGCCCCCGCCCTACACCCCGATCGAGCACACAGTCTGAGAGGAAGCCCCCTTGATGCGCGCCTTACCTTTGCGACCTTTTCCCTTCCCTGGTCTTGAGTGTGACAGTCTTTTCACCCTCATAGTCCATTGCGCAGGTCCGCGTTTTCCAGGCACTTGACCTTTATGGCACGACCCGCCTCCCCCCTCCAGACCCCCTCACCCGTGTTGGTCTTTTCGCCGTGGTCCAATTCCTTTGCAATTGTTCCCTTCCCCGCCCCGAGGGAAAACGCTTTTCCAGATTTCTTTTTCCCCTCCATAGAGACTCCCTTGAGTCTCCCCCCTTCTTCCCTTCCCCTTCTTTTCCCTGAATTTCCCGTTTAGTTGAAGTACAGGGTCTCTTCCCTCCTCGTCCCGAGTTACTGATCGCCTTCTTCTTCTGTAGGCCCTTCGCAGCTTCTTCACTTCCCTCTGAGCGTTCGTCTTCAATCCCTCGACTTGCCCCATGACCCCTTGACTCTTTTTTAATTGAAGATGGTTAGAAGAGTTTTCCCCTCCCTTCCTCAATTTAAACAATGGAAATCCATCCCATCCACCTTCCTTCCTCTTCCCCTCCTTGTTCCTTTTTTCGCGATCTATGGCGACTGCGTCGACCCAGTCTTTTTGACCCTCCTTCCGGTCTCTTGAAAACGACCTTCCCTATCCGACCCAATTCTTCCCTCTCTCCTCTATTCGTCAGCCCCCAGGCACTCTCTCACCAGGTCTTGTGAGCTTTTCGCACCTTTTTTTGTTTTAATAGTCGACTGCCTTCACTCTGTCCCTAGGAAAGCTACTTCCCCCCATCCAGGAAGGCCTGACCACTCCAAGTCCCCCCCCCCTTTAGTCCCCCCGCCGGCCTTCTTTATTGCCCCCTTCTTCTTTCATTTTTTTTGTGCAAGATACCCCTCCCCTGGCCCTAGCTCTTCACCCTTCTTTCGAAAAGTAAGTATGGTTCCCCCCCCCCTAGGACATCCGCCTGTCCAAACCAAGGAAGAGATGATTCTCTTCCCCTTTCCCCGCACACGCGAAATTTTCCATTTTCTTTTTTTTTCCTTCCCTCCTACCATGCCGACGAAAAACTCTTCTCTTCGCCACAGTCAGACAGCGTTTCTCCCTATCCCCACGACACGGACGCTTTTTCCTAATTAAATCCCCGTCCCGGCCCTTCACCTTTTCCCCCCCTCGAAACCTTCATCTTCCTACTTTTCCGAAGAATCGTCCCCCCCTTCCTCGCAAAATGATTCCATTCCCTCGGTCATTTCCCTCCTCCAAGTTACCTGAGCTTTCTGGAAGAGCCATGGGGTAGATCCTTTTTCACCCTCCCTCAGCGAAAAGGCGATGTTGCACACTAACTTTTTTTCCGTCGTGTCCCCCATCCCGCCCCTCCCCCTCTCTCCCCTCCAGTTTTTTCTCCTGCCCCCTACCCCCCCCCCCCACTCTCAGGGTGCCGTTTTTCCCGATTCTTTTCTGAGTCGTCTCGTTCCCTTTCCTGCCCCTCGCACGCTGAGAAAACGATTTTCACAGGTCGCTTATTTTTCCCTCCGATCCGTCTCGAAACCGCCTCTTGCCCCCCCCCCTCCAATGTCCATTTCTTGTTTGGGCCGATTAGACGGAAGTACTTCCTATTTTTCCCCAACCTGCCCGACTTCACTTCTCCCGAACCCTCCCCCCCATTTCTTGTTCCCCGTTCCCGCCCACTGTCGATGCGGGTTTCTCTTTCCAATCCCCGTCTCCCGTCTCCCAGGAACACAATCTTGATCGTTTCTTTTTTCCCCTTTCCTGCCTTGCTATTTTTGACGGGCCCCATTTTTCCCCTCCGCTTTGCGCTGAGAAATGAAGATCTTTCCTTTTTTCCCCTTCCCCAGAGACTTTGTACCCCTGCATCGCATTCATTGCCCTTACCCCCACGTCCAGCGGGCGCACCTCCTGAAAGTATGATCTCTTTCAGGGTTCTCCTTCCCCCGTTTCCCACCTTTGCGACTCTGCCGTCGCCGTCCTCCTGTTCCCAGGTGCAGCCCTTTTACCCTCACGCTCGGAAACCCCCTTTCCCGGCCGATCGTGCTCCTTCAACGAAAAATGCTCCGCATGTTCCTGCAGCCTCTGCGAGGCGCCTTCTCCGAAACCCATGGTTTTCCCCTTTTTCTGAAAAGACTCCCCCAGCAGTGGTCTTCTTTCTTAATTGGACCTACATCTTCGTCTACCCCGACATAGACGGTTTCCCCGCAGAGCTTGTGAGTTTGATCACTCTTCGTGGGGATCTTGACTTGGGTCCAGCGTTCATTGTGGTAGATTCGCTCACTCTTTCCCTCCTTTCCCTGCTTCCTGACACCCTACCCCGTAAGCCATAGGCTGAAAAGATTTGATTATTTCTTTCCCTCCTTCTTCCCCGCCCCCGACGCCTCTCCGCCCGCTTTTTTAATGGCGCCTTTTCCCCCAGACCCCTCGCTTGCCCCTAACCACCCACCGCCCCTACCCCCGTACAGTTAATTCCTTCTCTGCTAAATCCCCCGCCTGTCCCCGAAAAAAACCAGCTGTCCCTCCCCCCCCCGGCTCAGCTCCCCCTCTTGGACATCGAGTTCCTCCCTGGCCGGAAATTAACCCTTTTGCGCCCCTGACCCCCCCATTGCCGTCCCCTTTCCCCCCCCTTGCTTCGTCGAGTCGAACTTTGCCCCCCTCCTCCTCTCGACATCAAACCCCAGACCTTTTCTTGCTGAAGGAGCCCCCCTGCAAAGACCTTTCTCGGTGGAGATTATTCCCGACCCCGAGGCCCCTAGGGTCGAAGCCCCCCCACTGGCCCTCCTTCTAGGAAGCCCCCCTCATTCCTCCGTGGCTCTCTCCCCCCTTAACTTACTCGTCTCCGGCTCTCTTTTCGAATCTTTCCGACAGCTTTGTGACTGCCCCCGCTCCCAGGGCCGGGGCGATTCCCCCTTTTTTGTCGTGCCCCAGTGACTTCTGCTTCCTCCCCTTCCGCTGGGTCGAAGGGTTGGACGCCCCTAGTTAGACCTCTTTCTTAGTCGGCGGCCCCCCATCCCCCCTCCGACCCACAACAGCCCCCAGTGCTCCCTTTTCAAGTCGATCTTCTTCCCCCCTGACGCCCCATTGGCGCCGTCCTCCTTGCCTCCACTAGTCTCATCTCCCTATCCGAAGGGATTTGACCTCGTCTTAACTGATCCCCCCTTCTTCCCCAATCGACAGGCAGCAGCCCTTCCTTTCCCCTTTTTAAGCGAGTATGAAAGCCCCTCTCCGACTCCGCCCCCCCAAGTCTATCCCCCCTCCCCCCCTGACCCCTAAAGAACACACGACATCCATTTGGTCCTACTTAAGACTGTTTCGCTCCCGTTCAACTTTCTCTTATGGTAGGATTCGTCCGCTCCCTTTTTAAGTTTTCTGTTGACGTACTTCCATTCCTCGCCTTTTCTTTCCTCTTTTGGAAATCTTCCCCTTAATGATGGAACGCCCCAATTTATTAGACGTGGTACCCTGCCTTCCACTTTTTTTGTGAGTTGATTCTAATCCCAGTCCCCCCCCGGCTCGGGCCTCTCATGACCATAAGTGAAATACGTACTCCCCCTTTTCCCAGCCTACTCTCTATGGATGCCTCCCTTATGTGAAAACTTCCCGTCAATTTCAAGTCGTCCGCGGTCCATCTCTTTACTCCTCAACCCGTTTTTTCCATTCCCCCCTCTCACTGTCGTCACGGGGCACTCTCTTTTCCTGAAATCGATGGTCAAGGCACCCCTGAGTTCCTGCCCTGCCCTTTTTGCTTTTCATCTGGTCTCTGACGCCTCTTTTCTTCGATCTTCCTCCACTCCTGCACACCCTCCCCCGAGAGGGTTAGACGAAGTCCCCTCCTACCCCCCCTTTACGCAATCCTGCCCTCCAGACCCCCTGGTTTCCTTTCTCCTACTCTCCCTCTCAGCTACACATCACCTCGTCACACCGTACCGCCATCGTGACATGCAGCTTGCTGGCACCTTCTTGAGTCGACACAATCCTTGTTTTTTTCGGGGGTTCGTTCCCCAACTTGCGATTTATTCCTACCTTGCGATCTAAATTTCTCTTCTCGCCGTCTCGGTGTAGAGTCGCTACCTTTTTTTTTCCTTATTTTGCTCAGTTTCTTCTTCCTTGGTAGATTTGACATCTTTTCTCTCCTCATCCCCCTTCAATTTCGTCCTCTATTTTTCTTCCCCCCCTTCCCTCGGCGAGACCCCTTTCACTTTTTATGTCGGATGGTTCCGTTTTTTTCGACTCCACGTTGAAGTCCCGCCTGGCGCCGGACGATTATTTTTGACTCCCCCAGGCGCCATCTCCCCTCTTCGCACGACCCTAACTCTTCTCCCTTAGAAAGTCACTGCTTATGACGTATACCCGACGTCCTTTCTTTTCGATGCTTGGACTAGCTTCGCCTGACTTTATTTTCCCTTTTTTTTCTGACACGAAGGGGTCCCTTTCAGGACTGGTAGAGTTTGCCCAATCAATACACACTTTCTTTTTCTCGGCCTTACGACTAGGTCTCGACCATTTTATGGAGCATCTTTTTCTCTCTCTCCTAGATGAAGTAATTCGTAGAAACAGCCCTGTTTTTTTCCGTGGCGCAATCAAGGCAAGAGGCTTCTTTCCTAAGTTTCCTTTTAATACCTTCCCCCCGGCTGCAAGGATATGTTTCTCCCCTTTCTGCAGGAGGGACTAGGCCTTTGTGGATTTCCCAAAAGGGCACCCCCAGTAGTCCAAGAGATCAACCAATTTAACCCAAGCTCCCCCAGTTCCCTTGGAAGGTTTTTCTTTCCCGCGAGCTTACAAGAACCTCCTTTTTTCCATTTCTCTGCCCAATGATCCTGGCGTCGGTTGTCTTGAGCTCGCCAGGCAACCCCACTCCATCCTTTACCGCCGTTTGTTCCCCCCTTCATTTTCTTCCCGAGCGGTCACGCTTCCGGCACACCCCAACCCCCCCCTGCAAGATACTGGGGCACTCTCCCATGCACTTCGTTTCCTTCCGCACTTTCCTTCGCTCCTTTTTCCCTTTACTCAAATTACTCACCGCTTTATAACCCGGTTTCTACTCTCCACTCCCCTTCCTTTAGGTACCAATTCTTCCCCCTTCTAACAGCGTGTTTATTTCTCCCCCCTTGTCGCCACGTTTCTGCGCCCAGGCCATAGACGAGGCCATCTTTTGATTGCGCACAGATGCGGCCCGACCCTTCTTTGCCTTTCAGTGGTCGTCCTACCCCCCCTTCTCCAACAGATAATCTTTCACGCATTGCGTCGTGCCCCTGATGCGGAGCCCCAGCCCGAGATGCTACATTCCCTTTCTCTTCAGTTGTCTGCCGTTGCCTGCGCCTAACTGACCTCTTCTCTGTTTTTTTCCTAGCCCTTCTTCCCCCCATTTAACCATGGGGACTGAAATCGCTGCCCCCCATTTTGCTTCAAGCCGAGCCCTTCCTTTCCGAAGCTCCCCCCCCCCCCTACCTTCGCACACGACCCCCCCCTCGCCATATGTAGTTAACGGTCACATCGACGATACCCGCATCGAATCTCCCGATTCCTTCTACCTACATACCTCTGCCTTTTTCCTTTCGGCATGTTAGGCTTACCCCCCCCGCCGCCGCTTTTATCACCAGCGCCAGCGATCATCGGCCCCCCAGTTCCTCCCTGTGATTATCATATACGAATTATCCTGATCCCCCCTCTATAATTTCCTTTTGTCCTTCCCCCCTTTGGCCATTGGTTTTTTTTTGAATCCCACTCTCCTTCTCTTTATCCTCGGCCGACGTTCACGAGCCTTGATCATCTCCAACCTCTTCCGCTTCGACGCTTTTTTCCCTCCGTACTAGTTTACCCTTCGTGAATCGCATTTTTTTTTTTTGAAGCGTTTGAACTTTGACTGGACCATTTTCAGGTATCTGTCTCCTTTTGTAAAAGTCGGTATTCCTTCCATAGTTCCCTCCCCCTTACTTTAGCGTGTCACCTCCAGTGATGCTTCTTCCCATTCCGCCTTCTTACGACCAAGAACCTCCCCCTGATTCCAATCCCCCCCCACAACCCAGTATGGCCCCATTGTTTTTCCGCGTAGAAATTTTTGCCCCCCTCAATCCCGCCTGAGGGCTAGCCCCTCTCTTCCAAGGGGAAACTCCCCTCCTTGGGACTTAAGCTGTCTCTTTTTGAAGCACTAGGATTCTCCGACCTCCTTCGACGACTGCCAGGCATCCTCCTTCCTAACCCCCCCCCCTTTTCCGTCGAAAGGGAACGTGTTTTTAACGGTTTCTTTATTTTTTCAGATTATGACGAAGCCTTTCCGTACCTCCCCTCGTAGTGCACCATGTTCTTTGCTTCTTGCCCCTACTCCCCCACGCAATCCCCTCCATGCATAGTCCCCCAGCCAAATGCCCAGGTTCCCTTTCTTATACTCGAGAGGATAGTTCCCGTGTTTCGCCAGTCCCTTCCCCTGCCGGGCACTCACTCTCCTCATTATGAATTCGTTCCCCCCCCCCACACTGACAGCCTTCCCGACCCTCC
>Ga0179593_1480982_pt1 | contig 16409 bp, 20 predicted proteins | sample CZODoug2_1_08_16_FD_185931 | JGI IMG/M metagenome (GOLD analysis project Ga0179593, IMG submission 185931) | Vadose zone soil fungal communities from Angelo Coast Range Reserve, California, USA - CZODoug2_1_08_16fungal (PacBio error correction) | ecosystem: Environmental > Terrestrial > Soil >... | reverse complement strand
TGATCGATTGGGGTCCTGCGCCTCTTCTTCTTTCTGGCCGTCCATTTCGTCTGTGCCTCTCTGCTCTGTCCCATTTCCTTTCCGCGCCTTTCCCTTTCCCGGCAAACTCTTAAATCCCCGGCTAACGACGTCACCTGCGCCAACCCTCTGTGGCATCGACTCAAATCCCTTTCGCGGACCTTGAAGCGCGCTCTTCCTGTCCCTTCTGGCCACCACCTTCTTGCGCGCCCATACACACTGCGGCCCCTAAAAAGATCCACCCGGATTTCTGCCCTTTCCTTTTCTTGCCATCACGTTTGCTTTTTTAGCGCTTTTTTGCCCAGTTCGCCTTCGCGGGGACCCTTACGTTTTTTCACTCGTTGCGAGTTGGAAACTATGACGTCATACCAGGACCTGGACATCAAGCCATCAGCCACCCGGTTCGGGCGCCCCGATTTATTTTTGAGAGCGTTCCCCAGACCTAGCATGGGCCGTTTTTCTCGCTTTATGTTTTGATCTAGCTCCGTTTTTAAGCCGAGCGACCGCGCGCGCTTTATCGGGTAGCAACGTTTTTTTTCGGTTACGCAGCAACCTCCCCTTTTCTCCGGCCTCCCGTTTTCGACAGTGGTTGGTCTTGTCCAATGTTTGTCATTTTAGTTCGGGCTTGAGGATCGATTGAGGGTTCCATTTCGCTCCCCCACGGGGTCATAGACATTTTTTTCAAGAGCCCTTTCTGCGTCGCTTTCTATCCCCCGGACTGATTCCAAGAGTTTTTGCCGAACCATGTGAAACGACGGCCACTTGCCTTTTGGTCCCATCCTTTGATTCCTATGATCGTCTTCCCGTTTAGTACCTGCCCATGACTAAAAGTTCTCCGCCGAAACGCTTTTACTCCTCTCTTCTTTCCACCCCGGTGTCCCCCGTTAAATTCCTTTCCTTTTAGAAATGCCGAACGCGCTCAGTAATTTTTTTCCCTCAAATCCGTTTTTTTTCGGAGGAAGTCGTTTTTCCCTTGCCTCTCTGCTTTTCGTGTAGATTTCACTTTCTTTTGTGTTTTATGCTTCAGTCTCCCACCTTCCCCCCTATCGAAGCTGGCGTGCTTTGGCTCTATGCCCCGCGTCATGTGGACTCGTTTATCGCTACACGCTTTCCTCATTTTTTAGACTAAAGATCTCAGGCGACTGAATTTGCTCTTCTCCCTTCATTCCTTTCTCCCCAGCGATAAAGCTGCAAACGATTCTCTCCCCCTGTATTGCAAGCATTTAGAGAAGTTTTGTCGCTATATATTCCTACCCCTGTCCTCCTAACTCTTCTGACTGTACTCCCAACCTGCCAGTTCTTTCCCTTCCCCCCCTCTTTTCCCTTTCTTTTTTTTTGTCGATTCGGCAGCCTCGTCGAGTTTCCAATAACCACATCCTCTGAAGGATTGTCGGATTATTCTGAGGGTTTTTTTTTAATCTGCGTCTCCTTCCACCCATTTCCGAGGACTGTCACTGTTTTTTTTGCTTACTTTCTTATTTTTCTTTTTCCTCTTTGCTCTTTCCCTGACTTTTCTCGCCTCTTGCTCCTCCAGCGTCCTTCCCACGGCAGTCTTTTCAGGGCTTTCAAAATCGTTATTCCTCCGCGCCAGTAAAGAGGTTCAAGTCTTTTAAGTCCAACGGCAAAAGCTTATTGGCCTGACGCCTCCTTCTGTTTCCTATTTTCACAACTCTTCTCTTCTCCGTTTTCTTTTCGATCTTCCCGGCTCCAATTCTCTGCGTTTTCTTCGCACCTCACCGCGTCTGCTCTTCCCCTTTTTCGTAACTTGTTTCCCTTTCTGGGGACCAGACATTTCGCTGATGTCTCCTCCCCCGCTGAATGCTTGCCTTCTTTTTTCCGCGTACTTAGTTTCCTGCTTCCCAGTTTCTCACTCGTTCTAGTGCCCCCAACTGAGCCCTTGAGGATTCGATCATGGAGGCTCATTTTCTATTAAGGTAAATTTTTCATTATCTTCGTCTCTTTTTTCCTCTCTCCCTCCTTTCAGCCTTCTTCCCTCTAAACCTCCTCCCCCCCAGTTTGACAGTCGCTCCCTTTTTTTTCCCCTTCCTTTTGCGTGTCAAGTGTCCAATGGTTCCCTAGCGTAGGTTTCCCGTGATTTCCTTCCCAGAAGATTGTATTTTTTTACCGTTTTCCCCCTTAAAACTGGTTCAACTTTTCTTTTGCGTTTTCGGATCTCCCTTTGTATGCCTAGTTTAACCTCCAACGTTCCCCCCACCAAGTCCTCGCTATCTCCATGCCAAAACATTTAATGGAAGAATTTACACCGTAGCTGCGCAAGAGCAGCTCGTTCCCTTGACCACCTTTTTTATACCTCTCCTTGTAATCATAGTTGTTGTTGTGATCCCTCTTGACCTCTTGATTCGAAAGTTGTGGAGTAGGATTGTATGCTCGGCTCTTCTTTTGAAGTGATTTTGGCATGATCTGCAGTTTTTTCAGGACGACTTCTCTCTCTGTTTCCTTTTCTGCTCGTACTGCTTCTAGACCTTGCCCGATTTCCACCAGTTTAATCTTTGAAACGGTACAGTAAAACATCCATTTTTCCGGCAGTTGCCAATCCGGTCGAAAACTATCTATTGGATCCCCCCCTCTTCCCTTGTTTTTTTCTCCACGCATCAATAATTTCTGAATAAGATAGGAGCGGCCGCTTCCTCGGGTTCTTTGGTCGAATGTCCCCACTGGCCTGTCAACATGCGATCCGTGCCGGATCGAAGCTCCTTTTTTTTTTCCTTTTGTTTCATTCCCGGTCTTTGACCCGGACAGAGCCTTTTTCCTCCCCTTATTTTTCCTGATCATCCTCAAGGTTTTTTGGTGGTGCAATCGTGAGTTGAGCCTTGAATTTTTAGTTGAGTCCTCCTCTTCCTTATGCGTTGTTCGAGTTGTCCATCCCTTGAATGTTTTCCTGCCAGCGGTTTTTCGCAGCAGCGGATCGTCCCGGGCAACTTTCCTTTCCCTCCGGAGAGTATATGAGAGACAAGCGGTTATTTTTCTCGAATCCGCCGAGAATTGCTGCCCTGGGTTTCTCCCCTTCTCGAACCAAACGAGGCCACCTTCGTGGTTGACGGATTCCCCTCCCATTCCGTGTCCAATAAACTGATACTGGGCCTGCCCGGAGAGTGGCCTCGGGACTGTTTCTGGCGGCTCTTTAGGAATCCGGATTTGGAAAGCCCGTATTTAGTTCCGGGGGGACACCCCCTTTTCTACCTGAGGCTCGGAGAACAAGCAGGGGGAGAGTCTTGTGAAAGGATCCTGCCTCCCTTAGCAAAAGAAGTGACTACCGGATTTTTTTTTTTTGCAGAATTCCTTTCCTTCCCCCCTGGAATGGTTTTGGAGAACTACCTCTCAGTCTTCCTCTCCAGACTCCTGCAATCAGGCAGCGTAAATCGCCTGTGTTGGGAGGTTTTTTTTCCCCAGTGCCCTTGGCTCCGATCTGGAAAACAGCATCCCCCACCTTCGCCCCCCCCCCACGCGTGGATAAGACGCTTTTGGTGTAACCAGTCAAAGTTTTTCCCAGTTAGACTGTCGGCACGGGTTCTTTCCCTTTCCCTTCTATCTTCGACGCCTTCTTCAAAAGCGGCAAGGACGCGCTGTTTGTAAAGGCCGGTGCAGTCTTTCTCGATTGGGTAGCGAGGATGAAGAGCAATCGTCACCCCTTTCTAGCTCTGAGTTTTTTTTTGTCGTTTATTAGCTCAGCGTCCGTCCTGTTTGACGATCCACTTTCCTTTGTCGTTGGAATCGGCGCCACCCCCCGACCTTCCTCTTCACTTTAGTGCGGTTTTTTTGAAGCCTCTTCCCCCCCCTCGCAGGACCGGCTGACCCCTCACCGAATAGTCCCATGCACGGTAGTGATTTCGCCACGCGTTCTCCGTGCCAAATCATTTCTCTTTTCTCGACAGCCCAAACGAGAGTGTTGATTCTTTTCCCGTTAATCCCTGATCGTCTGGGTAGTCGCGCTTTGTGTTCCCTCTTTTGTTCGGATCCCCACTTTGCCGCTTATTTTCCTTCCCCCTGTCCTTGGATCTCATCGGACCTCCAGATTGTCGCCTCCCTCCCGCTGCTCGTTTATTTACCTTCTTTTATGGGCAAAAATGTGCGGATAACTCCCGCTGCAAAATCTTTAGACATAGGTTCACCTTTCCCTATCTTTATTCTTATTTCCCCCTTTTTCGGCGTCTTTTTTGAACCCTCAATACCTATCCTAAAAACCGAAACGCACCTTGCCAGCCACCCCCCTGTGTGCCGCCGGAGCTCGTGCTTTCGGTTTTCTTTCGTGCTTAGTTGCTCTTCGACACTGGGAGGAGTTGCGCCTTTTACGAGCATCAAAGCCACCGAAGCCTAACCCGGCCCCCACTTCTCCTCCGATTCTTGCCCCCAGCCGTTGCGACCCTCCACCCTTGCGCCGTCCCCTTTCTGCTGGTGCTGCTGGCAGCGTAGCAGCGCTTGGTAGTCGTAATAGTAGTGTGCACTCCCCCCTTCTTTGAACCGTACTTTTTTCGACCGCAGGGCCTTTCAACTGGAGACATTTTTCTTCTGATTCCTCCCTGGTCCTTGCACGATGTGAGCCGCGATTCTTTTTTGGCGCTTTGGTAGCCTTATGGGGATTTCTCTCCGCCGTTTGGTTTTTGCTTTCCTTCAAAACGTCGTCCTCTTTTTCCTCCTTCTGTGGATTTGTTTCCTTCCATTTTCTCTGGTCGTTGGCGGCGATTGCCGTCTTAGAAGATGTGATCATTGTTAAGAGGGCGTGTAGGCCGGGTGCCAAAGACCCGCCTTAGCCTCTCCTCTCACCGCACGGATGGCCTCCTTCCTTTTTTTCCGCCAAGCGCATCTTTTCCCGTTGCCGTCCCCCCTCCCTCCCCCGACATTTTTCCTTGTGCTTCTGGGCTGGCGCAAGCTGATACAACTACTCAATCGCCTTTTGAAGAAAAGTTATCTTTACCTTTCACCATCGCGTTATGCCCCCTTTCCTAGTCGCCCTGCTCGAATTATACAAGGCTCCTATTCCTTTGTCACTTGATGCGCCTACCCGGCTATCAGAACAGCTTTCGGTTTGTTCGTATGGTCAGGTGGCCACTTTTTTATTCTATTTACTAATCTTTTTTTGTTTGTCTTCTCTATCCCCTTTTTTCCTTCCCCATCCCGCAACGGTTTCCCCCCCGACCGCGTTCTCAGCGCTGGGTAGAGAATCCAATTTCCTCGATTCTCTCTTTTAGCCTCGTCTCCCTTTTGTCCGGCGTCTGTCCATTGGGACATGCAACTGAGGGTGAGAGAAGGGATTTACGAAACTGTATGACGCTTTTAATCTGATTCTTAGCTTTCCACTTCTGCATGACTTTTGATTGCACCTTTATTGTCTTGCTCTTTTTGCTCCCGTCTCCTTGTGCGGTCCCTGTTATTTTTTCTTTCTTCCGGCTAACCGTTCCAGCCGCTCGATAGGTCTCAATTGGAGGTTCGACGTCCTAGGGCCCCACGACCCCCCTTTCAAACGTTCCTCCTATTCCGCTCTTCACCTCCCCCCCAGCTTCAGTTCTGGAATCGCTCACCTCCCGCTGCGCGGGCTCATCGACGCGTAAACCCACATGGCCACCCCTTTGCGGATAAATCACACGGAACCCTCTCCCAAGAGCATTTTTTCTTCCAGCTTTAGCTTTGCGTCTATGCTCCCTGGGCTTTTTGCGCCTATCGCCTCACGGGTGCCCGGACTTTTTTCTCGGTCGACAATCTTTTTTGAGACCTAGGTTTCTACTGTTTTAATCGCTTTTGAAACAGCGCTGATTGGCCATCGGCACCATCCTCACGTTTTTGGTTCCTTCCACGAAGTTATTCGAGAAGCTTATTGCCTATGGTAATGTCATTTTGCCGGGTCATTCCTTCTGCTTCCTTTTTCTCCCCGTACCTCCGAGTTCGCCCCTTCCCGCTGGCGCGCTTTTCTCCGCTCCCCCTGGGCGTTACTCCCGCAAGCTCCGTATGCTGCTGGCCCGTCACCATTTTGGATGGTACCCCCTTTTGGTTTTCCTTTCTTCGTTTCTCTTCTCTGTCTTTTCCCCCACCAGGATTCCCCACTTTCCCCCTCGCGATTTCCCTTGCCTCTTTTTCTGAGACGTATTTCCTAGGACGGAAGGATCCCTTCCACAAGATGGTTGCCCCATGTTTCTCCACCTACTTTTTTGCTTTCGTGACAATCATCTTGAGTGATTTCTGTCCTTCCTAGGCATGTTGTGGCCCATGGCCTCCCGATTCCGTACCAAGCCTTCTTCCCTTCTTTCCTCCCCCCGGCCTTTCCCCTTTCACAGGAAATCGCACCGCCTAAGGGTTGTTCCCGCTTTTGTAATACAGGATTTTTATGGCTTTTAATTTCTTTTTTCGTCGACCTGTGTTTCTTGCTTGTGTATCCCGCTTGCTTCGTCCGGGAGATTTTCGGTCTTCAGCATTTCACACCGCGACCTTGAAGATGGCGGCGGAGCCAGATTAAACCTACCGGTTCCGGTTCCCCCCTTCTCCTCTCCTGCTTCCGCATGAGCTCAATCGAAGACCTCCTTTAATGACATGATTTTGCTCACGGAAGTCAGTCTCAAATCGACCCAGCAAAAAGACCACAGGCCCGCATTTAGAGAATGATGCCCTCCGGACCCAATGCCGAAACTTTTTTTTACCCCCCCCCTCCAGAGCTCCAGTGTGCGCTTTTCTTTTTTTTTTTTTGTTTATTGTGTATGCTTTGTCCAGTCGTGAAGCCACCCTTTTCTAGAGTTCTCCCCCCTTATCCCCTTACCGCTTTACTCTGATGGTTTTCCCTTCTTCTTGTTTATCCCCTGACGTCATATAGGAAAAAACATGTGTCTCCTTCAAGATCCTACTCCATACCTTTTCTCTCTTTTCTATTTGGCTCTTTAGAATCTCCGCCCTTTTTTCTTCTCTCCCCTCAGTCGGACCTCACCGTTCATTCTAATCCCTTTCTTTTCCCCAAACTCCGTTATTAACCTTCGTTCTTGCCAGTCCCGATGGCCACTCTCATCAGTCAAAGGAAAGTATATTTTTTATGGCCGAATAGGTATGTAATACCCTCCGTTGTCCCTCTTTTTTTCTCCTCTTTAAGTCTTTTACCTCGTTTCCGTTATAGTGCGCAACCACCCTCTTCTTCTTAGTCCTTCTCTTCCTTTTCACTTGATTCACGGGGGAACATCGAGTCTTGGATTTACTTACCTCTTGCACCTCCGCTTTTTGGATGACCCCCCCCTCCCAGCGTCCTCAGTATCCTCTCACTCCGTGATTTAGTTCAATAGTCTCTGGTTTCCACCACTGTCTTCTTTTTGATTGGTCAAGGGCCCGTTCACTTCGCCCGGCTATGCGGTCCACTCCCCTCCTTTCTTGAGCTTTTTTTTGGTCCTCTGATTCCGCATTCAGTTCGTAATTCGAACCTCCGACCCCTCTGTTTGACCGCTCCTTAGGGTTATTCCTTTCTTTTTTCTTTCTTGACTCCATTTTTTTAATTTTCCTTTTCCGATTGTAGTTTTCGTCGATTTTCCTCTTCCCCGATTCCCCCCCCCCCGGTTCTTCCCCGTTTCCCCGCTTAAAACTGGGCAATCTGCTGAAGTGACTGACATCGCGACGTGGGACATTCAGAGGAACATCCAATTCCCAGGCTCCCGTCTCCCCCTGTCCCACCCCGTCATCTTTTTTTCGTCTTCCCAACTCCCTCCCTTCACCGCTTCTTCACGCCGCCTCGCGCCAAATCCGCATAAATACTCATCCACATCTCCCCTCCCCCTTTCTCTGTCAGCCCCCTAAGTGTTTTTGCGCTATAGGTTCGTCATTTTTGATGATCTGGAATCTCGGGCGGTTTTCGGTCGTCTCGGTCCGCCGGTGTTACGTCGTGTGGCCATGCCCTTTTTTCAGGGAGATGACGGACTTTTTTCAGTGTTTTTACTATTCGATGACCCCCGTCTTCCCGATCTTTCATCATTCTGCACCCTTTTTTTTTTCTTCGTTGAAAACCGCTCCAACTCCTACTCTTTTTTTCCTTGGCCGTCCCTCCACGACAACCTACGCGCTTCTTTAACACCTTCTGACCTTGGCTTCCCATTTCCTCCTCCTCGGCATTAATTAAGGAAGTTTCTTTCCTGAACTCTGGGGTGTCGGTTCTACTTTCGGCCGCCCGGCCTTTCAAATGCATCAGCCTCCTTGAGATCATGAAGGAGGAGCTCTTTTTTTCCCAGACAAGCTCGGTTCTCCCCCAGCCTGTCCCTGACGAACCCAAACGAGTCTGTTTTTCCTCCCTCCTATTGATAATCCAAATCCCTGAGTGAAGAGAACTTCCTCTCGGATGGGGCCGCTGGAGCGTTTTCCCCATTCCCGGCCCATTGAAGTCCTTTCTGTTCTCCTCCCGCCAGTCTACTCTTTTCTTCACCCTTGCCCTTTTTTTTTTTTCCCGTGCCGAAGGAATGTACAGAGACAGCTGTTTTCACCCGCCTAGTGCAGTGTCGAGATCCCCTTCCGTCCCTTCCCAACTCTGAGCCCAACGGAGGTTTTGATTTTCAGCCCCCCATCCGAGCGCTTCAATCCAATCTCTTCCGTGGTTTTTCCTTCCTGAATACGTGTGCCTCGGGCTCCAGAGGCGGAGTAGTAAGAACGGTCCAGTTCCCATAAGCGATCGCCGGGGAATGTCCGACTCTTTCTATTCTCCCCAAGTTTCGGGCTTTCTCGGCCCAAGAAGAAATCTTTGCCACGCCTTAAGTTCAGCCCTTATTGCGTGCCCAGGAGCGGGAAGTCGCCCCCCAAGAAGGGTTTACGGAGCCCCAGCTGAGTTTTTTGTGACCGGTCTCGACGCCGTTTTTTGTTTTTTTTCCGTGTCCTTTCCTAAATCGTTCACTTCTTCTTCCGAATCCTGGACCAAGCAATCCCAAAACCAAAGCGTGGCCGATTAAATTTTTTTGGTTCTTCACCTTCAAAGGACCCCTCTTTGACGATACGACCTGCTTGGATTCGTCGTCTTTGCCCTTCTATCTTCGACCATCCCCTTCTGCGCCCCTCGTTCCTGTCCGTAACGGACGGTTTCCGCTTTCGTTGTTTCTACTTAACCTAGGGCTTGAGAGCAAAACATCCTTCCTTTCTCTCTTTTCGTTTTGCTTTTCATCTTCTCCTATTCCTTGACCAGGGGCTCGCGTCACGTGATTCTGACCCTGTCGTTTTTTGAATCGGCCCCCAAAGAACGATTTTTTTAGTGCTTGTTTCTTTCTTCTTCGAACTCCTGGCGTTCTTCCTTTGCTGCTCTTACATCCTCAGAGCTCCACCTTCCTGGTCGACCGGTACGCAAAGCGTCTCTTCCCCTAAATCCTTTGAGCAGAAAGAGTTAAAGTCGCTCTTTTCGGCGTTCCCTGGTAATGCACGGTGATCGTTCCCTTGGTGTTTGCGTAGTTACCTTCCTGCTTTTTTCTTTTTGTCCCATCTTCTAAAGTCATGTCCAAATGTCATAGGACGTATTCCCAATCCCTTGGTCCAGCTTGCGGAGTTTTTTCCCGTTTTCCTGTTTCTGGGCAACCACTCTTTTTCCCTCCCCTCCGTCCTCGTCAAAATTCCCCTTTTCGCCCGCCGGCTCCATGGGACTCCTAATTATGTAACGTTTGGTGTTCGTGCTGAACCCCCTCCAACATACTCCCAGACACTTCCCTTCATTGCCCCTTTCCCCAGCCCACCCCCCCTTCCCGGCACCTATGGTGAGTGCCGGTGCATCGAATTAGTTACTTTTTCTATGCCCCCTTTTGGCCCTTTCTCCCCCCCCATCTCTTTCCCGTTCTCCGGCTTACGGCTCTTTTTCTCAACCTACACATCCAACGCAACCTTCCCACTGCGACCCCCCTCTCGGGGCCCCGCTTTCGCACCCTTTTCATCTTCTCCCGCTTTGTTTGTTTGGTGCTTGCTGGTCCGCTTCCGCTTTTTATCTTATCCCGCGCTTCACCCCTCCTCCCCCTGACTCTATGGATTTTCTCTCTCCTCTGATGGATCCCGTGCTTTCGTTATCCTGCGCACTACCGGTTTCGCTTCTCCTATGCTGTGTCGCCCCAATCCTTTTCTGCTCTGTGATCGGGTACGCAGTTTTTATTCATCGAGAAGAAGTTGGTTCATATGGGTTAGCGTCCCCTGCCTTTCTTCTTACCCTCGCGATGGATTTTCCTTCGATTCCAGCCCCCCTTCTTTTTTTCTTTCCTTCTTGCTTTTCCGTCGCCGAGGTTTTTCGCTTTGTTACGCGGCTTGCGTAGGCCCCTCAAATGGCACTATCTATAGATTTGCGGCCCTGCCCTTACGTTTGCACGATTCTTTTCCGACCTGACGCACAATCGCTCCTCCTTTTTTCTTCTCTGTTCTTGGTCCCCAGTACGGTGATCACTACTAATCGCCTTGCAACCAGGCCAAGGGCTCGAAATGAGTCTGTCCACACCTTTTCCCCCCTCTTCTTGGGTCCTTCACTTTCTCCGTTCCTCCTATACAATGATTCCGTCTCGTCCCTCCTTTCTTCGCTACTTTGAGAAAGAAAGCTTGCGGTTGTCCCCGAGATGGGACCAAGGCCCTTCCTCTATCCTTGTTTCGAGAGAACCTGGCCCGCCTTTTCGCCCCTTCTTTCCCCCCCTACCTTTGTCTTGTTTCTGGTAGCGCATCAATTGCGGCGACCTCGTAGAATTAGATCACTTTGCTCGCGTCTCCCATGGGAAATCTTTCCCTTTCTTTTTTCTGAGTCTTTTTTTCACCTCTTGTGAGCTGTTTTCCTTATTCGTTTTATCTCCCTCCTTGCGCCAGCTCTAATCCTTCTCCTCTCTTGTCGTCCCCCTTTTCGCACTCTTCTCTTTCGCGGTTTGCCGTGATACGTTGTTGCTTAGATATGCTATGTCCATGGCTATGTGTCCTCGAAGGCATCCTCCCTTCCCCAACTAAAACCACCCGCTTCCTGGACCGACGGCCCGCGCCCCCCCCCTACCCAGCCTTTTTCATCGACGTCCAAAAGCGCGCTTTATCTACGAGACTATTAAAGGGACCAGGATTCCACCTTATGTAGGCTCCATCACCAACCTTCGGCCCTTCCACCTCTCCCCCTCTGCTTCGTGCAGCATGGGGGCTTGCGTGGCGTCCGGGTATCCCTTGTTGCCCTTCTCGGCGTCTTTATTTTTTACTTTCCTTGGTTCAGTTGGAAACAGTCTCTTCCTGCATACCAGCCCCGCTTCCCCCTCTTTCCCCTCCCCCCTCCCCCTCCTACGGTTCGGGAGCCGTTAACTCTTTTTCGCTATTTTGGCCCTCATGGTCAGAATTTTTCCGTTTTCTCTTCGTCTTTCTTTTTTTTTTTTACCTCCGTACCTCTTTCCCCCTGCGTTGCTTGTTCGACTTTCTCCCTTTTTCTCCTGCCCCCCTTCAAAGCTCGTAATGACGCACTCGACCTTACATCAGTTCCGTTTTACTGTGTTTTCTGGTCACATGGTGTCCTATTTCCCCCTTTGTCCTGTGATAGGGGATTGATTTTCCCTTCTCTCAAACCAAGGTCCCCCTCTCTCTTTTCCCCATTCGCCTACTTCGAGATTGATGCGGTTTTGCGAGTCGGCGGATAACTTCCCGATTTTGCCAGAACCCTATCTTTTCTCCCCTTTAAGACTTCCCTCCGTTTCTGGACTTCTTTATTGCTTTCCGATTTGAGAGTCCTATTACCATTTTTCTCATTACCTTCGAAGTAAGACCTCCTCCCCGCCTTACTACGAAGAGGTACTCCACCTTCGCTCCTTGACTTCCGCTTGGTTTCAAATCCGCCGAACGCGCTCCTTTTCTTTTTTTAACCTTTTCCCCCTCTCCCAAACAGGTTTCTGGCTAGGAACGATGTGTCATTTCCCAGGGCGTTTGGCCTTCTTTTCGATCATTCGTCTTCTTGGTTGAAGATCTTCCTTCTCTGAATACCCCCGCGCCCCTTGAAGATGGCTGCCTCTTTTTATCCTCCCCCTCCCGCCAGTTCTTTCCTTCTCGGTGTCGCTGTGCGTGAGTAAGACTTTTTGAGTAATTCACGCACCTCTCCTCCACACATGATTTTGTCTTTCTCCGCTTCCTCTCCCCGCCGATCAACCAGCTTTCCCAACCGCCTTCCTTTCTCCCCCCCTTTTTTTCTGGCCCCGCTTTTTCGCGAGTGATGTCGCAGATAGAATGTGGCCAACTCCCCCTACAATTCCCTTACCTTTTCTCCCCCCTTTTTTCTGTCTTTTTTTCCTTACCCCCTCAGGCCTTTCTCTTCTTTACAAGAGTTGAACGCTTTTTTCTCTTGTCCAACTCGGGACAGCTCTTTAGTTTTTCTTCACTCACCCTCCCCCCTTCTCTTCTTTGTCTTTCCTTCTTCTTGATGCTGTCTTCCTTTTATTATCTCCACCATTTTCAGTGGCTTTCCCCTTTTTCTGCTCCCCTTTCGATAGTCTTGCGGTTGCTATCTCGCTTTTTAATCTCCTGTTTTAGTCCCACCAATACTTTTTTTCCTTTCCGGCAGAATCCCTCGTTTTTTTCACTCGTTTCTTACTCCGCCTCTGTCTCAGTTCCGTTCAATCTCCCCTTTTTTTCCCTTTCCCAACGGAAAGTAATATTTTTTGCACCTCCCTAGGAATTGGTAAAATAGTTGGCACTTCTTTCGAATAAGTTCCGATCTATTCACTTGCGTCCCCCTCATCCGATTTTCAGTTCTCAAAGTCCACACGTCCCCCGGGTCTCCTTGAGGATTCCCTTCTGATAATTCGCCCCCACCTCTTTCGTGACATTGCGCTCTGGACGAAAGGACCCGCCTTCTCGAGAATTACAGCCTCCCCCCCTCCCCTCATTTGTTACAACCCTACCCAGCCGTTTTCCGTCCTTCGCCCTTCCCTCCGGGATTTCAAGTTTTCCACTTTACTAGGTCCCAAACGAGCATTTTAGTCTCCCTCTCCAGGCTGTTCTTTTCCCGGCTCCTTTCCTCATTTCCCGACCTCTCCATTCCTTCTTCTTCTTTTGGCTCTGATTCCCTGCTTTTCCTTCCGTTACCCCCTCTCCTCTCCCGCCCCTCCTCACCCCAGTAGCCTTCCCCATTCCCTCCTCTCATTCCTTCGTTTCTTTTTTCTCTTCGTGGACCCCCCCCTATGGTTAATTTTCTGCTCTTCTTTTTTTCCGGGTCTTTGCTTTCCCCTGATCCCCCAAATGGCTCTTTTTCGGTGACTTTCACCCAAGAATGTAAACCTCGTTCGCTTTTTCTTCATTCTCCGTCTGTCTGCCCCCCCCCCCCCACCGTCATCGAATTCGTTCCAAAATGACAAGGAACCCCCAATTCTTTCCAATTCCAACAACTTCCCCCTATCTTCTTCTTGCCCGCCCCTCCCCCTTCCCTCTTCCTCCTCTTTCTCCCTCAATACGCGATACATAATCCCCACTTTCGAATCCATCTCCCCTTTTCCCCGTTGTGGTTTTTAGATTTCTGATTCGACTTGGAGGACCCTTCTCTTCTTGGAGGCTCCGCGCAGGGGTCCCCCCGCGGGGGTGATTGTGAGTTGGGCCATTGAATCTTTTTTCAGGTTCGTCTTCCTCGTCACTTGTCTTCCTTTTCTTTTTCCTTAGATGTCCCCCCCCTCCTCATCGCCATGAAGCACGACTTCCCCGTTTTTTCTTTATTTGCCCCATTCGTCCTTCCTAATTAGGGCCTTTTCAAATCCAGTCCCTCCCACCTACTTCGCCGATACCCCCTGGTCCTTGGATTCACTAGAATAATTGAATGAATCCTCGGTCGCAGGCGGACTGACCTTTTCCCCGTTAGGTTCCACTGAGGTAACCGTCCCCTTTGGAACTCTCATCAGAGTCCACCTGAGAATGCTAATTCCTGTCCAGGCCTCGTCTTTGCCTTAACAGAGCTGCAGAAAGTATCCTTTCCCTTTCCTGTCACCCTCCCTCCACTGGACTTGGCTGGCGCCTCAACCCGAGACCTGCCGGAAGAAAAAATTGTCCACCCTCCTCCGGACCGTCGGCCCGCCCAACCGCAGACACGCAAACGACCCTTCGGCCCCCATCGGTGTGGCCGGGACACAACACCAGATCGTCTTCGAACCCTTGTGATCCAGTTCCACGCACTTCTCCGCTTTCTTTCCACCGGGGAATTTCCCATCTATCCTGCATCCTTACGAGCTCCCCCTCTTGAGTTTCTTGAACCCGCGAGAATTGCGACGGTACTTCTCCGGTCCGTAAATATAAACACCGCTTTTCCCCCCCTTCTTTTTCTGCCGCCTGCCCCCCACGTTCTTTGTCCTCACCCCTCTACCTTTCCTTTTTGTCCCTGTGCCTTTTGCATCCGCGGTTCTCCTCTGCCGTTTGCGTCTACGGATTTTTTCCTCCTCCTGAAGATTTGTTTGTCGGTCCGCCTTCTTGATTTTTCGCACAGCAGGCTCGAGAGCGGCAATCTAGCTCCTGCGACTTCCCCAGGGCTTTTTTTGCAGCCAAGGTCTCTTCATTTGTCTCCCATGAATTTTTTCGTGATCCCCCGCGCAGGATGTTCGCATCATAAGGCCAATTCGGGCAGATTTCCCTCCCTTCTTGTTGTGTTTTACGGTCCCTCCCCCCTTCGTGGTGTCCCCCATTTCCCCCTTCCCCCCACCAACTGCGCATGTTGTTCATACCAGCTTATGGACGTGCGAGTACCACCAGTCCCCATCCCTCTTAGTACCTCTTGCCCGGTGGATTGTCTTTCTCACTTTCTATTCTTCGACACTTTTTCTTTCCAATGACGGGCATACGGGTAGATGTAAAGGTTTGGACTGATTTTCGCTCTCTCTTCAATTCCGTCTTGCTAGCACATCATGTTCTCTCCTTTAGCTCTTCTGAGTCTTTGTCTTTCTCCTTTACTATCATTCTTGCTCTGGTTCCCCCCTAGATCTCTGACCCTGGCGTTTAAAGTCCTCCCCACAGACTCACCCATCCTCTTAGTGCGCGTTTGTTTTGGCTCTTGATCCTTTGCTTTTCACCCTCCCGACGACCGGCTGATTTACTTTCCTCATAGTCGCTTCACGGGTCCACGTGTCCCCCCATTCGTTTTTCCGTGCCCCCTAAATTCCTGGATTTCGCCAGCGTTAAAAACTATGGTTCTTCCTCGTTTCTCGACCACGCTCTACCGTGAATCGGCATTTTTCTTCCTCTTTTCCTTTTCCCCATCCCTTCTTTTGTCGGCGGTAACCTTCTTCGTCTTCATTTCTCACTGTCCTCGGACAGCCCCTAAAGATGGCTTCGTCCGAAGTTCTCCCACCCCCCCCCCCCCCCTTTTTTTCCCATATCGTTTTTTTACAACACCTTGTTGCCTGCTCCTTACGTATCAACCAAACCTTCCCCCTTTTCGAGCCATCCGTTTCCCCTTTGTCTACTCTTTCCCCCTTTTTTTTCCCTTGCCCCTTCCTCCCTCCCCTTTTTTTCTTCATAACCCGAACTCAGTGCCAATTTTACCAACCCCCCCTGTATTGAACCGATGGTACGGTGCCCTGCTTTGCAATTCGCATACGGAGCTTTTTTGTTTTTGTCCCCCCTGTGATACTAACAACCTCCCTCGTGATTCTTACTGCCCCCTTCCGGATCTTTCTTATTCCCCCCCACTCCATTTTTTTTCCCTGCACCCCGGAAAATGCATCAGATCGGTTCCAAAGACGCTTATGAGTCACCTCTTCACTTCGTGGTCTCGTTCCCCTGACCCTTGTCGTTATGGTGCTTTTTGTCCTTTCCCCGATCTTGTATTCGTCATAGTTTTCCCCCCCAACTTCGCAAACTGATTCTCAACGGCCCCCGGTCGCGCGACTGACCCACCCTTTTTCCGTCTTCGCGTCGCAAGTCCCCCCCTTTTGCCCGCTGAGACGCATTTTCTTTCCTCCCCCCTTATGATCTCTTTATGGAGAGGGGGGCGAGGGGATGGAGCCCTTAAGCCTTTTTTTTCTCGACGTTACGCGTTCGTTTCTCCCCCTTTTCCGCCTTGCTGGATTGACGTTTTGCCAAGCCGCTATGGGTCGGGGATGCGCTTTACTTTTCGCGGTGATTTTCGCCTTTTTCGCCCCGGAGGACGTCGTCTGGCCACTCCACTTTCCAGCCTACTCTTCATTAAATGCACTTTGTAAGGAAGACGAGAAGCACGGAGCTCGCAGGTCCGCCCACTCTCGCAATAATTTGATGTTTTTCCTTCTTGATCCTTTCTCATCTGCCTGGCGGGGTTTCGTCCCTTCGTCACGTCCTCACCACGCTTTCCCCTGTCCATGCCATCTACGATCCCAGTGCCGAATTACAAGGAGTCTCTTTCCCTATTGACTTCCTACCCCCCCTCTCTCCCAATACAGCTGTTTCGTTCCCGTGTACGCGCTTTGGTTTTTTTTTTTTTTTTTTTTTTTGTATGCCCTTTG
>Ga0179593_1327531_pt1 | contig 16409 bp, 10 predicted proteins | sample CZODoug2_1_08_16_FD_185931 | JGI IMG/M metagenome (GOLD analysis project Ga0179593, IMG submission 185931) | Vadose zone soil fungal communities from Angelo Coast Range Reserve, California, USA - CZODoug2_1_08_16fungal (PacBio error correction) | ecosystem: Environmental > Terrestrial > Soil >... | reverse complement strand
TTTCCCCTTTGAATCTTCACTGTTGTGAAGGAGACGATATTTTGAATTAGCTCCCTCTGATCTGAGGTCGGATTCACTTTCTTCATTGCAATCCAAGGAAGTTATCCCTCAGTTTTCTTCGATACCCCGACTGGTCTCTTACTCATTGACTTTCCCCAGTGTCTCTGGGGACTTGCTCAATTTGGTGGACCCCTCCTTGCCGTCGTCGCTTAAAGAGACGTAGTCTCCCATATTGATGTCAATCTTCTTGATGGTCTCTCCATCCTTCTCTTGTCCTGATCAGCTGGGATTGACCAAAATGGCCCTTTCGACAGATGCGCAGCGGGGACCTTATACTTTTTTTTTTTTTTTTGGTTCTTTTCTCTTTTTTTTTTCTTTTTTTTAAGTCTTCTTTCCCATTTGTCTTGACTTTCGATTGATTTTCATCTCTTTTTTCTTGTCGTTTAAGTCTAGTAAAGACGGTCAGACACAATTGGCCATTTTGTTTGTGAAGACTCAGGTAGGTGAAGATCAGAGATTCGGCTCTCCCTTGTTCAAGCAGTGGTCAGGTGGTTCGACATTCCTCTCTTCGCCCTCCGGTGCTTAAAGGAAGTGATACGCACTTTTGGGAGAGAGACACTATTTTCTCCTCACAGGCTTGTCTTTTGTTTTTTTTTTTTTTTTGTTGTCTTTTTTTTTGGGGGGTTTTGTGTGGTGGTTGGTTTTGTGGCCTCTTGGTGTTTTTTTTTTTTTTTTTTTTTTTTTTCTTTTTTTTTGCCTGCCTTTTAAGTGTCTACTTCTCCTTGTTTCTCGGGTTTTCCCCTTGACTCTTCGCATCGGTGTAGCGTTACTGGTTTGGATCTTAGGATTCGCGGAATTGTCTGGTGCTATGTGCTCTCATTGAGTCGAGTTTTTTGCCTCTTCATTCTGGCCGTTCTCTGGTCCTTGAAGTGCAATACCTTTAGTTAGAGGCAGTGTCTGGCTATGTGATGCCCCAGCCGTCGGTATTTCCGCACTCACCCTCACCTGAATATGGTTCCCGGGCTTTTCCTCGCCGGCACCCCCTAACTGCGAGGCGACAGGATGACCCTGTGAACTATCCGCCCTTTACAAGCCCAGATCCCCAGCAGTGCGCCAGCTCGCTTTTCCCGGCAATTACCCCCAACAAGTTCTTTTCTTCTCCTTTCTTCGAATTGGCTCAGCAGCCGGTTCTGACCGTCGTCCTACCTACGGTCTCTTTGTGCTGCCTTTTAATGTTCCCTGCACCGGAAGGTGTCTAGCATATCAGATTGCGGGGCTAACCCCTTTTTCGTTCCTCCTCAGTGTTATAGCCACCGTCCTGATATTCCATCGTCCCGATCCCTTGTTTGGAGGACTCCTCGTCTATCTTAGTTGTTTTGTGAGATGATTTAGTCTCCACCCCCACCCCCGTTCTCTAAGCTGTTCATATAGAATTCGCTTACTTAAATCCCTCCCCTTTCTCTACGTGGTTGAAGAATCCAGACTTCCCCTACAGTTCACCGTCCCCTGCCCACCTCCCTGCAGCACAAAACCTCGCCATGTCTCTCCTGGGAGTGTTTCCCCGGCTGCTTCTCCAATTTTTCCTGATTGGGTCACGTTTCATGACCCCTGAGACCCTTTTCTTTTTCAAGGACTCGTTCGGCTTTCGTTCGCCTCCCCTCCTTATCTTCCGCGTCGGGTGAAATGAGTCAGAGTCCCTTTTGCGCCGTCTGCGGTTCCCGGTTTTTGCTTTAGTCGTGAAATCCCAATGTCGGTTTTTTGGCCACATTTCATATATCTCGGCTTAGGTAGGCCTTTACATACGCCGTCTTGCCCCAGATTCCAGGGCCGCTTTTCGATCACGTTCACCTAATCCCTTCCTTGTCCCGATATTCTTTGCCCAGCTTCTCCCCCCAAGACCTATCAGGGCACCAGCCCAAGGCTAGCAAATTGCATGAACGGAGCCTGCAGATCGCCAATGCTATCTCCCCCCCCAACTGCCGCCACCGTCTAAGCCTTCTCCTAACCCCGTCTTGACACGCATGAATGTGCAAGTCGACCAGCTGACAATGCGCTAAAGCCGTTCGATACTGTCTCTCTGCTATACCAAAACTGTGACGTTTCTCCCTTTTTGGGATTCCCTCGTCAGTCGATTTCTGCAACCAGCAGCATCCCTACGATACACAACCTTTGGCGGTCGCGCCGATCTCGCTGCTCTTCACCCCCTGGAGGTACCTTCTCTTAAGAAACCTTCTTTTGCTTGACTTTCGGCCTACACCAGGACGTACACTCCAACGCTGGATTTGGAACGATTATATTTTCACCTCAAAACTATTCCTGACCTTGTCATGGTTACCCTGCTACCTCCCAAGCCTCGCCTTTGTTGAGGGAAAGTTTTTTAACTTCTCCCCCTCAGGCCTTATTTCTTTCCCCCATCTCGATTGCAGTTCAGCAAGGTCAAGCACGTGATCCCGGCTACTTTTATCGACAGGTCTAGGGTCCGTCTCTTTCCCTTGGCGCACTGAATCATAGCCCCACTTTTTTTTCCCCTAACTCTGACTTTTTGATCGATCGAACAGAATCGGGTTCCAGTACCGTCTAATGGCACTTCCGCCACCCTGGAATCCGACCTTCCCAGATCCGCCTTGTCTATCCCTATAATTCTCGGTCTTTCATCACCAGCCGATCGCAGATCTGATATTTCTGAATGCTGCTGTGTCGGGCGCCCTACTCTGCTGTTCAGCTGTGATGCCCCCCGTCCAATCGGACGATCCTGCTTACTCTAATGCCAGTCCGCCCTCAACATGGCCCCCCCGCGCCTCGCCCCCCCCTCTCGATCACCATTCCCATTTTCCATGTACTCATCTCTCCGGCGTCCCGTCGGTCCCTCACAATTCAGAGCTCGGCGCTCCCGAGAAAGCTGCTTTTACGTATTCTAATGCCCCCGGCACGTCCCCCTCACTTCCTCTTTCCACCTCTTATCCGCCCCATCCTCTTGTGAACGTCCGAGGAAGCTTGCGCTCATCCCCTATTTCTAGCATCCATCTTTCACGAAGATCTCCGCAGATCCGGAGGCTGGTTGGTCCGTGGCCCTTGAAATCGCGTCCAGTGTTTTTGAGTGCGCGTGTTCTCTTTTCTCGTCCTCCCTAGTCTCCTCACGCGTCTCGCCCACGAACCGTCGTCCCTTCCCAAGTTCCCCCTTCACAGTCCCCTTCAGTCCCTCATACGCTTACAACCAAAATCTAAATGTGTGCTTCTATTGGTTCTCTTCTCTTAGCCTCCCGCAACGTCTTCCTCTGGTCCCGCCTTCCCTGATCGGCCCTTTCGCATTCTTAGAACGACCTCCCTTCTGCTGGTCACAAACCCCCGCAGCGCGCCGTTTTTTCCCCGTACCTTTCGCTAACGTGTTAACACCTCCGATCGCATCCCCAAATGCTTCACCAATTTCAGGCTAAATTCCCTACCAGCTAAAGGAACGGCAGACAGTCCTACTACGCCACCCCCCCTAGTGGCATCCCTTGAGTTCATTTCTTATGCTGACCGAGCCATAGTCTTATGGTGTCTTTTTGTTTATAATGTTTCAGACCTTCATCCCCTTCGGTGCCGTTTGCGATGTAGTGTACCCTGTACCTCTGCTTTTGTCAAGCTGGAAATCTATAGCCTTGGGTCCCCTGTTTTTTCGATCGCTTCGGTCCGTGTCTCCTAGCCCGTCGTAGTGAAGAACCGGGCGCCCTCCCTGAGGTGACCTTTAAATAGGGAAGATCCAGTTCTATGACCGATCATCTCCATTTTTTTCCCTGTCTCTGAAGTTTCCCTATGTCCTTTTAGTTTTTTCATAGTCGACTCAAGAGACGTCCGTCTCTATCGGTCCCCGCTGCCTGGACTTATGATGTTCTAGACTTCTTAGGTTTGCCCACTTCCCCACGTATATTCGCCCTGTCTTAACTTTGTTGCCGGTTCCTGTTCTTTCGCTTCACTGAACTCTTCTGGGTTGACCATGGAAATGACATTATGTGTGGTTTCCCCCCCCGCACGTAACAGCATTCGCTCTCATCTCCTCCTCGTTGTGAGGGTTATCGTCTCTCCTCTTCGACCCCGTTTGTAGAGTATTCATGTCGCGGGTTTGGCTGAATTAACGTTTTCGCATTTACGGCCTTGTCTCTTTGCACTTCTTCTTTCTCCCTCGCCGGAACCCCTCGTAACCTAGTTGAGGTGTCGAACGCCGCCTGAGATTCCAGACGGCCTTCCAGGCACACCCTTTTCCATCTTTCCTTTTGCCAGCGAACTCTTTACCATGCCCAGCCCCTCCCTGCCAGCCTCTTCTTTCCACGATTTTACGGCCCTTTGTTTCAATCATATTTTGTTAAAAATCCGTATACTCTCCTACTGCACTCTTATCACTTTTTTCATCCCCCGTCAGAAACCCCCCAGTTGACCTTCTGACGGGGCTGGTCCTAGCTGGCCTTAGATCACCAAGCTGATACGCGTTTCCCAGTCCCCCCTTTCGAAACCTTCTTTTGACTATCCAGCTTCTAGTATCTCCCCCTGCACCCCTTTTTTCTGACGAGGATCTGCCGTTTTGATTTTTCGATTCAGAGCGTTTTATGAGTGACAATCCCTGAACAGCTCACCATGTTCACTTCTTCGGTATCTGACTCACTCATAGGGCTGTGTCCTCTGAAACCTTCTGTTTTTTGTATTTTTCCTTGAGCCCACATACGTTATCCCGAAGGCCACTTTTTGTCTCTCCTTGTGCACATCGTTTTTCTCGACAGACCCTGCGTATCCTGACCCCTGATTGGAAAGGTTTTCTCTGTTCTCTGCCTTTCAGTCTCACCGTCGCACTCTATTTGCTTCTTGCCCCCCCCATGGTTGTGTACGATTGCTGTCCCTTTGGAGCCTAAACATCCTGTTGCTGAAGTTGCACTACCCCCGTCTCCGTTTCGTTATTATAGTGCAACCCTTCCTGGTACTCTGTTCACGCCCATGTCCGCGTGTACGCCTATTTTTAGTATAGGTACCTTGACGCCGTAGCTCTTTCCCGTCCCTTCAGACGCTCGGTACTCTCCGCTATGGTCTAATAGGTCCTGCGACCATCCCCTAGAGAGTTCCTTTGTTTTCTTTCCCCTACCTACCCCACACACCTGTTATAGTCATCTCCTACTCTCTTCCCTATGGATACGAGTTTCTGTAATGTCTTTTTTCTTCCTTTATTGCGTGATCATACATAGCACCCAGCATCCTGTTCCCACCGCAATCCAATTGAGCACCTGCCTCATCCGGGTGGCTGACGGTCCCGAGCCACATCGCGACAGCCTTCCAGAAACATTCTTTATTTCTTTAGTCTCCCATTTCTATTGTGGACAGACTTTGTCCTCGAAACCTCACCACACGACTGGCGTTTCATCATGGTTACAGTTAGATCTACACTCGCAAGAGATGCAGCTGCACTTGTGTCCCTGACGAGCACTTCGCTTCTGATCGCTTCAGTGCATACCGGTGGGAGTTGTTGTTTCGTGTCGGAGTTAGCACGCACCAGGGTGCTTTTATTTAGTCAAGCGCTTACCGTACCCAATACCCTCAGCCCATTTCACTCGAACTGTTTACATATCAGACGCGTCACACACATTCACGTGTCTCCTTTTGTATTTCCGAGTTCAGTGTCTCATCTCCCCCCCTTGATCGACTTTACGATGAATAAAATGGCGGGCTGTCAGGAATTGATTTTTTCCCGACCGAGGATGTTGTACACCCTGAGGCAGATGCAGGTATTTCTTTCTGGGCCCCCTTGCATGCGCACACACTAGTGTCCCACTGCAGCAGATCCGTTAGACCCCCCTGGCCCAATACAGATTGTTCCTTCCTCCGTGGCGTGTGACCGTTTTCGAGCTTTCTCCGACAGATCCACGATTCACTTTCCGTCTATAGCGCGCGTTTTTGCATCAGGTCTATCTGTATTCGGAGACATATACCATGATACTGTCTCATGTGTGTGACTCTTTTTCCTTTTCTTGTGTCTGGGAGATCGATCTTTTGCGGTCCATGATGTTTAGCAATCGCGGAAGTCTCCCCTACCGTGGATCCCGTAGACTGTGCGGGAAAGCCAGCGTGACTAGTATGATATGTTTCGACCAGTCCTGGTGTTTCCTTGGCCTGCGACACGGCTGGCACCCCATCTGCCGAGATCTGGCGAGTCTTCCCTCGACTGGTTCTCATCTCAACGGTTCAGTGTTGCGCTTCTCTGGAACCGGCGGTGTCCTCCGGGTTCACCCTTTCCAATTGATTCGTTGGCTGGATAGCATGCAATCTTACGAGCATTTATGCTTACTGAAATGTCCCCTGTTCTGTTTGCTCTCTTTCGACTGCGGTGAGTCCGCTCTCATCTTTTGGCGACCCCTTGTCCCCCGCACCTGTTCACCTCTCTCATTGTCCCATCGTATCTTTTTGCTTTCTGCGACCTGACACTTTCTGGCCTGTCTACGAGCTTGCCCTTCCGTCGCTCCCGGTCGATCCCCATGGTATCCTTCCTTATATGTCTCGAGCCGTATCCTATTTCTTTGCCGAGACAGTTCTTCTCGGCTGTTGACGTCCTGTCCATCTCCGCGTATGCTGGCAAGAGCCAGGCGAAGGAGTTGTCCCCTACCGTTCGGGTACGCTTTTTTCCCGCAGCACAACTCACGAATGCCTATTGCACTCACGGGTATCACCCGCAAGTTCGGACAGCCCTTATCCCGCACTGTTGTCCGTCACCTTACCAAGGGCTCGGCCAGCACGTTTTACTTGTCCCATCTCCTTTTCTCTGCTCCTACCCCAATGTCGAATCCGGAGTTGGAAGATCGTTTGTGGATTCTTGCTCTGTATATTGTTCATATCCTAATACGTGGCAACAATGAAATGTCGGGTCTGACTACTCCTGATTGTGTAGTCTGGTATTGTTTTTACCATACCCGACTCAGTCGTGCCAGGGGCCGCCCTAATGATGGTTTTCTGCGCCCCCCACTTTTCTTTGTATGAGAGTTCCTCGTCCCTCGATGTTCCCTACCCTCGGGCTCCCCAGACCGCTCCCTTTCACTCCCGTGTCAAACAGGTTCCACTGAGCCTTACAATCACGACCTATGATGTGCCGTCTGTCTACTTCTCCCTCGACCGCGTATGTGAGTATACCGGAACGCAAACCCCCCTCCGCTCACGTTTGATTTCCTGTTCCCTTGCTTACACACTAGCCTCCTTCGTCCCGTGTTATGATGTCCCAAGCGCTCTGTAGTGAATCCAGACATACCCACTTTCCCTCTTATCGTTGCTTTGGCTTCGCCTTATTCGTGGCTCGCTGTTCTTGACCCCCTGTCCGGCCCCCTACCAGATGCCGGTTTTTTGAAGTGCTAACTCCCCGCGGCCCGTTTCTTCCCCATCTGGTTATAGTAGCCTCTTTCTTCCTCCATGTCTTTCATATTCTGTCCCTGCCGTTCAGTCACTTCTTTTGCAGCTTCAGCATTCCGGAAGGGTTCATTCAGACGAGTCTCCCTACCTGGGTGACTACCCCCCCCGCCCTTTTGATCGCGTTCTGATGATTGCACCTAGGTGATCTGCCTATTGTTGTTCCCCCCCCCTGTACATCTATCGGACGTCAGTTTGTTTAGCCGCTATTTCCCTCAGGCCTGCTCGATCATTCCCCCGCTCAATTGATAGTTTCACTTTTTTCCCTCATTCGGCGTGTCGACAATTCTTGTGGCCCTTCTTCGCCCCGCTCCTTTGTTTAGCTTCCCCGTTGGTCTATAGACTTGAGAGTTCGCTAGTGCGCTGTATTTTTTTTTAGCCTCTCCCTTTTTTCTATTTGCTGATAGGGTCGTGTATTCTTCTTTCAGAAGTCTAGCAGGCTTGATTTTGACTGATTTGAACGTGTCTAGTTCCTCTTCCCTGGATTTTTCGCCCTCCTCTGTGGGGGTTGTTTGTGTTTTGTTTGGTTTCTTTTACGTCCTCCTGTAGAAGACGTAGAAGATTCGGGGACACAGTTTCTTTCCAGACTGCAGGCAAGTCCCACCTTTTTCCATTCCTTCCTTCGTCACCCTTCTCTTTATCCTTTTTGTCCCAAGCCCTCCGCCTAAGTGCCCTGGCAGTACCCCGCCGCGCTCTTGCTGTCCCTGGACACAAGAACAATGTTTCTTTAGTTTCATTTTGACCTTTCTACTTTCTGATCCGCAGCTGGTCGCGCCGTTTCCCTCCCTTTCAGATTTTGGCTGGTGATTTTCTTAAGTGTCAGATTAGCTTTCCTTTTTCGTTCTCCCATCTTCCCCTAGACAGCGGTAGTCGAAGTCAAGTATGTGCGACTTCCCCCTCGTCTATCTTCTAAATCTCTTCCTCCTCTGTGTTGAGATATCTTAGTCCTCCCCACCTCCCCGATGATTCTATCTTAAAATTGACCCTCAGCTCCCCGCTTCTCTACGTGGGTTCTGACCGCAATCCCCTCCGATGACAAAAAAAGTGAAGTTCTGGAAAAACCCCTCTTTTACTCCCCCACTCCCAGTCCCTTATCTTCCTCTGTGCTCAATCTATGAGCCCTCACAGCAAATTTCGGCAATTCAAGAAAGACACTTTGGTATTTTCACATTTGTGACCTCGTGTTCCCTCCGCCATTATCTTTTCTTTCTCATTTATTTGAAAATCGATTAACCCCCTGTGCCCTTTAGAATTAACCTTCGTTCCGCCCCAGCGTTCAATTAGCCACTGGATGATTTGCCCATTTCTTCTGCGCGGCGTCTTTCTTGTATTTGCTACCAAATACCTTGAACGTAGTGTCTAAGACTTTCCCAGATACCGATCCCTCAATTCCAGGGCCCCACCTAAACGCGTCTCTGTGCCATCTCGGATCCACGACAATATCAGGCACAACACCTCTCTAATGAATAGAACAAGGTCCTGCTCGCCAAACTTTCTCCCTCCCCCTGTTCCCGATACCCACCGAGCTTCTAAGCAGTTCTTACAACCCACACCGATAAGCGTCCCACCTTCGTGCCAGTTCCCAGCGGATCCAGCCGACGAGATAAGTAGAGAGACGTACTATGATCTTTCCCCCACATTACTGACTCTTCGGGAATTTCCCCTTCTTTCGGCAGCAACGATTGTCGGATCCTCCAAGACCTTCACCGCCTTTGGGAACGCGATTCGCTTATCTTCCCTTCCGTACGTTAAAAGATTGACCTCCCATGGCCGTCTTCAATTTCCTTGTCCTTCCCCTATGACCGACAAGACCGTTGCTGGCGCTTTTAGGCAAACCCATGATTTCCCAGGCCTCGAGGACGCGCAGCGACAGCTTCCAACTCCGCCATCTTTTCTTGGGCCGGGCCCGTTTTCCAAGGACCGCCCGGGCCGACCCCCACGAGGAAGTGATGTGAAACTCACCGACTCCGCGCGGGCATACCCCCCACCTTGATTAAGACAATCAGCGTATAGTGGCCTCGTTTCTTATTAAGGGACCCCTACTGAGTTTCCCGTATGGTCTAGAGTCCAGTGGCGTAAGTTTCCGGCGTCACTTGGCCCAAGGGCCTCCCGAGGACCCTGATGTCTGACGGATACACCCTCCGCGCCGGGCCGGACCTTTTTCCAGTGATTACTATTTAAATTGCAAAAGGCTCCCCCTGCCCGCCTGCCGCGCGGTCGGTTTATATCCTTTTCGCGCCGTGCCCTTAATATACGGTCGCAACCTCCCGCTTCTTTCTACCCTGGTTGATTCGTGTCTGTTGAGCTCTATACCTAGCTTGCTGCCGTCTCGGTCGAATGACCAACGTAAAGAGTGTAGGACGATCCACTCGAACTGCACATTTTCCCCTCTGGCCCATGCATTAATCTTTCCCCGTCGAGAAGCGCTAGAGACCATTCATTGCGTCAGTTCAGCATCTCCCGGCGCCACGACCCAGGCGCATCTTGTACCCGTCACAGTCGTGTCAAATTAAGTAGATTAGCCTCCCCTCCCGCTACCGCGGCGGTGCGTTTGGCCCCCTAACATCAATCGGCATGAACTACTGGAATAAAAATTCCTCTCTCCGAAGATGGGCCCCCGTGATACTCCGGGACTTCCTTCTGCAGTTAACCCTCCCGCGTCTCCTTTTACCCTCCCGACCTATGAAGAAACATCCCTGATTCTCGCAGATCTGGGGCTTGGTCCCAAAAAAAACACATTTTTTTTTTTTTTTTTTTTCCTTTGGTCCCGGCCAGTGACACACCGACAGAGTCGCGTTAGCTCGTCTTCCTCTTCCTCGTTGAGTAACGTGACTTTCTAACGTGACCTCCCCGGCAAGTGGCTCTCAACAGCACAGTCAGACTAGAATAACCCCCTCTCCCTGCTGACCGACTCCTCGGCTTTTTCCTTCTACCGCCCCGGCTTTCTTCGCCTTCCCTCTTCAAGGCTACTCTAAGTACCGACATGTTTATACACCACTTGCGCAGTAATTCCTCATTCAGTGCGTTCAGGCTTGCCATTAGAACGGTCGTCCGTCACACACTTCTCTTCCTTTTCCCCAGCTCCAGTAGGCCTACTTCCTCCAGGTGTCGCCCCTTCCGAAGAACAACAATCCTCTGAATTGGGAGTTTCAAGATGTTATGACCGGCCTTTCCCTTTTTTTTCTTGGCTCTCTTTTCTTCTGCGCAATCTCTTGGTGAGACCCCTCTTGACCGGTCTTAGTCTGGTACATAACCCCCCCACCCCACCCCTAATCGCGGTCCTCTAGCATTGGGCTACTCCTTCCATCCTCGCTCATGGCCACGTCCTTTCCTTCGACTCTGCGTCGTCTGTTTATCGAAAAGTGCGCCATTATCGCGAAGCAGCCAGATGGAAGCGATTAACCGGTTCTTGACGGTCCCCCTCAATCATTTCTCTGATCGCAGTCTCCTTCCAGATATTCTGAGCGATAGGTAGGCCATTCTGATTTCCTTCCCCGCTCTCCGTGTTTTTCTCCCGTCTCGTCAGCTACTCTGTGGACTGAGATGATGTGCGCGCACTTTGCTGCAGACGCATCCCCACATTTCCCCCCTGGCTCTATTTGCGGTCTGAAGTTTAGACGGTGTGCTCTCTCCCTCCTGAAGCTGTTTTCCCCCCGCACCGATTACATTCTCTGTTTAATATGGTGATGTTATCTTCTTTCCAGTCCCTTCCCTGGCGTTTTTTTTCGAGTAACACCCAGCTTTTCTTTCCTCCCCGGTGGCGCAAGTTTCCCCCCCCTTCTCCTTCAGTCCGTGTTCATGGGCCAGCATCGAAACCACTCTCTAGATCCGTTTTTTGGGCGTTCTTCCTCCAGAAGTGCGGCGCGCACTCATCCCCTCAAAGGGCAGCGATGCGATCCCGTTCCTCCTTACGTCTTTTAGAACCTTTGACTGCGTCACTCCTGACCCCCCCCCACTTTCGACCTAGCCGCCCTGCCCTAGTCCCTGCTCTAATCTGGAGATTCTTCGTACCAGCCCTCTCTCCTTTGCGGCGCGGCTTCCATCTTTCTAGTTCCCTCTTCTGCGCTTTTACACAGGTTCTCATCACTGACGCCCCCGAAGCCTCTTTTTCCTCTCGCCCGGGCATAGCTCTTTAGTTGACACAGTTGTTCCGACTTTTTCCCGACTAGCTACCCAGCGGCCACCTTTTTCCACCTACGGGTCTCCGGCTTCTCGTGTCCAGCAAGAAGATTGCGCATCACCACTTTTGAAGCTCACATCACGCCTGGGTCGGACTGAGAAGAAGCTATGCACGGCAAGGTCTGGATTGTTTCCGGTCTTCCAGCTGACGTGAATTGATGCTTGAAGTTCGGGCCTCTTATGTTGGCAGAGCGCTTTTGATTCTCTCCTCCTGTCGATCCTGCTTACTCCGGAACTCGCCTTGAGGCGCTCATGACGCTATGATTTTTTTAAATCTCTTGTTCTCTTTGTCCTTCGATCTCTGCCGTCGTCCCTCGAAGGATCTATTTAGTTTAGGCGAAGATCAGCGTCAGGCGTCGGTAATCCCTTTTCTCCTGGTTTTTGATTTTATCTTTCTGCGGTTTGAGCTCTTTCGTCGGTTATCCACTTTTCTCCCGATAATTTCATGCCGCGTGCCGCGCGTAGCGGGATCACCTTGCTAGGCGGGGCGGTTGACTTTGAGCCCCCCCAGTCTCCGCCCTCTCTCTCCTCTTCTTTCCCTGAACGATTTGATTCTCACCGGTCGTCACGGACTTTTGTCGGAGGTGTGCGTCCTTGGACGGCGTCTGCTGGATTTCCCTGACGGTTTTCTTCCGTTGGCGGATGGCATGTTCTGACACAGGGCATTTTCCCCCAATCTTCCCCCCCCACCCTCACTTGACTTTGTGCCGGAAGTGTTTTTGCAGCTTAATTTGTACTTTTTACTATGCATGCGTATTTCTTCTTTGAATCCGGTCATTTGACCCCCCTGCTTTCTCTCTGCTGCGTCCCCTAGCCCTAGGCCATGGTGCGGTCTCGGGCCGTGCAACTAGGTGATAATTATCGTCTTGTTAGTTGGCTCCGCCTCTCCCTGTCAGCACTGCCGGTCGCGAAGAAAGCAAGCCTAATCATTTTATCATCGTTGCGACTTGTTTTCTTCCCCCTTAGCCGCGCCTTTTCATTTTCCGTTTCTCACAGAAGTTCCTGTGAGTTTTGCCTTTATGTTATGCCCTCTTTCAGTTGGTAATGACAGTACCTCCTCATACACCCCTGTTACTCTGATTCGGCGATCAGGGTTTTCCCTCGCTTACTCTCACTTGTGACGACCTTCCCAGACCGGAGTATTTGACTTCGGATTTCCTTCCCACGCTGAAATGCCGGTCTAGATAGAAAATACTTACTTGCGTGGCGTCCCCGATTGACCAACCAGCATCCCCCCCGCAACTTGGCTATCGTCCTCTTTTCCTGTAGCTTGGCTGAACTTGCCCAGTAGTGTTATGTTACCCCGGAGCTTTCCTTCATCCTTCCTTTCTTTTGCCTTTTGCTGTAGCTAAAGGTCAGAGGGAACCTTGGAAAGGAGTTCTTTTTAAGGCTTTACCTAATTTTTTTCTAGGTCAGTCGGCCTGGTTTAGACGCCGTTGGGATTTCCGTTCTGTATGATTGTTTCTTCATCGTTGAAAGCCGTTTTGGGTACCTTAATCTGCGACGTCCCTTTTCTCCTATCTTCCCCTCTTGGCTTTCTCTCATCTCTTTTTCTGCTTTGATCGCTCTGTGAAGCACTTGGTGGGGACTTTGTCGTAGCCCTTTTCTCATCTCTTTTTCGCGTCCATGGTTGCGATAGGAATTGGCCTATCGTATGTTATCGATGAGATTTGATCATTTGGTTTGAGTGGCGCTATTTCGTTCTGATTTATGTTGCCGCATCTCTGTACGGTCTGCCCTTCAGTGATATTTAAGGCTTCCTGATCTGTCTTGCTCCCTACGTCGTTTATGTCCTTTCTTTTTTTTTTTTTGTTTTTTTTTTTTTTTTTTTTTTTTTACGGTATCATAAACTACGCCAGTATTTTATCTCTGACGTTCCCTGGACCTGTTACCCGCTTCGGCGTCCACGGACCCGCGCTTTCAAGCCTCCCGAGCCAGAATAATATGAGTCCCCTCCAGCGCTCCTTTTGCAAAGGCCCCTTCCAAGCCCACTTTGTTCCTTCCCCTTTTCTCCTTATGAAATTTATCAGCAGCCCGGGAGCCAGTGTAAATAGCGATCCTCCTGCTGAGCGTGTGATTCGTATTTTCCTGTCCAGTGGTGCACGGTGCTGTTAAACGAGCGAATTAGTCGTTCTAACTGTAGTCTCCCTGAACGATTGAGACGATTATGAAAAATAGTAAGTAAGGTGGTGGCTCCTTACCCCTCTACTATTTGTTTGCTCTCTAGCCCCTCCCCCCCCCCCTCTTCGCCCGTCCCACTTCCCATCGTCACAGTCCGCTATTTCGATTTGTACTTGTCCCGCAAATCGTCCTCCGCTTCATAAAAGATGAAGGGTACTTGGAACCAGACGGCCTCCCACACTCTCCCTGGCCCCCATATTTTTATCTCAGACGGCTTCCCTCCCGAAATTTTCTCTTTCCTGTGTCCGGTGGAAATGACATCCTTGACATTGTTCTTGTCACATTAGAACTCTGCTGGCTGTTCCTTCCCCTCCGTGTTCACTTCTGGCTCGCGTGGGCCCATCTCCCTTTTCCTCTTATGGGTACCGGTCTGTTCGATTCGTACCCAGTTGTGCACCATTATCTTTGCGTTAATTTCCCTTTCTTTCGTACCATACCTCCCGTCTGCGCAGCCCCCGCTCCCGGTGACGAGAAACGTTCCTTTTCAGACCTCACTCCCTTCTATTGCTGGCCAGAATCGATCCCCTGAATATCAGCACCTTCGTTGACCACCCATCGCACCGAAGGTCAGCCCCCCAATGCTATCTCCCCCCCTGGGCCTCAGCAGAAAGGTAACCCCGTGACTCTCCTGCTCCACTTCCCGCCAGCAAACGCGAGATCAAAGCCGAAGGCGCTATTTCCCTGCTCCCCAAACCTTTCCTTCGCTTGCTTCTTTCGTCACCGGCGCGCCGGGACGCACACCGCCTTCTTTTCCCACCGGTGCTGGTACAGGTAGTCACCCCGTAGAGCCGACTCGCTGATTTCCCCCCTTTCGTCCTCTGACCTGCCCCCCAGTAGACGCCCAAATGTATTGCTTTACGTCCTCCCCCTTCTCAGTCCCTCTGTTTGCTGCCGGCAGTTTCTCATGGTAAATCCCCTTTGCCAGAAGGTTCAGTTCTCTTTCACGCGAGCCTTCTCTTGCCGTTTGCTTTCCCCCTTCCCCGACATGCTTGAGACAGCGTAATATCACGCCTCAGTTCAGCATAGTTTATAGACTTTTGTATTTTTTTTTTCCTTCATTCTCCGTGATCGCGTAAACGGAAGGCTGTTTTCGTCACTTTTGCTCATCTTCTTTGTCGGGACGACCCTGATCTACCCTTGCCTTCTCTCCGTGTGTCGGCCTTCCCCCCCTCCTCCCTAGGAAGTCCTGGCCAAATTAATGAAAGGCAGGACGCCGACCTCCTAGTCCCGGTTTCCTTTCTTCTGTGAACTTTTCTCCTTCTCCGGTTCCTAAACAGGGCAGAAAAGATGGGGAGCTCTGTTTTCGTGTCTCGGATACCGCCTGCTGCCAGGCTCTTCGCTAAACATTCCGATATGAACCTTAATGTTGCCCTGGCCGACTCCACCCATTTCCTTCGTCTCTGAACCCCATGTTGTTTTTTCCCGTTTTTTTCCCCATTCCCGGTCAGCAGCTAAAATACTCTGCGATCTTTCGTGTCTGTAACACTTCCCATTCATCCTCTCGCGACCCCTCTCCCATCGTGCGGGACCGGACGCCTACAGACGTCCTACTTTCCTTATAAACATCTTATCAGCCACGATCCTGAAGGTTCCAACTGACGATCCTCACTGCCTCCCTTCTTCCAGTCTCCCCTCCGACAAGGCCCCCTTGACTACCGTCGTTCTACTGACAGAAAAAAATCTAGAAGTCGCATGACTTTGTGAGTAGGCCTGGTTGGCATCCTAATCCCCCCCGCCATACTGCCCTTTAAATCCTCCCAGGCTCTCCGCGTCTGCTTTTCTGATTGACCCGTCCAGCGGATGTATTCCCTTCGGACCTTTCCTCAATGCACTCAAAAGTCCCCTTTGACCCCTCCGCTTACCACCCTCCTTGTCCAGCCTGCCCCTTTCCGTGCTGATTTCGGCCCCCTCCAAGATCTCCCGCTACCATATCTTCCCCAGATCGAATTTGCACTCTACACGGACCCCTTGGACAAAGTTCATTATCGTCCCCTGTCCCTCTCCGTTTCCGGGCCAGCTGTAGACCCCAATTCGATTTCCCTCACTCCAACCCCTCTCTCTTCCTCCCCTTCTCCCTCAATTAGGTCACTGTCAGAAAGGCCCCCATACGCGACTCCTTTCCTAAGGATCACCGCTTTCTAGGATTTAAATTTTCTATTTGTGTGGATTTTCATGTTTCTGCAATAGGGTCTCCTTTTTCATCCCTTCATGGGCATTTTCGCTTCCTTTCCCCTTTTCGCCGGTTATATGACTTGGGCTACAGCCCATATATAGGCTCACCTATCGCGGTTCTTTTTTTCTCCTACGCGGTTTCCCTTTTTTTCCGAGCTTTTTTCTCTCGAAGTTTCTAAGCCCCGCCGCTCCTCTCCCGGTCCAAGGAATAGGCTTCTTAGATCCACCATGCATTTCCCCCCTCTTCCGATGGGCGGACTATTGGTTTTTTCCTTAGTTTCTCTTCACTCTTTCTCCGTCTCGGTTGCTCTCCTTCATATAGAGGACTATGATGTTAGCCTGGTACGCATCCCCCCCCTCCACCCGGATGCCGGCTTTCGAACGATGTTGCTCAGCTGATGGATTCTTTTTCCCTCACTTGAGGATCCGTTTTTCCACCGCTTCATCCCTCTTTCTTTTTTCTG